>ERZ842401.1338-NODE-1338-length-35544-cov-4.183324_pt1 | contig 35544 bp, 30 predicted proteins | sample MGYA00521270_ERZ842401 | MGnify/ENA primary metagenome ERZ842401 (study PRJEB31892, sample SAMEA3878208) | bioreactor metagenome | biome: Moose rumen | place: Sweden | collected 2011-10 | study: EMG produced TPA metagenomics assembly of the PRJEB12797 data set...
AGAGCCGTTGGAGCAGGCTCTTGCTTCGCTAAAGCAAGCAAGAACGGATATACAGCGGAAGAGCAATGAGGACGATGCGGTGCGCAGCGAGCTCATCAAGGAGCAGGAAAAGCTGAGCGGCAAGCAGCAACGCATAGCGCAGCTGAGCGAGGTGCTTTCCAAGTTGCGCGCGGACAACAAGACGCTCATAAGGCTCTACGGGGACATTTCTGCAAATAATCCCAAAAAGACACCCTTCGATGTCTGGGTGCTGCGGATATTCCTTGAAGACGTCGTGCATGCGGCAAACCTCCGCTTCCGCCACATTTCAAGCGGCAGATATGCCTTTGTGTTCAGGAGCGGCGGCAAGGAACTGGACTTGTCCATCAGCGACAGCTACACGGGAAAAACACGCGAGACAGAGAGCCTGAGCGGCGGCGAGCTTTTCATCGCCTCGCTGAGCCTTGCGCTTGCGCTCACGGACGTGGTACAGCAGCGGAGCGGCGGCATCAGGCTTGATTCGCTCTTCATAGATGAAGGTTTCGGTTCCCTCGACAACGAAATCCTCGACAACACAATCACTATTCTGAACGAGGTGCAGGAACAGCGCATGGTGGGCATCATCTCGCACGTAGAATCCCTCATCGCTGACATTCCTCGCCACATCATTGTCACCAAAACACCAAACGGCAGCACCATCAGTCAGTCAGGCGACTTTTTCAATATGCCCGGTAGCAATAAAAGCGAAAGTATATTACAATAAGAAGCATGAACGGGAAAAAGATTGTCTTCATATCGCTTGTTTTCAGCGCGGCTTTGCTTTCCGCGAAAACGCTTCCCTACCCGGGCGAAGGGCAACGGGGAGCCGCCAACAGGGCTCCAGACACCGAGGAGGCCGTTGATTTCTTTGAAGAAAAGCAACGCTACGACAGCGCTCTGGCAGAAGCCGTCGCCTTCTATCCGCTGGACAGCTGGTACTTCGATATCCTCTTGCAAAAACACGACGAACTGATTTTGGAAAATACATACGACTCGGAACTGCGGCAAAGCGCAGGCGCTCCGTCTGATGCCTTTGACTGGTACCTGAACGTGGCGAACGGCGGGATGGGAGAATACGTGGCTTTTGCGCCCTATGCCCAATATATCGTGAGCCTCTGCTATGTGGCGCAATGCGGCACCGTCAAAAACTATGCGGAGGCTCGCCGCTGGGCGAAAGAGTCGTTTTCGGCAGGCTTTGCGGGTGCAGCCTGCATACTGGCGGAAGCGAAAGAAAAGAGCTGGGCAGACAAGTCCGTCACCCTTACCCCGCGGGAACTTTACCAAAAGGCGGCTGAACAGAATTTCCCCGACGGTCTGCTCCGCTACGCGCTCTATGCAGGAAAAGACGCGGGGAAATATCTCGACAAAGCTTGCTCCTATCATCACGCCGAAGCATATTATCAGACAGCCCGCTATGTGCTTGCCACCACCACGGCTCAAGAGATTGCCCAGCATCTTTCAACAGCAGAGCAGCTGCTTTCCGAAGCGGCGGAACTCTATCACCCGCAGAGCTGCATCATGCTGGGGGATTTCTATGCCCGCAAGATCTGTGCCGATACCGCATACAGCGATTCCCTCTGCGAGCGGCCGGAAAATCCCTTTAACGACAAGGAAAAAGCCATAGACTACTACACGCAGGCTGCTGAAAACGGCGAAAGCGAGGGCTTTGCCGCACTGGCAGCCATCTACCGCGAGGGCTACTTCGGCAGTAGGGACGAAGAGCTAGCTTCCTTCTATTATATGGCATATCGTGACGCAAAGTATGAAGAGAAGCGTGCCTTCCAGCGTAATATCGAAGAACTGCGGAACTACTACGAAAAGCAGGGCAACAAGGCGGACGAAACTATCTGCCGCGATCTGGGGGCAGCTTACTACCTTTACCCCCAGGACGGACTGAAGCTCAACGCCACGGAATGGCTTACGCGGGGAGCACAGCAGGGGGATGCGGCGAGCATGGTTCAACTTGCCTCCCTCGCAACAGAAAGCAAGCAGGACATACAGGCGCTCAGCTGGTACAAGCAGGCGCTTGCCACAACAAATGCCTTTCCCCTTTCAGATTCCCAGCAGCAGGCAGTCGTCAGCAAGCTAGACGGCATCTATGCGCAGGTACTGCAGGTGGGACGCTTCAAGGCGGACGTTGACTGCTGGCTCACGAAAGAGCGCAAAGCTGACAGCACCATTAACCAGACGGCGGCGAAAGCGTCCACCAAGCGGGAGGCGTTTGCCTGGTTCAAATCACGGGCAAGCAACGGGGATGTCTTCCTCAAGACTTGGTACGCATGGATTTTGCTTGAAGATGTGAATGCAGAAAAATACGGCATCACCCCCATCTCCAAAAAGGCTGACAAAGATGCAAAGGAAGCATGGACGGTCATCAGCGAAGTGCTCAAGAGCAATCCCGAATACGCACCTGCTCTCGTCTGCCAGGGACGCTGTTACCAAAACGGCTACGGAACGAGGAAAAAGGCGAAAGAGGCAAAGGCTTGCTATGAGAAAGCGGCAAAGCTCGGTTACAGCGAGGCATACAGCTTTCTCGCGCTTCTTGCGGACACCAAGGCTCAAAAACAGGAGCTCATTCTGGAAGGATGCAAACTGCAGGACGAAATTTGCTATTATCTCTCTTTTGACAGCGCCATCTATGTGCCGGGCTTATTCGATTACGAAGAGGCGTTGCAGTTTTCCGCACGCTATGGCTATCTGCCTGGCTGCCTGCAGCTGATCGACAGCTACATCAAGGATGTCGCCGTCACCTTCGATGGAAACTACTCAAAGATAGACACCGCCTACAACCTTGTGCTGAGGGCAGAGGCAATAGGCATGGCGGGGGCAAAGGCAAAGCGCCAGCTCATTGAAAAAAACTATGCTAACAAAATGGAGTTCACTTCCTACGCTATGCGGCGGAAGATTGCGGAAACTCAGAAAGTGGCAGAAAAGCAATCCACGGCGGACAGCCTGTACGCGCTCGCACAGGCGTATGATTCGGCACGCCCCTACATCGACGGTACAGCCAAGCAGGCGGCATCCTACTATTTGCAGGCGGCAAACAAGGGCAAGCTGGAGGCTATGGAGCAGATTGCGGCGTATTACTACTACGGCAAGGGCATTCCTCAGAACTACCAGAGGGCATTCCGCTGGTATAGCGCCGCAGAGCGAAATGGCAGCACAAGCGTCTATGAAGACCTCGGTGCAATGTACATCGATGGCGATGGCTGTGAACGCGATGTGGAGCAGGGCTTGGAATACTTCAGGGCGGCGTGCTCGCTCAACCCAGATTCTCCGGTAGCCGCAGAGCTGAACTGCTTCGAAGGCAGACCCATAGACAGCAGAATTTATTAGGAGGGCAAGAGCATGGAACACAATATGATTCTTTCAGTCTCGGGATGGCGGAAGGTTTTTGCCGAGAGCGGCAATGAAGAGGATAAGTCACCATCGATCGGCGTGCAAAACAAGCTGCTGTGCGCCCTCATAGGGGAAACATTCGCGCAGTACCTCATTGACAGCGTTGGCGGCAGGTATCCCTTTATCGCTGTGGGGACAGACACCCGCCCCACGAGCGCAGAGATTGCAGACGCCATCCTGCGTGCGCTGCTCGCGCACAATATCTCCGTCCACTACACAGGCGTTGCATCCGCGCCGGAAATCATGGCATACGCACGCCAGCTGGACGGCTTTCTCTATATTTCCGCCAGCCACAATCCCATAGGGCACAACGGCATCAAATTCGGACGTGATGACGGGGGCGTACTGGAAAGCGCTGAGGCAAAGAAGCTCATCGCCGCCTTCGAGCAGAAATGCGCTGACACCGATGCAGCCATACATGCCCAGAAGCTTCTGGATTCCGTGGACGATGCCGCACTGACACTGATTTACAACAGCGTGCGTCAGTATAAGCGAGAAGCGCTTGCCGCTTACGACAGCTTCATCAGGACGGTCATCACCGGCAGCGAGGAGAAAGAAAAGCAGGACTATGTTTTTTCGGCGATTAAATCAGCGGTGAAGACACAGGCGCTTTCCGTTGTCTGCGACATGAACGGCTCTTCACGCATCCTTTCCATAGACAAAAATTTTCTGCCCTCTTGCGGCATCACGCTTGAAGCATTCAACAACGAGGCAGGACACATTGCCCACGCCATCATACCTGAGCCAGAAAACCTCATCTACTGCAGCGAAGTCATACAGGACAGGCAGCGGGACGGTGACACGGAGGTAAAGTTGGGATATATGCCCGACTGCGACGGAGACAGGGGCAATATCGTGTACTGGAACGAAAAGACAGAGACTGCGGAAGCCATTGCCGCGCAGAAGGTCTTTGCCCTCTGCGTCATGGCAGAAAGCGCCTTTGATTATTGGAGCGCACGGCAGTTCAAGAAAAAAAGTCTTCTGTGGCATGTAGAAAATTTCTATGGGAAAAAAGCTGTCGTCGTCAACGGTCCCACCTCTATGCAGATTGACGAAATCTGCAAGGCATTTGGCATGCAGATTTTCCGCGCCGAAGTGGGAGAGGCAAATGTTGTAAATCTTGCCAGAGAAAAACGGGAAGCAGGCTATGCGGTGCGCATTCTGGGTGAGGGAAGCAATGGCGGCAATATAACTTACCCGTCAAGCGTGCGCGACCCCCTTGCCACGCTCTTTGCCATCATCAAACTCCTCACCATACGGGACAAGGTGGAAGAGGACGGCACCGTCAGCAAGGGACTTTTCCACATCTGGTGCGACAAATCTGACCAGTCTTTCAAGTATAAAGATGATTTCACCCTTGCCGACATCTTGGACACACTTCCCGTTTACATCACGACAGGGGTCAACGAAGAACGCGCCAAGCTCAAAATCAAAAGTGCGGACAAGGGGCTGCTCAAAGAGAAATTCCATCAGATTTTTACAGAAGAATGGGCGGCGCACAAGGACGAGCTGGAGCACATCTACGGCTTTTCGGTCTACGAGGCGGATATCACAAACGGCACAGTGGAGCTTAAAAACGCTCCCAACTGGAACAACGCCACGGGAGGGCTTAAAATCCGCTTCCTCGATGAAAAGGGACAGAGCAAGGCATTCATCTGGATGCGTCCAAGCGGCACGGAAAATGTATTCCGCGTGCTCTGCGATGTGAAGGGAGACGAAGATGCCGCGGAACGCTCCCTGCTCAGATGGGAAAGCAGCATGATCCGCACGGCAGATGATGCCCTTTGCCAAAAATGAAGATACGGCGCTACTCAGCCAGCTTTCTTGCCGTCATCTTGCTCCTTCTTGCCTCGCAGCTAGTCATCATTGGGGGGAGCTTTTATGCACAGGTAAACGAAGAAGACTACAAGGCACTCGGACTGCCCATACTCTACATTGAGACAGAAGCAGGGAGGCGGATTAACTCGCGGGAAAACTACCGCAATGCTCAGTTCCTGCTGGAAGACGGAGACAAAACGACCTCTGGTTCCTGCAAGATACGCGGACGGGGAAATTCCACTTGGGAAACCCCCGATACAAACAAAAAGCCATACCTTCTCAAACTTGACACGGCAGAGGGCTTGCTCGGCATGGGGGAAGCACAGAAATGGGTCCTTTTTGCCAATGCCACAGACAAAACCTTCCTGCGCAACGAATATGCCTATTACCTTGCCTCCGCTATATGGAACAAATGCGGCTGGGTACCACAGGAAAGAGGCATTACCCTCGTCGTCAATGGACGCTATGAGGGGCTGTATTTTCTTGGAGAAAAAGTCAGCTGGGAAAACCTAAAGCTTCCTCCAAAAAGCTTCATAGCCTGCGCGGACTCGCATGTGGACGAATACTGGAACTGCCATCTGAAGACCGGTATGCGCATCGGCATCCTGCGCCAGCCTGATGATGAAGACAATCCATACAGCAGGGGCGAGGCATATTTGCAGATTATAGAGGATATGCTCTTTTCAACGCACTTTGCAAATCCCGTGAGCGGCTATCCAAAATATCTGGATGTGGACTCCTTCATAGACTGGCTGCTTGTCAACGAATTCACTAAGAACCACGATTCCCGCTTTCAAGGCTCCTGCTTTATGTACTATAATGACGCTACAAAGAAAATCCACATGGGGCCGATCTGGGACTTTGACATTTCCTGTGGCAATATCCACGATGCCGACTGCGACAAGCCGGAGGGCTACATAGTCAATACACGGGATTGGTTTCAAAAGCTCTGGCAGGATCCCGCTTTCATTTCCCGCGTGCGCTCCCGCTGGATGGAAACCCGCATGCAGGTAAAGGCATCAATCGCGCTCATACAGCAGTGGGCGGACGAGCTTGCCCCCGCCGCAAATCTGAACAACACCGTCTGGAAGACCTTTGGACGGCGCCAGTGGCCTAACGCCCCCGGATGGAAAGAACGCAAGAGCTATCAGGCAGAAGTAGACTATATGATTAACTACCTCACTGCCCGCTTTGCATGGCTGGACGAGCAGATGAGTTACTACACGCTGAACTGGTCTATCTGCACGCCGATCTTGTTGATGGAGACCTTGACTTTCTGAGCAATGTCGCCAAGGGCTGTCCCCGTATCGCTTATCTTGTTGGCACTTACCGCCATCTCGCCCATGCTGCTCTGAATGACGGAGGTGGCATCCTGCAGGCGCCTGATTTCAGAGAGGATCATACGGTTGCCGTCAGCCATCTCGCCGGAAGCGTTGTGCACTTCCACCGTGCTGTCATTCATATTTTTGAGGGCTGTGCTTATCTGCTTGGAACCCCTGTTCTGCTCGTCCATGGCAAGCCGTATCTGCGCCACAAGCTGGTCGGTATCTTTGATTTTCTCTGACACGGCAGAAAGCGCAACGCTCGAATCCTTGGAGGCTGAGACAACCTCGCCGATGGACTCGCGGATCTTTTCGAGCTGCTGGCCGATTGTCCGAGACTGATCTGACGATGTTTCTGAAAGCTTCCTGATTTCGTCTGCGACAACGGAAAAGCCCTTGCCAGCCTCCCCCGCATGGGCAGCCTCTATGGCGGCATTCATTGCGAGCAGGTTTGTCTGGCGGGCAATGCTCGCGATGGCTTTATTCGCATCACCAAGCATCTTTGACTGCGTTTCGATTTCCAAGAGCTTTTCGTTTACTGAAAGCTGCTTGTGCACTCCGGTCTGCACATCCTTGTCCAAGTTGCCAAAGGAATTCGCCATCTTTTCAACAGACTCGTTCACCGAAGAGATATTGCCTATCATCTCTTCCACAGCGGCAGATGCCTCGGTGACGCTCGCAGACTGGCCGGCAATCATATTATTGAGAGAATCTATATTGGAAGAAATCTGGTTCACCGCGCCCGCCGTCTGGCTCACACTGCCACCCTGACTCGTAATCTGCTGATGAATGTCATTGATATTTGCGATGATCTGGCTTATGGCGCTCGAGGTATCCTGCGTGACGAGGGACATACTCTCCCCCTCCCTGCTCAAATCATCCTTGGAAGCCTTAATCTGCGCTATGATTGTCTGCAACTTGCCTGAAAATGTGTTAAACCCGACGACGACATCGCCAATCTCGTCATGAGAGACAACCTCTATGCGCTTTGTCAAATCCGCATCCCCCGCAGAGATATCGTCAAAGGACTGCTTTACCTTCACGAGCGGGTGGATAGTCTTGTATATCATCATAACGCCAAGCACCATAAAGATGGCGCAGAGCACAAGCAGACTGGGAACCGCTATCAGCACCGTGTGGCGCACCGTGCGCTGGATAATTTCTTCGCTTTTCGCCATGAACACCATGCCCGAAACAGAGCCGTCCTCGCTGGCAAGAGGGAAGTAATAGCATTGATAAGTGCTGTCGCCGATGATTTCTTCCCCGCGGTAGGTGCCGCCCCTCATCACCGTGTTGACAAGCTCCAGATCCTCCATCTCCTCGCCGACAATACTCTCGCCGTCCTCGTCGTAGAGGGTACTCGCCACAATGGTATTTTCCCGAAAGACGCTGCATTCCATAGCGTAAGCCTCTTTGATAAGCGTCACGAAATCTTCCGAAGAAAGGTCAAAGCCAGCCACCACACAGCCGACAATCTCATCATCGTAGAACACGGGGAAAGAAGCAAGCATGGCATAGTCAACGCCGGGAGACTCCTCCACGGAATAAAACCCCTCGCCTTCCAGCGCAGAAGACACGCAGTCCAGCTCGCCGGCGCTCGTGCTTGCAGTCCCCGCAAGGGCAAGGCCGCTTGCATTGGTGACGAAAAGGATGTCAACGCCCATGCTTTCTTCTTCGCCGTCAAGCAGGTCCCGCAGCTCCGAAAAGTTCCTTGTGCCAAGGGCTTCCGCTATGTCTTCCCGCTCGGCAAGGGAGCGGGCGCCATACTGCAACGTGTTCTCCCTGTCTTTGATGGTCCGCTCTATGCCCGCGCGGGTCGTATCAAGCGTTTCATTGATGGTAGCCATAAAGCCTCTGTTAAAAATAACAATAGACAGCACGCAGACCGCTACCGAACAGCAAAGTATAGAAATTCCTGACAAAATACTTAATTTCGCTGAAATCTTCATTCTGAAACGCTCCTTGTTCGACAAATACGAAAGATAACTTTCTTCTATTTTAGCCCTAAAAATGAAGACTTGTCAAATTATTCTTTAAGAAGGAAGAAATCCCTTGATATGCTTATATCGGGTGAAGGCAACGGTCTTGTAAAGATAATTACCGGAATACGCAGGTGCGACAAAGGCTTGAGGTCGATTTTGTAGTGAATAAAAGCGCAGAGAGAATATATATCCAGTCAGCCTTTAGGATGCCCACTGAAGCGAAACAAAACCAAGAAGAACGTCCGCTTCTTGCCATCAAAGACAATTTTCGGAAAATCATAATCGTGGGTGACTCCATAAAGCGCAAAACCGATGAAAACGGAATTCTCACAATCAGCCTGATTGATTTCTTGCTCGATGCAAATATTATTTAGGGTACCTTGAAAAACTCACCTATGGTGATTTTTTCAAGGACTTGTCAGTTTCAAAGTTGCCTCTAAAAGCTAAAGTTTTTAAAAGATTTCTAAAGACAGTTCCATTACAAATACATTTCGCGCGAATTTTATTTGTTCCTCAGCCATGTTCTAAATATCGTTTCTTCCATTGCTCTCTATACTCGTAAGCACAATCTACTAAATCTGTATAATCCACATCCATACTACATTCATTCTTCGTCAAGATAAAAGTACAATTCGTCCATGCCCCTTTGTCACTTTTCACAGAGCCATTCCAAAACGGTTTTAGTGCTTCGTAAACTTTGTCAATAGTATCATTTATAGTAGTCTCTTTCACACCAAAACGTTCCATATCATAACACTGAACAGGGACGGACAATTCATCTTTAAAACAATAAAACGATATATCATAGCCATTTTCAGACAATTCCGCATACAAAACGACCTTCCGCCATTTTGATAGAAATGAGCCCTTAAAAATTTTTGTCAATACATCAAAAAGCTTTTTCATATCAGTTTAAAAGTACCGCTCTGTTCTTTATTCCGTCAATAGTATAATTTATGATAAATTTCACCGGACGTGTACTTTCACCATTATATATGCACGTACCATCAACAATGACTTCATTTCCATGAGTAAGCGCATCTTTCCAGAGATTTTCAAGCCTCTTATATTCTCCACGGTTCAATGTACCTTTCATAGGCACAAGATTATCTATATCGCCAGAGCCACCGAAAATCCTACCGATCAAATGTCCGCCATCATCACCGGACAAACGATATGCTCCACCCACAGACTGCTGCGCTATACGGTTCCGTACCCCATCTTCAAGTCGAAGGTTACCTGCATAACGGGTGATTCTTCCGTGATTGTCCGTTATATACAAATACCCTTTTGAGTCATACCAATTCCCAATGATATTACCGTTTTTATCAAAGGCAAGACCAATTTTCGAGTAAATCTTGTCACCAAAAGCAAATGCATCAGAAAACTTTTTTGCAGCAGAAAATGACCCCTCCATCAATCCTGTAACCGCGCCTATTAAGAAACCGTCCGCAGTTCCATTGATAGTCGCATAAAGCAACTCATCTCCTCGTTTTCCTTGAAGGTATGCCATACCCGCAGCAGTTACGCCTCCCAACATACCACCACTTAATGCACCGATGGTTGTTGCTTTTGCGACAACTAGTATGGCAGCGGAGACAACCTGCCCACCTGGCACTGTCCATGAAAGCACCCAGACCGTGGAAACAATCGCCGTTCCCGCACCAAATTTTGCTAACGCCGCGTCATAACAGCGTTCTGCCTGCCATTCTCTTTTTGTACGATTCGCACTGTAGGCAAAAAAATCCTCATTCTGCCCAGACCACTGCCAGTCAGAGACATACAGAGCAAAATCATGCCGACCTCTCGGATTTACGGTGGTGACAATTTCCAGCCATTTGCCATAGCCATTTTCATACGAATCCTCTTCTGTATCTTGATAGACAGAAGCATAAACAGTTTCATAACTATCATCATTGGTTTTGCTTACAACTATGTCGTATGTGCCAATTGACGCGGTATCTGAATCAACGACGGCAGAAGCTGAGTTGTAAATTGATGCATTCTTTCCCAGAAAGTCGTTTTCTTTTGAAATAAATTCATTACCGTCATTTATAAACGAGTTACCCGAATCAAAGAAATCGGTGTCACCAGAAATAAATTCATTGCCTTTATTGTTGAAAGATTCGGAGTATGCGAAAACAGAGAAAAAGCAAGCAATTATCTGAAGCAAAACAAACTTATGCTTCATTCTGAGACCAGCAATGTGAATTTGCAATTTGAGGTTTCAAAAGGATTGTCAGCAAAATTTCCTTGCACAACATCAATAATAGCGGGAACAAGGAACAATCCCCTTACATAACTCTTAGCTATAGATACATCCCATTTTGCATGGAATTCTATATCTACGGGTATGCTTCTGGCATTCCATTCGGAAACATCCAACTCGAATTCTATTCGAGCATTATGTTCTTTCTCAGGAGGTATTATAATACCCAGTACATTGCTATTATCATCCCAGTTAAACACAGGAACTATTCTGTTATCTTCTGCAATATAGTTATCCAAATCATCATCTTCTTCAAGCACCTCATCAAAAGTATAAGCATTTGCCCCATCAATTGCAGTTGCAGAAACAGAAATATCCTTGGGAAAGAAGATAAAGCAGAGCACAACTCCATAGGGCCAAGGAGAATTGACATGGAAATCATATCGCAAAAGGATCTTCCCATTGCCTGTTTGCAAAGCTTTTGATTTACTTATTTGGGGTGTATTCAATTCTGCATGCCTTCCATTCATATAAGCAATAAACTGTCTCACGGTTATTCGTTTACGACCACCCGCAAAAAGCGGGAAAACAGAAACCACCATCAGCATTACACAACAAACAAGATTCTTTCTCATATTTCCTCCACAGATTAATATTTCACCATTTGCATAACATTAAAAAAGATGAATACCGAGTCTTCCTTCCCATTCCTGTGTATCAAAGGTAAATTTTGTTTCAGAGTTTTCCGTAACAATATTTACCGAAGCAGTTTTTTTACGTTGCAAATCGGCAACGACTTCTGCCGAGGGATGCCGATAGTTGTTATCCTTACCAGCTGAAATAACATAATAGCGATAATAATCATTTGCCAGCCTTGTATCATAGCTGCTTTTTGCTCCATGATGCGGAACCTGTAACATAACGGTATCTGCCTCAAAATTTTTATATGCGTTTCCTAAGTGTTCGTAATGATGTTTGGCATCAAAGTCACCCGTATAAAGACAACCTGCACTCAATAAATGAGGGGCACTCATAAAAATAGAAAGTACTGTCATTGAATTGGAATTCATTTCACCACCGTTATCCTTGCTTACAAGTTTAAATGATTCCTCTATGAGTTTTCTGTTGTTCGCACTTTCCTTATACAGCAATCCCAGCTTGTTACCCGAAATATCACCGAACCTCTTCAAATATCCTTTCAATTCCGTTAATTTTTCCTCTTGCTCAAAATTACTGGGGATATACTTCCAATCAAGGACAGAAGGCTCTTTTATAGCAAGCTCAGCACACACGCTCCTCCATATATCCCGCCCAGAAGGAATAGCCAGCGCTGTATTCCATGAAGGAAGTGGCATAGTTGAAAACGATGAGACCCTATCAGCATCTGGAAGCTCAGCAAAATCATCTGCAATTGAAAATTTGGTACCATTATCGTATGGTTTGACGGGGATTACGTGAATATCATACCCTTGTTGTTTTTCTTGCACGGCATCGCGCACCGCTTCCCATGGATTTTGGAGAAAATGCAAGGTAAAATCATCATCTGCTGCAATACAATCACTTAAAGAAATAATCGTTCTATTTTCTTCTGTAACGAGCGGCAGAAAAATATTGTGAACATTGCAGTGTTTTAACAGTTTTTCAAGCCCATTCACATGGTCGCTATGGAAATGAGAAATAAACACAGCAGCTATTTCGGCTCCTTCAACAAATTCAGTTTTTATCAATTGCTCAAGTATATTGCTACTATCTTTAGAACGTGAACCACAATCATAGACAACAAATAAATTCTCTGTCTTGCCATTGTTATTATAGGCAAAATCTTCACAGTAGAAAGCTCCTTGGCCTACCGGTAAAAAATTTCTTTTCATTATCTTCCTCCATTCGCCATGCGGTTTCCAAGTACAAAAACCCACCCAATAGTGTGTATGATTGTTAAAATTATACAGCACAATTCCAGAAAATGCAAGCCAAAAGATGGTAATTCAAACTGATAGTATTTTCTATTTCACCCCTCTATTGGTTAGAATTGCGCTAATCCCAATACTTGACGTATGAATGAAGAAGAAATCCGTGCCTTGTTCGGAAAAAATATAAAATATCTCAGAAAGCAGCAGCACCTGTCGCAGACACAGCTTGCGGAACGCGCCAACGTGGCGCTGAATTTTATCAATGATATTGAAAACAGCAAGAAATGGGTGTCTCCCGCCACGCTCTCCAAGCTGAGCATCGCCCTCAACGTGCACCCCTACAAGTTCTTCATTCCTGTACAGTCCGCCCCAGAGGAAGAAAAGCCCTCCTCCGCCACCCTGTTAGAACAGTTCGGCGCAGACATTCTACAGCAACTTTCTTCTATTATATCGCAGAGTATTGAGCAATACACATAATGCGAGGCAAGCCAAGCCCCGTACAACTCACCGTCAAAATTTTTGGAGGATTATTTACATGCGTTTGCCCCTAAAGCAACCGCACATAAACTAGGGAGCATATTAGCTTTCCGATAATTTACTTAGCGCACTCCTTCTGCGAAAGACCTTCTATCAAACCTTACATAGCAATATCGCGGTATCTCTCTTGCTTATTAATGGACAGAGAATAACTAATGTACGGGACACAATACAGCTAATCTGCGAGACACGTTATAGCCAATACACGGTACAGAGAATGTGCATAGGAGGGAGTATACTCTAGCCAGATTGTTCCATCAACCTAGTCAAGAAGTTTACAAAATCTAATTGGGAAGAGACGTGCATTTAGCAAGGTGGGCGGCAGATACCGCAAAAGAAAAGCTCTGTAGGGAAAGCTATACGTTTTGCTTTCCTTAAGTAATCTAAAAATGTAACGCTTTTTCTCAGAAAAGTCAAATATAAATCTCAGAATTTTTTATATTGATAAGCAGTAAAATATAATTTCCCATAAAGAAAGGTTTCCGACCAACTGTTATAAGAGGCAGGCGACTAGGCAGCGGAGACCTGGATGAATTCATATCCCCGCAGGATTCATGGAGGGCATTACACAAAAGAAAACTATAGACATTTACTCGTTTTTCCATTACAATGCGGAAAGTTTTATGGATATTCATGGATAATTAAAACTAAGTATGACAGAAAAAGAATTTGAACATTATTTTCATGCCCACTTCAAGCGGACAAGCTCTTTTTTCTCTGGCATTATACTGGCGGCAGTAGATGCAGTGATTGTCCTCTTGTGTATAGGCATAGGGTTCTTCATCATCAACCTCATAAACCACCATTGGATTAATTTTCGCTCCTTTGTTGAATACGCAGTCTATATTCCTGTTATTCTTGTTGTATTTTATGCCGCAAACCTATATCCCGGCATCCTCATAGCCCCCCAAGAAGAGATAAAGCGCTTTTCCCTCTGCACTTTCTTTGCCTTTATGGGCATCGCCATCAGCATCAATGTAGAGACTGAAGACAGATGGCCCATCGCCTGCGCTCTCATCGTCGGTTTGCCATTTGCCACGGTTCTGCTTCCCGTGGGCAGGGAAATAGCGCGTTATGTATTCGGCAAGCACTCGTGGTGGGGGGTTCCAGCTGTGGTGTACTCCAAGGGAACGAATGCAAACATCATCATCGACAGGCTTACCAAAAATCCCAATTACGGCTACACTCCTGCCCTCATTATCTGTGATGTCCCCGTCTATTGCAATGATTACAAAGGTATTCCAGTCTTTACTCCCTCGGAAGCGATAAAAGAAACCATTGAAAAACTCAACATAAAAGTCGCAATAGTCTGTGACTACGACAAAGATATTGAACAAATTCAGACATATTACAGGTATATGATACGCATTCCAAAAAACCAGCTGGCAACAAATATTTCACTGCACATGAGGGACTTTGGCGGCATACTGGGCTTCTCATCAACCAACTACCTTACGAAAAAGGGTGCGCTTTCCCTCAAACGCTTTATCGATATTCTCCTGTGCTTGGCGGCGTCTCCCTTCGTGCTTGCCTTGACGCTCATCATAGCCCTTATCATCAAAAAGACATCTCCCGGACCGGTGTTTTACGGTCATAAACGCATTGGCAAAAACCATAAAGAGATAACCTGCTGGAAATTCCGCTCAATGGGTATCGATGCGGCAGAACAACTTGAACATATTCTCGCCACCGATCCAGTACGTGCCGCGGAGTGGGCAAAAGATAGAAAGTTCACGGATGACCCCCGTGTTACCCCCTTTGGCAAAATCCTGCGGAAGACGAGCCTCGATGAACTGCCGCAATTATGGAATATATTCATTGGAGATATGTCTTTCGTGGGTCCCCGCCCTGTGACGGAACCAGAGCTCATCCGTTACGGGAAATATGCCGACTACGTGCTGTCGGTAAAACCAGGCTTAAGCGGCATGTGGCAGATTTCAGGCAGAAGCGACACAGGCTATGAAGAACGCATAACGCTGGACACCTACTACATTCAAAACTGGTCTGTCTGGCTTGATATCTGGATCATCATCAAGACAGTCTGGGTAGTATTCAGAGGGAGCGGGGCTTACTGATGAATGGCAACACAAGGCGGAAACAATTCCTCGTATTTTTACTCGCAAGCCTTTTTCTTGCCATGTTGTCTGCACAGGAAGACGAATCCGAAACACATTTTAAGATTCAAAGCATTATCTATCACCCAGAAGGGAAAATTCAAGCTTCCGCGCTCAACCGCTATCTGAGGATTGATACAACGCGCATCTATGATTCGCAGGAAGAACTGGAGGCAGCTCTGGAATTCATTGGTCAGCGTCTGGAAAATTCCCGCTTTTTTGAGCAGATAAGCCACAGCTACACTGTCATCGCCCATACCGAAGATGGAATAAACTTGGTAGAAGCAGAATACTCATTTAAAGTGTCAAATTCGCTGCTTATATTTCCAAGCCCCTCATTTGACTCAAACACGGGGACAAAGCTTTCCCTCATACTCAGGGACCAGAACTTCATGGGACTTATGCGCCCCCTTATGTTCAGCATCATAGGACAGCTCGGCACAGAAGATGAGCCAGAAAACACCTCCAAGGTGACGGGCGGCTTCAATTTCTTCTATGACTATCCCTTTTCTGTCGGAAAGACACAGAATTCATGGTTCAATCTCTTTAATTTTGCCTGGACACTCGGCGATGATTCGCCAAGCTTTGACTTCCGTTCCGGCGTCAATGTGGGAATCCCCGTCGGCAAGAGGAAAAGCCTTTTGACCTTTAACTTTACGCAGGCAATGGTCCATGATTTCTATTATAAAAAATATGACGACGCCTTCTATTTTGTCGAAAGCGGCAGTGTTTCACTGCCCCTCACCGTTGCGCATATCACCAATACAACGCCCTTGGTCTATACGCCCTTTATTCGTACTTCGTATACATGGGACACGAACGGCATCGATGAGGCAAACACAAAGCTGAATAAAACCCCGCGCCTCTCTGTTGGGCAGACAACTTCAATCATGCATATAGACTGGAAGGGCAATTTCCGGAATGGCGATGCATTTCTGACAACGCAGTCCATTTCGCGAGACTTTCACGCAAAAGACACCGATAAAATGATCATTCCCCTCTTTTCTATCAACTGGCGCCATTATAAAAGCTGGAAATATGCGGGAATCTATACAAATTTCTACTTCTTTGCAACGCACAACGACAGCATAAACGTCGGCAACCGTCTGCGTGGCATACTCGACAATCAGCGCTACCGCTCATACAACATAGACATCGACAACTACGCACTGGCGACCCCTTCGGCATTCATCGCAAATATCGACCTTCCCCTGCACATCATCACAACGGACTGGCAGAGCTGGTTCCACATAGAAGATACTTCTTCTGGTTTTGGAAAATTACTGGGCTATATGGATTTTGAGCTACAGCTCTCCCCATTCGTTGATATTGCGCTCATAAAGAACAGGGCGACAGGAAGGGCATACAGCTTTGAAGAGGGCCTTTATTCAATAGGCGTGGAAATGCTTGTGTATCCTAAGAAATGGAAAAGCTACGTGGTCCGCGCAAGCCTCGGCTTTGATATGAGCAAACACAGGGATTGGCGGTCGCCGCGAAAAGATTACGAGCTTTTCGTCGGCATAGGCCACCACTTCTAAAGCTTACTGCAACTTGGAAACCGCACGCTGACGCCAGTATGCTTCCGGCTCATGCTCTGACAATATCCTCAGCAAGGTGCGGGCAAAGACATCTTTGCCGCACACTGCGCTCGTGCTTGCAAAATTATAGAAGAGCTTCCAGATGCCGTTTTCATTTCCCCAAGTTACAATATCATCATACATTGCGGCTTTCGTCAGCAAATCTGCAAAATCTGTGTATGAATAATCAATAAGACGATCCTTGAGGACCTCCTCTATCTTTGTAACAGAGGCTATGCTTCCCAAAGCAGCGCAGTCCAGAGCTTTTTCATTCTGCCCGATTTTGGTGTAGTATTCGTTCAGCAATTCAAGAGCTTTGATAGAAATATCATTCGTGCTGCGGTAGAGGATAAAAAACTTGTCAACAGAGTCCTTCTGGTTCGCATTTATGAGCCGGACGAGAGCGCTCCTGAAGCCGCTGTTTGTGTAAAGCTTGTCATCCTTCAAGACGGCAAGCAGCTGCTTTTCGTATGCTTCCCCGTCATCCTGCAAGTCTGCCAAGGATGCCAGCTCGTAGAGGATATCATATTTCACATCGGGCACATCGAGACGGATCAGATTTTCATAAGCATTGTTCAGGTATTTGGATGCAAGCTCAAGTTCCCCTTCCAGTTTATAAATTTTGCCTATTAAAAAATCCGCTTCGGGATAGATGTCGTCATTTTCAATCCATTTGCAAATTTCAGAAAACTTGTTATGGAAGTGATTTTTTCCGTAAGCGCTCAGCTTGGCTTCGATTATCCCCAATGCTTCGCTGAGATTAGCTGTTTTCAACTCTGGCATTACATCATCAAGATAATCGCCGCTCTTGCGTACGCGAGAATTTTTCTGTGTCTGGTCAAGTACATAAACTTCCCATTCCGCCATCTGGCGTCTTTTTTGCTTGGCAGATTCCGCAAATTTCAGCGCCTGACCATAGTCATTCATCTCATAAGCGTTTTGAGCCTGCTTCAAGATATACCAGTCCTCAACACCCGTCGGCTTTCGCACGGTGGTAATATGCTGGGCAGACAGCGGCGCGATGGCAATACAGAGAAAGAAAATCTTTCTCAAGAATGATGACACATACTTATTCTTCATAACTTACAGAGTCTCCAATTCTTTCCTGAATTCTATATCGGCATTTTCAGCAGGGACTGTTCTGATAATTTTCCCTTTTTTAAAGATTATCACCTTGTCGCCGCCGCCGGCAATGCCCAAATCCGCATGTTTTCCCTCTCCGGGTCCATTAACAATACAACCCATAACGGCAATAGTTACATTTTTTTTCAAAGAAAGCAATTCCTGCTGCCAGCGCTCCACAAAGGCATGCACATCAAAGCCAATCCGCCCGCAACGGGGACAGCTTATCAAAGTGACGCCGCCTTCGCGAAGCCCGCACTCATGAAGGATTTCCCTTCCCGCAATCACTTCATTTTCAGGGGAAGAAGAGAGGCTGACCCGTATGGTGGAACCTATTCCCCCTGCAAGGAGCCGGCTAAAAGCAAGCGTTGACCGGACAATACCCGTTATCAAGGGCCCTGCCTCTGTGACACCGATATGCAGGGGAATATCGGACAAGCGTGCAAAGGCTTCATTTGCCTCGACAGTCTCCTGCACTGACGACGCTTTCATGCTCACAACGACGTCAGAAAAATGCAGCTCATCAAAAACAGCAGCTTCACGCAATGCAGTTTGGGCAAGCGCCGCAGCTCGGCTCAGATTTTTACTTTCGACAGCATCTGCTAAATCGCGGGGCAGGCTGCCGCTGTTCACACCGATGCGGATAGCGACACCCTTCTTCCTACAGGCAGACACGACTGCTTCCACATGCTCGCGGGAACCAATGTTGCCGGGGTTTATTCGGATTGCAGAGACAGGTCCCTTCAGGCACTCCAGAGCCAAACGGTAATCAAAGTGGATATCCGCCACCAGAGGTACATCCGTATGCGATGCAATGAGATTTAAGCCCTGTGCGCTTGCTGTATCCGGCACAGCAAAGCGGATAATATCGCAACCCAAGGATTTCAATGTGTTTATTTGCTTAATTATAGAAGATAATTTTTCAGCATTATGACAGACATCCGTAATGCCATCTTTCCACATAGTCTGAACGGTGACTGGCGCATCACCACCAATCGCAAGCTGACGGATACCGTCGTGACCGCCAATCGTAACAATTCGTGAATTATTCATAATAGTGCTTATCCGTTATAAACAGATTAGGGCATTGCCCTGCAATCGCAGCGACAATGCCCTCTTATTAGAGTTAACTCGCCTTATAGCTTATGCAATCATGCCGAATACCATTGCAAACAGAGCAACGGTTTCGCAAAGACCGACAACCATGATGTAGTTTGTAAAACCCTTTCCTGTCTCTGCAAGAGCATCGCTACCCGCAGCACCGGCTTTACCCTGGGCAACAGCAGACATACACATAGCAAGACCTGCTGCAAGCCCTAAGCCAAGAGAGAACAGAGGATCAAGAGTACCTTCCAAAACCTTGCCCTTCATTGAATTCATAAGAAGGAAACCGTAAATTGTCTGGGTCAAAGGTGCACCGGCGAAAACCACCAGCAGGAACGGAGCAGGCTTATTGTTGAGATAGCATCTCTTCCATGCGCCAATTGCCCCCTGACCAGCAATTCCAATACCGATAGCACTACCCATAGCAGCGATACCCATTACTAAACCAGCACCAATCATACCCCAGTTCATAAAAAACTCCTTATCCACAGTTTTACTGTGATTATTTATTCAAATTTCAAGATGAATGCTCACATTCATCATTATACCTTGATAACACTGCATCAGAAATAAAATTTTCCGATACCCCTGCTAAATCTCAGACTCCTTAAACGGTCTGTATTTTGTTCCGCTCCATGCCATACCCAGATGCTGCGAGAATTCAAGCGTATTCAAGCGCACACCGTGAACGATGACTGAAAGCAAGTTCAATATCATGTTAAGCCCGTGTCCGAAAACAAGCAACACTACTGCAAAAATCACAATAGCAAGCTTTCCGAACATTGGTCCCGCCATGCTGTTTACCGTCTGGCTTATTGCCGCACCTGCAAGACCTACCGCCCACAGACGAATATAAGAAACAATATCGCTGAACACGTTTACAACGCCCAGCAACACGCTGATTATATTCTTACAGCTTTCCAGAACAGACTTACCTACACTGCCCTCGTAGTTAGAGAAGATAAAGCTAAGCACAAAGCCCACAACCAACACGCCGATTGCAATCATGGGAATGCTGGAAGGCAAGCTCAACGCACCACCGAATATGGGAATCGGAACACCTTTATCCTCCAACGGGAAACGGCTACCATCGACAACCATGTTCATGACGACATAGAACATTCCCCAGAGCTGCATCAGAGAACCTAAATCCCCAAAACACTTCAGGCTCTTCCTGTCTGCAAAGAAGCACTTTATATGAGCAATTGAAAGCTGCAATATTGCAAGCATAAAGCAGAACACTTTCTGATTGTTCTCATAGTTAGCAGGATTCTTGGCAGAAGACACCGGATAGAAAGAAAGATTCACCAGTGACTCTGGAAGAAGTTTCGTGTCTATTCCGAACCAAGAGCATGTCATGACTCCCCACAGACAGGTACACAGCCCCAGTACCGTAACAAGCACGGACAGAGAGCGCTTCCCGCTCTTGCTTTTGGCAAGCAGGATTAATCCCACAATGGTTACAAGAGCCCCGTAGCCCGCATCTGCGAAAATCATGGCAAAGAAAACGCAGAAGAATAGCAGGAACCACCCCGAAATATCAAATTCATGATATCCGGGCGTCACATCCAAAAAGTCCGTCAAAGGATAGATGATGCTCACAAGCTTATTATTGTGCAGCTTTGTAGGAACAGGATCCTCTTCAGACGGTTCGGATATCGTATATGCCCATGAATTTGTACGGCAGGAAGCCTTGAAGGTTCCCAACAAATCCTCCGGCACATAGCCAGAAAGCCACGCAAGCTTTGTCTCTGAGCTTCCGTTTTCAGACTGAGCTTCATCATGCCCCATACCGCTGTAGACGTTTTCAAACTCAATTTCAGACGCAAGCGCAGAACGGCATGATTTCAATGCAGAGACATACTTCTTTGCATCCAAAAGCTCGCTCTCTATGCGAGAGATTTCCTGCTTTGCGCTGAGAATCTCATTCTTTATGGTCCGCGTTGATTTTTCAGGCAACGGCACTGCGTATGCCTCAGGCGGCATATCAGCGGGGCGCTCCGTTATTTCACTTTCCGAAGAAAGCAAAAAGCGAGTCACCTTGTTGCTCGAATTCACAACAATTGTCTTGAGGCTTTCCCCGATAGAATTATACTTCTCCTCGGGAATCTCATAGAGATAGAGAAAAATTCCCTGTTCCGCCAAGGATGCCAACACAGCCGGATCAACTTCACCCCACTTGGAAAGCCGTTCCAACTCATTGCTGTTTTGGGTAATCTTCTCAAAGAAAGCCTTCTTTTTGTCGCTCAAGGCAACAATCTGCTTAGCCTCATTCTGGACAGACTCATTTCCAATTTTCACCTGACGGGGAAGAAGCTTTTTGGGAAGCTTGATCTCCTCCAGTATGGAAATTGCCTTGTCCACAGTTGCAGAAGCATCTTTATAGGCAGACAAAGCGACACCCTTGCCCTCTATCGCCTCTAAATGGACAACCCCCACTTTCCGCAAAGCTTTCAAAGACTCTTTTCTTGTCTCATCAAGAACAACAATGGAAACCTTTTTCATTGGTACAATCATTCTTCGGCCTCCTTTTCGTTAATTCTCTCAAGCTTCTTCTTTGAGATCTTGCTCCGCACAACCGCAGCAACCTGTTCATCACCGAGGAAAACATTAATCTTCTTGATATTCGCCTTTGTTTCAGGGATCTTCACCTTTTCAAACAGGTTCACCCGCTGCGTCGTCGTACGAAGCTCCTGAGAAAGCAAGCGCACCTGTTCATCAAGCACTTCTGCCTGCAAATCAAGCTCCAAGGCTTTTTCCATCCGGTCTGCGGCCAAATCTATCCATAAGGGGGTTGAATAGAGATCATAATCACCCCTGCCAAAATCAGCCCCTTCATAGACAGGAATCTTCACACCGGCTATATTGCCCCAGCCCTTCTTGATATTCTTTACCGTTACCATTCCGGGCTTGAAAGCATCCTTTTCGCCAAAGACAGAAATCCATTTCTCAAAATCCTCTTCCAAGGACTTTTTCTGAGCGCGGACAGACTTTGCTTTCTCATCTATAATACGGATCTCAGACTGCAGCTGCTGCTTTTTGAGCGTAAGTGTCGGCAGATACCGCTGGAACATTTTCAGCGAATCTTTTTGAGACTTCAACTCATTTTTAGTCAGCTTCAATTTAGCCATTCGCTATCCTCACAAATCTTTCGGGCTAGTTTTTAGGCCAGAACTGTTCAATGAGGTCGGTCTTCAAACCTGTCTCATTCTTCTCAAAACAACGAGCAAGAATCTTCCATCCGCTATCCAAAGCCTCTTCCAGCGGAATGTTTACACTCAAGTCCATCATCTGAGCCTCGAACAGCTCACCATAGCGCAAGAGCTTCTCATCCCACGGGCTCATATTGAAGCCCATGCTCTTCTTTTCCAGCGTGTCCTTGTACTGCGCATACAGACGAATCATACCGTCCATCAGAGCACGGTGATCCTTCCGAGTCTTGCTGTTGACCTGCTGCTTAAGACGAGAGAGAGAACCGAACGGCTCGATATGACCACCCTTCAAATAGAACTGGCCTTCCGTGATATAGCCCGTGTTATCGGGAACAGGGTGGGTCACGTCATCGCCTGGCATCGTGGTAACGGCAAGGATGGTAACGGAACCGGAATCTGAAAAGTCAACCGCTTTCTCATAGCGGGCGGCCAGCTGAGAATAGAGATCTCCCGGATAACCGCGGTTTGAAGGAACCTGCTCCTGCGTAATGGCGATTTCCTTCATGGAATCGGCAAAGTTCGTCATATCGGTCAGCAGGACGAGCACATCCTTGCCCTGCAGGGCAAACTGCTCTGCGACCGCCAGAGAAAGGTCTGGAATCTTCATACATTCTACCGTCGGGTCAGCGGCAGTGTGAATGAACATAACGGTCTTGCTTAAGGCACCGCCCTCTTCCAACGTGTTCTTGAAATACAGGTAATCGTCATATTTCAAGCCCATACCGCCGAGCACAATCACATCAACCTCAGCCTGCATGGCAATGCGTGCAAGGAGCTGGTTATATGGCTCACCGGAGATAGAAAAAATAGGAAGCTTCTGGCTCACGACCAAGGTATTGAAGATATCGATCATTGGGATACCCGTGCGTATCATGCGGTTAGGAGTAATACGCTTAGAGGGGTTTACCGACGGACCACCGATCTCCACCAGATTGTCAACTAATGCCGGACCGGAATCGCGAGGCTCTGCGGAACCATTGAAGATGCGTCCCAAAAGGTCATCGCTAAAGGAAACCTTCATCTCATGCCCAAGGAAACGAATCTGGTCATTTGTAGAAACACCGCGTCCGCCAGCAAAGACCTGCAGCGAAACCAAATCGCCGTCGATTTTATTCACTTCTGCAAGGGATTTGCCAAACCTTGTTGTAATTTCAGCAAGCTCGTTCAGCTTTACACCCTTAGCACGAACAGTAATAACGCTACCGTTAATGCTTTCAATTTTGCTATATACTTTGTTCATTACTCACCGTCCTTAAGAAGCGCTTTTACTTCATCAGTAAGCTTGGCACCGTGTCCTTCAAGAACCTTGTCCACATCGCTTTCCAGTTTCTTGAACTCATCACTCTGGAACTTCGCATAGTTCATATCAATGAATTTCTGCCGCAAGTTATTGAAGAAGACACGAGCCTCGTCCTTCTCTTTCAGAGCGAAAGAAGAACCAAGAATGGTAATAACCTTCCTGAATATATACTTCTGGCGCTCAGGAGGAGTCGCCCCCTCCACTTCATCAAAGGAATCCTGCTGCATATACACAGCGTCAAGGAATTCGCTCTTAAGATATATGATGAAGTCTTCTAGAGAAGTTCCCTCTTCGCCGACAACCTTCATCATCTGATTCACTTCCGAACCACGCCGATAGAGACTGCGGGCATACTCAACTAGATCAGAACGCTGAACAGACTTGTACTTTGACCATGAATCCAAAGGATCTATAGCCGGATAGCGGCGGGCATCGGAACGTTCCCTGCTCAAACCGTGGAATGCGCCGACAACCTTCAACGTTGCCTGAGTAACGGGTTCCTCAAAGTTACCGCCGGCAGGAGAAACCGTACCGCCGATTGTTACAGACCCCAATTCGCCGTCATGAAGCTTTACAATACCTGCGCGTTCATAGAAAGAAGCAATGGTGCTTTCCAAGTAGGCAGGGAAAGCCTCTTCGCCCGGAATTTCCTCCAAGCGTCCAGACATCTCACGCATAGCCTGCGCCCAACGAGAGGTAGAATCTGCCAAGAGCAAAACATGCAGACCCATCTGGCGGTAGTACTCTGCCAAAGTGACACCCGTATACACGGAAGCCTCGCGGGAAGCAACCGGCATTGAAGAAGTATTGCAGATGATAATCGTGCGCTCCATCAGTGAACGTCCGGTACGGGGATCCTTCAATTCAGGGAATTCCGTCAAGGTTTCCACAACCTCACCTGCACGTTCACCGCAAGCAGCGATGATTACGATATCGACATCCGCATTGCGGCTCGTCGTATGCTGCAAAACAGTCTTACCGGCACCGAAAGGTCCCGGAATACAATAAGTGCCGCCCTTTGCGACAGGGAAAAAAGTGTCGATAAGGCGAATCTTTGTCACCATCGGATCGCTTGGGTTAAGACGTTCCGCATAGCAGTTGACAGCGCGTTTCACCGGCCACTTGAAGCTCATGCAGACATTGACATTCTTTCCCTTCTCATCGGTCAAGGCTGCGATTGTATCGTGAATCTTGTACTTGCCTGCGCTCACAACGCTCTTCACCGTGTATGTGCCTAAGAAGCTGTACGGCACCTGAATTTTATGGACAAAGGGTCCCTCTGGCACCGTTCCCAAGGTATCGCCTGCCTGAAGCTTTTTACCTACCTCGGCAACAGGCGTGAAATCCCACTCTTTCTCCTCATCAAGAGCAGAGAGGTAGACACCGCGCTCCAAGAAGTAACCAGAATGCTCGGCGAGCAAAGGCAGCGGATTCTGCAGACCATCATAGACCTGCCCCAAAAGACCAGGACCGACTTCTACGCTCAGCAAGTCACCGGTGAATTCTACAACACAATCCGTTGATATGCCTTTCGTCATTTCATAGATCTGCATCTGCGCAGTATTACCACGGATACGGATAACTTCGCCCTTCAGACTTTGATCAGCAACTTTTACATAGCCAACTTCATTAAGGGAGACTTTACCATCGAATTGTACAGAAACCATGTTTCCATTGACGGCAACAACCTTACCTTTCGTCTCAGTCATTTATTTTCTCCAAGAATATCTTCATAGATTTTATGATAAGAAACCAAGCCCTCGTCTCTATTGAATTTCTTCATACGCTCTGTAAGCAGCAAGCGCAATCCATAATTGAGAACTGCATCTACAGAGAAAAAATCCAACGGAGCAATTTTATCCAGTATACCCAGCCTATACTCATTCAAAAACTGTTCCGCGCTTAGAGGGCTGTCCATTCCCGTCGCTGTCCTGGCAGCCTGAACCACCTCGCCGTCAAACACAGCGGGGATATCTTTAGCCTCTTTCTTCATCTTGAGGGCCCGCAGCTGCGCAAGCGCAAAACGGAGCTCCTGTTCCTTCTTATACCACGTGTCAAGCAATGCCGAACCTGTGGGCACAAGCTCTCTCGGCGGCTCCAAGGAAAGAGAAGCAGCAATGTCTGCGTACCTTTTCGACATAAATCGTTGGCACAAATCCCTGAAATACTCTGTCGTTATAGGAAGCTTCGTATTGCTATCGTCATCAGTTCTGAACGCAGGAAGCTGGGATACCAAATAATAAAGGTGTTCCACTATTTCTTTTCCTTTGTCCTTGTAGTTGACACTTTCTTTTCAACTGCTTTTTCGACAGCCTTTTTTGCAGAAGAAATGCGCCTTTTTATTGTCTTTGTTACGGGCTCCCCGCCCTCAGCAACCTCGTCCACTGCTCCCAGTGAAACCTGCTCAGCGGGAATTCCCTCTGCGGCATTCTTCATCAGCTTTGTTATCTTTGGATTCAGATATGAGCTGAACAAATTCGCCACTTCTTCCGCACTAAAATCATAGAAAGCGTTGCCGTTCTTTGAACCGATACGGAAACCAGACAATACGCTGTTATCTCCCTTCAGCTCAAGTCCCCTGGCTATCTGGGACTTCAAAGAGGTTTTCAAATTCGACTGGAGGGCTTTCAAATCCTTCTCAGAGAGCAACACCGTCAAATCTGCATCGTCGGACTTGTCAATCCATGCCTTCACTGCTTCGGGAATCAGCTTCTTCAGCAAATCCTTGTTATAGGCATCTTCTGTCTCAGCCAAGACGATGGCGGAAATTTCCTTGCTGATACTGTCACGAAAAGAGATTATTGAATTACGGCCAGCTTGTGTGATAGCGTCTTCGCTCGCCTTTTCCATACGGGCCGTTTCAACCTTCGCATTCTTAATGATGTTATCAGCTTTCTCTTCAGCCTCACTTATAATAGCGGCAGCTTTCTTTTCAGCCTCAACTATAATATTTTGGGCAGAAATTGATGCGCTCGCCACACCATCTTTCCTAATCTTATCGATTAGCTCTTGTAACTGGACGTCCATTGTGACCTCTCTTATTCATAAAATGATATACAAATTAAATTCAAAATTTAAACGAATACTGCGTAAGCTGATGATATTTCTCATTAGGCCGCACTATTGCCGACGGGAAAGACTCCTTGTTCGGAGCGTCAGGATATGCTTCTGTCTCAAGGCAGAGGGCATCGTGATTGTGGTAAACAAAACCGTCCTTGCCCCGTATGCCCTCGATATAGTTCCCCGCATAAAACTGAATGCCGGGCTGCGTCGTCCGCACTTCCATCCGGCGTTTGCTTGCAGGATCTTCCACCACAGCGGCAAGCCGCAGCATGCCGTCATTCTTGTAGGAATCGATACAGAAGCAGTGGTCATAGCCAACGCCAACCTTATCCAGATCAGCGCCAATAAGTTTCGCGCTCCTGAAATCAAACGGAGTCTTTTCCACAGGAAGCAGAGTGCCGGTAGGAATAAGCTTGTCATCAACTTCAAGGTAGTTCGGACAATTCAGCGTCAGCAACTGGTCGGCGACCGAGCCTCCGTTATGCCCCTTCAAATTGAAATAAGCATGATTTGTGATGTTGATTGGAGTCGCTTTATCCGTAGTCGCCTCGTACTCAAGGGTCAAGTCATTCATCGAATTGAGCGTATAGGTGACAGAGACATCCACATTGCCGGGAAAGCCCTGCTCGCCGTCGGAACTTCTGCGTGAAAAACAGATGCCGTCGCCATAGGGCGTTTCAACAGCCTTTGCATCCCACACTTTTTTCTCCCAACGTAAAAAACCGCCATGCAGGGTGTTCACGCCATTATCGTTTTTATCAAGTCCGTATTTCTGACCATCAATAGAAAATGAAGCACCGCCAATCCTGTTGGCAAAACGCCCGATAAGCGCACCAAAACACACCGTATCATTAATAAGGCCATCGCACGTCGAAAAACCCAAAGTCAGGTCTACTTTTTTCTGAACCTTGTCAGGCACAATAATGCTTGTTATTATACAACCATAGTCGGTAACGGAAACGCTCATTTTTCCGTTTGAAATTGTATAAAGGTGAACTTTTGTGCCGTCCGCCAAAAGTCCAAAACGGTTTTTCTTAATCTTCATTCCAGTCATATAAGTACTATTATACAGCCTTTTTTGGGAAATTCAAGTGAAATTTACATATTATTAAGAAAATTCAAGAGTAAATTTTACTTCCTGAGTGCTCAGCCCTACTTCCGCAGCGATGTCATCAACCGTCATTCCCAGAGCGGCAAGCTTCTGTATTTCCGCCCTGTAATCTTTCTCCTCTTTTGCCGGCTCCGCAGGCTGAGGAGGAGGTACGGGCACAGCGGGCTGACTGGGCTGCACGGGAGGGGCGGCTTCCTTCATCACAGGCGTGGCTTTTTTTGCCTGCTCATATTTGTAGATTTCTGTCGGGCGGGCGGCGGTGTGCTGCGATTTTAAATACAATATCCGCTTGTCCGCCTCTGAAATCACCTGCTTTAGCTCTGCAATACGGTCATTGACCAGCGTGATATTCCGCTCCGCATTGCTGTTCAGGTCTATAAGCATTTTATTCAGCACTTTGCCTGCCTTCTCCACGGTTGCATCGGGGGAATATTTTTTCTTAAAACGGGCATACAGCACCAGCCACAAAAAGAGCGTGGTGCCAAGGCATAAAAGCGAAACAAAAACTTCCATAATTAGGTATCATCCTCACTGCATGATATCTATGTAATGCCCCAGACGCGGATCCGAAAATTCCTGCTGAAGGGGGACGGGCTCTTTCTCTTTCTTTGCCTTTTTCTTCTTGCCCCCTGAGGCAGCCCCCTGCCCCCCGCTTCCCTCTGTCAGATCATTCTTTATCGTGTTTGACTCAAGTTCATCCTGCGCCGCTTCCTGCACGATTTTCGATTTCTCCAAATTCGCCTCTGCCGCCAGCTCCCGCCCCTGCTGGTTTGCAACTTGAGCAAGCTGATTTTGAGAGGCATTGAACTTTGCAACATTGTCCATCTGCGAATAGATAACAGACAAATCAACCGGCTGAATAGCCATCAGGCGCCCCCACATCGCTCGTCACCTGGCTCTGGTCATACTTGCCGCGCCGCACGAAGCCATTTTCAAAATAGAAGGAAACAGACTTGCAGTCCGCCTTGATGTCGTCAAGCTCATCGCGCACATAGATCTTGGTACCTGCATAGACAGTACCGCTTGCATTCACACGGCCGACAACCTTAAGCTCATGCAGACGCTGCTGAATGGCATTGATTTCCGTCGTCATCTCATCGCTCTTTTCGACGATCTCTATCTTCTGCTCCTTGAATTTCATCAGGGCATCTTCTTTTTCCTTCGGAATTGACTTGCGGATTTCCTTCAAGTTCTCAAGAGAGCTTATATTAAGATCAATTTCATCGAGCTCGCGAGCCAGATTGGACTGCATCTCCTGCAACTCCATGAGCCGCTTCTTTGCCTTCGGGTCAATGCCCACCTCCAATATGGTCTCCGCACCACCAGCAGGGGAACCAATATTCTTGGCAGAGATTTCCTCCGTAGCAAAGAGGTGTCCGCCGATAATCATTGCGCGCTTGCCCTTGAGCAAAATCTTCTTCATAGCCGTCACGTCGGCATTCATGATATTGTCGTTGACCACGACATATTCACCCGCTTCAACCTTGGCGTTCTGGATAAAGCGTGCCCAGATAGACTTAGTGGTCTTGATTTCGCCCTCATCGCGTCCCATGACACCCTGAGAAATAACAATGTCGCCCTTCGCTTCAAGCTTGCAGTTGCCAACAGCTCCGTAGACTTCGATATTGCCGTCTGCCTTCACATCGTAACCGTCTTCCACATTGCCCTTGACGATGACAGTACCCATGAAGTTGATGTTTCCGGTCTTGATATTCACACCGGGAACCTCGTAGACCTCTTCAACCGTTATCTTGTTGCCGACAAGCATGACCTGGCCATTCTTTTCAGCGATAATCGTCAAGCCATCAGTGTCAAACTTAACGTTGGCGCCCAGCTGGACCTGTATATCCTTGCCGTTCTTTGCTTCGAGGTACTGCCCCATGATGGTCTTGCCGCCCTTGCCGCGCTCAGCAAGATGCTTCTGTGCCAGACGCTGACCAGCGACAACGTTTTGGATGAGGTTAAGTTCCTTGAAGTTCACCTGCCCCGTATCCGTCTCCTTAAGGCGCAGCTTGGAACTGTCAGTTTCAAAGTCATAAGAGACATACGCATCCCGTCCGTCTATAGGCTTGACGGCGGCAGCCACCTCAAACGGAGCATTGTAAACGGGATTGTCCACAAACTCAATAATTTTGTCCTCTTCAATGCCCACAGTCACCCGCTGTGTCTTCAAAGCCTGCCGTATCATACCGGCAGAGATTTCAGCACCGCTCATATCAGGCGGAGAAACGGTAATCGTCGCCTGCATCTCATCCTTGCTTATATCAACAGCGAGGAGCGCGTCAGCGGCAGGCACATGCTTGTACCTTCCGACAATAATATAATCGTTGTCCGTTCCCTCTTTGCACAGCTTTTTGATGAGGTTTTCGTCAACCTCAAGGGTATCGCTCCGCTTGGCGGCGGACAGCACTTCACCCTGCGAAATAGGAGCGCCCTTGCCAATTGGCAGCACGACTTTGAGGCTGATATTGTCGACAAAGTGACGTATATAGAAGACGCCATCCGCATCCACAATCTTCGGAGCCTGGGCTTCCTGCTCCTGAGCAGCAAGAATTTCCTTCTGCCTCTTTTCCAGCTTTTCCTGTACTATAGAAGGATTTTCGTAGACACGGAGCTTCCAGGGCTTTTTTGCCAGACCGATGACGCCCGCAAAGCCCCTCTCCTCTACTTCATACTGGAGATTCGAAATTTTTGTTTCCAGCTGGACAGCCGCATCCTCAAGGCACTCTTCCACCGTATCCGCACGGACAACGACGCTGTGGATTTCTTTGTCAACGACAAGCTTTTTCTCCAAGTCGGCGCGCATTTTCTCCAGATTGACCATGAAATTCTATCTCCTCAAAAAAATTAGAATATGCCCTTACGCAGGCTCGTCAGCTTTGCCCTCAGGCGCAGATTTGCCTTTGAATGGAGCTGGCTTATGCGGCTTTCGCTCACCTTGAGCACCTGCCCTATTTCCTTGAAGGTCAGATCCTCATGGTAATACAGCACAATCACCTGCTTTTCATTCTCCGGCAGCTCGCTTATTGCCTGAATGATAACTTTGCGGATTTCCTCGCGTTCCACGATGACGTCGGGGTTCAGCGTGTTGGGAGCCTCAATATTGTCGCCAATGGACATATGCTCGCTGTCATCGCCGGAATACCACACGTCGTTGAGGGACAAGATGCTCGTCCCGCTCACCTTCATGATGGTGTTCTCGTACTCGCTTTCCGTCATACCCATAGCCTTGGCAATCTCGCCGTCAGAAGCAGTCCTGCCGAGCCTTGCTTCCAGCTCAACGATGGTATCCTCTATTTCACGGGACTTCTGGCGCACGGAGCGAGGTACCCAGTCCAACTCGCGCAGCTCATCAAAAATGGCTCCGCGTATGCGGGTGACAGCATAGGTTTTGAACTTTATATTCCTGTCAGGGTCATATTTGTTGATGGCATCCAAAAGGCCAAACTGCCCAAAGCCTACCAGATCATCAAATTCAACACTCTCCGGCATTCCCGAAGACACCTTGCCCGCAACATATTTTACGAGAGGCATATATTGCCGGATAAATTTATCACGGATTGCAGACGATTTTGTCTTCTTAAATTCGTGCCAAAGTTCATCTTCAGTTTTTTCTTTCTCATCTAAAAGCGAATTCGCCATGCTCCCACACCCTTATATAAATCTATCACTCGTCCCTTTTCAAGATAGTCCGAATTGCCTTTGCCAATGTCTCTGTATCGTGGTCTTTCGCCTTATTGCCGTCAGCAGTGGAAATCCTGCCTCCGGAAGAGTGTCCACGACCATCTTCCGCAAATTCGCTATCTTCTATAACATCGTCGTCGTCAGACTCCCCGATATCTTCATCGCCAAAGCTGTCCAGATCAGGCAAGGCATCTATCTCCCGCTTTTCTGCCTCCCGTTCAGCGCGACGGGCAGAAGCTTTCGCATCTTTTTTGCCCGCATCCTGCCCGCTGCTTTTTCCTTCTTTGGGAAGGGGGCTTCCCAAAGTTATAGGCTGAAAGGCAGGCGCTGCCTCCGCTGCCGCAGGAGCGGCGGGTTTTTCATTTGTCACAGGCGTGGCAGGAGCTATTGCCTGTGCGGCAGGCGCTGCTGTCTGTGCAGCGGGCTTTTCTGCTTTTGCAGCAGCGGCTTCCGCTTCCACCTCAGCCATCACATTCCTCCTGACAGACTGCCTGTCCGCCTCGGGAAGCTTAAAGACATTGTTGTTCACCGCAAAGCGCAGGTTATCTCCGTCATCCGTCAAATCGGCATCGCCGACCGTCAGATCCACATGGGTTCCGGTCGCAGCCTCCGGCTTGCCTGCTTCAGGAATTGCGTCCACTGCGGAACCGTCATCCAAAAACCGCCCATACACAATATCTATGAGCAAGGCAAGGGCGGCAAATATCAAGCCGAATATCAGCCCCCGTAAAAGCGAAGGGACAAATCTCCCCGTCACCAGCAGGCTTATCAAAAAAGACAGAATAAAGCCACAGACTGCCGGGACGATTATATTTTTTATTTTAGGCATTTCTTGCCCCCTCCATTTTTATAGCAATGTATGTCCTTCTATGGTAAGGCAAAAACCCCTCTAGGTCAAGTTCAAGTGTCATTTTCAGTGCTTTTTTCTCCCACCGACAAATTTTTGCAGGAAATTTGAGACACCTGAATCAGCAGACATATCGGTTTTCTCAATCCGTCCGACAATGTGCTTCAAGCAGACCGCAGGCTTGGACGTGGGATTGACCACCATGAAAGGCTTCTGCCTGATGACGGAGGATTGAACCACGGGGTCATCATAGATGAAACCGATGTAGTCAACCTTATAGTTCAGAAACTGGCCGACGATGTTGACAATGCGGTCAGAGATGCGCTTGCCCTCATCAGCCGAATGCACACGGTTTACGAGCAATTTCAGGTTCAGCTCCTGATTTACCAGCTCCGTGGTTATAATCTTGATGATGCCGTAAGCATCCGTGATGGCGGTAGGCTCAGGGGTGGTGACAATATACACCTCGTCCGCAGCCGCTATAAACTGCAGAACGTTATTGGCAATGCCCGCTCCTGTGTCGATGATAATGATATCCGCATTGGAAAGCGAAGAGAATTCCCTCGCAAAGCCGTCCAGCTCTTCAACGGGGAGGTTTGCAAGTTTGGAAAAACCATTGGCTCCCGCGATGAACTTGATGCCGAATTCCGTTTCCAGAATAATCTCGCTCATCTTCTTCTGATGGTTTACAACGTGCATCAGATTATACTGGGGAACAATGTTCAAGAGCACATTGCAGTTTGCCATGCCCATATCGCCGTCGATGAGGATGACCCGTTTGCCCAGTCCGGCATAGGCAATCGCCATGTTGACGGCTATGTTGGACTTGCCGACACCGCCTTTGCCGCTCGTGATGGCAATGATCCTCGTTTTTTGCTCAGCCTTTTCCTTGCCCATAAAGGCACGCAGTTCGCTTAACTGTTCTTCCATAGTATATTAATCCTCTGCCGTTTTCTCTTCTGTAGTTTCACGGGCATTGTCAAAACGCTGCCTGATATGTTCCTCATCAACTTCAAAGCCGTCCAATCTCTTCAAAAAATAGTAGGGATTAGCCCGCTCATGACCATTCAGCACGTCCTGCTTGGTGGTAATCATGGAGATGCTCTTGCCCTTCTCTGACAGAACGCTCAGCACATTGCCATAGGAAGTCGTCTCATCGCACTTTGTGATGATGACGCTTCGGAAGCCAAAGGGCTCGTAATTCCTGATTATCTTTTCCAAGTCCCGCGGCTTGGTGCTCGCGCTCACCGCAAGATAGATATCCGCATGCATCTTGGGTATATCGAGCACCTTTTTCATTGTCGCTATGTGCTCAAAGTCGTTGGGGCTGATGCCGCTCGTATCGATGAAGACATACTTCACCTGCGGGGAATTGTAAAGCTGCAGCAGGTTCTCCAGCTTTTCCCGCGAAGTCGCCTGCTCCACGGAAACATCGTTGTGCAGGGCATTCGCGTAGTGCTCTATCTGCTCAAGGGCGGCGACGCGGATGTTGTCAATGGTGATCATGTGCATGACGGGCCACTGCGCCCTGGGGATGCCCTGCTTTTTCGCATTCCACTGCACCTTTGCCGCCATCTTTGCAATGGTCGTCGTCTTGCCGACGCCCGTCGGTCCCACGATGACGATGATGTGGGGATCCTTGCCGCGGAAGCTCTCCGCAACGTGAATGTCTTCGCCTATCCAGTCAACAACCTGAGCCTGCACCTCTGCAAAATCCTCCAACTCATCAAGGCTGAATTCATTCCGCATCCGCTCATTCATCTTGGCAATATAGCTTGCCGTAAATTCATTTTGTTCGAGCAGCTGGTCCACCTTTACGATAGAACGATGCTCCTTTTTCTTTTCGCTTTCCTGTGAAAGGCCGCCAACCTGCTTGCTCAGCTCGTCAAGCTTCTTCATTATCTGCGCGTTCTGCATAAATGTGCTGACCGCGCTGCCGCTGTTTGCCAGCTGCTTTTTGAGAAGCTCATCGCGCTGAGAGACAAAATCACCCGCGGGGGCAGATTGCTGCAAAGCGGCTGGCTGCTGTACACCCGCGACCTGCTGCATCGCCGGAGACTGCTGCGCAGAGGGAGGCACAAAAGAATTGTAACGCTCCCTGACCACATACTTCGCCTCAATGACTGGAATCTGCCGCAAACCAAGCCACTTTGACTTTATCTTGGTCTTATAATCCAATATCGTGTAGTTATTCTGATATCTTTCATACAGAATTGCTTTGCAGGCATCGAGGTCCCGCCCCTCGACAGTCTGTTCTATATTATTTATCCTGCCCTCACTATACATTGATGTCTCCCAGTGTTTCTACCTTGATTTCATTGCCGGCAGACATCAGCTCTCCGATGGAGATAACGATAAGCGACGGCAGCTCCCGCTCCGTCGAAGCCTTCACCAGCTGCCGCACTTCATCCACGCAGAGCACTATGGGCAGGTAGTTCCTGTCGCGCACAGAGGCAATGGCGGAACTCACAGCCTCAATGTACTTTCTGCCTGTCGCAATGTCAAACGCCACGTTGGGCTTCTGTCCCGGAGCCTCCACCTTGTGTTCGAGTATCAGCTCAGACAGTTCCTGAGACATTCTAAGCACATGCAGGACGCGGTTTTCATCCGCATATTGCAGACAGATCTGCGCGCCCAAAGCCTGGCGCACCTTTTCCGTAAGCAGGTAGGGGTTCTTGGTGATGGGCGCGAAATTCGCCAGCGTCTCCAGAATCGTCACCATATTCCTGATGCTTACCTGCTCCTCCAAGAGGTTGCAGAGTATGCCCTCTATCTCGCCATAGCTGAACTTGTAGTCGCCAGAAAGCACCTCGTCCACCACCACAGGATTCGTTTCCTTGATCTTGTTGAGGATAGCGCTCACTTCCTGCCGCGTCAGTATCTTTGCGGCATGGCGTTTAATTATCTCTGTGATGTGGGTGGCAATGATGGTCGGCGGATCTATCACCGCGTAGCCGGCGCGCTCTGCCTCCATGCGCTTTTCCTCAGGAATCCAGATTGCATCCATGCCAAAGGCGGGGTCACGGGTGCGCTCGCCGACAAGCTCCTTGTCCCTCGCCACGTTCCCCGTATTGAGGCACATATAATAGCCGAGCTTGAGCTTTGCACGCCCGACCTCTATGCCGCGTATCTTAAAGGAGTACTCGTCAGGCTCCAACGCCATGCTGTCGCGGATGCGGATGGGGGGGACAACAAGGCCAAGGTCCAGCGCCTCC
>ERZ842401.1339-NODE-1339-length-35526-cov-6.275718_pt1 | contig 35526 bp, 34 predicted proteins | sample MGYA00521270_ERZ842401 | MGnify/ENA primary metagenome ERZ842401 (study PRJEB31892, sample SAMEA3878208) | bioreactor metagenome | biome: Moose rumen | place: Sweden | collected 2011-10 | study: EMG produced TPA metagenomics assembly of the PRJEB12797 data set...
CGCCACACTGATAATGTGGAGGTCGGCAGTTCAAGTCTGCCTGGGACTACCTGATGAAGGGGGATTAGCTCAGCTGGCTAGAGCGCTTGCATGGCATGCAAGAGGTCATCGGTTCGATTCCGATATTCTCCACAGAAGAAGAAGGAGAAAACCCAATGTGGTTTTCTCCTTCTTCTTGTATCTTTCTTCTTTCCTATACGTATAACTCTATCCGCTTAGAACTGCTCCAAATAGGCAATGCGACTTTCCGTCGACGGATGGGTGCTGAAAAGATTGCTCATGAAACCCATCATGCTGTCCTTCAAGTTCTGAGGATGAATGATGAAAAGCTGAGCAACGTCTTGCCGCTCGACATCAGCAAGTGCAGGGTTTTCACTTATTTTGCGCAATGCGCTGGCCAGAGCCAGAGGGTTTCCACATAGTTCAGCGCCGCCTGCGTCAGCCATATACTCACGCTTGCGACTGATTGCAAAACGTGTAAGTAACGTAAACAGGTATCCGATAGCAGCCAGAAAAGCAACAACAGCAAACACTACCAGTATACCTACCCCACTTCCGCCATTACGGTCATTACTGCGTCGGGTAGAACGACCTCCATAGAGGAATGTGTTCCACAGCAGACGGACAGCCAGTGTCATCACCGTACTCATGATGCCGACGAAAATAATGCTCACTATCAAGAGTCTCGTATCACGATTGCGAATATGCGTAAGTTCATGGCCGATGACTCCTGCCAGTTCAGCATCATTTAGGCGATCACAGATGCCTGTCGTTACTGTAACGGTATAGCTATCGCGGTCTATTCCGCTAGCAAAAGCGTTCAGTTCTGAGGTATCGACAACATTTATCTTAGGCATATCCATGCCGCAGGTCATCGTAAGATTCTCCACGATGTTGTAGACACGTGGATTCTCTTTCCGCTCCAGTGGCCGAGCACCTGTTGCACGACGGATCATGGCCGTGTTACTGAAATAGGCTATCAGAAACCATATCGTCACTACGCCCACGACAATGGGCACAGTAGTGAGGAACTGAGCGTTCACCTCGTTCCAATCAATTCCATAGACAGGGTCAGCTTGCATCTGAGCCATGATGACCAGAAAGAGGTAGACCAGAGACAACAAGATAAGGGGAAACATAACCAAAAGCAGCATGCTCTTGGTGTTGTTCCTCACTTGCTGGGTATAGAGTCCTACATACTGCATTGCTTGAACATACTGTATTTCAGACCTTTTTATTTACTGCCTCAGAATTTTATCTCAGGAGCCTTGTCGTAATTCGCACGCTCCTGGGCAGGCACTTCGAAGAGGGGCTCACGATGGAAACCAAACATGCCAGCAATGATGTTCGTGGGGAATGACTCGCAGGCGGTATTCAATTCCTTGGTGGCAGAGTTGAAGAAACGACGTACAGAGGCAAGTTTGTTCTCAATGTCGGCAAGTTCGTTCTGTAATTGCAGGAAATTTTGGTTGGCCTTCAGGTTGGGATAAGCCTCAAGACTTACCTTCAGTCCTGCAAGAGCCGAAGACAGTTGGTTCTCAGCATCTATCTTTTCATTAATAGTCGTGGCACTCATAGCTGCCGTGCGGGCACGAGTGACACTCTCAAGCAGGCTCTTCTCATGGTCGGCATACCCTTTCACAGAGGCTACCAGCTGAGGCACTAGGTCATAACGTTGCTTGAGTTGTACGTCAATGTTAGCAAACGCATTCTCACGATTGTTGCGAAGTCTTACAAGTCCATTGTAGGCCCCAATAAGATAGAGTGCGATGAGCACTACTATCACCAATAGCACGATAATTCCGATACTCATTGTCTTATTATTTATTATTAGTTAAGTTTGGATTTTATTCTCGTCTTCGTTTCTTTTTGCACATTATTCCTTGCAAATATACAGATTTCCATTGTTGTTTCAAAGCTTTTGGACGGAAAGTTTGTTCGATGTCAACTTTAAGCTATAAAAATTTGGCAGCACCGGGCAAAACCATTACTTTTGTGACATGAAACTCAGGCGAGAGTTGAGAGTAAATTGACAGACGGACATACGCAGACATAAAGAGCCGCATCGGTTTGACTGGGATACTCATCAAATTATTAAATGAAACCGAGAATGCTTACGCACACCAATGGCGGGCCACGCCTCCGCAAGGGGGTAACCTTCAGGTCGGTGGATTACAAAGGGTGCGGGCGCTCAAATCCTATTTACTCGGAGTTTCATCACATCACTGGTGCGGCTTTTCTTTTTAAGGCTAAGGGCTGCTCCCGTTTAGGAACAGCCCTTGCTTTTTTCGTAAATCGAAGATTCTTCGCTCTTCTCTCTTACTTCACCTTAGCCACGATAGCCTTGAAGGCTTCGGGATGGTTCATGGCCAGGTCGGCAAGCACCTTGCGGTTAATTTCGATGCCGGCCTTGTGCAACAGACCCATCAACTGGGAGTAGCTCATGCCTTCCAAGCGAGCGGCAGCGTTGATACGCTGAATCCACAGGGCGCGGAAGGTACGCTTCTTGTTACGACGGTCGCGGAAGGCATAGGTGAGACCCTTCTCCCATGTGTTCTTGGCAACAGTCCACACGTTCTTACGGGCACCGAAGTAACCTCTGGTCAGACCCAGAATCTTCTTTCTCTTAGCACGTGATGCTACATGATTTACTGATCTTGGCATAGTTTTGTTTCTTTTTTGAATGTTAGCGCCTTCTCCTTATTATTATATATAAGCGAGGAGATGGTCTTTGGTGCTAAAGCATTCGGTTAATAACTTAAGTTAAGAACTTTACTTTTTCTCGACGCTTCCTTTAGGTGGAATGATTTAACGCAAGCACAGGAGGTCGCGGACCTGCTTCATGTTCTCAGTGACAACAATGTCGCTGTGGTCCAAGTTTCTCTTCTGTTTCTTGGTCTTCTTCGTCAAGATGTGGCTGTGGTAGGCGTGATGACGCTTTACCTTACCCGTACCAGTGAGCGTGAATCTCTTCTTCGCACCGGAGTTAGTCTTTACTTTTGGCATTTTTTTTTATTTTTGTTTGTTATTATATATGGTGTGGCAACGCATATACCAGGCGTTACGCACTACCTTTTCTCAATCATCAAAGTCCTCACCTTCCACCTTTGGACCCGTGTACTCCTTGGGAGCCTTTTGCTGGGGGGCCTTCTTCACAGGAACTTTCTGGGCCGTTTCTTCGGCTGTAGGTTCTGTTGCTTTCTTCCCGCCTTGCGGCTGTTTCTTGGGAGCGATGAACATAGTCATACGCTTTCCCTCCAGAACAGGCATCGACTCCACCTTTCCATACTCCTCCAAGTCAGCGGCAAAACGCAGGAGCAACACCTCTCCCTGCTCCTTGAACAGGATGCTACGTCCTTTGAAGAACACGTAGGCCTTCACCTTGTCGCCATCAGAGAGGAAACCGATGGCATGTTTGAGCTTGAAATTGTAGTCATGGTCGTCGGTCTGTGGTCCGAAACGGATTTCCTTTACGTCCACCTTCACCTGACGGGCCTTCATCTCTTTCTGTTTCTTCTTCTGCTGGTAGAGGAACTTAGAGTAGTCTATCAGACGGCAGACTGGTGGATCGGCGTTGGGAGAAATCTCCACGAGGTCTACGCCTTTCGACTCTGCCAACTGGATGGCCTTGTAAGTCGACATCACGATAGATTCTACTCCGTCACCGACGATGCGAACTTCACTCACACGTATTTGTTCGTTGACGCGATATTGCTGCTTTTCTTCTCTTTTTGCCATTCGATTTCTTAAAACCGGGTGCAAAGTTAATACTTTTCTGTCATTTCCCGCACTTTATCGTTGATTTTTTGTGCGAAATCCTCAAATTTCATGCTTCCCTGTTCGCCACCGCCTTGCTGACGGAAGCTGACGGTCCCCCCCGACTGTTCCTTTTCGCCGACAATGAGCATGTAGGGCACGCGCTTGAGTTCGTTGTCGCGAATCTTGCGTCCTATCTTTTCGTTGCGGTCATCGACATAAGAACGTACGTCGTTGCGGTCGAAGTATTCCTGCAGTTGCTGAGCATACTCGTTGTACTTCTCTGAGACGGGCAGTATGGCCACCTGATCGGGGGCAAGCCACAGGGGGAAGTGTCCGGCTGTATGCTCGATGAGCACAGCCGTAAAACGTTCCATCGAACCGAAGGGTGCGCGGTGTATCATTACGGGACGGTGTTTTTTGTTGTCCTCACCTACGTACTCCAATTCGAAACGCTCGGGAAGGTTGTAGTCCACCTGTATGGTGCCCAACTGCCAACGGCGTCCCAGAGCATCCTTCACCATGAAGTCCAGTTTAGGTCCGTAGAAGGCAGCCTCACCCAGTTCTGTAGTGGTCTTCATGCCTTTCTCTGCACAGGCTTCTATGATAGCTCGCTCGGCCTGTTCCCACACCTCATCGCTTCCGATGTACTTCTCCTTATCGTTAGGGTCACGCAGGGAAATCTGAGCCTCAAAGTTATTGAAGTCCAGGGCCCCGAAGATAATCTGGATGATGTCCATCACGCGCTCAAACTCTTCTTTCACCTGATCGGGACGGCAGAAGATGTGAGCATCGTCCTGTGTAAAGGAACGAACACGAGTGAGTCCGTGCAACTCACCACTTTGCTCATAACGATACACGGTACCGAACTCGGCACAACGGAAAGGCAGGTCCTTGTAGCTGTGAGGTTTCGAAGCGTATATCTCGCAGTGGTGGGGGCAGTTCATGGGTTTCAGCATATACTCTTCGCCCTCCTCGGGAGTGTGAATGGGCTGGAACGAGTCTTTTCCGTAGTGAGCGTAGTGGCCAGAGGTCACATAGAGGTTCTTCCCTCCGATATGGGGAGTAATTACTTGCTGATAACCATAGCGTTTCTGTATCTTTTTCAAGAAATCCTCCAAGCGCAGACGCAGGGCCGTTCCCTTGGGCAGCCAAATGGGCAGTCCCTTGCCCACGCGTTCTGAGAACATAAACAACTCCATCTCCTTGCCTATCTTGCGATGGTCGCGCTTCTTTGCCTCTTCCAGCAAGGTCAGGTACTCGGTGAGCAGTTTCTGCTTAGGGAAGGTGATGCCGTAGAGGCGGGTCATCATGGGACGCTTCTCGTCACCACGCCAATAGGCTGAGCTGACGGAGAGAACCTTGCAGGCTTTGATGGGGGCTGTGCTCAAAAGATGGGGACCACGGCAGAGGTCAGTGAAAGCACCCTGCGTGTAAGTCGTGATGTGACCATCCTCCAGATCCTCAATAAGTTCGTTCTTGTACGTCTGTCCGCGATTACCGAAGAATTTCAGCGCATCCTGTTTTGAGATATCCTGACGTACCAACTTTTCCTTCCGCTGCACCAGTTCCATCATCTTCTTCTCCACCTCTACGAAGTCGGCCTCGCGGATGGTCACACCTTCTGGGGGCATTACGTCATAATAGAATCCATTCTCAATGGCCGGACCGATACCGAACTGGATACCAGGGTACAACTCCTGCAACGCTTCCGCCATTAGATGGGCACTGGTATGCCAGAAAGCATGTTTGCCTTCTTCGTCGTCCCACTTATAGAGCACCACCTCGGCACTCTCCGTGATGGGGCGGTCAAGCTCCACTGTTTCACCATTCACGCCACAAGCCAGTACGTCCTGTGCCAGTCGGGGCGAAATACTTTCTGCAATCTGCAGGCCCGTCACACCTTTTTCATACTGGCGAACCGAGCCGTCTGGAAATTTTATGTCTATCATACGCTTTTTTAGATATTTCTCTATCTATCAATCTCCCATTTTCCCCAAAGTTGCCTGCAAAGATAATAAATAATCATGAAACGGGGAAACGAAACGGGAGAAATGTTACGTATTACTTCTCTGTTCGGGAGTAACGTTTAATGAGATTGTAGGCAGAATAGAGGCCATACTCACCAGCTTGACTAAGGTCGCTCAAGGCCTCATTGCGGTGCCCTGTGAGGAGCCGTACAATGCCGCGATTGTAGTAGGCCACTGAAAAACGGCCATCCTGCTCCAGCACCCGGGTGTATGTTTCAACGGCACGATCGTAGTCATTCATCCAGACATAGACTCCGGCAAGGTTGTACTGAGCATATAGCATATCAGGCATAATCGCAAGCAGCTGAAGATAATCCTCCTCCACCTGTCGCCAGGCTATCTGTTGTTCGGCTGTAAGGGGAAGATTCTCTTCTACCCCAGTGGCAGGGGCTCCTCGAGTATGTCCCACCTGCAACTGAGCCTGGCGCACTTGGGCTCGCAGATATAGGGCTGCGGCACAAAGGGTGTCGACTGCCAGTACGCAATCGAGGTCGGAGATAGAAGCAGAAAAATCACGCACATGGTAGTAGTCGAGCGCACGGCGCAGTCGGGGAGCGATTGCCTCAGGCAGGGAATCGATGATTGCGGAAATCTGGGTAATGTCTTGAAAGTGGAAAGTTATTTGTTGTTCGCTTAGAACCGCTTCGTCACCCGTCAGATATAGATGGGCAGGAAGGTCATCAACAGCGTTCAGTTCCTCCAGCAAGCGATGGTAGGAAACCTGGGAGCGAAGGTCACCCTCGCGATTATAGTAGGTGAACACATAGGAAGGCTGAAGCTGAAGGTCGACAGCCTTATTCTGGACTCGGCCACGATACTCACTGGCATAATCATCGCGTTCAGGTTCTTGGGTGTCAGCCTCCACCAAACGATCGTACTTGCTGGGATCCATGTCACTCTGTTTACGGGTCTTAGTGGCTTGGCTCTTATAGGTTCCCGTGCGCTTCTCCATCTCGGCCTTCAGCACACGAAACTCGTCACGTTCGGCCCCATACACATCACCTATCTTGCGACGTATTTGTGCCCGAGTCTGATAGCCTGTCCAGAACTCGGGATAGTCCTTCAGCACAGCCGAGATGTCGCGAATGGCTCCCCGATAATCGCCCGTCTGGTCGAGCAGCAGGGCACGGTTGTAGAGGGCAATGGTGTTGTCGGGCTCTTGCTCCAGGACGAAGTTGAAATCCTCGATAGCACGATTGTCGTCACCCACCTGAGCGCGCAACAGCCCTCGATTGAAATGACCAAGATAATTGCCAGGCTCCATCTCTAATGCGGCATCGTAATCCTGCATGGCACCGCGCAGGTTCTGCCTGTGGTAACGGGCCAAGGCACGGTTAATATAGAGTCCTGCGTTACGAGGCAGTTGCAGGATAGCTTTGTCCAGACATTCCTCAGCCTCGGCATACTCTCCCCTGTTGGCGGTGACCATAGCCCGCATACTCCAGGCCTGACCATCGTAGGCATCAGCTTCGAGGGCTCGGGCTATCCAGTCCATTGCGTTCAGCGTATCGTTACGTGCAAAGGAGATTTGCGCCTTCAGCGTATAGTTGTCTGCTTCGCGAGGCCACTGCCGAATCATCACGTCAAGCGAAGAGTCGGCCCTCTCGTAGGCTTTCTGCTCCATCTGGCAGAGCACCATATTGTGCCAACTGCCAGAATTCAGGGGATTGATGGAGGTGGCTCGACGATAATCCTCCTCAGCCTGGGAGAAATGCTTCAGGTTCACCTGGCAGAGGCCTCGCAGCACGTAGTAGTTCTCTGTATAAGGGTTGCGCTCGATGGCACTTGAGCAGTCTGTCGTAGCACCGCTGTAGTCTTCGAGGTAGAACTTCGCCAGCCCGCGAAAGAAGTAGGGTTCGGCCAGAAAGGGCTTGGCGTTGATTACCATATTGAAACGCTGGATGCTAAGCACGTAATCCTCGTAGTAAAGGGCATTACGGCCCATCATCATCACATGGTCGGTATTTATCTGCGCATGAAGCCCCCCCATCATCCCCCCGAGGGGGGAGAACAAAAAGAATAATAGGGGAAGGAATTTCTTCATTCTTGCTTTATTTCGCATCGCCATTCCTCCCCTCGGGGAGGCCAGGAGGGGGCTATTTTCTCAGTTTCACCTTGTAGGAGCAGGAGAACTTGCCTCGGGCGATGTCGTTCAGACCTCGTTTCACCATCTGGCGACGAAGACCCGACAGACGGTCGGTGAACACCTCTCCTTCCAAGTGGTCCACCTCATGCTGAACAACGCGAGCCAGATAGCCTTCTATCCACTCGTCGTGTTCCTGGAACTGCTCGTCCTGCCACGTGAGGCGGATGCGAGTCGGGCGACGTACCTTCTCGTGGATGCCAGGAAGGGAGAGGCAGCCCTCCTCGCCGAGGTCAGTCTCTGTTTCGTCGTACTCCTCGATATAGGGATTGATGTACACCCGTCGGAAATCTTTATATTCAGGCATGTCGTCGCTGATTACATCGAGGTCTATGACCACCAGCCTGATGCTCAACCCTATCTGGGGGGCGGCAATACCAATTCCTTGACTGTGGGCAAGCGTCTCCCACATGTTCTGAATGAGAGTGCCCAATTCAGGGTACGTCTCGTCTATTTCCTCAGCCACCTTCCGAAGCACGGGCTGACCGTATGTGTAAATGGGTAGTATCATAATTATTTTCGTCTTTCCATCCATCCTTGCAGGATGATGCAAGCGGATATTTCGTCAACGAGAGCTTTGTTGCGACGTGCCATCTTACCGATACCGCTCTCGAGCATCGTTTGGTGAGCCAGAACACTGGTGTATCGTTCGTCCCACCACTCTATGGGAATGTCGGGCAGGGCTTTCTGCAGTTGTTCAACAAACTTCTGTACGTGCTGTAGATTCTCGCTCTCGCGTCCGTTTGTCTGCATGGGTTTTCCCACCACGAAGCGCTCCACCTGCTCACGACCAATGTAGTCCTTAAGGAAGGGCAACAACTGCTTCGTTTCGACGGTAGACAGCCCATTGGCAATTATCTGCAAAGAGTCCGTCACAGCCAAACCGGTGCGACGGACTCCATAGTCTATGGCCAGAACTCTTGCCATGTACGAGAATCCCCTTCCTTTACTTCTGATAGAGCAACCATGCTCCGGGATATTCTGCCATCAGCTTAGCACGGCTCTGTGCAGCCTCATCCTTGGTGTCGTATGTGGTTGCTACCACACGATAGAAGGGAGAACCATTTACATTAGCCTGCACAATCTGTGCGCTGTAGCCCTTGCTTGCCAATGTGCTCTGCAGGCTTTGTGCGTTGGCCAGCATACCAAATGCTCCCACCACAACACTATATGCCTTCAGACCGGCTCCGTTCACTAAAGTGACTTGCTCGGTACGAACAGCCACATTGCTATAGTCTGTCGTAGGAGTAACCTTCACGGGCTGTGTGGTAGTCACAGGCTGAGTCGTCGTGACTGGAGTGGTGGTGTAAGTGGGGGTAACGGCTGTAACTTGTACGGGAGCGGTCTGCTGAGTCTGAACGCCCGTCTGGGTCTGCATGGCATACTGCTGAGCATAAGTCTCCTCTGCGTTCTGCGCTGCCTGAGCTTTCTCGTAAGCTTTCTTATAGGCACTCTCACTACTATGGCACGATGCCAAAGCCAAGCCCACGGCAAGGGCAACTCCCATTACGAAAAACTTCTTCATCTTTCTTTTCTTTTTTATAGTTTATGTTTATTTTACGTTCAACCTATTTGATGCTACAAAGATAAGGAAACCCAACCAACCTACAAAGGATTTATTATCAAAAAAACGTTAAAAGAGGCAGGAAACACTAAAAAAGTCGGGGAAACAAGCAACAGATACAGGGAAAAACACTATCTTTGCCATTGACTTAGAAACCACAACACACTTAAAAGAGGTTTAAGACTATGAAGGCATTGAACTATTTTCTGGCATTTATCGGTGGTGCTGCCGTAGGTACTGCTGCCGGTTTGTTGTTTGCCCCTGAAAAGGGTGAGGACTTGCGTGCTCGCATTGCAGAAGCTCTGCGCAAACGTGGCATTCGCCTCAGCAAGGTGGACATGAGCGAGCTTGTGGACGAGATTGCCGAGCAGTTTGAGAAGAAAGAGAAGGAAACTGCAGAATAAACGCAACGAATGTACCTTTTCAAGGATACTCAGAAGAGTATTAGCGACTTGATAGAGGAGAGCCGGCAATACGTCGGTCTCCAAAAGAGGTATATGCAGAAAGAGTTGTCAAACAGGCTGACAACCCTATTATCTGCCATTGCCATTGCTGCAGTGCTCATTCTCCTGGGGAGCATCGTACTGCTGTTACTTTGCTTCACGTTGGCCTATTTTATCGGACAGATGCTGGGGAGCACGGCATTGGGATTTGTTTGCATGACGGGGACAGCCTTGCTCACGTTACTCGTTGTCTACCTCAACCGCGGGCGATGGATTTCACGTCCCTTGGCCCGTCTGGTTGCCAACACATTAGAAGACGAAAGCGAGCACACAAACGCTGAAGAGTTACAGGAGCAGATAAAGGCGAGGCGGAAGAACATGGAGACCCACCTTTCCTATCTCACGGAACCGGCCAAGAGACCCGCCACACGAGCAGAACAGGTTTCGGGATGGATTAACCGAGGACTCGCTCTTTACGAAGGATTGCGCATAGGCTTGAGTGCCGCCACCGTCATTACCGGCCTGCTGGGAACCCGTAAGCGCAAACGCAGATGAGCGACGGGAACTTCAATCGCGCCCTACTCCCCCACACTCCCTATCAGAGCGGGCTAAAGGCAGGTAAGTCCATGGCCCGAATGGTTGCCGTCGAGGTTTTCCGCGATTACGTTCACCAACTTCTCCCGACGGCCACCGAGTCCGAAATCACCCGGCATGTTGACAATTTCCGTCAGCAACTTTCCAAGAATCTATAGCTTTCCTCTGCCTTACAGCTTCATACAACAAAATTGCCGCACTCACGCTCACATTCAGCGAGTCCAGTTGTCCGAGCATGGGGATGCGTATGTGAGCATCAGCAGCCTCGCGCCATTGGTCAGAGAGCCCTACCGATTCCGTCCCCATCACAATGGCTGTAGGGCCACACATATCAGTATCGTAGTACAAATGGGAGTCTTGCAGCTGGGCCGTGAGTATGCATATGCCCTTTTCTTTGAGCAGCGCAATGCACTGCTCGCTGGTGCAGGCCACACAGGGCACTGTAAACACCGCCCCTATACTGCTGCGGATGAGATTGGGGTTGTAGAGGTCGGTCAGCGGGTCGCAGATGATTACGGCATCGGCTCCTGCCGCATCGGCACTTCGCAACACAGCCCCCAGATTGCCAGGCTTCTCCACGCTCTCCAGCACAACAAGCAACGGAGAGCTGCCTAACGTCAGGTCGCCAAGCTCACGTTGGCGCATCCGAACCTCGGCAATTACCCCCTCGGTTCCTCCCCGATAGGCCACCTTGTTATATATAGAGCGGGAGAGCGCATAGGAACGACAGCCTGGGGGGAGGGGGAAGGGCTCTCTCAATATTTCGGGACAGAGGAACACCGTATCCAGCTGGAAGCCAGACTCCACACAATGCCGTAGCTCTCGCCTGCCCTCCACCACGAACAATCCGTTCTTCCTGCGTTCTGCCGACTTCTGCTGTAGGAGTAGCAATCGCTTTATCTTGGGATTCTGGGCACTGGTAATGAGTTCCATCTCTCTGTGGGGGAGCTTTCTTTTTTTCTACTGGTGTTGGTCTCTCAGCAGGTCGTTGACGGTCTTCACGGGATTGAACGTAATCAAGGGAACTTCGACGAACACGGTGGTCCAGTCGCTCATGGCTCCATTCCACAAGCCAGGCAGTTCCAGTGCCTTCAGTTCGCGACCGCTCTTGCTCTTGTGGGAGATGAAGCCTGTCTGCGGGTCAACATACTTGGGCAGGTCGAACTTCTCGCCCCTGTAGTTGCGGATGCCGCAAACGAGGTCCACGGGGTTGAAGTGTGTACCTTCGTTGAACATCTTGACATACTCAGGATTTGACTTGTCAATCTGGCTGCTCTCCAATATCTGCAGTGAGGTGGAGCCATCGGGATTCACCGCGATGAACGGACCTCCGCCAGGTTCGCCAACATTCCTTACCACACCGCACACGCGCATCGGGCGATTGAACTTCTTGCGGAGGCTGACCACCAGTTCGGCATCCTCCATCTCCTTAAGTCCGGGAATGTCGGTACACAGCTCATGACGGAGGAAACGAACCATTTCTACTATTTCGTCGTGCGAGTACCGTCCGCTGTCGAGCAAGTGGAGGTAACGGAACACCCGCTGCTGGAGCGTTACCAGCAGGCCCGCAATCACCTGTTTCCACTTTACGGTTTCCGCTTTCAGCCTGTCCTGCACCACGTTGTCGATGTTCTTAATGAAGACGATATCGCTATCCAGGTCCGAAAGGTTCTGGATCAGAGCTCCGTGTCCGCCCGGACGGAAGAGCAGCTTCCCGTCCTCTGTGCGGAATGGTGTGTTGTCCATATTCACGGCTATGGTGTCCGTCGATGGTTTCTGCTCACTGAGGCTGACGCGGAACTTCACCCCGTATCGCTGTTCGTAAGTCGGGAGCACGCGCTCCACAAGTTCGGCAAACAACTCCCGGTGCTCGGCACTTACCGTAAAATGTACGTCGCACTGGCCCTGGCTGGCAGCATATAGCGCAGCCTCCACCAGATGCTCTTCAAGGGGAGTGCGAGCCTCGTCATCATAGGCGTGGAATTGGAGAAGCCCCTTGGGCAACTGGCCATAATTGAGTCCTTCCTCAGAGAGCAACTGACGTGCCACAGCCTTGTAGTTCCCTTCTGCCAACAGCGCGTCAGCACCCTTGCCTTCGCAGACGTGGCAGGCATCGTCCAGCGCAGGAAAGAAGGCAAACTGGTGGAGGCCCTCAAAGAACGTTCTCTCGAAATCAGTCTGAGGGGTATCGTAATCAGCCGAAAGGAACTCAAACACGTTCTTGAACATACGCGAGGCAGCCCCACTGGCGGGAGTGAACTTCGTTACGCTGCGCCGCGTCTCACTTTTATATGCTTCCCATGCCTCGGCGTAATGCTGCTGCTGTCCCTCGTCCAGCGACAGTATACCATTCTCCACGCTGGCTGCTGCCACAATGCGCAGGAAGGGAAATCCCGTCTGGAACTGGCGAAGTTGCTGCTCCACCCTTCTCTTGTCAATGCCCTTTTCCGACAACTGTTTTCCGTCGGCCTCCGTCAGCCATTCCTTGCTTGCCATTTTTTGTTTCCTCCTTATTTTTGGTTTGGTTTTGCGATGCAAAGATACAACTATTTTGCAATAAAACCGCTTCTATCGCTGGAAAACTCGCGATTTGGGGCTAATTTGAAATTTCAGCCCGACAATAAATCGGAAACAAATCTGCGATTTTCCATTTTTCAAACCGTTTTAAGTTAATCCTATTATTTGAACTCTCCACCATCCAAGATGTAGCCTTTAGCCATGTTTGAAAGTTCATACACGTCTATCATTGGCACAATGAAACTGCCCTTATCCGTATATACCCTCGCCTCAACAAGACTGTTGCTTCGACCTAATAATTCCATACAGACACGAAAAGACTCTTCCGATGAGGAAAACCCTGCAACAATAAAATCATCGCCGGCTGTCTCTGTGACAAAAGGCAGGATAGGGTATCTTCCATTCCCCACGATGAGTTCCAAGTGCGATATTTTATTGAAGTCTTCTTTCAATACGACCATACTTACTAAGAAGTCTTTGGCTTTTGACTTTACATTATTCTTTGATAGGTCGGAAATTTCGATATTATAACTTACCGTCATAATCTCTCCCTTCCACAGCATTTCGATACACTCTTTTTCTTTGTTATATTCAGCGGAAATACCAGTGGTGTCTATATCGTTTTGCACATGGTTCTGCAGGATATAAGGAATATAATCCTGAGCTGTCTGATTCCTGTCGGAACTTGAGCATCCTGCAAACAAAAAACCGACGAACAAAAGTAATAGTAGATTTCTCATGCTTTCTTCGCTTTGTTTTTGTACTGGGAAAGTTCTGCCTGAAGCGCGTCGATCGTGGCGTTCTTTGCTTTGATGGTTTCTTGCAGCAATGTGATGGTATCAATCAATGCTTCAATACGAGAATCGGTTTTTTGTCTAAGTTCTTCTACTGGAGAACCACTCGCTGATATTAGCATGTCTCCATTGCCACGCAGAAGCCATTCTGTAGAAAGTTCATCGTAAGCATCAATGGTGTTTAGGATTGTGTCGAGTGACAAAGCCCTTCTTCCGTGAAATTGATAATGAAGTGTGGATTGGTCCATGCCAATTCTTGCGCTGAAAGCGTTTAGGCTCATACCAGAAGCATCTTTGAATGCTACAAGTCTGCTGAACACTTCTTTTTTCAAATCTTTTTCGTCCATTTTTCAAACCGTTTTTTAAGTTCAAACATACGCGAATTATGGCATTTTAATAAGATTATGCTTTTTTCAATAATTATTTCGCCGAAAAATTTGCATAATAATGGCAAATGCCATAACTTTGCGGCATCAAATCAATCAATCGTGGGCAAAGTTATGATAATTTCGGCAATTTACCAAGCAAATCATTCAAAAACTCTCGTTCTCGGCTTGATTGTAACAAGCGGATGCTGATTCGCGTATTCGCTGGTCTGCGCCAAGAAGGCTGCAAAAGCTACACTTCCCCAAGAGGAAAACGACAACTCGGGTGACACTGGCGACAACGGCACTGGCGGCGACCCTGATGTAAACGAGTAATGGACAATTGATAATTGATAATTGATAATTGATAATTGATAATTGATAATTGATAATTGATATCCCTTAACGACAGGTGGGCGACTCACAGCAAAGGTGGGCCGCCTACCTTTTTTTTCGCTTTCGTTTTCGTTTTCGTTCCCGTTCCCGTTCCCGTTATCGTTTTTTATTCGTACCTTTGCAAAAAGAAAAGAGAGACGCAAATGGACAAGGAGACGAGAGACGTATTGCTCTCCATGATTGGAGGCGAGGCACAATGGGAAGCCCTCTCCGGCGGAGTTGAGTGGCCGGAAGCCGGGGTGGAAGAGCTGGACCGTCTGCTCAGCACCACCAAGCCCGACGCACTGGGGACGGAAAACTTCCATTCGCTGTTCATCACCACGGCCGCCGACATGAGGCTCGTACTGCTGATGGTGGCTCGTGGTGTGGTGGCCATGCGATGCTACTCGCCTGAACAGGGGGATAAGCGAATTGTGGCAGAAGCAGCTCGCCTGTACGCTCCGCTGGCCCACAAACTGGGACTCTACAAGATAAAGGAGGAACTGGAAGACCTGAGCCTGAAGTTCTCGCATCGGGAGGCATACTACGACATCGCCCACAAACTGAGCCTGAAGAAGCGCGAGCGCGAAGCCTACATCAAGACGTTTGTCGCTGCCATTGACGAACGACTAAGCCAAACAGGGTTGCACTACCATATCAAACAGCGAACCAAATCCATACATAGCATCTGGCAGAAGATGCAGAAGCAGAAAGTGGATGTCGACGGGGTCTTCGACCTCTTTGCCCTGCGCATCATCCTGGACTCCCAGCCCGAGAGAGAACATGCCGACTGCTGGCAAGTGTTCAGCATCATCACAGACATGTACACTTCCAATCCCAAGCGAATGCGCGACTGGCTCTCCAAGCCCAAGACAAACGGATACGAGAGTCTGCACATCACAGTGAAGGGGCCCGATGAACATTGGGTGGAGGTGCAAATCAGAACCGAGCGCATGGACGATATTGCGGAGCACGGATTGGCTGCACACTGGCGTTACAAAGGCATTAAGAGCACGGAAGGAGGCATCGAATCCTGGCTTTCAGGCATTCGCACAGCACTGGAGACGGGGGACCAGGAACCCGTAACGGGACTGGTGGAGGACGAGGTCTTCGTATTTACGCCCAAGGGAGACCTCTTCCGGCTGCCCATGGGAGCAACGGTGCTCGACTTTGCCTATGCCATCCACACACAAGTAGGCAACCACTGCACGGGCGGCAGGATAGGCAACAAGAACGTCACCCTGAAACACCGCCTCCAGAGCGGTGACCACGTGGAGATACAGACCACCAGCAGCCAGACACCCAAGCAAGACTGGCTGAAGATTGTCGCCACAAGCCGCGCACGGGCAAAAATACGGCAAAGCCTGAAAGAAGCCGAAGCAGGACAAATAACCCTTGCCAGAGAGCTGCTGGAACGGAAGATGAAGAACCGCAAAGTGGAATACTCCGAGGCCACACTCATGCACACCATCAAGCGATTGGGATTCAAGGTAGTAACCGACTTCTACAGGGCCGTGGCTGAGGAACGTATCGACGTGAACCAAGTGCTTGAAGCCTATCAAGCACAACAACGGCACGAACGCGGTGAAGATGAAGTGGAGACACGCTCGGCCAGCGAGTTTGTCATGCAGGAGGACGGGGAGAAGTTCAACACCTCCACAAGCGGAGACGTCCTCGTCATCGACCAGAACCTGAAGGGTATCCAGTTCCAGTTAGCCAAATGCTGTCACCCCATCTATGGAGATGACGTATTCGGTTTCGTATCGGCCACGGGGGGCATCAAGATTCACCGTACCGATTGCCCTAATGCCAACCAAATGCGCCTGCGTTCACCCTACCGCTTCGTACGTGCCCGCTGGGCAGGCAAGGGAGGAAGCCAATACGCCATAACCCTGCACATCGTGGGCAACGACGACATGGGCATCGTGAACAACATCACCAGCATCATCTCCAAAGAAGAGAAAATGCAGATGCGCACCATCTCCATCGATTCCAACGACGGACTGTTCAGCGGTCACCTGACCGTGATGCTGGAAGACACCAGCCGTCTGCAACAACTCATAAGGAAACTGAAAACCGTGAAAGGAGTAAAAAACGTAACACGAGCATAATATGAAGAAGAAGTACCTGTTCTTAGCCACACTCATGTTGGCAACGCTAGCCGCCAATTCTGAGGACATCCGCGTCAGCACGCTGCGCATACTGGGTCCCTTCAGCACACTCGCCCCGCTCAGAACCGACAGCACAGACGTAAACGGGGGGAAATGGGATAGTCAGGCAGACCTGATGTCCACCGTCACGAATCTTGCCGTCTGGAGAAACGGAACACAAACCACCGACAGCATTCTGCCGGCTCCCATAGCAGGCGCAGTAAGACTTGCAGGGTTCACGCTTGAAAACCGCAACTTCGCAAAAATCAACGTCAACGTCCAAGGGGTAAAGGCACACAAAGTGTACATCGACGGAGCAGAAGGAACCGACAAAAGCCTCACGCCCGGCCGACACGAAATAGTAATCAAACTTCAACAAGAAGCAGGAAAGGCCGACACGCTTCGCATCAGTGTACAAAGCGAACAAAACCTTACCGTAAATCCGACAGGAAAACAACCCTATACGCTGGAAACGCTGATGAACGGAGAACGGATGGCAGGAGTAAACATCTCGCCAGACGGGCGGTTCCTCATACTCACAAAGAGCATGACAAGCAAGGACACACAGGTAAACAGGACCAGCCACCTGATAGACCTGCAAACCAGGAACCGCAGCACAATCACAGACTTTGAGCAGTGGAGCGGCAAAGGACACCACTACATCAGCCGTCACAAGAACAGCGATTGCAGCGAGACTTACGAAACAGTGGATGCCCTGACGGGACAGCGCACTCCACTCTTCACCAACTACAGCGGAGAAAACGGGTACATCCTGCCCGGAGAGCAACAAATGCTCATAAACAAGAAAAACGAAGGGCCAAAGGAGGACAAGGACGTCTACCAAGTGCTGGAACCCGACGACCGCCAGCCCGGATGGCGTGACCGCAACAACATTGCCATGCTTGACATCCAAAGCGGACTACTCCGCACGCTCAGTCAAGGGCAACACGACGTGTGGGCTACGCCAAGTCCCGACGGCAAGGCACTCCTGTTGATAATCAGCGAGAACGACATCACCAAACGGCCCTTTATATTCCAGTCAGCAATCATCCTGTACCCGGAAACGATGAAAGCAGACACCCTGTTCACGCACGACGGATTCGTCAGTCAAGGACAATGGAGCCCCGACGGGAAAAGTATTGTCTTCCAAGGTAGCCCCGAAGCCTTTGGAGGAATTGCCAACCGCGTCCCAGAAGGAATGACACCAAGCATGATTGAGCAGGAACTCTTCCTCATGAACCTGGAGACAAAAGACATCACCCCACTGACCACAGACCTCGACCCAAGCATCAGCGGGTGGAAGTGGAGTAAAGCCGACGGTATGATATATGCGCTATGCGAGAATCGCGACAATCAGGACATCTTCTGCATCAACCCTCAAACAGGAAAACACGAGATGCTGAAACTCTCTGAACGCTATGTCATGCGTTTCGACTTAGCCGAAGAAAAGCCCCTGCTCTGCTACTATGGTCAGGGACACTCCAACAGCGACCGCCTCTATGTTGTTGACCTGAAGAAAGGTAAAGAGGAACTCATTGAAGACCTCGATGCCGTACGCATGAAAGACATCGAGCTCGGGAAGTTCGGAGAATGGAATTTCCAGGCCGAACGCGGAGACACCATCTATGGCCGCTATTACCTCCCACCCCATTTCGACCCCGCGCAGAAGTATCCCATGCTCGTCTATTACTATGGAGGCTGCAGCCCCGTAGGGCGTTATCTCGATAGCTATTACAGCTTCCACGGCTGGGCCGCCATGGGCTATGTGGTTTACGTCATACAACCGTCTGGATGTACCGGTTTTGGCCAAGAATTCTCAGCCCGCCACGTCAACGCCTACGGAGACTACACTGCCGACGACATCATCCAAGGTACCAAGCAGTTCTGCCGCGAACATCCGTTCGTCAACGAAAAAAAGATTGGTTGCCTCGGAGCCTCCTATGGAGGATTCATGACGCAATATCTGCAGACACAGACCGACATCTTTGCAGCCGCCATGAGCCACGCAGGCATCAGCGACCCCACCAGCTACTGGGGATACGGCTATTGGGGCTATTCGTACAGCACCATTTCTGCAGCCAACAGCTATCCCTGGAACAACAAGGAATTGTTTACTGACCACGCCCCACTGACACTGGCCGACCGCATCCACACACCCATCCTCTTCATGCACGGTAGCGACGACACCAATGTACCCATCAACGAAAGTATTCAGATGTTTACTGCACTGAAGATACTTGGGCGAGAGACCGCCTTTGTCACCGTCGACGGGCAAAACCATCACATTCTGGACTACCAAAAGCGCATCAAATGGCAAAGCACCATCTACGCATGGTTCCAAAAGTGGCTCAAGGACGACCCCACATGGTGGGAAACCATGTATCCGACAAAGAATCTGAGATAAATGCTATATCCAAAGAATCTTGAAGAGAAAGTAGGCTTTGACGAGATACGTACCCTGCTGAAAGGACACTGCATCAGCAAACTCGGAGTAGACCGCGTCAATGAAATACACTTCATGACCGATGCCGCCGAGATTCAGCAGGCACTTAACCAAGTGAGCGAAATGGGGCGAATCCTTGAGGAGGAAGAACAACTCCCCGGAGAGGATTTCTTCGACCTCCGTCCGGCCATCCGCAAACTGCGTATAGAAGGAGTATATCTGGAGGAACAGGAACTATGGGAACTAAAACGCTCCCTCGACACCCTGCACTCGTGGATTGCCTTAATCCGAACAGAAGGCTCCCCCTACCCTGCCTTAGAACAATTGGCCGAAGGGGTGTTTACCTTTCTGCAGGTCACCGCCAAGATAGAGAAGATTTTAGACAAATACGGGCACATCAAAAGCGATGCCAGCCCCGAGCTGTCTCGCATCCGCCGCGAAATCAGTCGTTCCGAAGGTAGTGTCAACCGCACGCTTATCAGCATCCTGGACAGTGCCAAGCAAGAGGGGCTGATTGAGAGTCATGTGATGCCCACCCTGCGTGACGGCCGTCTCATGATTCCCATCTCTCCTTCCATGAAACGCCGCATTCGTGGCATCGTTCACGACGAAAGTGCAACAGGAAAGACGGTCTTCATTGAACCCTCTGCAGTCATCGAGGCTAACAACCGCATCCGTGAACTGGAAGCCAACGAACGAAGAGAAATAATACGTATCCTGCAAGAATTCACGAAAACGCTAAGCCCCAATCTTCCCGAACTTTCACGAGCAGTAGACTTCCTGGCTGACATCGAACTGGTACTGGCAAAGCAACGTCTCGGGCAGCAAACAGAAGCCTCCGTTCCAGCACTCAATGATTATCCCTACCTCGACTGGACGCTGGCTCGCCACCCACTACTTGAGCTCACCCTCAAACACCAAGGGAAAAAGGTAGTCCCCCTCGAAATCAAGCTTACACGAAAACAAAGGATTCTCATCATCTCTGGTCCAAATGCCGGAGGCAAGAGCGTTTGCCTGAAGACCGTCGGCCTCCTGCAATACATGCTCCAGTGCGGTCTCCCCATCAGTGTAGGAGAAAACAGCCAGGCAGGTGTCTTTGATGGGGTGTTCATAGACATCGGCGACGAACAAAGCATTGCCGACGACCTCTCTACCTACAGCAGCCACCTGCTCAACATGAAAGCGATGATGAAAAACTGCAATCCGGCCACCCTGCTGCTCATTGATGAGTTTGGCGGCGGAACAGAACCCACCATCGGTGGAGCTATGGCAGAAGCTGTCTTGAAACGATTCGTGCTGAATGGGACATTTGGAGTTATCACCACTCATTACCAAAACCTCAAGCACTTTGCCGACAACCACGACGGTGTAGTCAATGGAGCCATGCTCTATGACCGCCAACAAATGCAAGCACTCTTCCAACTCCAGATAGGCAATCCCGGGAGTTCTTTTGCCGTGGAGATTGCCCGCAAGATAGGCATCCCCGAGGATGTGATTGCCGATGCAGCCGATATCGTGGGCAAAGACTATATTAATGCCGACAAATATCTTCTGGATATTGTGCGCGACAAACGATACTGGGAAGGCAAGCGACAGACCATACACAATCGGGAGAAGGAGATGGAAAAGACCATCGAACGATACGAACAGGAAATCGCAGAACTGCAACAAAAACGAAAAGACATCATCCGCAGTGCGAAGGAACAAGCCGAGCAAATACTGAGTGAGAGTAATGCCAAAATAGAAAGCACCATTCGGGAGATTCGTGAAGCACAGGCAGAGAAAGAACGTACACGTGAGGTGCGCAAAGAGTTAACTGCCTATCGCACAGAACTGGAAAGTGACAACAAGCACGAACAGGACGAAGCCATAGAACGAAAGATGCGTCAGATAGAAGAGCGCAAAAAGCGAAAAGAGGAAAGGCGCAACAAACAGCGTGCAGCCGATTCACCCCAACCTTCTGCTTCCGGCGAAGTTGAAAACAGAGAAGACAAGAACATCATCGTAGGCTCCACGGTAAGCATTAAAGGGCAAACAAGCATAGGAACAGTTGAATCAATCAACGGGAGAAAAGCTACCGTACTCTTCGGCCTGATGCGCGCTATCGTGGACCTCAACCGACTGAAGACTGCCACGCCAATCCAGAAGGAAAAAACGGCACAAAGTTTCAGTTATATCAGCCGCCAGACGCAAGAACAGATGCACCAGACGCAAGTAAGCTTTAGTCCGGAAATAGACATTCGGGGCATGAGGGGTGACGAGGCATTGCAAGCTATCACCTATTACATCGACGATGCCATACTGGTAGGTGCAAGCAGAGTTCGCATTCTGCATGGTACCGGAACGGGGGCTCTCCGACAACTCATCCGTCAGTATCTGAAAACCATTCCACAAGTAAGCAGTGCTCGTGACGAACACGTCCAATTCGGAGGGGCAGGAATAACAGTAGTAGAGTTTACATACTAAGAGCCTGACAAAAAGCCTCATACGACCCTTCGAGCCTTGCCAGTTGGTAAGGCTCGATTCGCAATGAGAAAGTGCCTTTCACCTCATCAAGTCCAAAATAGCTCTTCAATAGCGATGCAAAATTGAATGACTTGTCATCCCCTCGTTTCATGAGAAAGTACACGGTACGAATCAGCAATGAACGCTCATGCTCAACATACTTTAATGTATGGAAAAGTACATACGATGTGGGAAGCGTTGACATTCTCAACAAGTAGGGAATACGCTTTTCCCGATCGGGAACCGACATCATGTCAAACAAGCGAAGCACCTCCTCGGGGGTATTCATCAAGGGTAGCAGATGCACCAACACCTTTTGCCTATCTATCTCATTATTTTTCAGCGAATCGCAGAAACTTATAAAACTATCGCTTTCAATATCTAACCGTCGCGTTGACGCACTCTTCAGCAAGGTTACAAGAAAGGCTTTGGAGTTGGAAGAGACAAGTTCCTGAGACAAGTTCCAAAAGTCATGGTCCGAAAGTTCCGGCATTAACATTTCACCCAGCATATACCCTGCAGTTCGGTACTGCGCATTGGAAAGCGTCTGCAGATAAGACGTTATTCCTTGCCAGTCACGTCTGGTGACAAAATCACGTAAGCGATTAGCCACCATTGGATGATAATGTTTGTCAGTCGATGACATAAGGCACGTTTCCTTCAAATGAAAAAGATGCCCCCTTCACAAAGCGTCTTCTTTTCTTTCACGAAGAGGCGAATTGGCTTCACCTATCCTTTTCACGAAAAGGCGAATTGGCTTCGCCTATCCTTCGCTTTTTCTGAGCCTCTTGTCGGATTCGAACCAACGACCCCGAGATTACAAATCACGTGCTCTGGCCAACTGAGCTAAAGAGGCGGGTGGGAAAGCGATCTGCATCGCGCCGCTACAACCAAGTACCCTTGCTGCGGTCAAGCCCTGGGGGATTCCGAGGGAGCATGCCGTACAGGACTTTCCCGTATTTGCGACTGCAAAGGTAAACATTATCCGTTATCCCACCAAATTTATACCACCTTTTTTCGTCCATGTTTCTCCAAAACGGTGCTGCATTGGGGCTTTTTTCGGTTGTTTGTGTGTGTTTTCTCAAATTATTTAAGCTTCACATTCGTCTAATTCGTGCTTTCTTCTTATCTTTGTGCGCAAATTACGCGTACTCGCATGAGAACAAACGCTTACGATTATAGAGAAGCCCGACGCCTCAGCATGAATTTTGGCATGCGGACTGCAGTGTGGTGGAGCATAAGTTTTCTCTGTACCATGTATGGAGTCCGATACCCGATATTAGCTAATCTGGGTGTCTTCATCGCTATTTTCTCTGTCTACTATGCCGGACGTCTGATACGTTGGTATAATCAGCAAATAGGTTATGCCCCGGCCTTTAACACTTGGTGGCTGGCTCTCATAACCTATTTCTTTGCCACACTCTCAACCACGCTTGTTCAGTACATCTATTTTCGCTTTCTGGACAAGGGTATGATGCTTCAGCAAATGGAGCAATTCATGCAGATGCCCGAATACCGCCAGCTGCTGCAAGGCTTCAGCAAGGCTGATATCCAACAATCGATGGAACTGATGAAGAGTCCTGCCCAAATGACGTATGCCGTATTCCTGTTCAATATCTTTTTAGGCCTTCTCCTATCCTTCCCCACTATGCTGATTGGGATTATACATGTAAACAAAAAGCAATAGAAACATACATCTATGGATATTTCCGTTATCATTCCCCTCTACAACGAAGAAGAATCACTGACCGAACTACACGAATGGATTGCCAGGGTGATGCAGGCCAATGGCTTCAGTTACGAAATCATCTTTGTCAACGACGGCAGCACAGACCATTCGTGGGACGTGATTGAGAAGTTGCATGCCGAGCATCAGGAAGTACATGGCATCAAGTTCCGCCGCAACTATGGTAAGAGCCCGGCTCTCTATTGCGGTTTCGAGGCTGCAAAAGGTAACGTGGTCATTACCATGGATGCCGACCTTCAGGACTCCCCCGACGAGATTCCCGAACTCTACCGAATGATTACAGAAGAAGGCTACGACCTCGTCAGCGGTTACAAGATGAACCGCAAGCAAGGCGACCCACTCTCCAAGACCATTCCCACCAAGTTGTTCAACGCCACCGCACGACGGGTGAGCGGTATCCACAATCTGCATGACTTCAACTGCGGCCTGAAGGCCTATCGAAGCGAAGTGGTGAAGCACATTGAGGTCTACGGCGAAATGCACCGCTACATCCCCTATCTGGCCAAAAACGCAGGTTTTACCAAGATTGGAGAGAAGCCCGTGCACCATCAGGCTCGCAAATTCGGAAAGTCCAAATTCATGGGATGGAACCGCTTTGTCAATGGCTATCTCGATTTGCTCAGCCTCTGGTTCCTCGATAGTTTTGGCCTCAAGCCCATGCATGTCTTTGGTTTCATCGGCACATTGATGTTCTTGTTTGGCTTTCTGGCTGCGTTCGGTGTGGGAGCCTATAAGATTTACCATCTGGTAAACGGAATCCCTCATCCCTTGGTGACCACCAGTCCCTATTTCTATATCTCACTGACCATGATGATTCTGGGCACCCAACTTTTCGTGGCGGGATTCCTGGGAGAACTTATCTGTCGCAACTCCCAACTGCGCAACAACTATCAAATAGAGAAGGAACTCTGACCGATGAAGAAACTATTGGGCTTCGTGATAGCGGTGCTTGCGCTCGCCTCCTGTGAAGGTGTCGATTGCACGCTCAACAACATGGTCTATTGCTACTATGGCTTCTATAGTTCCGAGACAGGCGAAGCCATACAGTTGACCGACACACTAACCATCACGGCCCAAGGAACCGACTCTATACTATACAACAAGGGGATAAACTGCAGTTCGGTCTCACTCCCCATGAGCTTCTGGAACGACGCCGACACCCTCATTTTCCATATCTACAACGACAGCATCTCATTCGAGAGCCTGCTATTCGTTGGCAAGACTAACACACAGCATTACGAGTCCCCCGACTGCCCAACCACCATGTTCCACCAACTCACAACGGCTGGGTGGCAGAGCTCATTGATTGACTCAGTCGTCATCGTCCGCCCTGGTGTCAACTACCTTCAGAATGAGAATATCAAAATATACTTCCGCACTGCTCCTTAGTCTTGCATCCATCGTCGTATTGCAGGCTAAGGAGAAAGAGGAGCCCATTCCCCAGGCTCCCCTCTTCTGTGGTGTGGCAGTACAGGCAGACCTGGCAGGTCCCGTCATGAAGGTACTGGGAACGCGCTTCAACCAACTGGAGTGTGGCGCGAGGCTCAACTTCCGTGACCATTATTTCCCCATTGCCGAAATGGGTATCGGAGAGAGTGACCGCGAAGGACAACAGAACAACAACAAGTTTCATACCCGCGCCCCCTATTTTCGTGTGGGCATGGACTACAACCTCAACAAAAAACATAACGGCAATCGTCTGTTTGCCGGCCTGCGTTATGGGTTCAGCAGTTTCAAGTACGACTTCTCGTCTCCCGACTTTGCCGACCCCGTATGGACCAGTTCCCCCAAGGGACTCACCCTCGACGACCAACAAGGGCGCATGCAATGGATGGAAGTCTGTGCCGGTTGTGAGACCAAACTGTGGAGCTTCATTCGTCTGGGATGGACACTACGTTTCAAGGCCCGTCTCCATCAGCGCAACAACCCCTATGGCGACCCCTACTACGTCCCTGGCTTTGGAAAGAACGGAGGAACCACCTGGGGTGGGACCTGTAATCTTATCTTCGACGTGGGAAGAACCAGCAAACGAATGAACAAGAAATAAATACCTCTCAACATGAAAAAGTGGCATCTACCTTTTCTGCTGTTTCTCATCATCGGCACGATCTTCATCATGCGGCAGGCTCATCCTGCTGCCGCACCTTTCCAACAAGAGGAGGGAATGATATTTGGCACCAGCCTTCATGCCACCTACCAGTGTGACTCCTCACTCCACGACGAGATAATGGAGGAACTTCAACAGGTGGATGCCTCCCTCTCCATGTTTAACCCCCGTTCCACCATTAGTCGCATCAACCGGGGTGAAGACTTCCATACCGACTCACTCTTCCGCTATGTCTTCACCATGAGTCAGCAAATCAGCCAGGCCACAGACGGAGCCTTCGACATAACCGTCGCTCCCCTTGTCAACGCATGGGGCTTCGGTTTCAAGAACGGAGCATTGCCCGATTCCGCACAAGTGGATTCTCTGCGTAGCCTTGTAGGCTGGGACCGCATCACCCTTACTGATGACGGCACAATCAGCAAGCAAGACCCCCGCATGGTGATGGACTGCAGTGCCGTAGCCAAAGGCTTTGGCTCCGACCAGGTTGCCTCGCTTTTCCGCCGCAAAGGCATACACAACTACATGATAGAAATTGGGGGGGAAGTGGTGCTTAGCGGTACCAACCCTAAGGGGAAACCATGGAGCATCGGCATCAACAAACCCGTAGAAGACAGCACCTCCACCAACAACGAGCTTCAGACCATATTGCAACTGACCGACTGTGCCTTGGCCACCAGCGGAAACTATCGTAATTTCTACATTTCCGAGGACGGTCGCAAGTTAGCACACACCATCAATCCCCATACCGGATATCCCGTACAGCACAGCATTCTCTCCAGCACGGTTATCGCCCCCACCTGTGCCATGGCCGATGCCTTTGCCACGTCCTTCATGGTGATGGGACTGGACAAAGCCAAGCAAGTGCTCAAAGCCCACCCCCAGCTGAAAGCATACTTCATCTATGCTGACCCTGATGGCACCAACCGCGTGTGGGCTTCTCCTAATCTGAACATCAAAGACTGACCCCGCCCATGGACATACGCATGTACGACACCCTGCACTCCATTCCCCTCTTTCAGGGGATGAACGGCATCGACCTCAACCGGATATTCGATAATGTGCAACTTACCATCGAATGTCTGGAACAGGGTGAGGTATATGTCCATCAGGGAGAGCCCTGTCAACAGCTCACGTTTCTGCTGAACGGCACATTCCGTGTCGACACACTCAGCCCTGACGAAAACTACACCTTCACCGAACAGCTCACGGGCACTGCCCTGCTGGAAGGCGACATTCTATATGGCATCCAACGCCAGTGGAGCAGTACCTACACGGCCATCGACACCTGCCGTCTGATGCTCATCCCTAAGGATGACGTCAGTCGCATGCTGGCCACCATGGAGATATTCCGCATCAACTACCTCAACACGCTCTGTACCCTGGCTGCGCGACGGAGGCGGAATGCCTGGCCGTCACCCTCTCCCACCCTGCGCATGCGCTTTGTACGCTTCGTCACAACCCATGCACTCCAGCCCAAGGGACCGAAACAACTCACCATACGCATGGCCGACCTGGGGAACCACCTGGGCGGCACACGGGCACTTGTCTCCACCATGCTTCACGAGATGCAAGACGAGGGACTGCTCACCATATCCCGTGGACACATCGACATTCCCGAGATGACTGACCTATACTGACACGACACACACTACGACACAATGGAACAACATAAGAATCCTTTCTTAGAGAAAAACTACGGCACACCCTTTGATACCGTTCCCTTCCAGGACATCCGGTTCGAGGACTACGAGCCTGCTATGATGGAAGGCATGAAGCGTGACGATGCCGACATCGACAAGATAGTATCCAATCCTGATACGCCAACCTTTGAGAACACCATCATCCCAAAGGGAGACCATACGCTGCAGCGTGCCACCACGGCCTTCTTCAACCTCCTCAGTGCCCACACCAACGACGACATGGACCTCCTGGCACAGAAGATGCAACCCTTGCTCACCGAGCACAGCAACAAGCAACTTCTGAACGAGCCCCTGTGGCTTCGCATCAAAGCAGTACACGACAATCCCGGTCGCACGCTCGACGCAGAAGAACAAACCTTGTTAGACGAACTCTACGATGGCTTCGTTCGCCAGGGAGCCCTGCTCTCCACAGAGCAGAAGAAGCAGCTGGGCGAACTGAGGAAAGAGCTGGGCATGGCCGTTCTGCGCTTTCAGCAGAACGAACTCAAGGACACGAATGCGTTCCAGCTACACATCACCGACGAGGCCGACCTTAGCGGCTTGCCCGAGAGTCGCCGCGAGGCCGCCGCACTTGCTGCCAAGGAGAAAGGACTGGAAGGCTGGCTCTTCACCCTCCATCAACCCAGCTACGGTCCCTTCATGACCTATGCCGACAATGCCGAATTACGCCGGAAGATGTACGTGGCGCACAATACATTGTGTACCCACGAGGGAGAGTGGAACAACCTGCCCCTTGTGCCCCAGATTGTAAACCTCCGCCGGCGCATAGCCAACATGCTGGGATACGACACCTTTGCCGACATGGTACTGGAGAAGCGCATGGCTTTGGACACCCAGCATGTCTACCTACTGCTCAACCAACTGCTGGAAGCCTATTTGCCTGCCGCCCGACGTGAGGTGGAGGAAATCACCCAACTGGCACGCCAGACCCAAGGCTCTGACTATGAACTGCAACCGTGGGACTTCTCCTACTACAGCCACAAGCTGCAGGTGGAACGTTACAACCTTGATGCCGAGATGCTGCGTCCCTACTTCGAGCTCTCACGGGTGAAGCAGGGAGTCTTCGGACTCGCCACCCGTCTCTATGGCATCACCTTCCACAAGCGTACCGACATACAGGTCTACCACCCCGAGGTGGAGGCATGGGAAGTGAAGGACCGCGACGGTTCCTACCTGGGACTGCTCTACACCGACTACCATCCGCGCCCCTCCAAGCAGAGCGGAGCATGGATGACCACCTACAAGGAGCAATGGCAGAACGAGGAAGACGGAAACAGCCGTCCACAGGCCAGCATCACCATGAACTTCAGCAAACCCACGGAACAAAAGCCCGCTCTCCTCACACTGGGCGAGGTAAGCACCTTCCTCCACGAGTTTGGCCATTCGCTCCACGCGCTTTTCTCTCAGGTCCGATTCGAGAGCCTGTCCTGCACTAACGTGCCGTGGGACTTCGTCGAACTGCCCAGTCAGTTCATGGAGAACTTTGCCTTCGAGCCTGAGTTCCTCAACTCCTTTGCCCGCCACTACAAGACCGGGGAACCGCTACCGCAGGAACTCATCGACCGCATCCTCAAGAGCCGCAACTTCCTGGCCGCCTACTCCTGCGTACGACAGGTAAGCCTGGGACTACTGGACATGGCCTACTACACCCTCGACCACGATTTCGAGGACGATGTTCGCCAGTTCGAACGCAAAGCCTGGGAACGCTGTCAGGTGCTCCCCCAGCTGCCCGAGGCATGCATGACCGTACAGTTCGGGCACATCATGAGCGGAGGCTATGCGGCAGGCTACTACAGTTACAAGTGGGCCGAGGTGTTGGATGCCGATGCCTTCTCCCTCTTCAAGCAGAACGGCATCTTCGACCAACAGACGGCACAGCGTTTCCGCGACAACATCTTGTCGCGGGGCCACACCGAACACCCCATGACTCTCTACCGCCGCTTCCGTGGCCAGGAACCCACCATCGATGCGCTGCTGCACCGCGACGGCATAAAATAAAACACAACACACTATGACACAACACAACGAAAAGCATGCGAGCCAGAAACAGCTCGAACTCGACCGCCGCTACCTGCGTATGGCCGCCATCTGGAGCGAGAACAGCTACTGCCAGCGTCGCCAGGTAGGGGCACTCATCGTAAAGGATAAAATGATTATCAGCGACGGCTACAATGGCACCCCCTCAGGCTTTGAGAACGTGTGCGAGGACGAGAACAACGTAACCAAGCCCTATGTGCTCCACGCCGAAGCCAACGCCATCACCAAGATAGCACGCAGCAACAACAACTCCGACGGAGCCACACTCTACGTCACCGACTCGCCCTGCATCGAGTGCGCCAAGCTTATCATACAAGCCGGCATCAAGCGTGTCATCTACGCCCGGGAATATCGGTTCACCGACGGCATCGACCTCCTGCGCCGTGCCGGCATCGAAGTACTATACCTAAACTCCTCCGACCCATGCTGAAATCATACAAGTCACGACTCACCCCCCTGCTGATGGCCCTGTGCGTCATCCTGGGCATCCTGGTGGGAGCATTCTATGCCAACCACTTCTCAGGCAACCGTCTGAGCATCATCAACACGGGTAGCAACAAGATAAACTACCTGTTGCAGATGATAGACAACAACTACGTCGACACTGTGGACATGAACGACCTGGTGGAACAAGCCATGCCCCAGATACTGGCCGAGCTGGACCCCCACTCCAGTTACATCGGGGCAGCCGATGCCGAAGCCGCCAACGAAGACCTAAAAGGCAGTTTCTCCGGTGTGGGCATCCAGTTCACCATGCCCAACGACACCGTCACCGTCATGACCGTCATCAAGGGCGGCCCGTCAGAGAAAGTGGGCATCATGGCCGGCGACCGCATCACCGCCGCCAACGGCAAGAGTCTTGTGGGCATACAGGACAGCGAGGTGCTGAAGACGCTCCGTGGGAAGAAAGGCTCCAGCGTCAAGCTCGACGTAGCGCGTCCAGGGCGTACCAAGGTGCTCCACTTCACGGTCGTGCGGGGCGACATCCCCGTGCAGAGTCTGGATGCCTTCTACATGATAGACAAGCAGACGGGCTACATCCGCGTCAAGAACTTTGGGGACAAGACCTACGAAGAGTTCATGGTAGCCCTGGCCGAGCTTAATGCGCAAGACATGAAACGGCTCATCGTCGACCTCCGAGGCAACCGTGGGGGCTACATGCACATAGCCATACAGATGGCCAACGAGTTCCTCTCCCGGGGCAAACTCATCGTCTACACCCAGGGACGCAAATCCCCCCGTGAGGACTATCGCAGCGACGGGCGCGGCTCCTTCCAGCAACTCCCCCTCGTGGTACTCGTCGACGAAGGCTCAGCCTCAGCCAGTGAGATATTCGCCGGAGCGATGCAGGACAACGATCGAGGCACCATTCTCGGCCGGCGCTCCTTTGGCAAGGGTCTCGTCCAGCAGCCCATGGAGTTCAAGGACGGCAGCGTCATACGCCTCACCATAGCACGTTACTACAGCCCCTCGGGACGATGCATACAGAAACCCTACGAAAAGGGACACGGCGAAGACTATGAGAACGAGCTCATAGCCCGATACGAGCGCGGCGAGTACTTCACCGCCGACAGCATACACCAGGAAGGTCCCGCCTATAAGACCACGGGCGGACGCACCGTCTACGGCGGAGGAGGCATCACACCCGACATCTTTGTGCCCGAGGACACCACCGCCCTCACCTCATACTACAAGGAAGCCATCTTCAACGGACACGTGCGCCAGTTTGCCTTCGAGTACAGCGACCAGAACCGCCAGCGCCTGTCCGTCTACAAGACCCGCGCCGAACTGGAACGCTACCTGCGCACGCAGAACCTCCTGGAACAGTTCGCCTCATATGCCGACAAGCAGGGGCTGCGACGCCGCAACCTCATGCTTCAGCGCAGCCGTCCACTCTTCGAACGGGCCATACTGGGCAACATCATCTATAACCTCATGGACATGCAGGCCTATCAGGAGTTTCTCAACGAGAGCGACCCCACTGTCCTGCGCGCGCTCGAGCAGTTCCGCTGAACGCCACACAATAGAAGGCAATAAACAGGTAGCAGCCCAATGGCACCGTGAAAGCCAGCGGCATGCTGCCCGTGTTGTCGGCTATCGCGCCCATCACCACAGGAGCCAGGGCCCCGCCCACTATAGTCATTATCAGCACCGCACTGCCCATCTTCGTGTTCCCCCGCGCGTCACGCAAAGCCAACGCAAAAATGGTGGGAAACATGATGCTTTCACAGAAATAGACCACAAAGAAGGCCCACATCGCCACACGGCCAGCCCGCCCTACGATGACCGCCGTAGCCAGCACGGCCAGCACGGCGTAGAGCAACAGCAACCTGCGCGGCGACAGCCACCCCATGGCAATACCGCCCGTCAGACGCCCGACTACGAACAGGCCCATACCGCCGAACCCCAACCACAGCGAAGCCTCACGGCTGCTCACCGAAGCCGTCTCCGTCACATAATTAATGAAGAAACTGTTCACTCCCGTCTGGGCAGCGACATACAGAAACAAGGCCACGGCCCCCATCAGAAACGCGACGTTCCACAGGCCGCCAGGCTCTCCCTCCCCCTCCTCGTCCGCGGACGACGGAACAGAGGGCGTAGGCAACTGAACCCGGGAAAACACCATCGCCACCAGCAACACAGTGACACCCACCACCGTGTAAGGCACAGCAATGCTCACCCCACTGAACAACAGCACACCGCCCACCAGCGGACCCACTATCCAGCCCAGACCGTTGAGCGACTGCGACAGGTTGATGCGGCTCTCCGCCTTGTCGGGGTCGCCCAGCACCGTAGTGTACGGGTTAGCCGATGTCTCCAGACAAGTGAGGCCACATCCGATGACAAACAACGAGAACACAAAGAACCAGAAACTCCCCAACCGCGCTCCCGGAATGAAAAGCAAGGCACCCACACCGTAGAGCAACAGCCCGGTGAGCACCCCCACACGGTAGCCCCACCGGCGGATGAGCGCACCGGCCGGAAGAGCCATCAGGAAGTACCCCCCATAGACCGCCACCTGCACGGCGGCAGCCTTCGTCTTCGATATCTGGAACAACTGCTGGAAGTGAGGATTCAGCACCTCCAGTATGCTGTGGGCAAAGCCCCACAGAAAGAACAGCGAACTGATGAGCAGGAACGGAACCAGATAGTTCACCCCCCGGTAACGGAACATCGAGTCACCACGCCGAACCTTAGTGTCAGTCTCCATTTAAGTGTACTTTTTACATTATCAACCGCAAATATAACCATTTTCTCCTTTATCTTCCAAGTGTTTCGCTCATTTTTTCGGCAAACAATCCATCCCTTTTCTTCCGAACAGCCTCCTTATCGTTCCCTCAGCAGCCCGCCGACTATTCATCCACAGCCCATGGACTTTTTCCCTTACCCACCTCGTAGTTTGACCGCAAACGCCCTTTAGATTTGTCAGAAACACTGCGACAAATGGATAAATGCACCGTGGTGTAAAAGATATCGCACCACGGTGTGAATGCTGTCGCACCACGGTGCGTTTGTTATCACACCATGGTGCGATTTTAAGCATACCGTGGTGCGAGGGAGGAAACCACAGGGCGTTTCCCGCTTAACCTCGCGGGAAACGGGATGAACATTAACGTCGATTCAGCGGAGACACAGGAGAAGAACGGCACAAAAGTTGTGAATGTCGACTCTTATTTGTACCTTTGTACCAATAAAAGAGTAAGAAACGGCAAGTAATGGGAAAACTACGTGATACATTTGACACCGCATGGGCAGCCCTGATGCTCTTCACGCGCCTGCCCCTGTGGCGGCTCTATCAGCCTCGCCACACGCGGGCCTACCGCCGCGCCCCTGCCTGCTGGCCGCTGGCGGGATGGGTGACCAGCGGAGTGACGGCACTGACCTTTGTGGCAAGCATACGCGTATGGCCGCTTCCGCTTGCCGTGCTGACAGCCATAGCGGCACGCATCCTGCTCGACGGTGCCCTGCACGAGGACGGCCTGGCTGACTTTGCCGACGGCATGGGGGGCGGTCGCGACCGCGAGCACACGCTGCGCATCATGAAGGACTCTCACACGGGCACCTATGGGGTGATTGCACTTGTGCTGTACCTGCTCGTATATGCCGCAAGCCTGCACGAGCTGGCACTGGCACTGCTGCGCAGGAGCCTCATGGGGAGTTGCCACAATCCGCTGCTCATGATGTGGGCGGCCATGCTGACGGCCGACGTGTGGGCAAAGTGTTGCAGCAGCCTGCTGGTGGGCCAACTGCCCTATGCCCGCAAGACGGAGGAGGCTAAGACAGGCCTCACCTACCAGCCGCTGCACTGGGGATGGCACCTGACAGGCTGCACGGTAGCCATGCTGCCGGCTCTGGCCCTGTGGCACTTCATCGGAGAGATGCCCCCGGTGGCTGTGTTTGTGGTGCCTATGGCGGTGGAGCTGTTGCTCGCGCTGTGGATGCACCTCCGTCTGAGAGGCTACACGGGAGACTGCTGCGGTGCCACCTTCCTGCTGTGCGAGACGAGCATCTATCTCACTTGGCTTATGAACTTTTGACAGGAAACGCCACATGATAGGAACCCTTACAAACGTATGCACCATTGTGGTGGGCAGCTGCATAGGCAGCGTGCTGAAACGCGGACTTCGACCTGAGTGGCAGCGGGTGATGTTCGATGCCATGGGGCTGGCCTCGCTGGTCCTGGGCTTCAACGCCGTATGCCAGAACATGCCCCAAAGCCAGTATCCTGTGCTCTTCATCCTGAGCCTGAGCATAGGCGGCCTGATAGGGACCATGCTCAAGCTGGACAGCAGGTTCAAGGGATTGATTGACAGGTTCAACAGGAAAGAGGAAGCAGAAGAGAGCGAGACGAAGACTGGAAGCGCAGGAAGGAACCGCCCCCCCCGACTGGCCGAGGGACTGACGACGGGCATCCTGCTCTACTGCATCGGCACGCTGAGCATACTGGGTCCCGTGAACAGTGCGTTGCTGGGTGACAACACCTTCCTGCTGACCAACGCCACGCTCGACCTGGTGACCAGTGCCGTGTTGGCAGCCACGTATGGCATAGGCATGGTGCTGGCCGCTCCCGTACTGCTGTGCTGGCAGGGAGGAATCTACGTGGTGGCCCGTCTGTGTGGCGACATCATTCCTCCCGAGCTGCTGTGCGAAATGAGCATCGTGGGCGGTACGCTGATTGCTGCCTCGGGGCTGGGCATACTGGGCATAAAGGACTGCAAGACGCTGAACCTCATCCCCTCCCTCTTTGTCCCCATCATCTTCTTCATCATCAAGAGCCTGTGGTAACCATTGCCCACATACACAACGACCTCGGCAGTAAGTTTGGCGTGCCACGCCAGAGCGGACTGATAGAACGGTTGCACTCCACCATCGTCTTCGAACCCGAATACCGCTATCAGGAGGCCCTGCGCGGACTGGAGGGCTTCTCCCACATCTGGCTCATCTGGGACTTCAGCCTGGCCCACCAGACGGGATGGTCGCCCACCGTACGCCCTCCCCGTCTGGGAGGCAACAAGCGCATGGGTGTCTTTGCTACCCGCAGCCCCTTCCGTCCCAACAACATCGGCCTCTCCTCGGTGCGTCTCACACGGATAGAACTCTCTACCCCCCAGGGGCCCGTGTTGCACGTAGAGGGAGCCGACCTCATGGACGGCACCCCCATCCTGGACATCAAGCCCTATCTGCCCTTTACCGACTCCCACCCCGAGGCTACGGGCGGCTTCACCGACGAGACGATGGCAGAGAGACCCCTGAACGTGGAGATTCCGCCAACGCTGGCCCAACGCTTCTCCCCCGCCCAGCTGCTGACACTCAAATACCTTCTTGCCGGAGACCCTCGTCCACGCTATCAGGACGATCCCGCACGCATATATACATTGGTATATGCCGGACAGGAAGTCAAGTTCAGGGTTTCCAACGGCCTTTTGTCAGTCATTCTGCCACAATGACGCAGAAAATCGACGTTCTGTCGTAAAATCTTTCCCCGGAAACAAACTTTGGCACGCCCCTTGTTACCCAAGAGGTAGAATTCATACGCAATAATAATATAAGAAACAAAATATCACACATTATGGGAAAGATTATTGGAATCGACCTGGGTACCACAAACTCGTGCGTATCCGTATTTGAGGGCAACGAGCCCGTAGTTATCGCCAACTCGGAGGGCAAGCGCACGACCCCCTCCGTCGTGGCATTCGTAGAGGGAGGCGAGCGCAAGGTGGGCGACCCCGCCAAGCGTCAGGCCATCACCAACCCG
>ERZ842401.1340-NODE-1340-length-35511-cov-9.205579_pt1 | contig 35511 bp, 31 predicted proteins | sample MGYA00521270_ERZ842401 | MGnify/ENA primary metagenome ERZ842401 (study PRJEB31892, sample SAMEA3878208) | bioreactor metagenome | biome: Moose rumen | place: Sweden | collected 2011-10 | study: EMG produced TPA metagenomics assembly of the PRJEB12797 data set...
CTAGCTGATTTTCAATGCCCGCTATTTCGTGGCACAAAAAGTGATGAAGTCAGGAGACTAACCTGAGGGCTGCAATATTGGCAGCCCTCTCTTTTTGCCTACTACAGAAAAAAGAAGACTTGGTGGAAAGGAAGTAAAAAAAATAGCCCCGTCTCACGACGGAGCTATTACAACACAAACACAAAATAAAACACGACAAAACTATTATAATTACCTTATACTTAGGGAGTATAATCTTTCATTCTATATTCACATACAAAACGAAAGATATGAGGGTAATTAAAAACTTATATCTTTACCTATTTATATATTCTCACTGAATACCTGCCTCACGCAAGTGAACTTGCCACTTCCATGCACTCCGCAAAGTATCCTCAATAGTCTCTTCAGCATGCCATCCCAGCACCTCATTGGCTTTCTTCGGATCGGCCCAAACTTTTACGATGTCACCAGCACGACGACCGGCAATCTTGTAATTGAGCTTCACACCTGTAGACTCCTCGAAAGCATGTACCAGTTCCAATACTGAAAGTCCCTTACCCGTACCGATGTTGAACACCTCTACAGGCTCCTGCTGTTTCTTCTGCAGAATACGTCCTATGGCATGTACATGAGCTTTGGCCAAGTCCACTACATTAATATAATCGCGGATACAAGACCCATCGGGTGTATCATAGTCATTACCGAAAACACTCAGTTGCTCACGGATGCCCATGGCCGTCTGCGTGATAAAAGGGACTAAATTCTGAGGAACGCCATTTGGCAACTCTCCGATCAACCCTGATGAATGTGCACCGATAGGATTGAAATACCTCAGTAAAATAGCACTGATAGGTGCGCCAGACTTCACATCGTCCTGAATGATGGCTTCACATATCTGCTTGGTGTTTCCGTAAGGAGATTCCGCTTTTTTGATAGGTGCCTCTTCTGTTACAGGGAGCATATCAGGTTGACCGTATACCGTGCATGAAGATGAGAAAACGATACCCTCAACTCCATACTTTGGCATTAATTCCAGAAGGTTAAGCAGCGAACCCAAATTATTACGATAATATTTCAAAGGTTTCTCCACAGACTCACCCACTGCCTTGCTAGCCGCGAAATGAATGATGGCGCGGATACCAGCATATTTTTCAAAGACCTCTTTTAATGCCGCGAAATCCAAACAATCTACTTTCTCGAACGCTGGTCGCTGGCCTGTTATATGTTCTATACTATCTATTACCTCGGCATGTGAGTTGCTTAAGTTATCGATAATTACCACCTCATAACCCGCATTTAGGAGTTCCACCACCGTGTGAGATCCTATAAAACCAGTGCCTCCAGTAACCAGAATTTTTTCTTTCAAAGCCATTTTTTCAATTCTGCCTTTTATAGAAATTTGGTGCAAATATAGCATTTAATTTATAAATTGCAAACAAATTCCTAAAAAAATATAAAATTACAACTTCACTACGCCGCTAAAGCCCATGAATGCCATTGCCATAATACCTGCCACGATAAGTGCAATAGGCGTTCCTTTCATGCCTTGAGGCACATAGACCAATGCAAGACTTTCACGTACACCAGCAAACATGGTAAGTGCCAATCCGTAGCCAATGGCCGTTGAGAATGCAAACACCACACCTTGCAACAAATTGTAGTTATAATCTATCACGTTGATGGCTACACCCAAAATCACACAGTTGGTAGTGATCAGCGGCAAGAAGATACCCAGTGCCTGATAGAGTGACGGAGACACTTTCTTGAGCACGATTTCGAGCAGCTGCACCAGAGAGGCGATCACCAAAATGAAGGTGATAGTCTGCAGATACTGCAGATCGAAAGCATTGAGTACATAGTACTGTATTAGGTAGGTCACAATGGTGGCAATGGTAAGCACAAAAGCCACAGCAGCACTCATACCTAGGGCGGTGTCAATCTTCTTAGAAACGCCCAAAAACGGACAGATGCCCAGGAACTGCGAGAAAACGACGTTATTGACGAAGACCGCAAATATAAATAGCAATATATATTCCATAATGAATCTTTTTTAATAGGTTATGCTTTTGAACCCTTCACTTTGTTGAAGATGGCAATGAGATAGCCCAGAGCGATGAAGGCTCCCGGAGCCAACACGAAGAGCAGCATGCCATAATCCTCAGGAATCAGACCTAAACCGAAGACCTTGCCTGTACCCAGCAACTCACGCATAGCACCCAGAACAGTGAGCGCTAGGGTGAAGCCGATACCGATGCCTAGACCATCGAAGAAAGAAGCCACCGGACCGTTCTTAGAAGCAAAGGCCTCGGCACGCCCCAGTACAATACAATTCACTACGATCAGTGGAATGAAAAGACCAAGCGTAGTGTAGAGTGCAGGTGTATAGGCCTGCATTACCATCTGAAGCAATGTTACAAATGATGCTATCACGACGATGAAGGATGGAATACGCACCTTATCTGGCACGATGCTCTTAAGGCAAGAGATCACCGTGTTTGAGCAAATCAACACGAAGGTGGTAGCCAAACCCATACTCATGCCATTGATGGCAGAAGAGGTAGTACCCAAGGTAGGACACATACCCAGCAGCAGCACAAAGGTTGGATTCTCCTTGATGATGCCGTTCAATAATACTTTCAAATTACTCATATATGCTGTCCTCCTTATTATTTAGCCTGTGCCACAGCTTTCTGGGTAGCTCCAGTAGTGGCATCAGCATTACCTTGATATACCTTATATGCATTGTTCACTGCCTTGAGGAAGGCACGACTGGTGATGGTAGAAGCTGTGATGGCATCTATCTGTCCACCATCCTTGCTCACAGTGAGGTCGCCATCGGCAGGAGAGAGCCCTGTGATGTCACCCTTATTACCTTTCTTGAACCAAGTATCAGCCTTGGCACCAAGTCCAGGAGTCTCTGCATGCTTCAATACAGAGTAATCATTGATTTTGCCTTCCTTATCGAAACCCACGATAATGGTGAGTTGTCCGCCAAAGCCCAGAGAACTGGACTCTACGGCAGCACCGAGGTATTCCCCACCCTTCGTAGCTGGATAGATGGTGTATTCCACACCGTCAACTTCCTCCACACGCTTCTCGGCGATGGGATCGTTGTCGAAACCAGGCACCACAGCCGACACTGCATCACTCAGAGTCTTTGCGTTAGCCTGCGCAATGGGCTCCCGTGTGAGCTCATTCATAACTGCCAGAATGCCTACCATCACCATGGTGATGCCTGTAAGCACCAGCAACATATTAGCCAATGTAGATTCTAACTTTTTCATTTCTTTATAGCCCTGCTACTGAAACGGGTCGGTTTAATGTAGTTATTAATAAGCGGAGTGAATGAGTTCATGATCAAGATTGCGAAACTCATACCCTCTGGATAGCTTCCGAACAAGCGGATAATCACGGTGATCAGACCGATACACACACCATAGATCAACTGACCCTTGGGGGTCATCGGAGAGGTCACATAGTCGGTGGCCATGAAGATGGCACCCAGCATCAAACCACCAGTCAGCAAGTGTGTCAGTGGACAGGCGTAGGTAGTTGAATCTACCAGATACATGATGCCGGTGAAGACAGCCACAGTGACGATGATGGATACAGGAATATGCCAAGTGATGACCTTTTTCCATAGCAGATAGACTCCACCAAGCAGCAACGCCAGAGCACTGACCTCACCGAAAGAGCCAGGATTGTTTCCCAAGAACAGGTCGAGGGAAGATGGCAATTGGTCGAGTGAAACGCCAGGGGCACCGCTAATGACACCCTTCATGATACCCAAAGGAGTGGCACCCGTCTCCACGTCGGTATAAGCCAGCCATTGTCCTGGCACCGGCCAAGTGGTCATCTGCACAGGGAAGGAAATCAGCAAGAAGATACGTCCCACGATGGCGGGATTGAATGGGTTGCATCCCAAGCCTCCAAAGCTCATCTTCGCTACGCCAATAGCAAACAGAGCACCGAGGATGATGATCCAGATAGGCAGATTGGATGGCAGATTGAACGCCAGCAACGCACCTGTGATGGCTGCAGAGCCGTCTAATATCGTGGTTCGTTCACGCTTCAGAATAAACTTTACAATAGCCCACTCAAAGAATAAGCATGAAGCTACCGAGGTGAGCATGACAATCAAAGCACCCATGCCGAACATGCCCAGTGACACGAGGAAAGCGGGTATCAGTGCGATGAGCACAGCATACATATTCCGCTGCACGCTGTCATTGCTATGGTCATGGGGTGAAAGTGATACTATTAACTTTTCCATAATCTTTATTTTTTAGCACTGCGTGAACGAAGGATAGCACCAGCCTTCGCCTTGCCCAGATTGATGTAGTCCAACAACGGACGATTGGCCGGACAAGTGAACTGACAAGCGCCACACGACAGACAGTCCATAATCTGTTCATTGATTTCTCTCTCAAACTCTCCATGCTCAGCGAGCTGTGCCAGAAGGTAAGGCTCAAGTCCCATAGGGCAGGCACCCACACACTTTGCACAACGGATACATGGTTGCACCTCGCCACGATGGGCATCTTTCTGGTCCATGATAGTGATGCCAGACGTACCTTTGGTGGTAGGAACCTCCGTAGTGGCAACGGCTTTACCCATCATAGGACCACCGCTGATCACCTTACCCGTATCCTCTGGCAATCCGCCACATGCATCGATCAGCTGTTGAATAGGAGTTCCGATACGTACCAGCAGATTGCTTGGTTTGGCCAGTGACTTTCCTGTCACGGTCACCACACGCTCTATCAGCGGCTTGTTCTTCTGAACAGCCTGATATACGGCGAAAGCCGTACCTACATTCTGCACCAATGCACCTGTGGTAATAGGAAGGGCACCGCTGCCAACGTAGCGATCTATAATGGCTTGGATAAGTTGTTTCTCACCACCCTGTGGGTACTTCATCTTCAGAGGAACGATCTCGATGCCTTGGAAGGTCTTGGCAGCAGTTTCCAACTTCTGTATGGCATCCATCTTATTGTTCTCTACGCCGATATAGGCTTTGTTGACCTTCATGGCCTTCATCAAGATACTCACACCCACGAGGATTTCCTCGGCATGCTCCAGCATCAATGCATGGTCGGCAGTGAGGTAAGGCTCACACTCGGCACCATTTATCACTACGCACTCAGGCTTGGCTGTTGGAGGAGGGGCCAACTTTACCTGTGTAGGGAACTGAGCACCGCCCATACCCACGATACCCATCTCAGCCACTTTCTTCACGATTTCCTCTGGGGTGAGGTCGCATTCACGTACGATAGTGTCAGTGCGGTCTATGGTATCTACCCATTCGTCGCCCTGAACATCGATGATGATAGCTGGACGTGGATAACCGCTGGCATCCACTATATTGTCTATCTTCGAAACCTTACCGCTCACTGAGGAGTAGATGGCAGCAGAGACAAAGCCACCGGGCTCTGCAATCTTCTGCCCCACTTTCACTTCGTCGCCTAGTGCAACGATAGGCTTGGCAGGTGCACCGATATGCTGTCCCAGCAAGATGTATGCCTTCTGAGGCACCGCTGCAGGGACAATAGGCTTTCCTGCCGAAAGTTTATTTCCGTTGGGATGAACTCCACCAATTGAAAATGTCTTCATTATTTTAATCTCATGTATTCTGGTTAACAATCAGGTTACTTTCCTGCCGCTTCCTTGAAAAGTGCAGCATTCAGCGCCTCAGCCTTTTCGACCTGTATCTTTGGGGCTTCTGGCTGGAAGATACCATTGCTCCAACGACTCTGTGGAATCGTGATCAGGCCAATGCCCTTTGGCGTATATGCAGCGAAAGCCGACTTTGGTGCCTCTGCTTTAGCAGCCTTAGGTGCTTCCATCTTCTTCTCCAAGCCCGTCACAGGTGGCAGTGGCTGGAAGATACCGTTGCTCCAACGGCTCTGTGGAATTGGCACCAGACCGATGGCCTTGGCTGTATAGCCCATTTTCTCACGCCACAGGTCTTCCTCTGTCTTAGGTTCTTCCTTGGCAGGAGCAGCAGGAGTTTCCTCCTTCACTGGAACAAGAGCTGAAGCAGCCTCGGCAGCAGGAGCAGCAGAAGCCGATGCCAGCAGAGCTGCGATCTTTGCCATCACTTCTTCACCACCTACAGAGCAGAACTTCTCACCTACTCCACCATCGCTAACTACGGCGGCAGCGAATGCAGGACAGTCGTCGAAGCCGCAACCGCCACAGTTGGCCTGTGGAAGCAGTGCCTCAATGGCAGCAGCACTTGGCATAGCACCACCTTGTACTGGCTGTGCTACAACAGCAACCTTAGGAGCCTCTGCCTTTGGAGCCTCCACGGCAGGTGACTCCGGTTTTGGTTTACGAGGAGGGAAGTTCAGGTCGATGATGGTGTTCTGAGGACAAACCTCCACACACTTACGGCAAGATTTACACTTCATGAAGTCGATGTATGCCACATTGTTCTCCACAGTGATGGCACCAAACGGACAAGTCTTCTCACACTTTCCGCAAGCGATACATGCCACGCTGCAAACCTTCTTGGCCACAGGCCCCTTGTCCTTATTGACGCAGCGAACATACACACGGCGGTTGTTCTTACCCTTGTAACGCAGTTCGATGATGCTCTTAGGGCAGGCCTTCACACAGGCACCGCAACCAGTACATTTCTCATCATCCACCTCAGGGAGTCCAGTTTCCGGATTCATGTGGATGACGTCGAACTTACAAGCCTTGGTACAGTCGCCACACCCTAGACAGCCATAGCTACAGCCCGTCTCACCGCCATAGGTAGCAGCAGCGATGGCACAGGTACGCACACCGTCATACTGAGTGAGGCGAGGTCTGTTGGCACATGTTCCGTTACATCTCACCACGGCCACCATTGGTTCGGCTTGCTCGGCGGTAAGCCCCATCACAGCCGCAACCTTCTCCATAACGGGCTGTCCGCCTACCGGACAGAATTTCCCCTCTAGGGAGCCAGCCTTGACAATGGCACCAGCCAATCCACTACAACCAGGATAGCCACATCCACCGCAGTTGGCCTGAGGCAGCACTTCAGCCACCTGAGCAATGCGGGGGTCTTCATAGACAGCGAATCTCTTGGATGCTGCATACAGAATACCTGCTGCAACAAAGGCGATGATACCCAGAGAAATCACTGCAATCAGAATTAGATTCATAATATGATATAAAGTTAGTTATAATTTTCCACAAACGGAACCACTGTAAAAGAGAGCGACTTCTTCATCTGGTCTCTTTTGCTATATAGTAATATATAATAAGGTATAAGCATGCCTAGTGCACAGATTGCAGCCCAAAGGTCGCTCTTCAAAAAGGTTGTGAAAACAAAAAGCGAGATGAAGACCACAAAGAATGGCAGTGCCATGCCATAGCCCAATGCTTTCCATCCGATGCTCGGAGAACCCACTATCCAGACATCCTGACCCACGTGGTAGCTCAGCGCCCGAGGGTCATCTACATCTACGAAGCGCTCTTTCGCCTCCGCAGAGTTGCAATGCCCCTTTATGCTACAGCCACCGCAGGCAGAAGATTTCATAACGGCCACACGTAGGTGCCCCTCACTTACCTCCTTCACCACACCGTGATATCTGACTGTGTTTTCCATTTTGCAAAGTATGGCTTACAATTTAGGCTACAAAAATACCTTAATTATTTCTAAGTACAAAGCAAATTACATAAATATGCACTTTTCACACACTTTTCTTACCAAGTATAGTTGATACCGAAGCTGAAGAGCTCGTTGAGCTGATAGTAGCTCAGCCCCTCAGAAGAATGCTTGTTGGACACATCGTCATAGCGTGCATGTACGTAGAGCTTCGTAGAGAGGTACTTGTTCACAGCGAAGTTCAGCGTATTTTCCCAGTCCACACGTACCCAGCTATAGCTAGTGAGATAGTCCAGACGTGACTCGAAGGAGATGTTCTTAGCGATGTTCCACGTCAGCGAAGGCAACAATTCAGAACCGATGTTGTGCATGGTGTTCCTTGACATCTCCTTGGCATTGTCCTTATGCCAACCATAGTTGGTCTTATCCACATTGTCGTTGCCAATATATCGCATAGTCCAGGTAAGAGGAGCTATCATCACAGAGAACTTGAAGGTTGGCTTCTCCAACTTATAGTCCATACCGAGGCTGACGTTCACATCCAGAGGAGCCAGGAAAGCAGCCTTCATATCCATGCTATTGGCACCGTAGCTCTCCATGAACTGGGTCTTGGCCTCACCAGAGATGGTGTAGTACCAGTGCTTAGCTGCCTGCAGACCGAACTTGCTGTAGAGACGCAACAGGTCGGTGTTCACCAGATAGTCGTGGTACTGATCTGAAGGAGCACTGGCGATACCCAGCTTAGCGTCGAAGAGGTTCTCCCACTGCACTTTCTCATTGTCGTTATAGTCGGCCTTGAGCTGCAGGGTAGCTATGCCGGCGATGTTACTCTCACCACCCTTGTACCAGTTGTCTGAAATATAGTTTTGTGAAAGTTGAAAAGAGCCGTTGCCAGCGAACTTCCACCAATTGGGCTTCGAGATGTCGGCTTCTGCCTCTTCCACTACCTCTTGTGGGATAGCCTCCACACTCAGGATGCTGGCCGTAGCCTTGGCGAGGTCTTCCTGCTGCTCTTCCAGACGGTCCACATAGTTACCGCCCTCGTTGATGGCATCCTCGGTGAACTGTACTTTCTCTGGCTCGTTCAGATAGGCGCTCAGCAGAGCGTCATTCACCTGAGCATTGGCATGATCTTTCTTAGAGAATGCCTGCTCGTCGATAGGCATCAGGGCACGTGTCAAGGCATCGGCTGCATCTTCCTCAATATCTGAGGTCAGCGTAGAATACTGCTCTATTGGACTATTATAGTAGGTGAAGGGTACGAAGAGCTTATAGTGGTCTGGATCACTCACGTAAGCGCTCTCATCGCTTTGCTCTCCAGAGAAGTAACGCTCGTGCGCCAGTGAAACGGTATCTCTCACATAATTTCTACCGCCTACAGGCACCCACTTCAGTTGAAAATACTCACCCATCAGCCCACTCAGAGAGTCAGCAGGACTGCTTAAATTGTCTTTTATTACAGGTGCTGTGCCTTCAGCCATTACATATGGTGTGTTGGCTGCCAATACCAGCGACAAAGACAGGGAAACCATCAATACAGACTTTCGTGTGTTCATATTTGTTCTTATTTTAGTTTATTATTATTCACTATATACCATGATGCAAATTTAATCTAAATATATCAGTTATCAAACACTGATTGAAATTTTTCTCAAAACTGGCGGTCTTTCCGTGAAAAATGCCTACCTTTGCGACTTAAAGTGTAAAATAAAAAGGAAATGGATAAAAATACAATTACCGGATTGGTATTGATAGGCATCCTGCTGGTGGTTTTCAGCTATCTGAGCAGACCTACCGCAGAACAGCGTGAAGCACAGCAACGCTACTACGACTCATTGATGGAGGTGCAGCAGCATGAAGAAGAACTCAGGGCGAAGCAGGAAGCGGCTCTGGCCAATGAGCATCTGCAGAGCATCAATGACTCTACGGCGACTTTCTTCAGCGCTTCACAGGGTAGCAACCAGCAGGTGACACTGAGCAACGATGTACTGGAACTCACACTCAACAGCAAGGGCGGATCACTTTACAGCGCCGTGTTGAAAGACTATATGGAGCAGGATAAGACCACGCCTGTGACACTCTTCAAAGGCGAAGACGTGCAGATGAACTACCTCTTCTACAACACGCGTGAGACCATACAGACTAAGGATTACTATTTCACACCTATCAATCGCACAGACTCCACAGTGACCATGCGCCTCAGTGCTGGTGCCGATAGCTACATCGACTTCAACTACGTCTTGCATCAGGGCAGTTATCTGGTGGACTTCACCATTCAGGCTCACGGCATGCAGGGCAATCTGGCTCAGGGCAACAAGAGTGTGGACATAGAGTGGAACCAGCGTGCCCGCCAGATAGAAAAGGGATATACCTACGAGAACCGCTTGGCTCAGCTCACCTATATGGACATCGACCGTGACGTGCATGAGATGAATGCCGCCCGCGATGATGAGAAACAACCTGAGGAGTCGCTCAACTGGGTGGCTTTCAAGAACCAGTTCTTCTCTGCCATCTTCATCAGCGATGCTGGTTTCCAAAAATCTAAGCTCACCTCAAAGATGGAGCAGCGTGACAGTGGCTACATCAAGCACTACAATGCTGAGATGAGTACCAAATTCGACCCTACGGGTGCCGAGGCATCTCATATGTACTTCTACTTCGGTCCCAACCATTATAAGATCTTAGGAGCCACTGGCAGCGATTTGGGCAAGAGCTGGAAACTCAACCGACTGGTTTACTTAGGTTGGCCACTCGTTCGCTGGGTGAACCAGTTCTTCACCATCAACGTGTTCGACTGGCTGCTGAAACTTGGCTTGGGCATGGGTTGGGTATTACTCATCATGACCCTCATCGTGAAGGCTGTGATTTATCCTGCAACCTTGAAGACCTACATGAGCTCTGCTAAGATGCGTGTGCTGAAACCGAAAATAGATGCCATCAATGCCAAGTATCCAGATGAAGCAGACAACATGAAGAAGCAGCAGGAGGTGATGCAGCTCTACAGCCAGTATCGCGTCAGCCCCATGGGCGGCTGTCTGCCTATGATTATCCAGCTGCCTATCATCATGGCGCTCTTCTTCTTCGTACCAAGTGCTATTGAGCTGCGCCAGCAGAGTTTTCTCTGGGCCGATGACCTCAGTACGTATGATGCCATCGTGAACCTGCCGTTCAACGTGCCGTTCATGGGCAATCACATCAGTCTCTTCTGCCTCCTGATGACGGCGACCAACACCATTAATACTATGTATAACATGCGTATGCAGGATACGGGTGCCAACCCACAGTTGGCTGCCATGAAGTGGATGAGTATTATCATGCCTATCATGTTCTTCTTCATCTTGAATGACTATCCTTCTGGTTTGAACTACTACTACTTCCTCTCAACACTGATTTCTGTCATCATCATGACGGTGCTGAAGAAGACTACCAACGAGGAGAAACTTCTTGCTCAGCTGGAAGCCAACAAGAAAACTCAGAAGGAGATGGCCACAGGTGGTGGCTTTGCCGCTCGTCTGCAGGCTATGCAGGAGCAGCAGGAAGCTTTGCGACGCCAACAAAAATAATCATATATTATGAAAAAGCCCTTTACCCTTTTCGTCCTCCTGCTGATAACATTGGCAGCCGTGGCACAGAACTATAAGACATTGGAGAACATCCCCTACCACACTGGTACTGGCGATGCCTACGCTGACGAGCGCTGCAAGCTCGACTTCTACTACCCTACCGACAAGGAGAACTTCCCCGTAGCCGTGTTCTTCCATGGTGGTGGCCTCACAAGTGGAGAGAAATACCTTCCTGTCGAACTGATGGAAAGTGGCATCGGTATTGTGACGGTGAACTACCGCCTACTGCCAAAGGCTGAGTTGCCTGATATCATCGACGATGCAGCCGCTGCCGTAGCTTGGACCTTCAAGAACATCGCCCAGTATGGCGGCAATGTGCAGCGTATCTATGTGTCTGGCCACTCTGCTGGCGGCTATCTCACCGATATGATCGGTTTGGAGAAGAAGTGGCTGTCTAAATATGATGTAGATGCCGACTCTATCTGTGCATTGTTCCCTTTCAGCGGACAGGTGATCACCCACTTCGCCCTGCGCCAGCAACGTGGCATCAAGAACACCACCCCACTCATCGATGAGTTTGCTCCCCTCTTCCACATCCGTCCAGATGCTCCTCCTATCGTCATCATCAGTGCCGACCGTGAGATGGAGATGCTGGGCCGTTACGAGGAGACCGCTTACTTCTGGCGCATGCTGAAGGTCTGCGGCCATAAGAACGTACACATGTACGAGGTGCAAGGCTTCAATCATGGCAACATGGCCAGTCCAGCTGCCCTCATCATGAAGCGCTACATTCTTTCTATGGAACGTGGCCACTGGCCTGAGAGAGAAGCAGCGTTCTGAAAGCGGAGAACAACGACACATTGTTGTTAATGATTCATAAATCTACTACTGAAATAACCCATGAAACGCCATATTACTTTCCAAAGGAAAGTTACAAACTTCCGAGTAAATACTTGTTGTATTCACGATTTATCCTCATCTTTGTGATGAGATTAATAATCCTATTGTTTCATTACAAAAAATCGCAAAAAGATGAAAAGAGTAGATTTAAACTTTGCTCACAGTGCTCAGGGCTATATGATGTCAGCTGGCACTGCTTGTGGTGCTGCATGTGGTACCAGTGACAAACCTGAAGAGAAGCCTGCTGCTTGTGGCAGTGCCTGCGGAAGTGGCGACAAGCCAGAGGAGAAACCTGCTGCTTGTGGTAGCGCCTGTGGTGCTGGTGACAAGCCAGAGGAGAAACCTGCCGCTTGCGGAAGCGCCTGCGGAGCTGGCGACAAATAATCCTGTCGCTTATGGACTATTTTGCATTCCAGTGGCATATAACTGATGAGTGCGACCAACGTTGTAAGCACTGCTACATCTTTTCTGAGGGGCATCCCAAACTCACGGAGATGCCGTGGGAAAGGCTTGTGGCAGTGCTTGCAAAAGTGGAGGATATGGCCCAGCGGATGAAACGACTGCCCTACCTCTACATCACTGGGGGCGACCCCATCTTGCATAGCCATTTCTGGGACTTTCTGGAGCTGGTACACAGCCACGGCATCCCCTTCACCATCATGGGAAACCCCTTTCATCTCAATGATGAAGTATGCTCCCGACTTAAAGCCTTAGGCTGCCGCAAATACCAACTTTCTATCGACGGACTGCGTGAGACGCACGACTACTTCCGCAAGCCTGGCTCTTTCGATTATACACTGGGTGCCATCGACACGCTTCACCGAGCTGGATTGCAATGTGCTATTATGACCACCGTCTCTGGTACCAATATCGAGAAGATTCCAGACATCATAGACATCGTAGTGGAGCACAAAACAGATATCTTCGCCTTCGGACGCTATTGCCCCACCAGTGCAGACAAGGCATCGCCAGAAAAAGGCTGGCACATGGAGCCACAGCAATACCGCCAGTTGCTGGAGAGATGCTGGCAAAAGTTCGAACAATACAAGAACTCTGATACCTACTTTAACTTGAAAGACCACCTTTGGACGCTCTTCCTCTATGAGAAAGGGCTGTTCAAGATTCCCGAAGGACTGGATGCCGACACCATCTACGATGGGTGCAACTGCGGCAACTGCCATTTCACCATCTCTGCCGAGGGACGGCTCATGGCCTGCCGACGGTTTGAGAGCTATGTGGGCACGGTAGAGGAATCGCTCTATGACGTATTCCATGGAGAGAAAATGAATCAATACCGCCAGCACGAGCGTTTTGAGAAATGCGTCAAGTGTGAACTACTTCGCTTCTGTAGAGGCTGTCCTGCCGTGGCATTCGGCTACACCCAACGCTTCTATGCCCCCGATCCGCAGTGCTGGAAAGTTCTAGATAATGCCTAATAACAGAAGATATGGATGCAGAAACATGCATAAAGAAATTAGGATATGTGGGCATACTGACTATGAAAATTGTCCCGCAGAGGCAATAATTCATATTTCATAATTCATAATCAAAAAGATGAAAGCAATCGTAATAGAACAGTGCTGTAAAGCCGAGGTGCTGCATGTCTGCGAAGTACCTATTCCCGAGGTGAAACCGGGCTGGGTGCTGGTGCGAGTGCATGCTGCAGGACTCAACCATTCTGAAGCTTTGCTCCGCCAATTCGAGGCCGACAGAGACCACATACAGACACCTATCATTCCAGGCATAGAGTGTGTGGGTGAGGTGGCCGATGCCTCCGACACTCACTTCCACGTGGGCGAGAAGGTCATTGCCCTCATGGGAGGCATGGGACGTAGCTTCAACGGCAGCTATGCGGAGTATGCCCTTCTCCCAGCCCACCACGTATTCCGCGTGGAGACCGACCTCGACTGGGTGTCACTGGCAGCTGTGCCAGAGACCTACTATACTGCCTACGGATCGCTCTTCGAGAGCCTCTATCTGCAGAGTGGCGAGGTGCTCTTGGTGCGTGGAGCCACCAGCACCGTGGGGCAAGCAGCCATTCAGCTGGCTAAGGCAGTGGGTGCCACCGTCATCGCTGCTGCCCGCAGGGAGTCCTCATTTGAGAAGCTGCAGGCCATCGGAGCCGACTACTGCATCATAGACGATGAGCATCTCTGTGAGAAAGAATGGCCCGTGAGGCCTAATAAAGTGCTGGAGCTGATAGGCCTTAAAACCCTGCGTGATAGTCTGCTTACAGTGTCCCGTCCTGGCTATGTGTGCCACACGGGCGTACTTGGCAATGTGTTCAGCCTCAATGGCTTCGACCCCATCAAGTACATCCCCAACGGTGTGTTCCTCACCAGCTTCTACAGCAACTTCCCCACGCAGCAGGCCATAGACGGCATCTTCCGTCTGATCCGCGAGAACCACCTCCAACCGCTCTACGCCAAGGTGTTCTCCCTCAATGAGATAGTTCAAGCCCATACCCTGCTGGAGAAAGGCGGTGCGGGAGGAAAAATAATACTTAATTTAATGGATAATTCATAATTTATAATTCATAATTCATAATTCATAATTGATACATGCTAAGAGACCAACTAATCGACCCCCTGTTTCCTGAGTGCCCTATCCGCAACGTCTTGTCAAGGATAGGCGACAAATGGTCATTGCTTGTACTGCTGACCTTAGAAGCCAAGATCACCCCCGTGCGTTTCAAGGAGTTGCAACGTGGCATTCCCGACATTTCTGAGAAGATGCTCACCGCCACCCTGCGTAATCTGGAAGCCGACGGACTGGTGCTGCGTACGGCCTATGCCGAGGTGCCACCTCGCGTGGAGTACAGCCTCACCGCCCGCTCGCAGACCCTCATGCCCCTGCTGAACAACCTCGTAAACTGGTCGCTCGACAACTTCAGCGCCATTCTTTCCGATAGGCAAAAGTTTGCTGGCAAGGGATAAAAGAGAACTTTCACGTTAGATAAAGTTCTTGGATTAACCATACAATCTTTAATCAGCAGTGCTGTCTGTACAGACAGCACTGCTGATTAAACTTTATCTCTATACAACTATGCTTTATCAATACGGAGCAGGTGTTTTGCATGTAAGACTCCTCTCACTTATATGGATGATTTATCATTCATCCGCTTAGGAAAAAATCCCTACTTCGATTTTTCCTTTCACCGACACGCAGATATAGCATAACTATCATTCATTATCTCCAGTGAAAGGAAAACAGCGAATGCATTCACTCCGCTTTCATCTCCAGCATCTCCGTAAACACAGCAAGGGCCTCGGATACGGAGGCAACGAGCTTCACCACCATACTACGCTTGCCATTCTTCTCGCGCAGGTCGCAGCGACGGGTGTACCTCATCATGTAAGCGATGAGCTTGCCGAAAGTGCTGCTCTGGTAGTAGGGGCTCTGGGCATTCGACACTAAGTAGAGCGCCATCTGACCACCCTTCAGCATGACTTTCTCCACGCCCAGACGGGCTGCCATGCGCCTGAGCGGCACGATGCCCAGCAACTCTTCAGTTTCCTTGGGGATAGGGCCGAAGCGGTCGATCAGTCGGGCCTTGAAGGCGGCCACCTGCCCATCGTCTTGCAGGCCGTCGAGCTCTCGATAGAGCAGCATGCGCTCGGCACTTCCTGTGACATACTCCTGAGGCAAAAGGAGTTCCAAGTCGCTCTCCACCTGGCACTCTTCCACATAGACGGCCTCTTCCCTACCCTGCGCTGCAGCTTCCTGCTCCTCGGCTGCAAAGAGCTCGCCGAACTCATCTCTGCGAAGCTCATGCACGGCTTCTGAGAGCACTTTCTGATAGGTCTCATAGCCCAGATCGGCAATGAAGCCGCTCTGCTCAGCGCCCAGCAGATTGCCAGCTCCACGGATGTCGAGGTCTTGCATGGCTATGTGGATGCCGCTGCCTAAGTCGCTGAAGTTCTCTATGGCCTGCAGGCGGCGACGGGCTTCGGGCGTAAGTACAGAAAGAGGTGGTGCCAGCAGGTAGCAGAACGCCTTGCGGTTGCCACGTCCCACACGCCCACGCATCTGGTGGAGGTCGCTCAGACCGAAATTCTGCGCATCGTTCACGATGATGGTGTTGGCGTTAGGTATGTCGATGCCATTCTCCACTATGGTGGTGGAGAGCAGCACATCATAGTCGTAGTTGATGAAGCCAAGGATGATTTTCTCCAGCTCCTCAGGATCCATCTGTCCGTGACCAATGGCCACACGGCAGTCGGGCACCTCACGCTCGATGATGAGCTTCAGCTCTGGCAGACGGCTGATGCGATTGTTGACGAAGAACACCTGCCCGTTGCGGCTCATCTCGAAGTTGATGGCATCGGCGATAACTTGGTCGTTGAACGTATGCACCTCCGTCTGGATGGGGTAACGGTTGGGCGGCGGTGTCTGAATGATGGAGAGGTCGCGGGCGCCCATCAATGAGAACTGCAGGGTGCGAGGGATAGGCGTGGCGCTCATGGTGAGGGTATCTACATTGACGCGCAGCTGGCGCAGTTTCTCCTTGGTGCTCACGCCGAACTTCTGCTCCTCATCGATAACAAGCAGTCCCAAGTCCTTGAACTTCACATCCTTGCCCAGCAAGCGGTGGGTGCCGATGAGGATGTTTACATCGCCCGACTCCAGCCCCTTGAGCACTTTGCGCTGCTGCTTGGAGGTACGGGCACGGGAGAGATATTCCACACGGACAGGCATGTCCTTCAGACGCTCCTTGAAGGTCTGGTAATGCTGGTAGGCCAAGACGGTGGTAGGCACCAGCACGGCTACCTGCTTGCCATCTGTAGCAGCCTTGAAGGCAGCACGTATGGCGACTTCCGTCTTTCCGAAGCCCACATCGCCACACACCAGACGATCCATAGGACGGTCGCTCTCCATATCGGCCTTCACCTCGGCAGTGGCCTTGCTCTGGTCGGGAGTGTCTTCGTAGCGGAACGAGGCTTCGAGCTCGCGCTGCAGGAAGCTGTCAGGGCTGTACTGGAAGCCCTTCTCCTCACGACGAGCGGCATAGAGGCGGATGAGGTCGCGTGCGATGTCCTTGATCTTCTTCTTGGTGCGCTCCTTAAGCTTCTCCCACGCGCCGCTGCCGAGTTTTCCCAGATGGGGAGGCTCGCCCTCCTTGCCCTTGTACTTGGAAATCTTATGCAGCGAGTGGATGGAGACGAAGACCACATCCTCGTTCTGATAGACCAATTTGATGACCTCCTGCGTGGTGTTGCCATTGGGGATGCGCACCAAGCCAGCAAAACGCCCCACGCCGTGGTCGACGTGCACCACGTAGTCGCCTGGCTGAAACTCATTGAGCTCCTTGAGGCTCAGCGCCACCTTGCCACTACGGGCACGATCGCTCTTGAGGTTGAATTTATGGAAGCGGTCGAATATCTGATGGTCTGTGAAGAGACCTATTTTCAATGTATCGTCTGTGAAACCCTCGTGCAGCGTGTGATCTACGGCCGTGAAGGTGATGTCATCGCCCCTGTCCTGAAAGATGCTGCGGATGCGGTCTATCTGCTTCTGGCTATCGCTGCAGATGAAGAGCTTGTAGCCACTGGCCAGATACTGACTGAAACGCTCTGAAAGTAAGTCGAAGTTCTTATGGAAGAGCGGCTGCAGGGAGACGCTGAACGCCAGCGAGGTATCTGGGGTGCCTGTGGGCTTGGTGCCGAACTCCAAGCGACGGAAGCCCAGCACACGCATCTGGAACTCATCACCATCCATAAGCTTGCCTTCCAGTTCGATATACTCCGTCTCCTCAGCCTCACGCGCTGCCACAGCCTGGGGCAGCAGGGCCTCATCGTGCACCTGATGGATGCGCTCACGCAGCCAGAAGAAGTCCTTCATGCCTATAAGCGTGTCTTCTGGAAGCGACTGGAGCACAGACACCATGCGCACCCGCTGATCCTGCAAGGCACGACTCAAATCGGGCACTATCACGATATCGTCCATCTTCTCTTTGGAGAGCTGGCTCTCTACCTCGAAGGTGCGAAGGCTGTCTACCTCATCGCCGAAGAAGTCGATACGGTAGGGAAACTCGGAAGAGAAGCTGAACACATCGATGATGCTGCCTCGCACGGCATACTGGCCAGGCTCATAGACATAGTCAACGTACTCGAAGCCCAACGAGTGCAGCAGGTCAGTGACAAACTTCATGTCTACCCGCTCACCCCTGTGCAGCGTCAGCGTCTTGTCCTTCAGTTCCTCCTTAGGCACCACCTTCTCTGCCACGGCATCTGGATAGGTCACGATGCAGAGGCCACGGCAATCGCCCTTAGACAGACGGCTCAGCACCTCTGTACGCAGCACCTCGTTGGCCGCATCTTTCTGGCCGTACTTGATGGCTCTGCGAAACGAAGAGGGGAAAAAGAGCACCTGCTCATCGCCCAAAATCTGCATGAGGTCATGATAGAAATAGCCAGCCTCTTCCTGGTCGCCCAGGATGAAGAACAGAGGGATATTTCCATCGGCTGCCAAGACGGAGGCCATGAGCGAGGCCGACGATGCTTGCAGGCCGCCACAATAGATATGGTGTACTGACGCATCGGATAGCATGCCACGCAAACCCGTGATGCTGGGATGGGCAGCATAGAGCTGTTGCACTTCTTTTAAGGTCATTCTCAGTCAAAAATATTAAAAAACGACTGCGAAGATACAAATAAATCTTCAAAAAGATGTCTCTTATGCAGAAAAGCATTACTTTTGTTAGCCTAAAATGGCAAGAATTATGATGCAGACATCAGACAGTATCGTTATCATTCCCACCTACAACGAGCGGGAGAACATAGAGAACATCATCAAGGCCGTACTGGCGCTGGAGCATGGGTTCCACATTTTGGTGATAGACGACGGCTCGCCAGACGGCACAGCCGACATCGTGAAGGGGCTGATGAAGTCGGACTTCCCAGAGCGCCTATTCATCTTGGAGCGCAGCGGGAAGCTGGGACTGGGCACGGCCTACATCGCGGGGTTCCACTGGGCGCTGGAGCATGGCTACGACTACATCTTCGAGATGGATGCCGACTTCAGTCACAATCCTGCCGACCTGCCTCGCCTCTACAGTGCCTGTGCGGAGGAGGGAGCCGATCTCTCCATAGGTTCACGCTACATCAGTGGGGTGAATGTGGTGAACTGGCCCATAGGACGCATCTTGATGTCTTACTTTGCCTCCGTCTATGTGCGCATCATCACAGGTATGCCAATCCATGATACCACGGCGGGCTTCGTGTGCTACAAGCGCAAGGTGCTGGAGACCATCGACCTGGATGCGGTGCGCTTCAAGGGCTATGCCTTCCAGATAGAGATGAAATATTCTGCCTATAAGCTGGGCTTCAAGCTCAAGGAGGTGTCTGTGATCTTCATCAACCGAGTTTTGGGGGCTTCTAAGATGAACACCAGCATCTTCGGGGAGGCGCTCTTTGGCGTGATACAACTCAGAATAGACGCTTGGAAAGGTAAATTCAAACGGAAATGAAACGAACATTGATACACAATGCCATCATAGTGAACGATGGCGTGAAGAAGCAAGGGTCTGTCTTGATAGAAGACGGCATGATAGCCCAAGTGCTCACGGACGGCAAGCCGCTCACCCTACCCTACACAAAGTTCATAGACGCTACGGGATGCTACCTGCTGCCAGGTGTCATCGATGAGCATGTGCACTTCCGCGATCCAGGACTGACGCACAAGGCCGACATACGCACGGAGAGCATGGCTGCAGCAGCGGGGGGCGTGACGTCTGTCATGGACATGCCCAACACGCAACCTCAGACCACCACGCTGGAGACGCTGGAGCAGAAGATGGAGCTGATGGCCCAAAAGTCGGTAGTGAACTACTCCTGCTACTTTGGGGCTACCAACAGCAACTATGCAGATCTGCCAAAGATAGACCGTCATCGCACGTGTGGCGTGAAGCTCTTCATGGGCAGTAGCACGGGCAACATGCTGGTGGACCGTCAGGAGAGCCTGAAGCGCATCTTCGGAGGCACAGACCAGGTGATCGTGGCGCATTGCGAAGACCAGAACATCATACGTCAGAACATGGCTAAATATAAAGAGGTGGCAGATGTGCCTGTGTGGAAACATCGCCTCATACGCAGCAGCGAGGCTTGCTACCAATCTACCAAGCTGGCGGTAAAACTGGCTACTGAAGCAGGGGCGCGCCTGCATGTGGCGCATGTGAGCACGGCCCGTGAGCTCGCCTTGTTTAGCAAAGAACCTCTTTTCATGAAGAGCATCACGGCAGAGGCCTGCATCGCGCACCTCATGTTCTCCGACGAGGACTACAAGACGCTAGGAGCGTTGATAAAATGCAACCCGTCTGTGAAGCGTCGGGCCGATAGAGAAGCGCTGCGTGCAGCACTGACCAACAACCTCATAGATACCATAGCGACCGACCATGCGCCTCATACGCTGGAAGAGAAGCAGGGAGGGGCCCTGAAGGCTACCTCTGGCATGCCGATGATTCAGTTCTCCCTGCTCTGCATGCTGGAGCTGGTGGACGAAGGGGTGCTCACCATCGAGAAGTTGGTGGAGAAGGTGTGCCATGCGCCTGCAGAACTCTTCGGCATAGAGCAGCGTGGCTACATAGCAGAAGGGGCGTGGGCCGACTTGGTCTTGGTTCGTCCAGGAGGCGCTTGGGAGGTGACACCAGAGGTCATCCTCAGCAAGTGCGGATGGAGTCCGCTGCTGGGCCATAAGTTCCATTGGCGTGTAGAAAAGACGTTCTGCAACGGGCATTTGGTGTTTGATGGGAAGACGGTGGATGAGACGAAAAAAGGACAGGCGCTGTGGTTCAACTTTTAAATGAAGAATGAAGAGTGAAGAATGAGGTGATCACATATCGGGTGCATGAGGTGAGTGAATACATCAACTGGGTGTATTTCTTCCATGCGTGGGGATTCTCTCCGCGCTACGCTTCTGTGGCCTCTGTATGCGACTGCGTGTCTTGCCAGTCGGGTTGGATATTCGGCTTCCTTTACGAGGAGCGCATCAAGGCACAGGAGGCTGTGCAACTCTTCATGGAGGCGCAGAAGGTGCTCAAGGAGCTGGATAAGCAGACTTCCGTACGCGCTATGTATCGCCTCTGCCCCGCCAATGCGGAGGGTGACGACCTGCTGATAGACGGCACGCTGTTCCCCTTACTCCGCCAACAGAAGGTGCAGGAAGCTGGTCAGCCCTACCTCTGTCTGAGCGACTTTATCCGTCCGCTAAGCAGTGGGGTGCCAGATACCATCGGACTCTTCGCCACTACAGTACATGAGCCCAACATCGAGGAGGCAGATGCCTATAAGCGCCTACTGATTCAAACGCTCTCGGATCGTCTGGCTGAAGCTGGTGCGGAGAAGATGCATCAGTATGTACGCAAGGAGGCTTGGGGCTATGCGCCTGATGAGAACCTCACCATAGAGCAGCTGCATAAGGAGGAATTTCAGGGCATACGTCCTGCTGTGGGCTATCCCAGCCTACCAGACCAGTCGGTAAACTTCCTCTTAGACCAACTGCTTGACATGCAGCAGATAGGCATCACGCTCACGGAGAACGGCGCTATGAGCCCCCATGCCTCCGTCAGCGGACTGATGTTCGCCCATCCGCAATCGCACTATTTCAGCATAGGGAAGATAGGCGAAGACCAATTTCAAGACTACGTCAGAAGGCGAAAACTACCTGAAGAGCGCATGCGACAGTTCCTAGCCAGCTGTCTCAATTGATTATTATTTGCATTTTTTGAATTTTTGAATTTTAATAATTGTGTTACAACGATTCGCGTACATATTCGTGTTGATGCTCTTCGTGCCCGACATCTACATCTATTGGGGCTACATAGAGCGTCGTGTGAAAAGTAAAGGCCTGCGTTTGCTCTATTGGCTGCCTACCATAGCGTTGACAGCCGCCTTTGTGGTGCTGATGTACATAGGCAGCAACAACCCTATGTCTGAGCGTAGCAATGCCATCGGGTGGCTCAGCATCCTGATGATGGCCTTTGGCGTACCCAAGTTCATCTTCATGCTCTTCGGACTTTTAGGCGACCTTGTGCGGGCCATTGGGCGTTTATTCACAAGTAGCAGAAAGTGTAGCGATAATGTTCAATGTTCAACGTTCAATGTTCAATGGACGCATCGCTTTTTCACCATCACTGGTACCATCATAGGACTTTGCCTTTTCTGCATGATCCTCTATGCCAGAGTCTTCGGACTACGTCATTTCGTGGTGAATGAGGTGGCGATGAACATCCCCAACCTTCCTCAGAGCTTCGAGGGCTACAAGATGCTGCAAGTGTCGGACATCCATTCTGGCAGCTTCCGTGACATGCCTGATATCCTCGAAGAGCTGGTGAAGCACGTCAATGAACAGCAGGCCGACGTCATTCTCTTCACAGGTGATCTGGTGAATCAACGCTCCTCAGAACTGGAGCAGTTCATGCAGATTCTCAACGGATTCCGTGCTACAGACGGGGTGTATTCCATCCTGGGCAATCACGACTATGGGCGCTATTTCCGTTGGCAGGGAGCTGATGACGAGAAACGGGATACCGACCGTCTGTGCAACCTTCAGCGACAGATGGGTTGGAAGATGCTGCGCAACGAGCACGACATCCTGCATCATGGCACAGACAGCATCGCTATCATAGGGGTGGAGAACGAGGGCAATCCTCCCTTCCCACAAGAAGCGGACCTGCCACGTGCCATGAGGGGCACGGAAGGTATGACCAAGATACTGCTCACGCACGACCCTACGCATTGGCGTAAGGAAGTAATCCCAACTACAGATATCGAGCTCACACTGGCTGGACACACCCATGGCACTCAGTTCATCCTCTTTGGATGGTCACCTGCCCAATACATCTATAAGGAATGGGGCGGACTCTACAGCGAGGGAGACCAACAGCTCTATGTCAACGTTGGCATTGGCTTCGTGGGGCTCCCCTTCCGCTTTGGGGCTTGGCCAGAAATCACGGTATTTACGCTGCATAAGGGAGCTGTAGAATAATGTCATGAAGAAGAAAGCCCTGCACTTTGCAGATTATCCTTTGGCAACCATACGCTCCATCTTCCACGCATACGCCACCATCACAGCAAATCCAATCAATGGCACGATAAAGGCAGCAGAGAGGCTAACCACATCGGCCATGAGACCCATGAGCATGGTGCCTATAGCACCACCTATCGGCGTGAGCATCAGGATACTGGATCCTCGCTTAGTGAGATTTCCCAATCCACTGAGGGAGAGGGAGAACACCGTGGGGAACATGATGGCCTCGAAGGCATAGTTGGCTATCAGCGCATAGAGCGACAGCTGACCCACGTTCAGGAAGACCAAGGCGCAGCATACCACCGTTCCAATGGCACAGATCAGCAGTACCAACTGGGCACGCACACGGCTCATCACCCAGCTGCACACGAACCTCATGCACATGAAGAGCAGGAAGCCAAAGGAGAGCAAGCGTGAAGCAGTAGCCACATCAATGCCACGCACACGCTCTGCATAGTTGATAAAGAGGCTGTTGATGGAAATCTCTGCAATCTCATAGAAAACCAAGGCGATGAATCCAAAGAGGAACAGGCGATGGTGCAGCAGACTGCGATAGCCTTCTCCATCAGTGGCAGAGACTTGCTCTGTCTTGATCTCTGGCAACTTCATCCTGCTGAACGACAAGGCGATGATCACCACAGCCATACCCATCACGGCATAAGGCATAGAGATGCTGGCAGCCCCTCCTGAAAAAAGCAAGGCACCACCCAACCAAGGTCCGCAGATATTTCCTAAACCATTGAACGACTGAGCTAGATTCAGACGACTGGCCGCAGTGTCTGGCTCACCAAGCTCCGTCATATAAGGATTGGCTGCCACCTCCAAGAAGACCAGTCCGCTGGCGATGACAAACATGGTGAAAAGGAAGAAAGGAAAGCTCATGATGCGCTCTCCTGGCAGGAAAAGCAGGCATCCCAAACCAAAGATGAGCAAACCCATGACCATGCCTCTACGATATCCATACTTATTGAGGAACAATCCTGCTGGAATGGCCCAGATGAAATAACCAAGGAAAAACGCTCCCTGCACCAACGTAGATTGGGAGATAGAGATATCCATCACGGTCTGGAAATGCTTGTTGAGCACATCCATAATGGCACGGGCAAAGCCCCACAGGAAGAACAAGGAGGCCACCAAGACAAACGGAAGCCTGTATTCTTTTTTCACCAACTGGCTCATAGCTTCAATTATTTTACAACAAAGATAGCGACATTTCACTTTATTTAGTTATTTTTGCCACATAATTTGCATACTATGATTCGTTTTTTATATAATCTGTACCTTGCTTTCATAGCTGCTCCTATCCTTTTGGTGGCTACGGTGCTCTGTGCCTGCATCACCATCATAGGCAGTGCCATCGGGGGTACGCACTTCTGGGGCTACTGGCCTGGCAAGATCTGGTGCCGTGTGGTGCTGGCCATGCTACTGATCCCTGTACACGTAGAGGGCAGGGAGAAAGTGCATAAGCGGACATCGTATGTATTCGTACCCAATCATCAAGGGGCGTTTGACATCTTCTTGGTGTATGGCTATCTGGAGCGAAACTTCAAGTGGATGATGAAGAAAAGCCTGCGTAAGATCCCCTTCGTAGGCAAGGCCTGCGAGAGTGGCGGACATGTCTTTGTGGACAAAAGCAGCCCTACGAAAATCAAGCAGACAATAGACAAGGCGAAGGCTTCACTGGTGGATGGCGTATCGCTAGTGGTGTTTCCTGAGGGTGCACGCTCGTTTACGGGACACATGGGGCGCTTCAAGCGTGGGGCATTCCAGATGGCTGACGACCTACAACTGAGTGTAGTCCCTATCACTATCGATGGCTCTTTCGACATCATGCCACGCACAGCCAAATGGATCACGTGGCATCCGCTACGCATGACCATCCACGACCCTATCCCACCTCAAGGACAAGGCATTGAAAACATACATCGAACGATGGAACTGGCCTATGAGGCCGTAGAGAGTGCCCTGCCAGAAAGGCATAAGGGTTTTGTGGAGAATCCTGATCAATAAAATCTCCGAAACGGGAGCTGGGAATTAATGACCGCCAGAATTGGTGATCTGCTGCTGACGCTGCTGCAAGATACGCTCTTCTTCAAGGTTCTGCATCAGACGACGGTTTTCTTCGATAAGCTGCTGGTTTTCCTTGGCCTTGCTGACAAAGTCCTTCACCCATTCCTGATTGAGGAAGCTCTCTGGCGCACTGTTCAAGATGGCTTCTATCTCATCCGTCAGAATCGGATAAGGCAAGGTGCTGCACATCATCATGAAGACACTCGGACCTAAGATGTTATTGAAATTATCGCTGATAAATGAGCGGGCAAAGGCGTTCATCTGTCGATTCAGGCTGTCTATCTCCTGCTGTATCTGCATGTGAATGAAATCCGGATTGGCTCCCTCCAAAATCAGACGTGCTTCGCGTGAATTCAATATGCCAAGCTGGCGCTCCATCGAATTTCGAACGCGGATAAACTCATAGAGAGCATCGTTCAGCGGAGTACCTCCTGCATACATGGTCTGATTAGAAATAGATACGCTGATGTCGCCATTCTCCAAGATTATGGGCATGATACCCTGATTATCGAAGTAGATAGTTACCATGCGTGTGGTGTCTACCTTGCCATTCATAGTAAAAAGCCCATGCACCACTTCTGCAGAATCCACCTCTACCCAATGCCCGTTTTCCAAGGTACGCAATGACAGATATTTACCATCGAGGGTAGTGATGTCTGAGTTTCCTGTGATCTGATACGTGCTACTGCAAGCGCTGAATACCCCCATAAGCAGTATCAGCACACCCCATACACTATATGTCGAACTTTTTTTCATTTCTATTCGCTTTGCCTTGGCAAAGATAGAAATAATCTGAAAAAAAGATTCGCGCTTAAAAGGTATTTTCAAATGCTTTATGTATTTTTGCACAATCATGGCTGCGACAAGCCATTTTATTAAACTTAGATAAGATTTTTTAAGAAATGAAACTGAGAAATTTCCTCCTTGCAGCTACAACTGCATTGTTTACCCTCCAGTCACAGGCTGATGAGGGTATGTGGTTGCTTCAACTCATGCAACAGCAACATTCTATCGACCTGATGAAAAAACAAGGTCTGAAACTGGAAGCCAATGACATTTACAACCCAGACGGAGTATCCCTGAAAGATGCAGTAGGCATCTTCGGTGGTGGATGTACAGGTGAGATCATCTCACCCGATGGCTTAGTGCTCACCAATCATCACTGCGGCTACAGCGCCATACAGCGCCATAGCTCCGTAGAGCATGACTACCTTACCGATGGCTTCTGGTCCATGCGCCAAGAAGATGAATTGCCTAATGACCGTCTGAGTTTCAGCTTCGTTCATAGCATTACGGATGTGACTGACATAGTGAATGCCGACATAAAGAGTGGAAAAATTTCTGAGGCTGAGTCTATGACTCGTCCATATCTGAACCAATTGGCACAGGAGCAAATGGCCAATAATGAACTGAACGGCAAACCTGGCATCCGCGCACAGGTATACCCATTCTATGCTGGTAACAGTTTTTACCTTATTATTTATAAGGTGTACTCAGACGTACGCATGGTGGCTGCTCCTCCTTCCAGCATCGGCAAGTTTGGTGGTGAGACAGACAACTGGATGTGGCCTCGTCACACCTGCGATTTCAGCGTATTCCGCATCTATGCAGATGCCAACGGTGAGCCTGCAGCTTACAGTCCAAACAACGTACCTCTGAAGACTCCGAAATACCTCTCCGTGTCTTTGAAGGGTCTGAGCGAGAATGACTATGCCATGGTGATGGGCTTCCCTGGCAGCACCAGCCGTTACCTCACAGCTTCTGAGGTTCGTGAGCGCATGGAAACCACCAACCAGTCGGAAATCGATGTACGTGGCGTGCGTCTGGAGGTGCTGCGTGAGGCTATGGCTGCCAGCGATAAGACTCGTATCCAGTATGCCAACAAGTTTGCTGGTAGCAGCAACTACTGGAAGAACTCCATCGGCATGAATGAGGCTATCATCGACAATAAGGTGCTGGAAGCTAAAGCAGAGCAAGAGCGTCAGTTCAATGCTTTCGCACAGGGCAAGCCTGAGTATCAGGGAGTCGTTGCAAAGATCAACGCTGCCGTTGAGAAGGCCATTCCAGTGGAGCGCCAAATGATGTACCTGCGTGAGGCATTCAGCAGTGCCATCGAGTTCCGTAGCCCTGTACAGGTAATGGACCAGCTGAAAGAAGCCTTACAGAAAAAAGACAACGCCAAGGTAGAAGAACTGAAAGGCCAGCTGGAAAGAAGTTTCGAGCAAATCCATAACCAAGACTACGATCATGAAGTAGATCGCAAGGTGGCTTTGGCTATGCTGCCTGCCATGGCAGAATTCCTGCCACTTCAGGAATTGCCCGATTTCTATGTAGGTATAACCGATTACAATGCTTATGTGAATAACATATATGATAACTCTATCCTCTCAAGCAGAGCCAATCTGGATAAGTTCCTCAAAAAGCCTACCACCAAGGCTATCGATAAAGATCCTCTCACAGCCTACTCCCGCTCAGTCAATGCTAAGATGCTGGAAGTACAGAATGCTGGCCGCGAACTGGAAGACCTCTCTTTACTTCATAAGGCCTATATCCGCGGCTTGAACGAGATGAAGGACACCCCTGCTTACAGTGATGCTAACTTCACTATGCGTCTCACTTATGGCAACGTAAAGAGCTACGAGCCTCGTGATGCTGTGCATTATAAGTACTACACTACCGCCGATGGCGTGCTGGAGAAGGAAGACCCTACGAATCCAGAATTCGTGGTTCCTGCTAAGCTGAAAGAGCTCATCCAGAAGCGCGACTTTGGACGCTATGCCATGGCCGACGGCACCCTTCCAGCTTGCTTCCTCACTACCAACGATATCACAGGTGGTAACTCTGGCAGTCCTGTAATGGATGCAGAGGGCAATCTGATTGGCATTGCTTTCGATGGCAACTGGGAGAGCCTCAGTGGTGACATCAACTTCGACAACGATTTGCAGCGTTGCATCGCAGTGGATATCCGCTATGTGCTGTTTGTGATTGATAAACTTGGCAATTGCCAGCGCCTGATCAATGAGATGAATATCATTCAGTAATTCATTTCTTTGGCTCGTTTTGATTCTTTTCTTTGAGCTGTAGCGAAGAAAAGAATCAAAACAGGCAGGAAAACAATTAAAAATAAACAATATGAAAAAGTTGTTAGTAACTTTATTGGCATTAATCTCCATTCTGCCTTTAAAAGCAGATGAAGGAATGTGGATGCTTACAGACCTGAAAAAGCAGAACGAAGTCTTTATGCGTCAATTGGGACTCGACCTCTCCGTAGATGAGATCTACAGTCCTGATAACGTCTCCTTGAAAGATGCAGTGATTCACTTCGGTAGTGGCTGCACAGGAGAAGTGATCTCTTCAGAAGGCCTGGTCATCACCAACCACCACTGCGGATATAGCTCTATCCAGCAGCAGAGCAGCGTGGAACACGACTATCTGACCGATGGTTTCTGGGCGCGCTCTAAAGCAGAAGAACTCCCTATCCGTGGCCTGACCATCACCTTCATCGACAAGATTCTGGATGTGACCGACTATGTGATGGAACAGCTGAAGAAAGATCCAGACCCACAAGGCACCAACTTCCTTTCTCCAAGTTACTTACAACAGGTAGCTAAGCGTTTCCAGACAGACGAGCACATCGAGCTGGGCAAAGGGCAGAGCATGACGCTCTCTGCATTCTATGGCGGCAATCGCTATTACGCATTCATTCAGACCACCTACAACGACATCCGTATGGTAGGTGCTCCTCCTTCCAGCATCGGCAAGTTCGGCGCTGATACTGACAACTGGATGTGGACTCGCCATACTGGTGACTTCTCCCTCTTCCGTATTTATGCCGACAGCAATGGTCAGCCTGCTGCCTACAGCAAGGACAACCAGCCTCTGAAGGTGAAGAAACACCTTACCATTAGCTTGTCTGGCTACAAGGAAGGCGACTTTACTTTTGTCATGGGCTTTCCAGGCCGCAACTGGCGCTACATGATCAGCGACGAGGTGGAAGAGCGTATGCAGACCACCAACTTCATGCGTCATCATATCCGTGACGTGCGTCAGAACGCCCTCATGGAGGAGATGCTCAAGGATGCTGCCGTACGTATCCACTATGCCAGCATCTATGCGTCTTCTGCCAACTATTGGAAGAACGCTATTGGCATGAACGAAGGACTCATCCGTCTGAATATTCTCGATGTGAAGCGTCAGCAACAAGAAGCCTTGTTGGCACGTGGCAGACAACTCGGTGACAATAGTTACCAGCAGGCATACGACCAGATTCGTAGCATCGTGCAGCAGCGCTTCCGCCCGTTGTACGACCAGCAGGCTCTGCAAGAGGCTTTCGTGACGGCCATGCCTTTCACCCGCATTCCAAGCACCACGCCTCTGGTGACAGCTTTGAATAAGAAGGACAAGGTGGCCATCCGCAAAGCTGCTGATAGCTTGAAGATCGCTACTGATGCCTATTTCGAGAATACACTGGTCTTCCCTGAAGTGGAACGTAAGGTGGCTAAGGAAGTCATCAGTGCCTATGCAGAATATGTACCAGCCGAGGAACGTCTCGGTGCCTTTGGGGCCATCGATAAGATTTTCCATGGAGATACCGATGCCTTCATCGACGCGATCTTCGATCAGTCCATCTTCACCAGTCCTGAACGCTTCAACAAGTTCATTGCCAAGCCTAATCTGAAGACGTTGGCCAACGACTGGTTGGTACTGTTGCGTGCTTCCATCAACGACAACCAAATGAAGACCACCATGCAGATGCTGGAGGCCAATCGCAACTATGATGCCGCACACAAAGTTTGGGTGAAGGGTATCATGGACATGAAGCTGGCCAATGGCGAACCTATCTATCCAGATGCTAATTCCACCCTTCGCCTGACCTACGGACAAGTGAAGTCATACGAACCTAACGACGGTGTGGTTTACAACTATTACACCACCCTGAAAGGCGTGATGGAGAAAGAAGATCCAAACAATTATGAATTTGTGGTACCTGCCCGTCTGAAGCAGCTCTATGAGCAGAAGGACTTCGGACGCTATGCCTTGCCAAACGGGGAAATGCCTGTCAACTTCTTAGTATGTACCGACAATACAGGTGGCAACTCAGGCAGTCCGGTATTCAATGCCAAGGGACAGCTCATCGGAGTAGGTTTCGACAGAAACTATGAGGGATTGACAGGCGACATTGCCTACCGTCCTTCGTCACAACGCGCCATCTGTGTGGATATCCGCTATGTCTTGTTTATCATAGACAAGTTCGCTGGCGCCCAAAACATTCTTAACGAATTAACCATCGAATAATGAAGATAATCTACGTGATGGATCCCTACGACGGTTGGTGCTATGCAGGCTCAGAGCACATTCTGCGCCTGTATATGCGCTACCGTTCATTACTGGAGTTTGAAGTGTTGCCTGCAGGCATGCTCAGGGGAGAACTTTGCTGCCATCATCGGCCTGAAAATGCGACCGCTGCCTTGCGCAGTCTGAAGACCATCGAGAAGGAGACCAAAGCTCAGTTTGGTGAAAAGCATAAGCAGGCCCTGCAGAACGAAGAGTTTCTGATGGACAGTGAGATACCTTGCCGCGCCATCATGGCAGTGAGGCAATTGACTCCCGAACAAACGATTCCATTCACCCATGCGCTACTTCATGCACGCTTCAATCACGGCATGGATCTCAATGACACGGCCACCTATCTGGAACTCTGTGAGTTGCTCGATATTGATAAGCAGGCGTTCTATCAAGTATTCTCTTCCGCTGAGACCAAAGAACTCACGAACAGAAGTTTCCAAGTGGCCGACGAGCTGGCAGAGACCTTCCCCACCCTGCTCTATGTGGACGATGACATGACCCTAAATCTGGCTAAGGGCTACACCCCCTACGATATTCTGGATCTCCGCATAGACCGCATCTTGAAAGGCGAGGCCACTGGATTAGAAGAAGATTAACGTATAAACACTTAAATATGATCAAATGAAAAAGATTGTTGTATTAGTTGCCGCTTTTTTGATGGCTGTCGGCTCTGCTTCTGCACAGATTATGAAATCAGCAGATCTAGAGAAGTACGCCAAGGTGCGTTATGGTGATAAATGGCTGGATGCTGCCAAGAACCTCAGTGCCGAACTGACACTCGACAAGAACGAATCACTTACCTACCAGCAAATCATTGAAGCTCCTGGAAAGACCAAGAATCAACTATACATTCTGCTGAACTACTGGGCTACAGCCACGTTCCAAGACAAGCAGGCCATCACACTTGACGATAAGGAGAGCGGTACCATCATCATTTCTTCTACTATGGCCGACATTGTAGAACACATGGGCACGCTCAATGAGTATAGCATCAGCATCACCCCTGTCATCAAGATAGATATCAAGGACGAGCGCATACGTGTCACTTATACCGTGCAGAATTACGACATTCTGAATAATTCTGGTGGAGGATGGCTTGGTGGCTTGCTACGCGATGATAATGAAGGCCGTAAACCTTATGGCGATAATAAGCGTATGAAAGACGATAAGACCGATCGCAATCTTTATGATGAACAGCGGGAAATCGCCCGTCACTATCCATTCGTAGAGAAAGATGCCCAAAAGCGTTCTTCTGCCAAGGCACTGGTGATGACGCATGCCTATTCAAACGCAGTGATGGATAAGATCGAAGAAGCGGTGAAAAATGGCATTGTTGGCAACGAGGACGATGATTGGTAACCCCGTTTTTCTCCCTTAAAGCGTGTTTTTTCACTTTTATTAGAAAAAAAACTCCAAATTTGTTTGTCAGTCCCAAAAAAAGTCCTTACCTTTGCAACCGCTTTTGAGAACGAAAGTAATCGGGGTGTAGCGCAGTCCGGTTAGCGCACCTGCTTTGGGAGCAGGGGGTCCCAGGTTCGAATCCTGGTACCCCGACAAGCATGAAAATCAAGAGGTTTTGGAAATTCCAAAGCCTCTTTTTTGTTTGTTTTGGTCTTTCCTATTCCCGTTATTGGTTGTTATTCTATGCTATTATAACTATCTTTGCTTGCAAATTTGCTTGCAAATTACTTTAGTGTTTTCGGATTATGGCAACTGTAAAACTTTATTTAGATCAGCGCAGAGTAAAGAAAGACGGAACATGCCCCGTCAAGCTGAACGTACACCACTTCGGCAACATCATTGTTGGTACTGGCATAGACGTTATGCCAAGTCTATGGACAGGCAACGAGGTAGCAAAGGGTGACAACAGCTACCGTCAGAAGAACGTAGCACTGCGATCCATTGTCAATCGCGTGGAGCTTCTGCTTCTGAACCTTGAAACGTCTGGCGAGATCCACCACATGACAGACCAGCACCTGAAGAAGCGCATAGATGCCACCATGACCACCAGAAACGGCGTACAGAAGGTTTTCTCCGACTATATGGAGGATTTTATCAGGACAAAGGACAGAGCCAGCACAAAGAGAATCTACGCCCTCACGAAAGAATGGCTGCAGGAATACGATGCGGGTTGTACCTTTGAGACCATGAACAAACGGTGGCTGACCCAGTTTGAGCAGCACATGAAAGCAAGCGGACTTGCTACCAATACTATCGGCATACACCTGCGCAACATACGTGCCGTGTTCAACTATGCCATTGACAATGAATATACCAACCTCTACCCTTTCCGTGGCTTTAAAATCAAGAAGGAGGCTACACGCAAGCGCAGCCTCAGCGTGGATCAGCTCAGACAGCTGCGTGACTACCAATGTGAGCCACACCATAAGCTATACAGGGATATATTCATGCTTATGTTCTATTTGATGGGCATTAACTCGATAGATTTGCTTGAAGCCACACCTGACCAGATCGTAAACGGCCGACTGGAATACAGACGAGCAAAGACAGGTAAGCTATACTCCATCCTCATACCACTAGAGGCGATGGAGATTATAAACAGGTATCACGGCGATAAATATCTGCTAAGCATACGTGACCGCTATGAAAACTACAAAGACTTTGTACATCGAATGAACAAGGAACTTGGCGAGATAGGCACCATGAAGCGTGTAGGGCGTGGAGGAAAGAAAGTTTATGAACCACTGTTTCCCGAACTGACTACCTACTGGGCACGCCACACCTGGGCGACGATAGCAGCCAACCTCGACGTGCCATTTGAGACCATCTCTGCAGCCCTCGGCCACAGCTACGGATCTGCCACCACAAACATCTATATAGATTTCAATCAGAAGAAAGTGGATGAAGCAAATAGGAAAGTGATAGATTATGTTAGTCAGAAATAACCATTCTGGTTACCTCAATATGATGGTTATTTCTTTTTCAGCCATTCTTCCAAGTCCTTTCGTGAAAGGCCGAGCGTCCTAAGATTGCTCTTTACTATCATTTCAGGTACTGGGTCTATGTGGGTTTGCAAAGTAATAGGACGTAGCAGGTCTGCCCTATTCCATTTCTCATGACCTCCACGACCTTTAGTATTACTTTTCTTCTCTCGTGTACAGCCTTGGTCAAAAAGAAACTCCCTAAACAGATCAAGAGGTATATTTGAAAGCTTTACTGTATTCATACACCTACTGGAACAGAATATTTAGAATATTCTTTCCTTTTGATAATATCGGTCAACTTACCGCCAATGAACAAAGACTTATAAGATGGTTCTGCCATCTTTCCATTCTTTTTCCTCCAGCCATGAGCAAGTAAGTCTTGTTCTAAAGTACCCTTTGATAGAGTATCCTCAATATAATCATTCACAACAACTTCGAAAGACCTCTTAGCACCCTTCTCTGTAGTATCGTATCCCGCAAGGTCTAAAGCAGGACAATATGCTATATACATCTGCCCATTGGCATATGTGCTATCTTTATACACAAATACAGAAAGTTCCATACTTACATTATTTACGGTCTTCTTAATGTTACTCATAGTTTTAAGGCAAATAATAAAAACTGTAGAAAACTTTTTCAATGCAAAAATAATCCTAATTCTTTTTATTGTCATGCAAGGTTTATTTATTTAACCACTATATTAAGATTTTTTCACACATAACAAAAACGGACTTTTTCATTTTCTCAATTCTATTCCTTATCTTTGTGGCTCCTAAATTCATGCGACAGCCTCATCATTGGGGCTGAATTATATTATATTAGCCATTTGCACGGTGGTGGTAGCGGAAACGCCCACACGGTTACTGGTATAGCCGAGGACACCTAATCAGATGGCTTTTTTCATGCCCGTACCTATGTAACACTCACCATACTTTATATAGACACCTCACACCGTGGCTGCGGATGGGCTGCCTGATCGATGTATTCGGTGGGCAGCCCATTTATATTGGAGGCATTCGATTAGAAGTATATCAATAATCCACATCTAAACCCCATTTGTAATTACTATAAATCCATTTGTCATACTTCTTCCTTGCTTTTACATAAAACATGAATAAAGCAACTAAAATAACAACAAACATTAAAGCTGCTAACCATTCACGCAAATATAAAAATACAAAAATCGCTATAGAAAGTGGCATTACAGAGAAAGTCAATATCTCTTCTTTATTGTTCCAATTAAGATATTTCACAAGTTCTCTATATCCCCCATTTTTCCATGCTATTTCTCCTCTATCTGTCAAGAAATACACCTTTTCGTTTCCGTCATACCACCAACGGGCAAATCCATCATACTCCAATATGGCAAGAGCGTTCATATATAACCCAACTTCACTTTCTTTTATCTTATCTTTTAATGCCATATAATCAAGTAGGACATCTGCTTTCCTTTCGTATTCCCTATATTTATATCTTTTCATTTTGATTCATGCTTATTACAACCTTTTTACCCAAAAGGTATTCCATATTCTTTCATTTTATTCCATAACAGATTACCATTATCACATTTTATCATTTTGCCGTCTTGATTAATTAGAGGCTGAATAAATAGTGATGCATCTATATTGTTAGACTTAATTAGAGAAAACAATTCATTTTCACTATTTGCATTATGAATATCTTTATCTATATAGACTTTAGAGAAATCACATCCCAATAGAATTTGCCTGACACTCGTTTTTATATTACAAAAAGTCAAAACTTCAGAGGGAACACTTTGTGAAACCTCTGCCATCCAGAAAATCAACTCACCACAAACAACACTTCTACTGAATGGCTTATTAAGATCACGACTTTCACAATCACTGCTGTCCGGTTAAAATTCGGAGCATATAGTTTAACTTATTGATAATTAATTAGTGTTTGCTGATTTATATTTAACTTATTGATATTTAGATATTTATAACACGATATATTTGTTTGTTTAACAAAAAATGAGTACCTTTGGGTGTTAAAACTGACAAGCAGATGAGATTTAAGCCAAGATACAAGCAGTTGACCATCGACGGTTTCCGTTCCT
>ERZ842401.1341-NODE-1341-length-35488-cov-15.764316_pt1 | contig 35488 bp, 28 predicted proteins | sample MGYA00521270_ERZ842401 | MGnify/ENA primary metagenome ERZ842401 (study PRJEB31892, sample SAMEA3878208) | bioreactor metagenome | biome: Moose rumen | place: Sweden | collected 2011-10 | study: EMG produced TPA metagenomics assembly of the PRJEB12797 data set...
TGTCAATCAGAATGTCCTGCCCCTGCGCGCACAAAAATGAAAGCGTAAATTTAAGCGCGTCGCTTCCGTATTGCTCGATGATGTCGAGCGGGTCGATTCCGTTTCCGAGCGATTTTGACATTTTGCGCCCCTGCTTGTCGCGCACAAGCCCGTGAATGTAGATGTCGTGGAACGGCGCTTTTCCCGTAAATTCCAGCCCCGCCATAATCATGCGGCTTACCCAAAAGAAGATAATGTCGTAGGCGGTCACGAGCGCGCTCGTCGGGTAGAATGTCGCAAGGTCGTCCGTTTTTTCCGGCCAGCCAAGCGTGCTGAACGGCCACAGCCAGGAACTAAACCAGGTGTCCAGCACATCGGGGTCTTGTTCCAGTTTGTCCGCGCCCGCATTGCATTTGGGGCAACAGGCAGGGTCAGTGCGGCTTACGATGGTTTCGCCGCAGCCCTGGCAGTACCACACGGGAATGCGATGTCCCCACCACAACTGGCGGCTAATGCACCAGTCGCGGATGTTTTCCATCCAGTTGCGGTAGGTGTTTTCCCATTTGCGCGGGAAGAATTCAATCTCGCCGTTTTTCCATGCCGCCAACGCCTTGTCTGCCAGCGGACGCATTTTTACGAACCACTGAAAACTCAGATACGGCTCAACGACGGTCTTGCAGCGGTAGCAGTGTCCCACCGAGTGCACCAGTTTTTCTTCATTTTTGAACAAGCCCGCTTGGGTCAAATCCTCAATGACGAGTTTGCGCGCTTCCTCACATTTTAGCCCGCGGTATTTTTCGGGCACATTTTCGTTCAGCGTGCCGTCGGGGTTCAGCAGATTGACGATTTCAAGGTTGTGCCGCTTGCCCACTTCCCAGTCGTTGGGGTCATGCGCGGGCGTAATTTTTACCATGCCCGTACCAAATTCCTTGTCCACATAGGAATCGGCAATAATCGGAATTTCTTTTCCCGTAAGCGGCAAGCGGAGCGTTTTTCCCACCAGCGATTTGTAGCGTTCGTCATCGGGATTGACGGCGACGGCGGTATCGCCAAAAAAAGTTTCAGGGCGCGTGGTTGCCACTTCAATTTTTCCGCTTCCGTCGGCGTACTCGTAATACAGGTGATACATCGCGCCGTTTGTGTCGATGTGGTCTACTTCATCGTCTGCCAACGCCGTGCCACAGCGCGGACACCAGTTTACCAGATACTGTCCTTTGTAAATCAGCCCGCGTTCGTAGAGCGTCACAAAGACTTCACGCACGGCTTTGCTCAAGCCTTCGTCCATCGTAAAACGTTCGCGCGTCCAGTCCACGCTGTTTCCCAGTTTTTTCTGCTGCTTGACAATCGTTGCGTGGTGGTCTTCTTTGACTGCCCAGGTGCGCTCCAAAAATGCTTCGCGTCCAATGTCTTTGCGGCTCTTGCCTTCTTTTTTCAGCTGGCGTTCCACCACATTCTGCGTGGCAATGCCCGCGTGGTCAGTACCCGGAACCCATAGCGTATTGTCGCCGCGCATACGGTGATAGCGCACCACCACATCTTGCAGCGTGTTGTTGAGCGCGTGTCCCATGTGCAGCACGCCCGTTACATTTGGCGGCGGAATGACGACGGTATATGTGATGTTGCTTGTCGTTTTTTGTCCGTGTATCGGCGAAGCCGCGTCAGTATGCGGGCGAAAGTAGCCTTTTTCCACCCAGGCGGCGTAAATTCTATCTTCAAAATCTTTGGGATTATATGCTTTTTCCAGTTCGATTGCTTTCATAACAGCAAATTATACAAAATTCAACGCGGGTAGGCAACGACCAGAAATTATAGAATCCAGCGCATTTACGAGCAAATCGAAAAAGATTTTTAGAAAAATCTTACGCACGAATGAACTAAAATCGCGCTTTTTTCCGCCGATATTTGCATTATGCAAGTGTATTCGTATGTTGGAAAGAGAGCCACCGCTGTTCGAGCGTTAGTTTCGCAGGACGAGTCGATTTTGCGTCCAATCGCACACGCTGTTTCGGAATCTCGCTCTGCGGCATTGGAAAATCGCGCTCTTGGCGCAATAAACGGTTATTCGCCGTCAAGAAGACCAAAGCCTTTTATTCAAGAAATCAGACCGCAAAGTGCAAGTCGTCGCGCAGAAAAGCCTCGCAAATCTTCGGAGCGCGTTGCGCGCGAAAGTTCCGCTTCAAGATTTCTTCAAGCGGCTTTTTCCCTTGGAATACTTGCGATTGTGCCGTATTTTGTTTTTGGATTTTTGGACAAACAAATGGATATGAGAGACCTCGTGCCGCTTTCATCTCTTTCTTCAGTCAATAATTCTTTTGGATTTGGTACAACTTCCGATGATTTTTCGTCTTTGGAAGCGATTATTTCGGAGGCGGCGGATTCGGAATTGACTCGCCTTGCGTATTCGCTTCATCAAACGGATACGACTTTTGACGAAAACGGAAACTTGGTTCTTTCTGACGGAACTGTTGTAAACAGCGAAGAATCGGTTTTTGGAGAGCCGATTGAGTGGACTTCTTACACGATTCAAAAAGGCGAAACAATTGACAAAATCACGTACAAATTTGGACTTGGAAATATATCAACGCTCATCGCCGCAAACGACATCGCAAACGTGCGCACGATTCAAGCAGGGCAAAAAATCAGAATCCCATCGCAAGATGGAATCCCGCACAAAGTCGCTTCTGGCGAATCGCTCAACTCGATTTCTGTAAAATATCACGTAAGCGTTGAAGAAATCTTGGACGTAAACGATTTAAGCAGCGAGTCGCTCGTTTTGGGGCAGGAACTTTTTATCCCCGGAGCCAAAATGGACAAAACGGCACTCAGAAACGCGATGGGAGAAACGTTCGCGTGCCCGCTTCCAAAAGACTGGCGATTGACTTCGCATTTTGGAAACAGAATCGACCCGATTTCTGGAGTGCGGCGAAGCCACACGGGAATTGATATGGCTCTTCCAAAAGGCACGCCAATAAAAGCGGCAATGGGCGGAAAAGTCATCACGGCGACATTCTCCCCGATATTCGGTTATTATGTAGTAATCGACCACGGAAACGGTTATCAGTCGCTCTACGGACACATGACAAAATTCGTCGTAAAGGCTGGGCAATATGTCAGTCAAGGTCAAAAAATCGGGAATTTGGGTTCTACGGGATATTCTACAGGACCGCACCTTCATTTTACCGTGTACAAAAACGGAAAACTCGTTGACCCGCTCCCGCTCATAAAATGACTTTTGTCTGTACTTGTCGTCGTTGCTCTCGTACGATTGAACGAGCGTTCATTTATTGTCCGTGGTGCGGGCTTGAAAACGCCGCTCGGTCGCCTTTTGACGATGAAAAGGCGGTTGAAGCGGTTTTTGAGCGACTTGAGCAAAAACAACTTGAGTGGATTGGACGGCGGATAGATGGAATTGCGCGGAAACTCGACGATTTGGAGAAAGAATTTGACTCGATTGCACGGATTCAAAAAAAAGGTTCTGAAAACGAACAAAACAACGTGGGCAAAAAATCTGTTTAGTTTTTTTGCCATTTTTGTTGCATTTCCCGCTTTTTCGATTGCTAGTTCAAACAATTCCGTTTCGCTAAAAAATGCGCAAATTGGCGGAGCGGCAACGGTTATCGCGCTTGCAGATGTGTTTAGTTCAAACGGAAAACCGTACACGGCTTTGCTTGGCTCCGATGTTGCCTCTCACAAAACGATTGCGCTTTCGTGTTATCCTGAGCATCTTGAAGTTATTTCGGGCGGAAAAATGCTTCAAGTGCGCAATTCGTTTGGAAACGCGCTCTACGACCTTTCTTCTGGAAAACTTCGCTGGATAGACAATTATTCTTCGTTTTTGAGCAAAAACGTTTTGGAATCCGTTAGTTCCAACGGAGAATGGACTGCGTTTGTGAGTCGAACGGAAGCGGGACACGGAAAATTGTGCGTTAAACAGATTTCTTCTGGAGAAAGTCGCGTACTCGACCCGTTTTGCGAATTTGATTACAAAAGCGTTCCCGTAAAGTGGGCGAGCGACGGTTCGATTTTGCTTTATCAAAAAAACGGCGCAATATATTTTTGCGAACCTTCCGCGCTTTTTTCAGGATTGCAAGCAGACGAGCGATACAGAAGTCTTGGCGAGGGAACGCTTGATTGCGTTTCTTGGAATGATTCAAAATCGCTCGTTCGCGTTTCTGGCGACATCGTGTACAAAATCGACGCAAAACAACTTCACACGCGCGCGCTGTATCAACCGCTCGTTGGAAACGGCAAAGCAATTTGCAGGCTTCCGTTTCAATTTGATTCAAAAACAGACAAATTTTACGCTTCTCCAGACGGCTCGTCGTTCGTTTTGATTTCAAGAGGAAGCATTGTGTCGGTTTACAAAAAACTCATTTCCTCTTCTGGCGAATCGTTTGCGCCCTCTGCCGTGCTTAAACTTCCAGAATCTCGCGCCGCGCTCGATTTTGACGTTCTTTGGTCAGACGGCTCTCCGCTTATTTGGGTTGGATTTTCGTATTCTTCCGTGATTTACAGAATAAAAGGCTCGGCAAATCCGATTTTTGAAGAATTGTTGGACATCGACTCCGCGTTTCGTCCTGTGGTTTCGCCGAATGGAAAATTGATTGCCGTTGCTTCCGATTCGTCGCTTTTTGTGCGCGACGTAAAAACGATGAACGTTCGCGGGCGATTGGACGGCGAAAAAGCGGTTTCGTTTGTGTGGAACGGCTCTGATACTGTTTTTTTGGGCGGAGAATCGAGCGTAAAAGAATGGAAAATAAGCACAGGGGAAGTTCGCACGCTTTTTTTGTCTTCCGTAAAAGATGCGGCTTTTAGCGGTGGAAAAATCATCTCTCAAACGGAAACAAACCGTTTTTTTGAAATTGCTTTGGAAGAAGGCGACGTTTTGAGCCGCCGTGTTGATTTTTCAAAATCGGATTTTTCAAAATTAAATCGACTCGTTCAAAATGGCTATTATCGAGTTTTTGTTTCCGAGGACAATTCGTCGCTTTTTGTGCGGGAACTTTCGGGTTTTGGAAACACAACGTTGCTTTGGACTTCTAGTTTTGCGCAAGAAAAAAACGGAAAGACGGTGCGCCTTGTAATCGATGCGTTGGACGATGCTACGGGGCTTGATTACGTGCTTTCTGTTCTTGAGCGGTATCGCGTAAAGGCGACGTTTTTTTTGAACGGCGAGTTTATCAGGCGTTATCCAGAAGAAACGCGACGCATTGCAAAAAGTCCGCACGATTGCGCTTCGATGTTTTTTGCCGCCGCCGACCTTTCTTCGCTAGAAAAACAAGGGTATGTGATTGACGAGGATTTTGTGCGCCGTGGACTTTCCCGAAACGAAGACGAGTTTTTTTCCGTTACAGGAAAGGAACTTTCGCTTTTTTGGCACGCGCCCTTTTATTCTTGTCCAGAAAAAGCGATTCTTGCCGCAAAAAAATCAGGCTATTCTTACGTTGACGCGCTTCCGCTGTATCAAAGTTCATTTGAATCTTTGCGGCTCGGTTTTCCGTATTGGTCGTCTTTGGAAATAATTTCCGCGAGCGCGAAAAATCCGCCAAAAGTCCTGTGCGTGGGGCTTGGAAGCGTAAAAGGCGGTCGAGACGATTTTCTGTGGGAAAAACTCGATGTTCTTTTGAGCGAATTGCTTGATTCTGGTTGCACGTTCGACACATTCTAATTTTCTTTGAATTTTTCTTTTGCAAGCGTTCCCCAAAATCTGCCCCAAAGACCGCTTTTTTTCGCGCTTCTTGAGGCAACAAGCGGCACTGTTTCAAGCGTGATTTCTCCAAGTTTGTATTTTATTTCCCCGTATTGTTTTCCCACTTCGATTTCGCCGTAAACGTAAGGTGGCGCGTTTATGACCACGCTGACGGCTTCTGCGCTGTCTTTTGCCGTTTTTCCGACTAAATGCGGAACTGGAATTGAGCGCGTCCAAGCGGGAACAAGATTCAAAAATGAGTCGCCTTTTGACGCAAGGGATGGAATTGCAACCGATGTTGCGTGCGGTCTGTAATCAAAAAACGAAGAAAACGCCCATTCCATCAAAACCGTTCCATCGTGAACGCGCGTCGCATTTCCTTCACGGCTTCCGCGCCCAGGACCTTTCATCGTAATCGAAATAAATCGCTGCCCGTTTCGTTCCGCCGTAAGCGCAAGATTGTAGCCGCTTTCGTAGATGAAGCCCGTTTTGATTCCGTCCACGCCCTCAAGATTTCCAAGAAGCGGATTTGTATTCGTTTGCTTTACCGCCTTGGAATCTCCTGCGTCTTTTTGCCACGCGGGAAGATTTTTTTGGAGCGGATACGAAATCGACTTTTGAGAATGATAGCGTTTTATGCTTTCTGGAAATCGCGAAATGTAGAGCCTAGAAAATGCGGCAAGTTCTCGTGCCGTCGTTTCATTTTTTTCGTCGTAGCCTGAAGGCTCCACAAAATGAGTGTGCGTAAGACCGAGGCGTTTGCACTCTGCATTCATTCGCTCAACAAAAGCCGCGGGACTGCCCGATATAAAATACGCAACAGCAAGCGCGGCATCGTTTCCGCTTGCAACAGAAAGCCCTAAAAGCAATTCATCGAGCGTAACCGTTTGTCCTTGCCCCAAAAACATCAACGAAGAATCCTTTGGAAGATTTTCCGCCCAAACTCGCTCTGGAAGCGGAACGATGTCCTCAAAATGCGCTCGCCCCGCTTCGATTTCGCAAAAAACGATGTACATTACAAATAATTTTGTAATTGAAGCGGGCGGAATTACGTCGTCAGCGTTTTTTTCAAAAAGAACGCAACCGCTTTCGGCATCAAGCAAAATCGCAGAAAGCGAGCGCACGTCGAGTTTCGCGCTGGTTGAGGGGTAGGGGAGGGGCGACAAAAAAGAAAGCCGCTCTTTTTCGTATTTTCTGTCAAGGATTTTTTGAAGAAGTGCGTTTTCTTCCGCCGTTATTTCGCGGGCGTTTTCCGTTTTTGAAAGTGAAAACGTCCACACCGAAAACGAAACAAAGGAAATCAAAACCACAAAAACTGCAACCGCTGAAACAATGAAAATCTTTCCGTTTTTTGACATAACTCGTTTATTTTCCTTATTTTTGAAAAAAAATTCCGCTCCTTCTTTGAACGCCGATATTTTTTTTACGGGAACAATGCTCCACACTTTTTTTGCGCCATCTTTCACGTTTTTTATGATGTCGCCTGGAAAATCGTATGGAACGGCTTTTGTGTTGTATTCTTCCGCTCGCTCTTCTTTTGATTCCTTTTTTTTCCGAGTCATTTCGTGCGATTTTTCGATTTTTTCGATTTTTTCAACCGTTTTATTTGTTTTTGAATTTTCGCTCAAAGGATTTTCAGGAATTCTTACGATATTTCCGTTTTTGTCAAAAAGAACTTTTGGCTTTGCATTCTTTATTCGCTTTGGACGACGACGTTTGCGCTCAAAAAAATTGCTTAAAAAACTCATAAACGAGATTTTATCATTTTTCGTTTTGATTTTGAATTACTTGATTTGTTCAAAAAAAGTCCGCTTTTTTTAGCGGACTTTTTGATTTTTTTCATCGAGGTTCGATTCTGAAATCTCTCACATACGTGAATGTTACTCGCTTTTTTCCGATTCTGATGTCCGAAAACGATTCGTTTGCGTAAAGCAAAACTTCGTAAGCCGTGTTAAACAACTGGTCAACTGCCGTCGCGGTAACGATTTTGTTTCCAGAAGTCGGGTCGCTCGAAACGTCGTAGTCAAGAATCGTATATTTTGACGCTCGACTTGGAGTTAAATACTCCATCGTTTGCTCGTTGTCATTTATCGTTATAACGACTTGTTCGGTTTTTGTAACGCCAGTGAAATCAAGTTTTTTCACTTGCTCCGCTCCGACTGCCGCTTGTGCAAAAATCAAAAAAGCGAGAGCCGCCGTCGCCTTTGCAAAAAGACCTGTTTCGTGCTTCATGTTTTTCATAGTGCGCCTCCTTCGCTATTCAAAAACGTGCGATTTTAGAGAGAAAACAGACCGTGTTCTCTCTACTTTTTTAATTATATCTCCAAAATCTCCATTTTGCAAACCGTGCATGATTTTTGAGAAAAATCGGATTTGCCTACTCTTTTCCTGCGCTGTTTCCTGGAAGCGTTACAATTCCGCCCGCCGCCGTAAGTGGAACGTACTCTGGAACTTCCCGTCCGTCCCACCTTTTTGCGCGCTCAAGTTGGATTTCAAGTTCTTTCAATCGAATTTCAACTTGATAATTTTGCGCGACTTTTTCGTTGTAATACGCGAGTGCGTCCGCTTCTACGCGCTTTGCTTCGGCGGCTTTTTGCGCTTTTACAAGTTCAGCCTCCGCGCCCAATTCTGCGGCTTTTTTTGCCGCCTCTGCGATTGCCACTTGTTGCTGCTCGTTCGTTTCTTTGAGTTTTAATTCTTGCTCCGCTTGCCGAACTTGCTGCGTTCGATTCATCGTTTCTTTGATTTGCTTGTCAAAATCGTCGCTCCAATCCCAATTTGAAATCGTAAGTTGCGTCAATTCAATCGGAAACTCCGACAGTTTTTCCGTCATAATTCGGCTCACGTCTTGCGTAATTTTGTCTTGATTTTCGACGAGTTCGTAAATCGAGTATTTTCCGACCGATTCTTTCACCGAGGCAACAAGATTTCTCGTTATTGCGTTTTCGAGAATTTGGTCGTTGTACTTTTGCACTGCTTCTAAAAGCCGATTTTCGTCGTAGCGGTAAAAAACGGTTACTTGCGAGCCGACCGTTTGCATATCTTTTGTAATTGCGCCATCTTTTCCAACAGAAAACGTGGCGTTCATGCCCTTTGGAACGATTGAATACTTTCGAATCGTGCTGATAAATGGCGCGTGAAAGTGCATTCCGCTTTGAAGTACGCCTCCCGAAACTTCGCCGAGCATAACAAGAACTCCGCGCTCGTTTGGTTCAACGACCGTAACGCTTCCCGCGCCCGCAATTCCAAGAATAAAAATCGCACAAATCCAGGCGATTGTTTTTCCAAATCCTTTTTTCATTTTTTTCTCCTTAAAAATGGTTTTATAATATCAAAAAAAGTCGATTTTTTCTATTTTGACGGATTTCCAAAAAGATTGATATTGTTTTTTCCGATAAAAAAATATATGGGAAACAGTTATGAAAAACCTGATTTTTGGTCAAAAAAGGCTTTTTCTGAAGGCTACCCCGCAAGAAGCGTTTACAAACTTGCGGAAATCGACGAAAAGTTCGGTTTTATAAAAAACGGGGATTTTGTGCTTGATTTGGGAGCAGCTCCTGGAAGTTGGACTGTTTTCCTTTTGAAAAAACTGGGCGGAACGGGAAAAGTTGTTTCTTGCGATTTGAACGAGTTGTCAAAAAGCGTTCGTGCTGAAAATCTAACGTTCATTCAAGGCGATTTAACGGATGGGGCGGTTGTTGAAAAAATCCGCGCGCAAGGTCCGTTTTCGCTCGTTGTCTGCGATGCCGCGCCTTCCACGACAGGAAATCGCGTTGTGGACACCGCTCGCTCGTCCGCTCTCGTCAAAATGGCTGTTTGGTATGCGCAAGAATTATTAAAGGAGGGAGGGAATTTTGCGGTTAAAATCTTTCAAAATGGAGACCAGCAAGCGATTCTAAAATCTATGAGGGAGATTTTTGAGGAAGCGAGAGGTTTTAAGCCAAAAGCATGTCGCTCCGAATCGTTTGAAACATATCTTATCGGTCTAAAGCGAAAACGCTCTTAAAAAACAAAAATGAGTGAATATTTTTCAAAAATCTGCTATTATAAAAGCGTATAAAAACAAGGATAACAAAATGAAACATAAAATATATTGGAAGCCAATCACGGCGGGCTTGTATGCTGCGATTTTTGCAGTTGTCGTGAGTACATCTTCTTGTTCAAAAGAAAATGGTCAGGGCGGCGGTGGCGATATGCGACTTCTTGACAACCTTGACAGTATGGAGCAAACAGTACAGGATAACGCCGAATCTGCGTTTGAAACGGATATTAACCCTACCTCATACAATCTTTCCTATATTTCATACAGAGTTCGCAAAGGCGACATCATCGGCAGAATTGCAGAAAAATTCAACGTTTCCACCGATTCGATTTTTAGTTTGAACGGAGTTACTTCGGCGAGAAATATTCAAATTGATTCGTATTTGAAAATCCCCACGATTTCTGGAATCCTTTACACGGCAAAGGGAAGCGAGGATATTGAGAGCGTTGCAAAAAAATTTGGCGTTGACGCGGAAAAATGCGCGGCAGTGAACAATCTGCAAGTTGCTTCGTTGCTTGAAGAGGAACAGACGATTTTTGTTCCAGACGCAAAGTTGGACGCGGAAACGGTGCAAAAAATCAATGGCGACCTTTTCAAAAAGCCGATTCACGCAAAATGGTATCGTTCGTCTTCGTTTGGCTGGCGGTCAAATCCATTTACGGGGTCGCGCAGTTACCACAATGGAATTGATATGGCGTGTCCTCGCGGAACTTCGATTTATTCGGCAATGGCGGGAAAAGTAACTTCTACGGGATTTAGCCCTGTTTATGGGAATTATGTCATAGTATCACATCATTCTGGCTATAAAACGCTTTACGGTCACATGGATTCGATTCTTTGTATAAAAAATCAGTTTGTGGATTCTGGTACGGTGCTTGGGCGCGTTGGTTCAACGGGAATGAGTACGGGACCGCATTTGCATTTTACCGTTTACAAAAACAACGTGGCGGTAAATCCTGCCGTTTTGTGGCGATAAAAATCAAGGCGAGCACACGATGAACGTGCTCGCTTTTTTTTGTCATTTTTATGGTATAATACCCACATGAATTTTGAAATAAAGGATAAATTTTATCTCGATGGAAAACCGTTTCAGATTCTCTCTGGAGCGATTCATTATTTTCGCGTACATCCAGAATATTGGCTTGACAGGTTAGAAAAATTAAAAAATATGGGATTAAACGCGGTTGAAACGTATATTCCTTGGAATTTTCACGAAGAAGAAAAAGGAAAATTCGATTGGGACGGTTGGCGAAACGTTGAAAAATTCCTTGACCTTGCACATAGTCTGGGACTTTACGCAATTGTTCGTCCGTCGCCGTTTATTTGCGCGGAATGGGAGTGGGGCGGTCTTCCTGCTTGGCTTCTTTTTGAGGAAGGGATGCGCGTCCGCTCCTCGTATCAGCCGTTTCTTGACCAGGTGCGCGATTATTATGACGAGTTGATTCCGCGACTTGCTTTGCATCAAATTGACAAAGGCGGAAACATAATTCTCGTGCAACTTGAAAACGAGTACGGCTATTTTGGAAACGACAAAACATATCTGCGCTTTCTTTCGGATTTGTTGCGCTCTCGTGGAATTACCGTGCCGTTTGTTACTGCCGACGGACCGTGGGGCGAGGCGTTCCGCGCGGGAAGCGTTGAAGGCGCGCTTTCTACGGGAAATTTTGGCTCAGATATGGAAAAGCAATTTTCTATTATGAAATCAAAACTCCCGCCCGATTCTCCCCTTATGTGCATGGAATTTTGGGTTGGCTGGTTCGATTCTTGGGGAAACAAAAAAAAGGCTCGCTCGTCTTTGAAGCAAAACCTTGTTGACTTTGAGTATGCTGTAAAAAATGGACACAATCTCAATTTGTATATGTTTCATGGTGGCACGAACTTTGGATTTATGAACGGTTCAAATTGGTATGGAAAACTTGTCAACACAACGACTTCCTACGATTACGATGCGCCTTTAAGCGAAGACGGCAGAATTACAAAAAAATACGAGGCGTTTCGTTCCGTCATTCAAAAATACAAAAAAATCGAAACTGTGCCGCTTTCTTCATCCATAAAACGATTTTCTTACGGAGAAGTGCATTATTCGGATTGCGCCGATTTGTTTGAAAATCTCGATTTTCTTTGTCAAAACGCAAAAAAATCGCCGTTTCCGATTTCAATGGAGCAAGCGCAGCAAAATACGGGATACATTTTGTATCGAACGAAACTTTTGGAGGACGAAAAAGTCGAAAAAATCGCGCTTCCAAAATGCGCCGACCGAGTTCACGTTTTTTCTGACGGAAAAAAAGTGGTAACGGCGTTTGACCGTGAAATTGGTTGTTTTGTGCGCGGTTTTTATCAAAAAGAAGGGCGCGAGTGGAAATTTGACAGCGAGTTTGGCGCAAAAATCGATTTTTTGGTTGAAAATATGGGGCGCGTGAACTTTGGACAAAAAATGACTGAGCAGCGAAAAGGCATTTTTGGCGACGTTTTTGTAAACGGACACGCACATTCTGGGTGGGACATTTTTCCGCTTCCGCTCAAAAAGGCAGATATTTTTAATATAAGTTCGCACGGAACGTGGAATCGTGAAAATCCGTCTGAAAATCCAGCGTTTTTTAGATTTTTTCTTTTTGTGAATGAAGCGTGCGACACGTTTCTTGATTTTTCGGATTGGGGAAAGGGCGTTGCGTTTGTAAACGGATTTAACATTGGCAGATTTTTTGACGCAGGACCTCAAAAAAGATTGTACATTCCCGCTCCGCTTTTTCATTTGGGAAAAAACGAAATCATTTTGTTTGAAACGGAAGGAAAGCGTGGAAAATCGATTTCCTTTTTTGACGAAGCAGAATAAAAAAATGAGTTTGCACTTTTTTGGTGGTTTCGACAGGTTCAACCACCGAAAAAGAAAAACCGTCCGATTTTTCGGGCGGTTTTTTCAAATCGTGCAAAATTACACCAAAACTGTCGTGTCCTTTTTTACTAGAACCGTTATAAGGTCGATTAACCAAAAAATCCCAAACAGATTTCCCGTAAAAATCTGGATAATTCCCACGAGAATCGAAATGATGTTTCCGCTCGTGAGTCTCCGAAGAATCCCGTAAATGTCGTAAATCACAACGAGTATGACTTTTACAATCCAATCAAGACTTTTTAATGAACTTGAAATTCCTGCCATTTTTTTGCTCCTCAAAAAATATGCAAAATTATAGCAAAAAAGAGCGCACAAAAACAACTATGTTACGTTTTGTTTTTTTTGAGTATAATGGACTTTGAGAGGAAAATTTGGTTAAAAACCGAGCGTTTTTGCCAGTTTTATTTTTTATGTTTAACAGTTTGCACGGAAAAATTACGGGGAAATTCCCCCAAAAACTTTTTATTGAAACAAATGGAATCGAGTGGGACGTTTTCGTTCCCGATACTTCGCTGGATTCTTTGCCGAATGTGGGGGAAAATGCGCGCGTTTTTGTGTGGTTACAGCACACGGATTCGAGCATGACGCTCTTTGGGTTTGCCTCAGAAGCAGACCGCGCGCTTTTTTTTGACCTTACAAAAGTTGATGGCGTGGGACCCAAAAGCGCGGTAAAAATTATGAGTTCAGTGTCACGAAGCCGCCTTGTTTCCGCGCTCGATTCTGAAGATTTGGCTTCGCTTGAAAAAATCCCGGGGCTTGGAAAAAAGACAGCGCAAAAAATGCTCCTCGCGCTCAAAGGAAAATTGTCGCTTGCCGAAAATTCGAGTTCTCAAAAGAAAAAAAGTGCGTTTCCTGCCGTGCTTGACGCGCTTTTGGGCATGGGATACGACAAAAAAACTTCGGAAACTGCGCTTGAAAAAATTGTGGCGGATTTTTCGACGGACGATTCTTTTGAGAAAAAAAGCGAAAAAGAAAAAGAAGACGCGGTATTCCGACGCGCAATTGTGGAAATGGCACAGTAGAAAATCTGAAAAAATCTTGTTTTCGACTCGATTTACTCTGTAATCAATTCCGTTTTTTCTGCATTTTCGATTTTGCTTTGTTCGGTTTTTCCTCTAAATGGCACGAGCGCGATTATCAAAATCCAAAGAAAAATCAAAACGGTCATCAGTTTCATTCCCGTTCCGAGTAAAAATCCTAAAAACGCGCCTTTTGCCGACGTGAACGCTCGTCTAAAATCAGAAGGAGAAGCAAAAAGTTCAAAAATGAGTGCGCCAAGAAATGGTCCAAGCAAAACGCCGGGAATGCTTCCCAAAAAAAATCCCACGATAAGCCCCACCGTCGCTCCGATTGAACCTGCTTTTGTGCCACCGCGTTTTTTTGTCATCACGGACGGAAAAATGTTGTCTGCGACCGTAACAAAAATCATCACAAGCGCACTCAAAACAAGAACGAGCGGGTGAATGTGGGAAAGTGGCGAAAAATAAGACACAAGAAGCCCGCCCCAAGCGATTGGAGGACCTGGAAGCGCGGGCATGACCGAGCCGATTATGCCAGCGATAATCAAAATAAAAGCCAAAATGATGAGTGCGATTCCTAAAAAATCCATTTTTTCCTCCGTTTTTTACAAAATCAGCATTGCGTCGCCATAACTAAAAAAACGATATTTTTCATGTACTGCCGTCTGGTATGCGTTCAAAATATGTTCTCGCCCAGCAAATGCACTAACAAGCATTATGAGCGTACTTTCGGGCGTGTGAAAATTGGTGAACAATTTGTCAACAATTTTGAATTTATATCCAGGATACATAAAAATACTCGTTTCTCCGACTCCCGCTTGCACTTTGTAAATGCCACTGTTTTTGTCAAAAAATGCTGCGCTTTCAAGCGTGCGAACGCTCGTTGTTCCAACCGCAAGAATTGGTCGTCCCGCGTTTTTTGCGTTCTCGATTTTTTTTGCACACGCTTCGTTTATGCTGTAGATTTCGCGGTGCATTTTATGCTCTTCGATTTTTTCTGCGCGAACGGGCAAAAACGTTCCAAGCCCCACGTGGAGCGTAACGTAAGCACATTCGATTCCGCGAGCAGAAAGGCGAGAAAGCATTTCTTTTGTAAAATGAAGCCCCGCCGTGGGACACGCGCTACTTCCAACTTCTCGCGCGTAAACGGTTTGGTATCGCTCGTCGTCGTTTTTTTCGTCTGCCCGTTTTATGTATGGCGGAAGCGGAACGTGTCCATTTTTTTTGAACCAATTTTCTTTGAGCGGATTTTGAAATCGAATCGAGCGGAATTCCGTTCCCGCGTCTTCGTTTAGTTCTTCAATTTCTCCGACCGAACCGTCTGAAAACGTGTACCGATTTCCCGCTCTGACTTTTTTTGCGCCGCGAACCATAACGTGCCAGCGCGTTAAATCGCTCGAAAGATTCGTCAAAAACATAAATTCTTGGATTTTTCCCGTATCGATTTTTGTTCCAAAACAACGGCTTTTTCTGACTTTGCTGTCGTTAAAAATCATCAGCGTTTCAGGCGCAATAAAATCGGGAAGGTCATTCATCGTTTTGTGTAGTATTTCGCCCGTTTCTTTTTTGAGAATCATCAATCGGTCTTCCCCGCGCTTTTCCGACGGTTTTTGCGCGATGAGTTCTTCTGGAAGGTCAAAATAAAAATCCTTTGTAAGCATAGTTCTCCTAAAAACGTTCAAAACCTTTGAAGGCTATTCAAAAAGAAACGTGTCATTGCTTTTTGAATGTGATTTGATTCCCAAATGCTCGTAAGCGAGTGGCGTTGCCACGCGCCCGCGCGGAGTTCTTTGTAAAAGTCCGCATTGAATCAAATACGGCTCGTAATAATCTTCAAGCGTGTCTTGCGCTTCTCCGAGCGAAATGGCGAGCGTTTCTGCGCCCACTGGTCCGCCGCCGAATTTTTCGATTATGGAAGCGAGCACTTCGCGGTCAAACAATTCAAGACCGAGCGAGTCAATTTGAAGGCGACGAAGCCCGTCCAAAACGATTTGTTTTGTGATTCTGCCATTTCCGTACACTTCGGCAAAATCGCGCATTCGCCGAACGATTCTATTTGCGACCCGTGGCGTTCCGCGCGAACATTTTGCGATTGCACTTGCTGCGTCGTCGTCAATTTTTGAGCCTAAAATCCCCGCAGAGCGACGAACGATAGAAGCAAGTTCGTTTTCATCGTAAAAATTGAACCGCTGAATAATTCCAAATCGCGTTTGAAGCGGCTTACTGACCATTCCCGCTTTTGTTGTTGCTCCAACGAGCGTAAAGCGCGGAAGCGGAACGCGCACCGTTCGTGCCGCCGCGCCTTGCCCAATAATCCAATCGAGTTCAAAATCTTCCATTGCAATGTAAAGCATTTCTTCGATTGCGGGTTTGAGCCGATGGATTTCGTCGATAAAAAACACCGTTCGCTCTTGCAAAGTCGAAAGAATGCCCGCCAAATCCTTTGGTTTATCGAGAGCGGGCGCACTTGTTACCTTAAAATCCGCGCCGAGTTCCCGCGCCGTAATTTCTGCCAAAGTCGTTTTTCCAAGCCCTGGCGGACCAATCAAAAAAAGATGGTCAAGTGCTTCTTGCCGTTTTCGTGCGGCATCAATGAAAACCGAAAGATTTTCTTTGACTTGCCGTTGCCCCAAAAACTCCGAAAGCGCGCGCGGACGAAGGCTCTCTTCTTTGTCGTCGTATTCATCTTCGATTTGAGAATCCGCGCGAACGATGTGGAGAGAAGGGGATTCGCCTTGATTTTTTGCCGATTTTTCCATTTCAAAAAGATACTAGCAGAAATTTATTCTTTAGAAAACGCTCACAATCGTTCGAGCGCGTTTTGAAGCAAATTCAAAAATTGCATTTTCAAAAGATGGTGCCCGCTCGCGTTTTCTTGCGCGTCAAACAGTCGCTCTGCCGCCTCTCTAATTTCTGAAAGTCGTGATTTTTGAATCGGAATCGGAGAGCCTACGAGTCGGCTTTCAAATTCCGCGCTGCGGATTTTTACGGCTCCCGAAAGGGCAATGCGAACAGCGGAAAGTCCGCCGCCTTGTTTGTCTGCAAGAAACGAAAAAGACGCGCTGTCTTTGTCCAAAAATCCTTCTGAACCGAGGTGTTTGAAAATTCGCACGTCCCATTCTTCGTTTGGAATTATGATTTTTGACAAAAGCCAGCCTTTTTTGTTGAACTCCGAAAGGCGCGAAAGTGGCACTGATTTTGTTTCGGTGCGAATGTCGCCTTTTGAGCGCACAAATTCGAGCCTTGCATCAAGAGCGCAAAGCGGAGAAAAAAGCGTGCCGCACGTTCCGTTTATCGAAGAAAGCACGTTTCCGCCGATTGTTGCAATGTTTCTGACGTTTCTGTTTGCAGTTTCTCGGACGGCAGAAAAAAGAAGCGGAGGCAGGTTTCGTTTTCCTTTGTCCTCCAATTCAGAAAGCGTTGTCATCGCTCCAATCGAAAAAAATCTGTCCCATTTTTCAAATTTTTTGAGTTCTGGGATTTTTCTTGCGCATAGTATTTTGGGAGGCAATTTTTCGATTCCGCATCCGCCACCAAGCACGGCGCAATCACTTTCTTTTTCGAGCGTTTTTAAGATTTCTGCGACGGAGGCGACTTTGATGAGTGTTGCCATTCAACTTCTCCTTTTTCCGAGGCGGGCGTGGCGTAGCGCGGTGGCGTAAATAATTGCGTCCATGAACGCTCCTTTTTCTGTGCACGCGCAATGAATCGAGTCCGCGAATTCTTCACATTCTTCTTTTGACGGTCTCCAGTTTCGTTCCAATAATTCGTGGACGCATAAAATTCGAGCAGCGGAGCAAAATTGGCACGGACGAATCTTTGCTTTTCTAAATCCGCCAGCAATGTCGGCGTAATCGCTTGTTCCTGCAAAGCCTTCGAGCGTGGTTACTTTTGCGCCTTGAACTGCACACAATTTTACAGAACACGAGGGAACGGGCTTTCCGTCTAAAAGCACAACGCACGAAGCGCAAGTGCCTTTTTGACATCCGTTTTTTACGCTTTTGATTCCGCTTTTTCGGAGAATCGAAAAAAGGCTCTCTTCAACTTCTGCTTCCACTTCAATTTTTTCGTCGTTCAAAAAAAAGTCAATTTTCATTCGTTTGCTCGTTTTTTATTTTTTGAGATGATTTATTTTTGAGTGATTCAAACACGTCTTTTCGAGAAATCGGGAGTTTTTGCACGGTTTCTCCGAGCGCGAGTGAAACCGCCCCAGAAAACGCCGCCGGAAGAAGAAAGCGCAAAATGTTTGCGATTCCAGAACTTTCTTCTTCGGAGTCGATTAAACTCACATGAATATGTTTGCACGAAAGGCTGCTTCCTTCAAAAAGAGTCGAAAGAATCGCCTGAACTTGCCGTAAAATCTCTTCTAAGACTGCTCGTCTGTCAAAAATGCGCCCGCAATCAATGGAAAGCCTGACTTCTTTTAAGAGAATGTCAAATGTGCACGGATTTACCTCGACTTCAACTTCGCACGCTCCAAACGAGCAAGAATAAAACGGATTTTGTTCGTCTTTCAAAATGCTCGCGCTCGCTTTTTCTCCCGAAGCGATTTTTTGGAAAATTTCTTTCAAAAGCGCGGTTTTTGAAACAAAATCCCCCGAAATCGAATCCGGAAAAAAACTCGGCTCTGTGGGCGGAGAAAGAAAAACCTCCGTGCTTTTTTTTCCAAGGATTTGAAACGCGAGTTTTGTCCAAATTGCCCAAACAGAATCCGAAACGGGCAGTGAACTAATGACGAGTTTTCCGTCTGCTCGAATTTGCGCACTCATCGTTATGTCCCGTTTTTTGTACCCGCTGCCTTCCGCCGCCACGCTCAACGCGATTCCTTTTGCGCGTGGCACTTCGGGCGAAACTGCGTCAAGAGCAACGCGAGAATCCGAGGCGATTCTAAAAGCGGCGAATTTTCGCTCCGCTTCGCTTGTGGAAAACTGCTCTGGAAAAAATTTTTTTGCTCTAAACACGTCGTCTTTTGAAGCCGTTTCGTCTTCGATTTTTATAAAATCGTCGAGTTTGTTGCAAACCGTTTCAAGCACTTTTGCGCCTCGTTTAGGAAATCCATTTTTTTCGCGGAGAAGGCGCGGACTTTCTCCCGTTTGTGTGGCAATTTTTTGAAACAGATTTTCAAAAGCAAAAAACGAATGAGCCGAAATCGAATTGAGCAAAACCGCACGGGGCGCTTCGTGCGTTTTGTAGATTTTTACTCTTACGCGCGACGTTTTTGGCGCGTAAACGCTGAGTGCAGAAAGTGCCAATCTTTCTGCGCTTTCGCGGGCAAACGGATTTTTGTTTCCCACAAACGCGCATATATCAACAAAACTGTGTTCTATTTCGCCGTTTTCGTTTACAAAAGCGTTTGTTTTTACGCGAATGTGCGCGTTTTTTTCAATAAAGGCGTCGTGTTCTTTTCTTGAAAGTAAGATTTTTACCGTTTTTTTTGCCTTTTTGCTTGCCGCCGCCGCCAATGCGCACAAAAGGTGCGAATACACGATTTCGTTTGTGTTTCCTGCCTCGCGCGGAAGTTCCGTCCTCGTGATGTCGATTTTTTCGATTGGAAGCCCCGTGGATTGCGAAACCGCCTCCGCGAGCGCAGAAAGCCACTGACTTGGAGAAAAAATCCGAATCTTTCCGTCGGAAAACTCCGACACGGCAGAAAGAACTTCGCTTTGATGGAGTTTTTTTTGGTCGTATTCCCATTCGCCCAAAACGTGGAGAAACTTTGATTTTTCGTCTTCCGATTTTTTTGAAAAATGTCCATTTTTTTTCAAAACGCGAAAAATCAATTCGTGTTCGTCTTTTTTTGGAAAAAACGATTCGAGATTTTCTGCCGCTTTTTCAATTTTGTTTCGTTTTTCTTCCAAAAAATCAGGTGCGCTTTTTCGTATTTGCATTTCGCTCTTTTCTTTGAGCATAAAAAGCGCGATGCTTTTTTTTGAAAAATGCTTTTCTTTGATTCTTTTCAAAAAATCTGTTGCATCGAGCGAAAATTCAATGCCTTCTGACGCAACTTTTTCCGCTTCTTCCGCGCTTGGAGCCAAAAGAAGCGCGCACGGCTCGCCTTTGAACGCAATTTCTCCCGCACACAGAAGCGGGATTTCTTCGTCCAAAATCGAAACCGATTTTCTTGCAGGTAAATCCGCTGCCGTAATGAGCCTGTAGCCAAATCCCGCCCGAAGCCGAATCTCGCTGATTTTTCCTTCCGAAATGGGGCAACGAACGAGTGCGCCGTACAAAATCCCGTCCTTTTCGTAGTCGGAAGCGAACGCGCTCGAAAACGATGGTTTACGCATGATTTTCACTTCCGATTTTTTTGACCGCAGAAATCACCGCGTCCGATTCGATTTGCGTCATGTCAGGAAAAAGCGGGAGCGTGAGCGTGTTTTTTGTGGCGGTTTCCGCGTTCGGGAGCGATTGGGCGTTGTACTCGCCGTAATGTTCTTTCCACCATGAAAACCGATGAATCGAAATAAAGTGCATTGAAACGCCGATTCCTCTTTCTTGCAATGCGTTCATAAAATCGTTTCTTGAAATCGTGAGTTTTTCTGGAACGAGCCGCAAAAGATACAAATGCCAAGCGTTCCCTTCGCCGTCAGGCGGAATTTTTACAAAATCGAGCGATTTGAACGCTTCGTTAAATTTTTGAGCGACCGCCGTGCGTTTTTCGCGGAATGATTCCGCCTTCTTTAATTGCTCGCGCCCGATTGCGCTCAAAATGTCGGGCAGGTTCGACTTGAATCCCGGCGCGATGATGTCGTACTCCCAGCTTGCCTTGTCGCTCGTGTAGCGGTCCCATGCGTCGCGGTTCATGCCATGAAGTCGCATCTTCGTGATTCTCTCTGCGAGCGCGTCGTCGTCCGTGGTAACCATGCCGCCCTCGCCCGTGGTGATTGTCTTTGTGGCGTAGAAGCTGAACACGCCCGCGTCGCCGAGCGTCCCCGCAAATCCCCGCTCCGTCCGCGAGGGGAAGGAGTGCGCCGCGTCCTCAATCACGCGGATTTTGTGGCCGGGCGTGGAGTATTTTTTTGCGAGCAGGTTGATTCTCCCCATGTCGCACAGGTTTCCCGCCACGTGAACAGGCACGATTGCCGCCACTTCCCCGGCGCGCCTTTTCAAAATCTCTTCTATTGAATCCGGCGAGATTGAGTATGAGTCCTCCTCGGTGTCGGCGAAGAGCACGTCCGCACCTAAATGCACCGCGCTCGCCGCCGTGGACACGAACGTGTAGGGCGTGGTGATGACAGCCGTTCCCGCCCGCACGCCGCACGCCTCCATGGCAAGAATCATGCCGCTCGTGTTGGAGTTCACCGCAAGCGCGTGCCGCGCCCCTACGTACCTTGCGAACTCGGACTCGAACTCGTGCGTCACCTTGCCCGTGGTGAGCCAGCCCGAGTCCATCACCTCCAGCACCGCCCGCTTCTCCTCCTCGCCGATTGACGGCCTCATGAATGGAACTTTTGTCGCCTCTGCCATCTTTTCCTCCTAGAGCGTGACTTTTGAGTCCGCGTCCGAAATCCGCCTTGACTGCGCCTTGTCCCTGGTCTGCTCGTAGAACTCGTCGAGGGTCGGCACTTCCCGCCGCAGTATGCCGATGAGCTCCTCCCTGTTCCTGAAATGCCTCCAGCCCGCGTCGTCCTCCTGCGGGAAGCAGACTTTCGAGAGCGTTTCAAGGAGCGAGTTGAGTTTCTCGTCCTCCATCTCAAGATTCTTGAGGATGAGGATTTTCTCGTAGGCGGTCTTCTGCGGGTCCTCCTCGGGAAGCCACAGCGGCTCGTGGTTCCGCTCGCCCTCCCTCGCCCCGATTATCTTTATCTCGATGTCCCTGCCCACCTCAAGCCCCGAGAACTTGATGATTTGCTCCGCCATGTCGATGATTTTTATCGGCTCGCCCATGTCCAGGAGGTACGAACGCCCGTTCTCGCCCACGCCGCCCGCCTCGAGCACCAGCGAGCACGCCTCGGGAATCGTCATGAAGAACCGCTCCATCTCCCTGTCCGTGACCGTGACGGGGCCGCCGTTCTTTATCTGCTGCTGGAAGAGCGGGAGGATTGACCCCCGCGACCCCAGCACGTTCCCGAACCTGACGAACATGAACGCCTGCCGCGCCGCCGCCTTCTTGGCCGCCTGGAGGACGAGCTTTTCCGAGAGCATCTTGCTCACGCCGTAGACCGAGACAGGGGAGACCGCCTTGTCGGTCGAAATCAGCACGAACTTCTCCGTCCCCGACTCCACAGCCGCGTCCAAAAGGTTCTTCGTGCCGAACACATTGTTCTCGATGACCGCGACGGGGTTTTCTTCCATCATGGGGACGTGCTTGTACGCCGCGCAGTGGAAAATCACGTCAACCCTCGTGCGGCTCACGATGTAGCGCACGTACTCCCTGTCCTTCATGTCGCCGATTATGGGGACGACCGTCGCCCTCTCGCCCACGCCCTCGTCCTGCAGGACGCGGAGCTCCCGGTATATGTTGACGATTGAGTTCTCGCCGTGACCGAAGAGGTAGAGCCGCTCCGCGCCGCCCGAAAGGAGCTGCCTGGAAAGTTCCGAGCCGATTGAGCCGCCCGCGCCCGTTATCATCACGCGCTTCCCCCGCAGGTACTTGAGGCTCTCGTGGAGCGGGATGATGATGGGCGTCCGCCCGAGGATGTCGAGCGGGTCGATTTCGCGCGTCTGCACGAAGCGCGCCTTGCCGTCAACAATCTGGCTCACGCTCGGAAGAATCCTGATTCTCGCGAACCCGCCCTTCTTCAAGAGCGCGTGTATCTCCCTGATTTTTTCGGTGGGCGCGCTCGGAATCGCGATTATCGCCTCGTCCAGCGGCCCGCACTTTATGACAGTCGCGACCGACGAAATCGGCCCCAGGACGGGGATTCCGTCAATCTTCTTTCCTATAATCCGCCCGTCGTCGTCCAAAAACGCCGCGACGCGCCCGAACACCTTCTTCCTTCTTATGTCCTCGGCAATCATCTGCCCCGCAAACCCGGCTCCGATGACGTAAAGGCTCGATTCACTCTTCTGAAACATGATGAACCATGATAGCAGAATTTTGCATAAAGTTTAAGGGTGTCGAAGGAGGGGAAGGGAAGAATCGTCTTTTGAAAATCTCGTTGCTCGAAAAAAAAAACGCTCCATTTTGGAACGTTTTTTATTTTTCTTTACCGTTTGAGATTTACGGCAGTTGAAAGCATGGAATCCGACGTTTGAATCGCCTTGGAATCGAACTCATACGCGCGTTGCGCTACAATCATTTGCACCATTTCGTTTACAACGGAAACGTTCGACATTTCCACGAACTTGTGCTTTGTTACGCCAAACCCGTCAAAGCCTGGTCGCCCAGAAACCGCTTGCCCGCTTGCGTTTGTAACTTTGTAGAGATTGTCGCCCGCCGCTTCAAGCCCCGCGTTGTTTGGAAATCGGTAGAGTTGTAGTTGCGCCACGTCAACGGGGTCGTCTTGCCCGAACACTTTGACCGTAACGCGCCCGTCGTCGGAAATCGAAAGCGAATGAATGTCAAATCCGTCGGGCATGATGACTTCTGGCATGACGCGAAGTCCGTTTGAATTGACGAGTTGACCGTTCATGTCGATTTTGAACGTGCCATCGCGCGTGTAGGCGTAACTTCCGTCGTATTGCTGAACGCGGAAAAATCCGTCGCCCACAACTGCAACGTCGGTGTCAACGCCTGTATTTTGCAAAGAACCTTGCGAGAAAATCCGCTGCGTTGCCGCGACTCTCGCTCCTGCTCCCTGCTGAATTCCCACGGGAGTAACTGTGTCTTCCGTTGCCGCCGTTCCCGCGAGTTTGACGTTTTGGTAGAGCAAATCCTCAAACTCCACACGCTGCTGTTTGTATCCAGTTGTATTTACGTTTGACAAGTTGTTTGAAATTGCGTCCAGGTTCGACTGCTGGCTGTTCATTCCCGTTGCCGCCGTCCAAAGGCTTCTTACCATATTTTTTCTCCTTCTTTATTTTTCAAAAATTTCGCTTATCGAGCGAGCGCGACTTTGTTCCACAGCGCACTCATCATTGTGTCTTCGCTTTGAATTGCTTTTTGACTTGCTTCGTAAGCGCGGTTCACTTCAATCATTTTGACCATTTCGTTTACAACGTTGACGTTGCTTGTTTCAAGCATTCCTTGCTTTGTTTCAGGTCGCTCGCGCCCTTCTGCAATGTGCGCCTCTCCAGAAATTTCGTTTGCTTTCCAAAGAGAATTGCCCTGCTTTTTAAGATATCGCTCGTTGTCAAACCGCACCACGCGAAGTCTGTCAACCGTAACATCGCCTTCTCCAAACATCTTTCCGCTTATCACAAGAACGCCGTCTTCGTTTACGTTGAGCGTCGCGCCTTCTTTTTGAACGCGGTCAAGATGAATGTAGCCGTTTTCTCCCAGAACGGGGTAGCCGTCTTTTGTTTCAAGGATTCCTTCTTTTCCGATGAGAAAATTGCCATTTCGCGTGTATCGCTCGCCTTCGGGCGTTTCCACGGCAAAAAATCCTTCTCCGCCGAGCGCAAAATCTGTAGTTCCGTCCGTGATTCTAAAAGACCCCTGTTCGAATTCTGTGAAATTTTCGTTTGTTTCCACGCCAAGACCGAGTTTTCCGATTATCGGGGCGGCATCGGCAGAGCCGAATGGATGCGTGTAAACGCCATCTGCCTCCGTTCTTCTTAAAAGCAATTCTGGAAACGATTTTGAAACCGACGTGTCTCGCTTAAAACCTGCTGTGTCAACGTTCGCAAGATTGTTTGCTATTGTGTCGAGCCGATTTTGTTGTGCGTTCATTCCGCTAGAACCGATGTACCAGCCTCGTATCATTTTGCACCTCGTAGGGATTTTTTTAATGGATATACAAGGATTATCGGCACGCCTTACGTTGAGTTTAGAGTCGTTGATTTTTTCTTTTTAAAAACGCTTGTTCAAATTATAGGTATTTTCGTAAAAACGGCTTTATGGTATTCTTTTTCCACGAAAACCATGAAAAGTTCCGCCCGTCTTTTTGTATTTTGCGCTCTCTTTTTTGCTTCGTTGACCGCTCTTTTTGCCGTTGGCATTTTTTTTGTTCCGAGCGACAAACAAAATCTACGATTTTCGTTGCTTTTTTGTTACGTTGCCGTATTTTGCCTCGCGCTCTACATTTTGACTCGTCGAACGCGCTCGCTTATCCGAAAAAAACTCTCAGTCGATTCTCTGACAGGACTTTCCACTCGCGACAAATTTTGCGAAGACGTTTCAAAAATCTTAAAATCAAAAGAAAAGAGCGGGGACGGATATTCGATTGTGTCGCTCGACGTTTCAAAATTTCGCTATATTTCTGACGTGCTTGGAAAAGAATCTTCGGAGAAATTGTTGGCGTTAATCGCGCGTGCGCTCAAAAAAAATGCCCCAAAAGACGCGCTTCTTTGCAGAAATTACAAGGACAATTTTCTTGTTTTTATTCATGCGACGTTTCAGCCCATTGTTGAAGATATTGTTGTTACGATGACTGATTTGAAAGGCGAAATCGGCTCGCTGTTGCCTGAGTATTATACCGTTGATTTTAGTCTTGGTGTGTACGTTGTTGTGGATTTGCAAGAAGATGTAAGTACGATGTGCGACAAAGCAAATACCGCGCGAGAGTTTGGAAAGCGAGGCACTTCTCCAAAACGGATTTCTTTTTACGATGCAAAAATGCAGGCGGACACTGAAAATGAGAAAAAAATCATATTTGATATGAATCGTGCATTTGAAGATGAGGAATTTGTGCCGTTTTATCAGCCAAAATTCCGTTTTTCTGACGCAAAAGTTGTTGGCGCAGAAGCGTTGGTTCGGTGGCAACACAAGGATTTTGGTTTGATTTCTCCAGATTCGTTTGTGCCGTTTTTTGAGAAAAACGGGTTTATTCAAAAAATTGACGTTGCGATTTTTGAGTCCGTGTGTCGATTTTTGGACAAATGGAATCATTCTGGAAAAGACGGCGGTTGCCCTGAGCCAATTACGATTTCGTGCAATCTTTCGCGTTTTCAACTATACGACCCCGACGTAGCAAAAAATTACGCAAAAATTGCGTCAAAATACAAAATCGCGCCCAACAAAATCGAACTCGAACTGACCGAAAGCCTTATGATGGACAATAAGGCGCGGCTTTTGCGTGCCATGAACGAGATAAAAAAAGCGGGTTTTGGCATTTCCGTCGATGATTTTGGCTCTGGATTTTCGTCTTTAAGTCTTTTGAAAGACATTCCCGCGACTGTCATAAAACTCGACAAGGAATTTTTTGCCAATTCGACCTCTTCGGAGCGGGATAACGTAATTGTTGGAAGCGTAATCGATATGGCAAAAAAACTCGATTTGACGACCGTCGCAGAAGGCGTTGAATACGAAGAGCAGGCGGAGTCTTTGCGGAATATGGGATGCGACATTGCGCAAGGATTTTTATACGCAAAACCGATGTCTGAATCAGATTTTGAGCGACTTTTGCACAATTCGCTCGATTAACATAAAAAGGAAATGATTATGAAAGCAAAATTTTTGGTTTTTCTTCTCTTTTTTGTTCCAACTTTTGTTTTTGCAAAAGAAACACACAAAATAGGTTTGGGACAATATTTGTTTGTAAATAAAACGCTCGAACGAGTTTCTGCTCCTGTAATGAGATTTGTGCAGAATCCACTCGCTCCGCGCGTACAACCGCTTGCTCATATAGGACTTGCGCAATGTATTATAACATCAATAACGACAAATGCCGCAGGAAAATGGGAAGTTTGCTGGCTTGTTGTTGAAGAAAACAATAAATACGAAGTCCGTTTTCAACTTGCCGTAGGCGATGTTTGGCAACTATTTTTGGTTGACCCGCAACGTTCTATTGGACCTTCGATTCCGATTGAATTAAAAGTCGTTTCAATAAAAAACAATGAAATCGAAGTTTCTTTTTAGCATTTTAAGTAAATCGTAGCCTTTGTTTTGCCGAAAAATCGTACAGAGGTTTTTATGATAAACGCGATTGGACACGGAACGGGTGCGCTTACAATGGGCAATGCGGCTTTGGAAGGCGCAAAAATCAACTCTGAAAGCGGGAAATTTTCTTCCATTCTAAAAGAAATGAATCTTGACGAGGTGCGGGAAAATCAGGCGCGGGCAAAAGTTGAGCAAATGGGAAAACTCAACGGGGATTGGACGACTGGATTTTCTGGCACGTACACAAGCGAAGCGGACAAAACCGCGCGTCCGCAAGGAGCGGCTGCAAATCAATCCCTTCGCGGAGAAAAGCGAACGATAGACCGAACGAGTAAACTCTATGAATCCGCGCTTGCGCTTGAGTCTTACCTTGTAAAGCAAATGCTTGGAGAAATGAGAAAAACCGTTCTTCGCGCTGACGGGGAGGGAAGTCAAGCGAAGAAAATATACGAAGATATGCTTTTTGATGAGTATGCTGTATCAATGACAAAAGGTGCTGGCTTTGGAATTGCAGACCAAATCTATTTGCAATTTACAAACGAAGGTCAAAACGATGTATAACAATTGTGTTTTATGAGGGAACTAGCAGTAGTTCCCTCTTATTTTATTTTGTTCCAACGTAATACCAAATGCACACAACATCACGCAAAAACTGCAAATCATTTTCTTCGAGCGAAATTCGCCACAGTTCTTTATTTTGTCCGTGCCGAGTTTTCCAAAGTTCCAGTTTTTTTGCGTCGGCAAGAAGCACGGAACTCAACGGCTCTGAGCGATATTCCACAATTCCGTCAGACGACCCGATTGATGAAAATCTGTCTTTATAACCCAACAAAATTGCATCATTTTTAACAACTTCAGATGTAGAAATATGAAAATGTATGTACGTTGGCAGTAATACTTCGTTGTTTTCCCATTTTTCAAAACATCGTAGATAAATCCTATTTTTTTCAAAGTCGTAAAAAATTGAAATCTCGTCTCCGTTTTTTACTTCTGTAATTGTTTGTTCGTATGAATTATTAGAAAATACCGTTTGATATGTTATAGAACTGTTCGCAATAGGGGTTTCAAGATTTTTTGTGTTGAACGTTTTTTCGATTTCGGTTTCCCCGACTACCATTTCAGAATTGTCCTCAAACGTAATTTTTGCAGAATGTATCGAAATCGAAGAAATCGCGAGAGGTGAGCAATCCCATTTGGCAGAAATTATGTTTATTGGCTCAATATGTTTATCCACTTGAAGCGTTGTCGTTGGATTAAAAACCGCTTTGCCACGTTTGTCGAGTGCGCTCATTTCAAATTCCAACTGCTTTATCGTTTTTTCCGAAACGTTTTGAAACTTAATTTTGATTTCGCCCGATTCCACTTTGTACGAATTGATAAAAATCGGCACGTCCTCGGTTTTGAGAATTGTTTGAGCGTACAATGCTTTGCCCCGTTCAAAAACCGATTTTTGAAACTCCTCCAAAGAAACGTGTTTTTGAGTCGTTGCGCAAGACATAAAAAGGCTTACAAAAAATCCTAAAATGGCACATTGTTTTTTCATATTGTTATATTAAAATCGCAGAATTCTTTTTTTGCAAACGATTTTTTTGTCTTGAATAAAATCGTGCGATTCGTCATAATAAAAACGTCTTGCCGCTGTAGCTCAGTTGGTAGAGCAACGGACTGAAAATCCGTGTGTCGTTGGTTCGATTCCAACCGGTGGCAAAAAGAAGCCTTAAAACGAGGCTTCTTTTTTTTGCTCAAATCATTTTTGAGAATCAACGGAATAAATGCGCACGGGCGGAAGAGTTGAAAATCTTTCAAGCAAAATGGCAAGATAGTCGGCTGCCGACGCGGAATCGATTGAAGCGTAATCAAAAAGATACAAATCTTCCCGACCGAGCATAATTCCTTCTTGAATGAGCGTGGCGATTTTTTCCGCCGAAGACTCTTCGTTGAGCGTGTTCAAAAGCCACGCGCTTTCGATTTTTGAAATCGTTGCGTTTTTTTTGAGGTCAATTAGTCGCGAACCGCTTTCTGATAAAAACTCGTTTTCTTCGCGGATAATTTTTTCAAGTTCGTTTTGTAAATCAGACACACATTCCAAAAAAATGCGGTCAATTTCCCCAGTTTTTGTGGCGTTTAGAGCAACAAGGCGCGAAAACAAAAACGCCGCGCTTTGCGGAACGAATTTTACGCGCGTCGAGTTCTCTTTTTTTTGCGCCTTTTCTTGCATTCGTCGTGCGATTTCGTGTCCAAGCGCGTTGAATCGAGCGGATTCTTCTAAAGTCGCTTTTGGAGAAGCAAAAATAAACGTTATTGGGTCAAGAAATCGTGTTGTTGGAATGAGTACGGCAGGCTTTGGTCCTGCTTTGTCCGCGCTGATGTCCGTCAAAAAAACGTGCCGAAGTTGAACTCGCCTTGTGTACGGAGAAAGGTCTGGAGAAGATGCTGTTTTTGTTTTTTGATTTTTATGTTCTGAAATCGAAGAAATCGAGCCGAACGTCAAATCGAGCGTGTTTGTTAAAATTGAATCTGCGTCAAAATCTCCCGTTAAAACAAGAAACAGTTTTGAAGAATCTACAATTTTTGGATAATTTTCCAAAATCGTGTCGAATTCAAGTTTTTTGGGTCTTTCTTCGTCTTCTACAAAAAGCAGTGCCTCGTCTTTTTGGGCGTACATTTTTCGCATTGCGTGGGCGAGTTCTTGAAATTCCGCCGAACCGATTTTGAGTCGCCATTGCATTCGCTCGTCGTAGCAAAGTCCGTCTGCAAGCGCGGGCGTGATGTCTCCAAAAATCAATGCGTCTGAAACGGCACTCACGGTTTTGATGAACTCGTCGGAGGAAAATGTTACGGTGATGACCGATTGCACCGCGTCGGTTTTTGCGCCAACGGAAAACGCCCCGCGCGTTTCGCCGCTTACGTGAAGGCGGTCAAGCGCAGCGCGAATATTGAGAGCAAGCGCGTTTGCAAAAACTGCCATTAAACCTGGACTTTCTTTGGCAAATTGCTTTTCTCCGCCCAAAATCGTGATTGCAAGGCACGCCGTGTTTGTTCCCGTTTTTTTGAACACAACGGGAATTCCATTTGAAAGCGAAAATCTCGAAAAATCTCGCCTGTTTTTTTCTACAAATCGCTTTGCCGATTCAAACGTGTCTTTTTCCGCGCCGTCGATTTCTTCTTCGCTTTCAGGATTCGCGTTTGAATCCAAAGCATTGTACGAAACGCTTTTCTTTTTGTACGCTTCGTTTGTCCACCACGCGCCGTTTTTTCGAGTTATCGCCTGAAATCCTAACGCTTTGAGAGATTTTGCGTTTTTTTCGTACACTGTTGAATTCAAAAGGACAAAAACGAATGGATTTTTTGAGCGGATTTTTTCTTCGAGCGCGTCGGCGTTGATTTTTGACAGTTCTTCGATTCGATTAAAAAAAACGTCGTCGCTCAAATTTTTATCGTGCCAAGAAGCGAGCGCAAAAAGCAATTCCGACGCAGAATCGCTGCGTTTTGAAAATTCCGCCGTGTATTGCATCGTTTCCCATTCAAGCGTGTCGTCGGAAAAAAAATCGCCTTGGAGCGTTTCGCTCAAAAATTGTTTTATTTGAAAAGAAACGCTTTCGTCCGTTTGTTCAAGAAGTGTTTGAACCGTGAGGCGCGACGAAAATCGATTTTGAATGCTTGTTGCGTCGATATATTCTGCGCTGCGAATCCCCAATTCGCGTTTTGAAAGAAGCCGTGCCTTAAAATCAGAAAAATCCTCGTTCATCGCCACCGCAGCAATGTCCGCCTCTTCTTCAGAAAGATTCGTCCAGGTTGTAACGATTTGCGCCATTTCTGGAGAAAATTCAGAATCGTGAAGCACAAAAAACGTGTCTTCCGAATCGTTTTTTGAAAAAAAGTCGTTTTGTTGACTTTGGATTTTTTCTTCATCGCGGAATCGAGAAAACGCACGAAGAGCAAAGATTTCCGCCGCTTTTGCCGTGATATTTCCGCAGATGTAAAGCCGCGTGTTTTTTGGCGTGTAGCGTTTTTCGATTTCGTCCAAAATCGTTCGGGCTTCCGAAATCGAAATGCGGGAAAAGGCATCGGGATTTATTCCAGAGCCGTGTTTCCAAGGATTTTCTGGAAAAAGCCGCGCTTCGATTGCCGCGTTTATAAATCCAGATGCAGAAAGCGCGTATTCTTTTACGGATTCTCGCTCCGCATTCAATTCCGCCTTGAGATTTTTGTCGGTGATAACAATGCCGTCGAGCAATGTTGACAATTCGTACAAAGATTCTTCTGCGTCGTTTGGAGCGCAAAGCGTCCGTTTTGAAACGCTTGATTGAGAAATCTCGGCTCCCTTTAGTCTTGCGTAAAGAGGAACGAATCCCGCCGTGCGCTCTGTCTGAAAGTCGTATCCTGCGTCAACTCGAATTTCCATGGAAACAAGAGCCGAAGAAGCGTCTTCTATCAAATACAGCGAAAGTCCGTTTTCAAACGTCATTTTCCGAATGTCGCTCGCTCCAAACGGAAACACATTCGCCAAAAATAAAACGTGAAAGAGGAGGGGAATGAGTTTTTTCATTATGCAAAAAGTGTAGCGGATTTTCTGTTGCTTTTCGACAAAAAAACGCGCGAAAAATGCTGCTAAAAACGTTTCAAAAATTGGTCTACTTAAAAAAAAATAAAAAATCGCTTAGACTTATTTTAGAGGGGATTTTATGGTTCAACTTTCAATAGATAACGGATTTGTTCCAAACGCAACGCTTTTGCCCGCGCTCGATGAGTCGCTTTTGAAGGGCAAGCGGCACTTGACGGAGGACGAAATCGGCGTGCTTTCGCGCGCGAACGTGAACGCCGACCCGTCGTGGCAGAACGTGTGGGTTGACGAAGAGGCATTTGACCCGCTCCTTGTGCGCGGCGCGGAAATTCGGGGCTACCTTGTTTTGGGGCGGCTTCGCGTCGTTTCCCTCAAATACCACGACCTTGTGCTTGAAGCGGGCGTGTACAATTCGTGCTTGGAGAACATCGTGCTCGGCGCGGATTGCGTGGTGCGGAACGTGGCGTATTTTTCAAACTACCGCGTGGCGGAGCGCGTCATGCTCTTCAACATCCAAGAGATGAGTTGCACGAACCATTCAAAGTTCGGGAACGGAATCCTCAAGGACGGCGAGGACGAGCGCGCGCGGATTTGGATTGGCGTGGGGAACGAAAACGACGGGCGCGCCATCCTTCCGTTCGAGGGCATGATTTCGTCGGACGCATTCCTGTGGTCGCGCTGGCGCGACGATGCCGAGTTGCAAAAGCGGTTCGTGGAATTGACGGAGGCGAATCACAAAAAATCGTGCGACACGCACGGATTTGTAGGCTCTCACTCGGTCATCAAGAACACGACGCTCCTCAAGGACGTGCTCATTGGCGAGAACGCCTACATCAAGGGCGCGTTCAAATTGAAGAACATCACGGTTTGTTCGAGCATCGACGAGCCGAGCCAAATCGGTGAGGGCGTGGAACTGGTGAACGGAATCGTGGGCTACGGCTGCCACATTTTTTACCAAGCCGTTGCGGTGCGCTTTGTCATCGGGCGCAACTGCCAGCTCAAATACGGCGCACGCCTTTTGAATTCTGTGCTCGGCGACAATTCCACCGTGTCGTGCTGCGAACTTTTGAACAATTTGATTTTCCCGTTCCACGAGCAGCACCACAATTCGTCGTTCCTCATCGCCTCAACGCTGTGCGGGCAGAGCAACATCGCGTCGGGCGCGACAATCGGTTCAAACCACAATTCGCGCTCGCCTGACGGCGAAATGATTGCGGGGCGCGGGTTCTGGCCGGGGCTGTGCTCGGACTTCAAGCACAATTCGCGCTTTGCGAGTTTTGTGCTCGTTTCAAAGGGCAGCTACCAGAACGAACTGAACATCACGTACCCGTTTTCGCTTGTGGCATCGAACGGCGAGGGCAAGCCCGTTTCGATAATCCCAGCGTACTGGTTCTTGTACAATATGTACGCAATCGCGCGGAACAACGCGAAATTCCAAAAGCGCGACAAGCGGCTCGTCAAAGTGCAGCACATCGAAACGAATCCGCTCGCCCCCGACACAATCCAGGAAGTTGTGGTGGCGTTGGAGCGGATTATCGAACTGACGGCGCGCTATCTTTTGGAGCGCAAGGACGAAGTGGCGATGGAGGCTGCGGGGACGTATGGCACGGAGGCACTCATGCAAGTGGCAAAGGACTTTTTGCACCAGCACCCGTCCGCGGACTTCAAGTTGCAAGATATGCGTTGCCAGAGAAAATTCGGCGCGGTCATCTTGAAGCCCGTCAAGGCGTACAAGGAATACCGCAAAATCGTCAAGTACTTTGCCGCGTCCACGCTGCTCGACTATTGCTCGGTGCGGCACATCGCCAGTTTGAACCGCCGCGAAATCATACGGATTAGCCAGTTGCCGCTCTTTAAGCGGTGGGTGAACGCAGGCGGGCAAGTCGTGCCAGAGGAAAAAATCGTGGAGTTGTTCCAAAGGATTAAAAAGCGGGAGGTTCGCGACTGGGACGAAGTGCACGCTTCCTACGACAGGCTCGAAGAATCGTACCTCACGTACAAGGTGGCGTACTCGGTGCATTTGCTTGAATATTTGTACTCGCGCCCGATATGCGACTTTTCAGCGGACATCTACGCGGACATCATCGCCGACGTGACTGCCGTGAGCGACGAAATGTACAAGTCCGCCGTGGTCAGCCGCCGAAAGGACTACGAGGACGACTTCCGCACGATTACGTTCCGCACCAAGGCAGAAATGGAAGCCGTACTCGGCACGCTCGGCGACAATGAATTCCTGAACGAATTGAAGCCGCGCACCGAATCGTTCAATGCACGGCTTTCAAGGCTTTTTGTGGAACTGTATTAGAAAAGGCTTTCGATTTGTTCGATAACAAAAATAACAAAAATCCGCGAAATTTTTTCTTTTTTGAACATGCTACACGTTTATTTACGTGTTTTCTCGTGTGCGGGCGGCTTTTTTTCATCGGTTTGTTCAAGGATTTTTGCAACAATTGGGTTTTCAAAAAGCACATCGCTGTCTTTTTGGTCGCCCGCAATTTGTTTGTAGGCGAGCATTGTCTTTTTGAGATTCCGAATGCGTGTAAAAAATCGCTTTCCGTGAGCAGTTGTAGCGTATACATAGCGCACTCCAATGGGGAGCGTAAGCACATTGATGTCGGTACACGTTAAGATGAGCGACGAAAATGGCTCTATTTTGTATGGTGGCAAAAGATTCGGTTGCACGTGGTTTGCAAAAAGTTCCATTTGATTTTTCATGTGCTTGTTTCGCACCAACCCCACGCCTGTAATAAAAATAGTATACTTGCTTTTGTTCACGATTCTCACGGACGGATTTAGAACGCGCCCTTGCTTGAGTTTTTCCGTGACGCTCTTTTTTGATAGCGTGGTGGGAAGTTCAAACGAAACGAGTCGTTCGCCCGAAAAATACGCAAAATCAAACCCCACTTTGATTTCTATCCTTCGGTCAAACAAAAGCGACAGCGTATTTATAATGCCGAGTGCCGCGCCAATCAAACCTAATCCCGCAGAACACACCGTCATAAGCGAAAGAAATGTTGTATTTGTCATATTATTTATTGTTTTAGATGTAGATTGTTCAGTCGTTTTTTAATAAATATTCCTCTCGTTCGCTACTTTTCCAATGCGTTTAATTCTTTTTCAAATTTGCGGTCGTTAGATTCTTTTGCGGGGCGATACAAAATCAAAACATTTCCAATCAAACGGACGGCGGTTGCATTCGTTTGATTGGAAATCTGCGCACTCAATTCGCGCTTTTCTTCTTTGAATTCATTGAATTTTACTTTGATGAGTTCGTGTTTTTCGAGCAATCGTGAAATCTGCGCGATTTGATTTTCGGTTACGCCCGCTCCTCCGATTTGAACAAGCGCATTGAGCGGCTGGGCATTTTTTTCTAAAAACTTTCTTTGTTTTGCATTTATTTCCATAATTTATATTACAAAAAATAACAAAATCTGTAAATAAATCCGAATATTCTGTATAGTGTATCTCGCTGTTTTCTAAATTTTTGTGCAAAAGCCCCCGTGAAATTGCTGTAAAACTCCTTTTTTTATTGTATAATGGGCGTGTTCGGAAAAATGCAGTTTCCGAACACGTCCAATTTTTCGATTTTTTGGCTGTAAAAAAGAAATAGGAGAACTTTCAGAATGAAAAAGGTTTTGGTTTGTAAAGAATTTGATGAGCGCGAAACGCGCGTTGCGCTTGTTCCCGATGATGTGAAAAAACTCACGGCGCTGGGCTTTGAAATCACGGTGGTTTCGGGAGCGGGCGCAAAGACTGGTTTTTCGGACGAGGCGTACAAGACGGCGGGCGCGAAAATCGTGGCTAAGGAAGAAGATGCGTATGATTCGAGCGAAATCATCGTGCGAATCATGAAGCCCACTTCGATTGCGGGAATCAAGAAGGACACGCTGCATTTGAGCTACCTTGACCCGTTCAATGAAAAGGAATTGCTCAATAATTTTGCGAGCGCGGGGATTCAGGCGGTGTCGCTGGAGATGATTCCGCGTTCGACTTTGGCGCAGAAGATGGATGTGCAGTCGAGCCAGACTTCGCTTGCGGGCTATGTGGCTGTCTTGAACGCGGCGGCAAAGCTTCCCAAAATTCTTCCGATGATGGTCACTCCCGCGGGAACGATTAACCCGGCGCGCGTGTTCATCATCGGCGTGGGTGTGGCGGGCTTGCAGGCGATTGCGACGGCAAAACGCCTGGGCGCGCGCGTGGACGCATTCGACACGCGACCCGTGGTTGAGGATCAGGTAAAATCGCTCGGCGCGAATTTCGTCAAAATCGACCTGGGCGAGATGGGGCAGACGGCGCAGGGCTACGCAAAGGAACTGACCCCTGAGCAGATTGCAAAGCAGAAGGAAGCGCAGGCGAAGGTGTGCGAAAAGGCGAACATCG
>ERZ842401.1342-NODE-1342-length-35469-cov-4.682470_pt1 | contig 35469 bp, 28 predicted proteins | sample MGYA00521270_ERZ842401 | MGnify/ENA primary metagenome ERZ842401 (study PRJEB31892, sample SAMEA3878208) | bioreactor metagenome | biome: Moose rumen | place: Sweden | collected 2011-10 | study: EMG produced TPA metagenomics assembly of the PRJEB12797 data set...
TTTCTCAACAAAACTGTAAAGCCATGTTTTCTCGTCATAACCGTGGAATTAAGTTTTCTCATCAAAACCATAAAATTGTCTTTCCCACCAAAAACATGAAATTATATTTTTCCTCCTGCTTTCTCAGAGCCAGTTCTACCCTCTGGGTCTGGAAGTTACCCATGTAACGGCTGGAATAGTCGTCGTTCTTGACTGAGTAGGTATCCGTAACGGGGTCATAGTCGTTTGTTTCCTTTACGGTATTGGAATGATTGCGGCTGTACCGGTACGAACCCTGCACAAAATAGTTCTTTCCTATAGGCTCGGTATAAGTTGTATTGATACCGAACTGGTTGCTCCTCTGGTTCTGGTGGTAACCCTGGTTGATGCCATCGGTATGGGATATGACACCTGAGGTAAAATAGTTGGTTTCCGAGATGTTGTATCCGTCTGAGGAGTTGTTGGAGAAGTTGTAGTTCAGACCTACGGTAAGGGTTCTTCCGGGCTTCCAAAGCCTCTGCCTCCACATGAGCCTGCCGCCTACCTGGAACGAGTTGTTGTCACCGAACGAGGAGTTGTAACCACGGTTTGTGGAATCTGCTCCGCGAAGGGTGTAGAAACTGCTGCGCTGGTCAAAGTCTCCGTTGCCCACTCTGATGTAAGGGCGGAAAATGAACGAAGTTGCATCTGTTGGGTTATATTCGATTTCGCTGTCGAACCTGTGGCCGTGAGATACTGTGTTCTGCTTTCCGTCTGACCAGTTGTTCTGGTTCAAGGTTTCGGAAAGGATGGTTGTACGGTCTTTGGTTTCCAAAACGTCCTTGTCTGTAGATGAGTACAGGTAGCTGGTGTTTATCTTGAGCTTCTTGTTCTCAGACTCGTAGTTTGCATTCATACCGCCCATCTTGGAAGCAGTTACACCGTTTCCGGTCCAGGAGAATCCGCCGCCGCGGCCCATTCCGCCGCCCTGGCCCATTCCGCCACCACTCATCATGACGCTCATCATGCTGCCGGCCATATCGTTGAAGCCACGGTTATTGGTGTTGTTGGCATTGCCTATGAAACTGAGCTGCATCCTTTTGGTAAATCTTCCCACCATGAACGAGCCCTCATAGCGCTTTTCCGTTCCGTAGCCGCCGCCCATATTGCCAATCCAACCGTCGGTCATTCCCCTCTTCAGGCTCAGGTCCAGCACGGTTTCTTCCTCACCGTCGTCTATTCCGGTAAAACGGGCCTCATCGCTCTTGCGCTCCACTACTCTCACCTTTTCTACAATCTTTGCAGGCAGGTTCTTGGATGCAAGCTGGGGGTCATCCATGAAGAAGACCTTGCCGTCTATCATTATCTTGGTGATTTCCTTACCGTTCTGGGTAATCTTTCCGTCCGAGTCTATCTCAACTCCGGGGAGTTTCTTCAGGAGTTCCTCCAGCATGTCGGTTTCGTTGGTCTTGAAAGAAGACGCATTGTACTCAATGGTATCTTTCTTAATCATAATCTGGTTGCCGACTGCGGAAACCACTATTCCTGAAAGGGTGTTCTGGCCGTTAAGATAGACAATGCCTATGTCGTTACTGCCTCTATGCACGTCAAAGACCTGAGTATGCTGGCGGTAGCCCACACATTCAATCGTTACGTTGGCCCTTCCTACCGGAGCGCTCTTGATTATGGCCACACCGGTGGAATCGGTCAGAGCATAACGTTTTGCCTGAGCCTCTCCGATATACTTGATACTCATTGTTGCAAATTCGACAGGAGCCCTTGAGGCACTGTCCAGAACCGTTACCTTGAGCGGATTCTGAGAATAACCCCCTGTAGATCCCATAATCAGGATTGAAATAATCAGGGGCAGCAAATAATATATCTTTTTCATAAATTCAATTTTCGCAATTTTAGACGGGAGTTTACTATGAAAGTAAAATCGCCGAGCTTAAAATTCAACTATTTTTTTGAGCTCTTTACGCTTGTGATTGTTCGTGAAGGATTGGATTTTACAAAATCGTTCCAGCTGGCCTTGTGAGCGGTGCTGCGGATGTTCTCAGTACCTCCCCTGCCAACCCTCATACTCAGGGCTGCTCCCTTCTTTTTGGCAGAGTTGAGCCTCAGGCGGGCATCTTCAGCAGCTGCGGCACCGGAAATTGTTCCCTCCGTGTAGAAGTGACACAGGGCAATGGCTACGGCATCCGTTGCATCAAGATATTTGACATCGCATCTGAAACTCAGGATGCTCTGGACCATAGCCGACACCTGCTCCTTGGAAGCCGCACCCTTACCCGTTACGGCAAGCTTTACGCTTCTGGGAGCATATTCATATATAGGTATGTCCTTGAGAAGGGCGGCGGCAATTGCAGCACCCTGGGCACGGCCGAGTTTGAGCATGGTCTGCGGATTCTTGCCAAAGAACGGGGCTTCAATTGCCATGATATCCGGGCGGTATTTGCGTACGAGTTTGGAAACTTCCAGCAGAATCCTCTGGAGGACAAGGAAATGGCTCTCCTCCTTCTTGAGGTTTATCACTCCCAGATCCTTCAGCTTGGGCTTTCGCCCGATAACCGAAACAACCCCAAAACCGAGTATCCTGGTTCCGGGGTCTATTCCAAGTATTACTTTCTGCTCTGCCATATCGCTGAGTAGGAACGGCTCAGTCTATGAATTCAAATCCGGTGAAAGGTACAAGGCACTCAGGAACTCTTATCCGGCCATCTTCCAACTGATTGTCTTCCAAGATAGAAGCCAGAATTCTGGGCAAAGCCAGAGAACTTCCGTTGAGAGTATGGGCGAGTTTCATCTTGCCGTCATCGTCCTTGTAGCGGAGTTTCATGCGGTTGGCCTGATAAGACTCAAAGTTGGATACGCTGCTGACCTCCAGCCAACGCCCCTGAGCCTGGCTGTAAACTTCAAAGTCATAGGTAATTGCAGAGGTAAAACTCATGTCGCCGCCGCAAAGACGTAGAATCCTGTACGGAAGACCGAGCTCCTGAACCAGAGACTCCACATGAGCAACCATGCCGTCCAAAGCCTTGTAGGATTCCTCCGGAAGGGCCAGCTGAACTATCTCCACTTTGTCAAACTGATGCAGACGGTTCAGGCCGCGCACATCCTTGCCGTAAGAACCGGCTTCTCTTCTGAAACACTGCGTATAGGCGGTCATCTTTATCGGAAAGTTCTTCTTGGGAACTATGCAATCGCGATAAATATTGGTTACCGGAACCTCTGCGGTAGGTATCATGTAGAATTTATCCAACCCTATGAAGTACATCTGCTCTCCCTTGTCAGGAAGCTGACCTGTGGCAAAAGCCGAATCCTCATTCACAACCAGCGGGGGCTGAACCTCGGTATAGCCGGCCTTGGTATTGCGGTCCAGAAAATATGAAATGAGGGCCCGCTGTATTTTGGCACCTTTTCCGATATAAACCGGAAATCCGGCTCCGGTAAGTTTTACTCCAAGGTCAAAATCTATGATGTTCAGGTCTTTGGCAAGTTCCCAATGGGGCTTTGCATTTGCCGGAAGAACGGCCTGATGCCCACCTTGGCGGACCACTACATTGTCTTCCGCTCCCTTTCCAAGGGGAACCTGGCTGCAAGGAAGGTTGGGAAGCAGAACCAGATTCTCAGTCTGCTCTTTCTGGATCTGATCCAGTTTCTGCTGCAGTTCAACAGATATGTTCTTCAGCGATGCTACTTCTTTCTTTGCATTTTCAGCCTCTTCTCTTTTACCTTCTTTCATCAGGGCCCCTATGCTCTTGGCGGCCTTGTTCTGCTGAGCCAGATTGGCATCGAGTTGAGTCTGGATGCTCCTTCTGAGGCTGTCTGCCTCCAGAATCTTGGCAACGGTCTGCTTTGCGTCAAAGTTCTTGACGGCTAGTCTCTCGATTACAAAATCGGGCTTTTCGCGCAGTAATTTAAGTTCAAGCATATAATAACGTCATTATGTCCGGACTGGGTCCGGGTTGTTTATCTGTGCAAAGATAAGGAATTTTCCTATAGCGTGGTAAAACAATCAAAAAGGGATGACCTGATGATCACCCCTTCTGAATTCAAACTGCCGGTAACCCGGATTTAGCTCTTGGCCTCTTCCTTGGGAAGTACCGATACATAGGACTTGCCTTCTGCCTTCACCTTGAAGGTAACAATTCCGTCTGTCAAAGCAAAAAGAGTATGGTCTTTACCCATGCCAACGTTCTTGCCAGGATAGTGAACTGTTCCTCTCTGGCGGACGATAATGTTGCCTGCTTTGCATTCCTGACCTCCGAATATCTTCAGACCCAGTCTTTTGCTCTGCGATTCACGGCCGTTCTTGGAACTACCTACACCTTTCTTGTGTGCCATAATCTTTTACTTTAAGCTATTGATTCAATTTCCAGTCTGGTAAGGTACTGGCGATGTCCGTTTTTCTTGTCGAAGCCTTTGTGGGCAATCTTCTTGAAAACGATAATCTTGTTACCTTTCAGGTGCTCTAAAACTTTTGCCTTTACGGCAGCACCCTCAACATACGGAGTTCCGACTGTTACAGCTCCGTCGTTGTCTGTCAGCAGAACTTTGCTGAAGGTTACGGTAGAACCTACCTCGTCTGCAAGACGGTGAACGTAGATTTTCTTCCCGGCCTCAACCTTAAACTGCTGACCTGCAATATCTACAATTGCGTACATATTAAAAACACATTTTGGTTTTGACAGCAAGCGGCCTGTTTTGCAGGCTCTTATAACGAGCTCCACTGCCTTATTACTTTTAGGGACGGCAAAAGTAGTGCTTTTGTCTAGAAAAACAAAATTTTTTGATTAAATTTGTACGCTTATGGCATAATCATATATGGAATACCTGTCGCCGTTCGAATACAACAGAATTGTAACCGGTATGCGGTTCGTGGGCCGTGAGAAAGAAGTCTCAAGGCTTCAGACGCTTATGCTCTCTCACAAGAACATCCTGCTGTACGGCCCGCCTAAGATAGGCAAGCGGTCCATAGTGTTCAACGCCCTGAAAGATATAGATTTAGAAAAGGAAGGCATAGTTGTATGCACCTTAGACCTTTTCAACATCCGCCATCAGGACAAACTGCTCAGAAGGCTGGCCAATGCCGTATCGGATGTGCTTCTGACTCAGGAAGAAAGGGTGAAGGCCTTTGCCGGCCTGCCAAAGTCCATCTCAATGGATCCGTCTTCCAAGGAACCTCTTACAGACAGGCAGGCAAAGATTCTTCTGAGGTTTCCGCAGCAGATTGCACATTCCAAAAAGAAGCATCTGGTGCTTTACTTCCAGCAATTCCAGGACATCCTGCTGTTTGACAAGCCTATGAAGGTTCTCTCCATGATAGAGAGCTCTCTGGCAGATGCCAAAGATGTTTCCTTCATCATTACCGGAGACAAGAGAAATGCCATGTACTCCATATTTGAGGAAATGCATTTCTTCAGGAACATCATAACGGAAATACCTATAAAGCCCATAAACAAAAAAGTGTTTGCGGAGTTCATAATGAAGGCCTTTGAGCAGGGAGGCAAGCGGGCTTCCTTCAAAGATGCCCTTGCCATATATGAAATCCCCGAGGGTGACCCATGGTATGCCCAGCATCTTGCGGAGATATGCTATCTGTTTACAGACAAGGAACTTACACCGGAAATCATCCATAAGGCCACCCAGCATCTGCTGACCATGCACGACTACGAACTCCACAATACGGTCTATGGGCTCAGCACCCACCAGCTTCACATGATAAGGGCCATACTCGACGGCGAAAGGCGTTTCAGCAAAACCGAAACCCTGGAAAAATACGGTCTGAACTCCTCGGCTAATGTGAACAGGCTCAGGGAGGCTCTCACCAAGAAGGAAATCGTGACCTTTGTTTCAAAAAACACAGTAGAGTTCAACGATTCGCTTCTGAAACTTTGGTTTAAGAACTATTTCTTCAACGATCAATAAACTGCAATGGAAAAACTGGTTGTTCTCAGCGGAGCGGGCATAAGCGCCGAAAGCGGAATCAAGACATTCCGCGACAGCGACGGACTGTGGGAAAACTATCCCGTAGAGGAGGTGGCCACGGCCGACAGCTGGTATTCATACGGGCGGAAGGCTCTCATGCTGGATTTCTACAACCAGAGAAGAAGACAACTCAGAGATGCCGCCCCAAATCTGGCGCATAAGACCGTTGCTGATCTGGAAAAATATTTTGACGTTACCGTTGCCACCCAGAACATAGACAATCTCCACGAGAGGGCGGGCAGCACCAACGTCATACATCTGCATGGCGAACTTACAAAAGCAAGAGGCGAATATTCAGACTATTACACGGCTCAGGACATAGGTTATCAAGACATTCTCATTGGCAGCAAGACAGCCAAGGGAGAGCAGCTCAGGCCGCATATAGTCTGGTTCGGCGAGGCTGTTCCGGAGCTGGACAAAGCCGCCAGGGCAGTTGGCAATGCAGACATACTCGTAATAGTGGGAACCAGTCTTGCGGTCTATCCGGCTGCGGGGCTCGTACATTATACCAAAACCGGTTGCCGGGTTTACCTTATAGACCCAAAGGATGTTTCATCGTCCGTCAGGTTCACACATATAAAGGAAAAGGCCACGGTTGGAATGCAACAACTCAGAAACCAATTGATAAAAACAATATAAATATTTATAACACACACTTATGAGATTAAAAGCATTACTCCTTTCAGCATTTGCCGGTGCACTTATGTTCTCCGGCTGTGCACAGGAAGACCATCAGGACATGCCCTACATGGATCTTTCGGGCATATCCACCGATGCAGTTCTGGATTTTGAAGCCGGAGCGTCTTCCCAGACATTTACGGTAATGGCCAACAGAGCCTGGCAAGTCATCTACGACGAAGACTGGATTTCGGTTGAGCCATCTCAGGGCGCTGCTTCCGAGCAGCCTGTGGAAGTAAGGGTTACCGTACTGAGCAACGATTCCTTTGACAGAACCTGCCAGATTAAGGTTTCTATGGATTACGACTACAGAACCATTACTATCAAGCAGAAAGGCGAGTGGGGCGATCCAGAAGACATGATCATCTTCAAGAACAACTTTGACAAGGAAGCTGCCACCCAAACCTACGGAACGGGTTCAAGCTGGCCTTACACAGACCAGTCTGACTGCTGGAGGAATGAAACCGGAAGCGGTATAGAAAACATAGCCTATACAGCCAGCGGAATTACTGTAAGAAACAACAGCAACTCCAACGCAAGCTACTCTGACTACGAAGGTTCTGGAACCAACAACCTGTTCTTCGGAAGCAAGGGCGCATTCAAAATCAACTATATAGACATTACAGACAAGGGAGTAAACTACTCACTCAGCTTCGGAAGCGAAAAATACCTGAATCAGGGTTCTTCTGTATTTAACCCCAACGAGTTCCATGTATGGCTAGGTCCGGACGATCAACACATGGTTGAACTGACATACGCCTTTCCCAGCGGCGGATACAAAGACGGAAGATGGGATCTGGCCTCCACGGTATTCACAGTACCTGAAGGAACCACAACCCTCTGCCTGTACTTCAAGGTTGATGTAGCCAGCGCATACCGTCTGGACGATGTCAACCTGAGCGTCTCCACCACAGCCGGAACTCCTCTGAACTTTGAAGAAGGAATAAATCCCGACGGCAGTTCAGCCACGGGCCTGGTTGTTTACTACAACGACTTTGACAAGGAAAAGGCCACCCAGACCTACGGAACCGGCACCAGCTGGCCGTTTACAGACCAGTCAGACTGCTGGATCAACCACGTGGGAGAAGGTGCCGGCAATGTTTCATACTACAACACCGGCATAACCGTAAGAGCCAACAGCGCTTCTGACGGAACTTATTCAGACTACTCCGGATCCGGAGTCAACAACTTGTTCTTCGGTTCAAACGGAATGTTCAAGGTTAAGGGTATAACCACAATTGAGGAGCAGGCCAACTACACGATAAGCTTCGGAAGCGAGAAATACCTCAGCTCCGGTTCGTCTCTGTTCGATCCAACCGAATTCCACCTGTATGTAGGCCGCGACACCGTCCAGTGGGTTGAGCTTTCTTACACCTTTGAAAACGGATTTAAGGAGGGAAGATGGGACGAGGCTTCCACAACAATCACCATTCCTCAGGGAACAAGCGAACTGTTCTTCCGTATCCAGACCGATGTAGCAAGCGCTTACCGTCTGGACGACTTCAAGGTAGTTGTTGCAGAAGATGCCGGTACTGCCATCGATTTCACTACCGGCGTGGTTCTGGACGATGACGGTGGCGATGACAATCCTCCGGTAGGTACTACCTACACTTACAAGAAAGTCAACTCCGTAACCAGCGGAAAGGCTTATCTGATCGTAACCACTGACGGAAAGGTTGCAGCAGGTCCTGTTCCTGCTGCCAAGACATTCGGCTATCTCCCTAAGGTTGATGTAAATGCCATAGACGGAGTAATAACTCTCACTACCGACGCCAACGAGTTCTTATTTGAGGAGGTTCCTGGTTCAACCAGCGGCGTATATACCATCAAGCAGAAAGACGGAAGATACCTTTTCATGAAGGGCACTTACACCAGCTGCAACGTAGATGCCAACCCTACCGAAGGCCAATACTGGACAGCAAGCATGTGGAATCTTGGAATCGGTATAGTAAACCAGAGCAACAACAAGTGGATGCAGTACAGCACCACCTATTCTTCATGGGGAGTTTACGATTCCGAACAATCCGGAGCCATGATGCCTGAACTCTACGAAAGGGTTGACGACGGAGGCGATAACGGAGACCTCAACGGCGACGATGATGATGAAGATCCGGCCGGCAGCGGAGATGGGAGTGATGACGGCAGCAGCATAGAATGGACGCTTGGTTCCAACAACCAGAACTGGGCCGCAGAAACCGACAACGCCTACGGTGACGGTTTTTCAGCTTCCGACAATTCCATCAAGGTTGGCTACTATAAATACCGTTCAACCACTAATCTCACAACGGCACAGTCTGACCATATCCGCGTTTACAAGAATGCCGTACTGGTCATTTCCACGACGGACAACAGTGGAATCAAGAAAGTGATTCTGGAAACCACCGGAAGCAACTACACTTCAAACATGACAGTAATCCTGCCTGCTGAAGGAACTGCCTCTGCAAGCGGAACTACCGTAACCTGGAGCGGAACGGCCGGATCTCCATGGGTTGCACAGGCGGCCGCAGGACAGGTCAGAATCAAGAAAATCACCGTAGTGCTTGAGTAACGTGAAACCGGTAAGAAACATATGGCTCGCAATGTCGCTGGCAACAGTCCTGTTGCTGGCGGCAGCCTGCGGCGGCGGAGGTGGAAACGACAGCAAGAAAATCGTCATTCCCGATGCCGTTGTATCTGTGTCGTTCAAGACACCTTCCGTAGATGCGGCCAAGGGCACCCAGTTCATAAACATCTCTGCAAGCGGAAGCTGGAAGCTGAGTTCTTCTCAGACCTGGCTGACGGTAAGCCCCTCGGAAGGCACCGGCAACACTTCCAGTGTATCCGTTTCTTATGAAGAGAACACCGGCACTTCCCCCAGAACCGCAACTCTCACCCTGTCCAGCTCCGGAAAAACCGCCACGGCTACACTTACCCAAAACGGCCGTGAGGTAGTGGTGCCTTCCACTCCGGCAACCAGTCCTGGATGGTTGGAACTTCCTGCATTGCAGACAGGTACGGGTATTAAGTTTGTGTCTCACAAGTTTGCCTCCGCCGGAAGAAGCATCAGGAGCTATTCCTATCAATGGAGCACTTCGGACCTTGTTGCACTCTGGGTAGCCTACCCTCTCAACAAAGGCCTTATAGGTTCAGGAAGCCGGACAGATGCATGGGCGTACGATCCTCAGCTGACCACAACCGAACAGCCTACGCTGTTCAGCGCATACAAAGGAGGCTATGACCGCGGCCATCAGATTCCGTCTGCCGACCGTCTTACTAACCTCGACAACCAGCAGACATTCTACTTTACCAACATGACGCCACAGCTAAATGCCCTCAACGGCAACATCTGGGCTACGGCAGAAAGCAAGGTAAGGGGCTGGTCAACAAGCAGCGACACCCTATATGTGGTAACCGGATGTGTTGTAAAGGGCAGCACAAAGAAAGCCTACGACAACAACAACAAAGCCGTTACGGTTCCGGTTGCATATTACAAGGCCGTGCTGCGTTATGCCAAGAACAGCACTCTGGGTTACAGCGGATATATGGGGCTTGCAATGTACTTTGAACACAAGGCCTATTCCAGCTCAACCATAACCAGTTCTGACACCGGCATAGTTATGAGCATAGATGCCCTGGAGGCAAAACTGGGCCTCGATTTGTTCCCCAACCTTGTTACGGCCGCCGGCCAAAGTGTGGCAGACAAGGTTGAAGCAGAGGATCCTACAAAAGTTTCTTACTGGTGGTAATGGATAAAGATTATGAAAAAACTGCTTGAACATAAAAGTCTTTTTATCTGGGCGCTGCTCGCAGTGCTGCTTACGGTCAACCAGGGCTTTGCCCAGCAAAAGAAAAAGACTTACGTAATAGGGTTCTACAATCTTGAGAACCTGTTTGACACCTATCACGACGAAGGCAAGAACGATTTTGAATATCTGCCGGACGGGCTGAACGAATGGACCGATGCCAAGTATCAGAAAAAGATACACAATATGGCCAAGGTAATCAGAGCCATGAGAGACGAAAACGGAGTCTATCATGCAGTGCTGGGTGTGAGCGAAATTGAAAACCGTCATGTGCTTGAAGATCTTGTAAACGATCCGCAGATAGCCAATGCCGGCTATATGATAGCACACTTTGACGGCCCCGATATGCGTGGCGTGGATGTGGCTCTTCTGTACCAGCCCAGAAAGTTTGAGGTGCTGGACGAGGAAAGCCTTCCGTTCAACTTCAATTCCAAGCGGATTGAGTTTGCCATGGATTCTGCCGCTCAGGCTAACTTCCACACCAGAGACATTCTCATGGTCAGAGGTCTGCTGGGAGGCGAAATGTTTGCCTTCTTTGTTGCCCACCTCCCGTCCAGAATAGGCGGCAAGGGCGGCGACCTCAGAAGCCGCGGAGCGGAAATAATCCACACACGGGCTATGGAACTGATGGAAGAATTTCCTGATATAAAGATAGTTGTGATGGGCGATATGAACGATAACCCCACCGACGAGAGTATGATAACCTACATGCAGGGTAAGGAAAAGATAGAGGATGTAGGGCAGGGCGATTTCTTTTCTCCTTTCATATCCATGCTGAATGCCGGCTACGGTTCTCTGGCATACCAGGGAGCATGGAATATCTATGACATCATTCTGGTTAACCAGAATCTGGCAAAGGCAAAGAAGGGCACTCTGAAAATCATTCCCATCGTGAAGAAAAAATTTTATGGCAGGATATTCCACAAGCCGTTCATGGCAACCGAGGAAGGCCAGTACAAGGATGTTCCTTTCAGGACCTTTTCCAACGGATCCTTCATAGGCGGCTACAGCGACCACTACCCTACCTATATTGTTGTAACAAATAAAGAATAATAATATATGCTAAAGAAAATTTCCTTGTTTCTGGCCGTCCTGCTCTGTACTGCAATGATGCAGGCCCAAACCCCAACAGGCGGCGTCAAAGGAACGGTTCTCAACCGCACAGACCGTTCTGCGGTTTACAATGCCCGCATTACACTTCTGACCCCGGACAGAACCAGAGTAGCTTCTACTACTACCAACTCGGAGGGCGAGTTCACGATTTCCGGCCTCAAAGACGGTGTTTATACTCTGGTCATATCTGAACAGAACTATGTAACTACAAGGGTGAACGTTACCGTCAACAACGGATATGTGAAAGATATGTTCACCATATCGGTCTATCCCGTTATCCGCCGCGAAGAAACGGTAACCGAGGAAGAACTTGCCGATTTTGAGTTTGAAGAAAGCGGTTACTCAGACAGCCCTACCATACTTTACGGTCAGAACGACGTATTCAACAACCAGGCCGGCTACAACTTTTCGTCCGTTCGTTTCAAGGCCCGCGGATTTAACAGCGAGGCTCAGGATGTGTATCTGGCAGGCATCAAGATGAACGATGCCATCACAGGCTATTCTCCGTTTTCGCTCTGGAGCGGTCTGAACGAGGCCACGAGAACCAAATATACGGTCAACGGCTCAGAAATTTCTGACTACGGCTTTGGCGGCTACAACGGCCTGACCAACATTCCGGCTAACGCATCCAATGTCCGTAAGGGCCTAAGAGGAAGCGTAATGACCAACAGCAGCCTCTACCGTCTGAGACTGATGCTCACATACGCATCCGGAGTATCCGACAAGGGTTGGAGCTATGCTTTCAGCGTTTCTGCAAGACTTGGCGGCAACGACTGGATAAACGGTGTTTATTACCGTTCGTTCGGCTACTATGCCAGCGTAGAAAAGACATTCGGACGCTACAGTAAGTTGGGGGCTACAATACTCGGAACTCCCGGAAGAAGAGGAGCGCAGAACGCCTCCACCCAGGAGGTTTACGACCTTATGAAGGACAATATGTACAACTCCAACTGGGGCTGGCAGAACGGCAAGAGGCGCAACGCAAGAGAAAGAAGGACCCACGAGCCCATTGCAATTCTCAAGTACGACTTTACTCCCTCAGACAACTTCAGGGCTTCCATCACCACACTCTACAGGTTTGGAAAGAACGGATATACGGCTCTTGACTGGTACGACGCAGCAGACCCGAGGCCGGACTACTACCGCAACCTTCCGTCCTACTTCCTGATGGATAACCAGGACTACAACCGTATAAATGTTCAGAAATATCTCTGGACAAAAGATTCCTGGGAACAGAATATCAAGACCATAACCCAGATAAACTGGGACAGGCTGGTCAACGACAACAAAAGCAATGTTACCGCAGATGGTCTCCGGTCAAAATACATCCTGGAAGAAAGAAGGGTTGACCAGAAAGACCTAAATGTAGGAGGCAACTTCCGTTGGAGAGCCCTGCGCTGGTGGACAATCAGTGCCGGAGCTTCTTACAAGTGGAACAAGACAGAAAACTACAAGAAGGTTGCAGACCTGCTCGGCGGACAGTACTATGTAAACATAGACAACTTTGCCGAAAGAGACTATGCCACCAACGATGCACTTATCCAGAACGACCTCAACTACTTCTTCAAGAACGGACAGGCTCAGATACTGCATCGCGGAGACAAGTACGGATATGACTATGAAGCCAATATCAGAAACCTAACCGGATGGATGACATGGACCTTCCGCTACAGAGGCCTGCGTGCCGACCTGGCCGGAGAGGTTGAGAACACAAGGTTCTGGAGGAACGGTCTGTACCGCAAGGGCCTGTTTGCCGGACTGGACGAAAACGGACGCGAGATTACCTTCAACGGCGAAGTACTGACAAAGTATGACAGCTTTGGCAATGTCATTACATCCTACGGCAACAGCCAGAAGCAAGACTTCACCAACTTCTCCGGAAAGGCCGTACTGAGCTACAGCCTTCTGGGCGGTCACAGGTTTGCCCTGAGCGGCGGAGTGTTTACGGAGGCTCCCATGTTCAACAAGGCATTCATATCGCCGAGAACAAGAAACACCTTGATTCCTCATCTGGACCGCACCAAGATAGTTTCTGCCGATGCTACCTACTCTTTGAACAACAACCATGTAAACTTCAGGCTTACAGGTTTCTACGCTACCATCAAAGACCAGACGGATGTAATGAGCATGTACGACGACAGCCAGAACTCCTTCACAAACTTTGCCATGAGCGGCATAGACGAAAGGCACATCGGAGTTGAGATGGGCTTCAAGGCCCCTATCCTTCTCAGAGGCCTCTTCCTTGTAGGAGCCGGAAGTTACGGCGAATATATCTACACCTCAAATCCCCGGATGACCCAGACCTTTGACAATACTACGGACATCATCTACAACGATGTAAAGATTCCTTACTGGATGAGCCATCCTACCTTCAAGAAAGACGATGCCGGAAATTACATAAAGGACGCCGCCGGACATTATGTGGTTGACAAATACAAACAGCATTATGTTCCTTCCACTCCTCAGCTTGCAGCCAGCCTCGGTCTTTCATACAACCGCAACTACTGGTTCCTGGAAGCAAATGTGAACTATTTTGACAAGAACTACCTTTCCATGAACCCTCTCTACAGAACCGATATGGCAACCGCAGGCCCGGACAAGACCATTACGCCGGACGAAGTTGAATACATGACGGCTCAGGAGAAGTTCAAGAGAGCATGGCTGGTGAACTTCAGCGTGGGCAAGAGCTGGTACATCAAGAGAAAATACCAGCTGGGCTTCAACCTAAACGTCAACAATGTTCTCAATAACAAGAACATAAAGACCGGAGGCTATGAGCAGAGCCGTATGGTTGACAACACCGTAACCAAGGAACGCTACTACAAGTTCGACTCCAAGTATTTCTATATGCAGGGTCTGAACTACATGATTAACCTTTATTTCAGATTCTAAATGTACATGGCTATGAAAAAGATACTGAATATCGCATACATATTTGCAGCAACAATGTTTCTTGCTGCGTCCTGCTCTGAATGGGATCCGGTTGTAAACTTCGGTTACGACGATCCTGTTTCCGACCAGGTTGACATGAAGGCCAACACTACCATAGCTGCCGTCAAGGCTCTGTATGTTGACAAGCCTGTACACATAGAAAAAGACCTCATAATTGCTGGCCAGGTAACATCTTCTGACCAAAGCGGCAACATCTACCGCTCACTTTACATTCAGGATGCTACAGGAGCCCTGGAAATAAAGATAGGAAAAAGCTCTCTCTACAACGACTACCGCCCGGGCCAGTGGGTTTATGTCAAACTTGACGGCCTTACCCTTGGCACATACGAAGGTATGTTGCAGATAGGTCTGGACGACCCTTCCGGAGAATATGAAACCGCCTACATAGATGTGCAGCGTATCATAGACCTCCACATATTCAAGGGCAAGATAGACACTCCAGTAACTCCGGTTGAAATTGATGAAAGCCAGCTTACACTGCCCCAGAACATGGAAAAGCTGGTAACCGTTACCGGTCTGGTATATGCCAACGAGGCTTTTGCCTTGCTGTATCCGGATCCTAACGGAGACAAGAAGAGCTCTTCCAACAGAGTATTCCTCTCGGACATGACCTGGGGTATTACTACATGGGCTATGAGCAAGAACAAGATGCAGGCATATCTTGACAGCGGAATCTGGGATGAGGCCACAACCGGCGACGGTGGCAAGACGGTTGCACAGCTCAGAAAAGAGAACGCAATTGAAGCTACTGCCACTTACGTCAGCCAGTACTTCAAGAAAGGCAGAACCGAGGTTCAGATCAGAACCAGCGGCTATGCCAAGTTTGCAGATGTTGAGCTGGACGAAGAAGTTCTGAACGGAAGCAAGGCCATAAATGTCACCGGCATTTTGACCAATTATCGCGGAGCCGCCCAGTTCACCCTCATAGATCTTGAGAGTGTTAAAGTTACAGACAAGTAAGATGTATGAAAAAAATTCTGATAATCGCCTCTCTGCTAATGGCTATGACAGCTTGTAAAGAAAAGAATCCTTTCCTCAGCGATTGGGATACTCCTTACGGAATCCCTCCGTTCGACCAGATTAAGACTGAACATTATATCCCTGCCCTGAAGCAGGGCATCGCTGAGCAGAAAAAGGAACTGGATGCCATAATTGAAAACCCGCAGACCCCTACATTTGAAAATACGGTTGCTCAGTACGAACTTTCCGGACGGCTGTTGTCAAAGGTAGTGGGAGTGCTGTTCAACCTGGCCGAAACCGATGCCGATTCCACTTTGAACAAAGTTGAAGAAGAGGCCAACGGACTTCTTACCGCCCTGAGCGACGAAACCTTCATGAACAAGAAGTTCTTTGAAAGGGTAAAGGCGGTTTATGAAGCGGACCAGAGCCGGCTCACCCGCGAGCAGCAGATGGCCCTCAAGAAGCTCTACCAGAACTTTACACGCAACGGTGTGGACCTTGACGAGGACTCTCAGCAGAAACTCAAGGACATAAACCAGCAACTGAGCCAGGCTCAGCATAAATTTGGGGAGAACCTTCTTGCCCAAAGCAATGCCTTTAAGGAAGAGTTTGGCATACCGGTATCTGCATATCCGGACGAGATGGCAAGCTGCACCGACAGAGACCGCCGCAAGGCAATGTTTGAGGCCTATTCCAACCGTGCCAACCACGGCGACGAATTTGACAACAAAGAAATCTGCCTGCAGATTATGAGGCTCAAGGCCCAAAAGGCCAAACTCCTTGGGTTTGAAAATTTTGCCGCCTACCAGCTGGACAACAAGATGGCCAAGGATCCTCAGACCGTAAATGCATTCCTGGATGAAATCATGGTTGCAGCCAACAAAAAGTCCAAAGAAGAGGTTTACGATATGCAGAAGGTCATGGACCAGGATATCAAGGCCGGTCTGCTTCCTGCCGGCAGCAAGATTGAGCCATGGGACTGGTTCTATTATGCAGAAAGGGTACGCAAGGCAAAGTATGACCTTGACGAAAACCTTACCAGGCCCTACTTTATGATGGAGAATGTCCGCAAGGGCATCTTCTACGCTGCCAACCTACTGTACGGAATCAATGTGGAACCTCTGGAGAATGTTCCAGTTTATAATCCGGAAGTGGATGTGTTCAAGGTAACGGATGCAGACGGGGCTTTGCTGGGAATCTTCCTGACAGATTATTTCCCAAGGAGCACCAAGAGAGGCGGAGCCTGGATGAACAACTTCAGAGACCAGTACACAGACAAAGACGGCAATGACATCCGCCCCATAATAGTAAATGTTGCAAACTTCAATGCCCCTACCGACTCTCTGCCCGGCCTGCTTACGATTGATCAGGTAGAAACCATGTTCCACGAATTCGGACATGCCCTGCACGGCCTTCTGACCAAGTGCCACTATGCTTCCGTAAGCGGAACAAGCGTATCCAGAGACTTTGTAGAAACTTTCTCGCAGTTCAACGAGAACTGGGCCTTCCAGCCGGAGATTCTGGCTCAGTATGCAAAGCACTACAGCAGCGGTCAGGTCATACCGGATTCGCTGGTTGCCAAGATAAACAACTCCCACAAGTTCAATCAGGGGTTCATGACCGCAGAACTTTGTGCAGCCTCCATCCTGGATATGAAATGGCATCTCCTTTCCGAGGAACAGCTCCAGGAAATTGACATTGCGGCATTTGAATCAAAGGTTTGCTCCGACATGGGCCTGATAAAGGAAATCATTCCAAGATACCGCACCACCTATTTCAACCACATATTCAACTCCGGCTACAGTGCCGGCTACTACAGCTATCTGTGGAGCGAAGTCCTTGACAAAGATGCATTTGACTACTTTGTCCAGAACGGTGTCTATAACAAGGACATAGCAACCAAGTTCCGCAGAACCTTCCTTGAAAAGGGCGGAAGCGAAGAACCTATGGTGCTGTATGAGATGTTTACAGGACGTCAGCCATCTCCGGTGCCGATGCTCCGTGCACGCGGACTTTAAGGGCCGCTAATATTTGTCTTCTATCTGATCCTCGCGATCTTCCACATAGTCTTTGAACCTCTGACGGAGGCTCTGGGGTATGGTTTGGTCTGCCATAACCTTCTTTTCTATTTCCCAAAGGCGGTCCTCAACCTGCTTGGCTTTGCGTTTTTCGCCCTTGCGCAAAAGATTGTCATATTGAGAAAGCATACCGTAAACTCCGTATTTTTGGCAGAGTGAATTGAGCGTAACGGGTTCTTCCTTCTTCTCAGGCTCATCAATGATTTCCTGGGCAGGTTCCCCCGCTGCTTGAGTTTCTACGGCCTTTACATAGTTTATGTTGAAGGCAACATTTTCCGTCTTGTCAAGGATATCCTCAGCCTCTTTCTGCGTAAAGTCATTCTTGCTGCCTTCTTTTGCAAAAAAGGCTACGGTCTTTACAGCAGCCGTGTCAGCATTCAGAACAGGCAGTACATTAATCAGATCCTGAGCCGCAAGAACCAGATCTGAGCGGACTTTTACGCCCCTTTCATCCACAGGTACTATTTCCATTGCCAGCCCCTTTACGGCATCGCCGCCAATCTTTTTGACTGGAACAGCCGCCTTTACAGACCATTTGGAAGCATCCTCGTCATTGGGTTCCATAAATAAGTTTACGTCGCCCGCCAGACAGAATGCAGAAAAGGCATTGCCGCCCAAGTCAACAGAATCCTTGTCAATGACAATTTCTGCGGGTTTTGAAGTGCAGGCAGCCAGCAGAACGGCAGCTGCCATAAAAAGGAATCTTTTCATATTTTGAGTGTTTTTGTAGGATTTCAGATCCAGTAACTTCCAAAGTTATGAATAATCTGCCACAAAACACACTTCAGCACATTAAAAGTTCAGATACGTTATACCTCAACTGAAAAAAGGCCTCAATATTCAAGCAGGGCCACAACCCCGTCCATAGTGCTTACAAGCAGCTGACTTTCCCCTATCGGGAGGGTGTAGTTTACCAGCGCCTCAGACATATAGTGCTGCCATACGACGCTGCCGTCCAGGCAGTTGAGGGCAAAGATACAGCCTCTGGAAGTAGATACGAACATCAGGCCCTGCCCCTGTTTTCCTACCCCTTCCTTTACGGTTATGGGAGTAGGAGCTATGTCGTACCTGTATTCCGTAATTGTCTGCCAGGCCTTAACATCCTGAGGGTTGAGATTTAAGAAACCGCCATCTTTTGAAGCGGAAGAAGCCAGCTTTTCTATCTTTTCTACAGAATAGGCCCTTACGGTGTCTTTCATGGATTTGATATAGAACTGCTGCCTGTCGGGCGACAGTCCTACAGCCTCTCTTCCGCCGTAGATCTGGGCAAGCACAGCACCGCTCTTTGCATCCAGTACATAGCTGTTGCGGTTAGGAAGGACAACAAATATTTTACCCTTGGCTTTTACAGGCCAGACCTGAGCCGCCGAAAAATTGCGGATACCGGGTATTTTCCACTCCCACTGAAGACGGCCGTTTCTGGGGTTGAACGAATACAGGCGGTTGCCCCAATCGCCCACAACTACCTGCTCCCTGTCTGCGTACGGACGGCTGACTATAAAGCCTTCTATCTTGCCGTAGGTCCATCTGAGTTTTCCGCTCTTTAGGTCTATGGCCCTGAAAACTCCGTCGGAAGCCCCGATATAGGCCACTCCGTCAAAGATGTTGGCCGCCCCAAGCACAGACTTTCCGCAGGAGACTTTCCACCTTAACTGGCCGTTTTCTGGGTTCAGGCAATAGATGTTGTTGTCTGAACTTCCCACCACACAATATTTGCCGCTGACGGCAGGAGTGGAAAATGTCTTTCCTTCTGTCCTGAACTCCCAAAGCTTCTCTCCGCTGAGAGCATCCAGGCCGTAAACATAGCCAGCCTCATCGGCGAATATTATTATGTCGCCCTTGGCAACCTGCTTTGAAGAAGAGGGAAGCATATTGAACCCTTCCTTGGAATAAGTCTGGTTCCTGGGGCTGTAGATGACTGCGGCCGAACCTATGTCTGCGTTGTTCTCATAGCGCCATATCTCTCTGACCTGCGGGAACCTTGAATTGAAATCGTTTTTGGGATGTTCATATACAATGTTGTCTGAACAAGGCTTTCCGTTGCTCAGCCTTACGGTGTACCAGATTTCTCCGGGCTGTTTCTTTCCTACTATCTTATCTCTGAATGTAACCGTTGAGCCTTTTACCTCAGCGATTACATAGCCTATCTCCTTTTGGGAGGTTGCCAGCTGGGAACGGATGATGATGCCCGGAAGACCTTCGTAATCCATAGCCTTGTCTATGTGCCAGTGGCCGGAAAACACGAGCTGGGTATTCTTTGTCTTCAGCAGCTCTATGACATTGTCGTACTTGAGCAAAGAAGAATCCAGCGGATAGTGGTTGGCAAAGAAAAGCATCTGGTCATCGGCCATTCGCCCAATCTGGTCTTCAAGCCAGAGCCAGCTTTCGCGCGGAATCAGGGCCGGCGCCATTCTGATGTTCGGACCGCAGGGCGTGCCCAGGAATTTGATACCTCCGGCCTCAAACTCATACCGCTCATATCCGAAAACCCTTACGAACGAATTTGTTCCGCTTTCGCTCCACGTAGCATCATGGTTTCCGGGAATGATGAACCAGGGAATCTTGAACCCGTCCAGGATTTTCTTGGCGGATTTCAGCTCCTCGTCCGAGCCAAAGTTTGCAATATCGCCGTTCACCAGAACAAACTGCAGCTCAGGGTTATTGTTTATGTCTTCCACACATTGGGCGGTCCCCTTTTCGCTCGGCGAATTAAGGCTTATATGGATATCGCTCATCAAAGCAAATTTGAGGCTGCCGTCTTCCTTTGCCGGAATCCTTACCCCAGAATAAGTTCCGTTTTCCGTTTTCTGAGCATACAAAAAAACGGTGGCCGCCATAAGGGCAGCAACCGTAAACATCATCCTTCTGAAGTTCATTTCAATTAAGTTTATAGGGTTTCAGTTATATCACTTCTATGTCCGAAGCTTTTATCCATCCCTGCCTTCCGTCCGAAATCTCAACGCGGCACCAGTCCTGCACCCTTTCCAATATGTCCACCTTGGTACCCTCGTGGAGTACGAATATGCTATTCCCTCCGGCAGACGGAGCACTCTTTACGCTCCCGATATTCTCCACCACCACTGCGGAATCGCCTCCCCGGGCCTGCCTTGCCAAAGACAGAGAGAATAGGAAAGTAATTATGACAGAGAGGAATATTATCATCGCGATGATAAAAAAGAACCTCCTTGCAGACGATCTGGAACTGAAACGGTAGATAAGCATGAAAGCCAGACCCACAGCCAAAAACACCAGCGACAGCACCGCCCAGGCATTGGACGAAAGGCTGTTCCTTACGCCCCTGACCCAACTGAAAAGTATGAACTGGGGCACATTGTCTATCTTGTCCAGAGTATGGGCCCTTGCCATCTCAAGATTGTGTTTTACGTCCTTGTCGGAAGGGTCGAGTTTAAGCGCCCTCTCATAGTTGAGTATGGCCTTTCCTATATTTCCTCGGCGATAGTAGGCATTGCCCAGATTATAGAAAAGAGACGGCGACGAGGCCCCGCTTGAAACCAGGTTCTCATACTGCTCCACCGCGGCCTTGAAATCTCCGGTGGCATAGGCGTCCTCGGCACTTTTCCACATAGAAGCCAAGCCCCTGGGACCGTCCTGCGCACCAATTGCTGCAACCGACGCAAAAATCAACAAAACTGCAAACAATATCTTTTTCATAGCCTGTTCCTCCTAAAGTTTACTTTCAAATCTGGAAATAAGTTCCGCCGCCTTCCTGTACTGGGCATCCATGGCCCCTGCGGCGCCGTCCGGAGAATAGCGAACCATTTCGCAGTCGTCCAGAAGAGAAATCAAAGATGCAGCATCTTCTGCCGAAACCTGCTTTGAAAGCAAAGTTTCCTGAATTATATCGCGCTGAAGATCCGACCTCTGGATAGAAAGTTTATCTGCCGTATAGCCCAACAGAGCCTTATGGAGCTCCTCGTAGAATTCCTGAACCTTGTTCTGCGTCAGGAAAGACTGGGCCGCTTTCAGCCTCTGGCGGGCAACCTTGTTGGCCTTGCGGTTACGGCTGCGTACCACGTCTTTCTGAAGGGCTATCCTGTTGCTCAGAAGCTTGCGTACCACAAAGAACGCTGCCAGAAGAAGGGCTGCAACAAGATAATATATCCAGTCCATAGTCAGGAAATTGCCGCCGGCCAAAGAAGGAATGGTGGTCTTCAGATAACGGATGTCTTCGCCCAGATTGCTGACAGACTTCTGAGTCTGCGGCACATACATTCCGCCCACACTTGAAGCAGATGACCCCTTGCCCACCTTTACAGTTATGGTGTCAGAAGTCAGCGTATTGTACCTTCTCTGCTGCAGGTCATAGTAAGTATAGTTTACGGGAGGTATCCTATACTCGCCCTCACCCCTTGGAATGAAAGGATATTCTATGGTCTTTTTGCCCGAATATCCCTCTGCTCCCAAAGAAAAGTTGTTGGTACTCTTGGCGTCATATCTTTCAAAATCAGGCGGAAGCACCACGGTGGGGTTCTCCAGCAGATTCAGGTTTCCGCTGCCGGAAAGTTCCACTATCAACGAAGCGGCCTCGTTGGCGTTCAGACTGTCTTTTGTAAGACGCACTTTCATGGAAAGCTTTCCCACTCCGCCTCCGAAGGTAGAGGGAGCTCCAGAAGGAATGTCTGAAACCTGAACCTTCAGAGCACCGGTAGAAAGCCTCTTGCGGACCGTGCTGTAGGAATCCATGTCGAACAGGTCGTCAAGGATGCTGCGGCTGCGCTGCGGACGGTTGAGCACCTCCACCTGACAGACCATTTCAGAAGGATCTATGGTAAGGGTTCCCGTCTGCTGGGGCATGAGCATATAGCGGCGGATAACCGCACTCTGATATATCTGGTTCCCCACTTTTTCGCGGTTGAAGCTCAGATTCTGCGGAGCCTCGGTTTCCTGACTCCAGAACCCGTTGAAAACAGGCCATTTGATGTCTTCAAAAGCCACAATCTGACTCCTTGTATAGATTTTCAAGGTTGCAATTATAGGCTCGCCCTTTACAACCTTGGTCTTGTTCAGGCTCATCCTCAGGAACAGGTCTGCCTTGCCGTAGGATACAGCGGAATCGTCTTCGTTTGAAAAGGCAGATCCGGCCTGAGACTGCTGGGCCTGACTCTGGGTCTGCTGCGCCTGAGTTGTCTGTGTTGTCTGACCCTGAGCATTTTCTACAATCTCTATGGTAAGGGGCTTGGTGGTATATGTGCTGCCCTCAATTTCGGCACTTGCTTCAGATATGTTTATGCTGCCGCTTTCGCCTGCCTCCAGAACATATGTGTAAGTTACATTGTAAGAACTTGTCCTCTTGCCGTTTACGATAGATGTAAAGCTGGACGTTGAAGTTGTAGGGCCCGCAATTACATCGGCTCCGGAAAACGAAGGGCGGGCAAAAGACGCTACATCGCCGCTGGCTATGAACTTTACAAGAAACCGTTCGCCCTGCCCCACAACATTGGGAGCCTCAACCTTGAAGCTGTTCTGTGCCCATGCCGCCAGAGAAAAGACAGACACGGCAGCCGTGAGCAAAAATTTCAACAATCCGTTTTTCATATACATTATCCTTCCTTGCAAATTTAGATTATGTTAGGTAATAAATCAAACCCGGAGCCTACCAGTTCTTGTCTTTCTTCTTTTTCTTTGCAGCAAGGGCCTTTGCCTTTTTGACCTTCTCCTGAGTCTGGTTTTCCTTGTCCTGAATGGCCTGCAGCATCTGAGCCGCTGCCTGCGAACTCATCTTCTGGTCCTGAGAACCTCCACCCTGAGGCTGTTGCTGCTGGTCTTTGTTCTGGTCCTGATTCTGCTGGTCTTTGTTCTGGTCCTGATTCTGCTGATCTTTGTTCTGATCCTGATTCTGTTGATCTTTGTTCTGGTCCTGATTCTGCTGATCTTTATTCTGGTCCTGATTCTGCTGGTCCTTGTTCTGATCCTGATTCTGCTGATCTTTGTTCTGGTCCTGATTCTGGTTTTGATCTTGATTCTGCTGGTTCTGCTGATCCTGGTTCTGATTCTGCTGGTCCTGGTTCTGGTCCTGATTCTGCTGATCTTTATTCTGGTCCTGGTTCTGCTGATCTTTATTCTGATCCTGGTTCTGTTGATCCTGATTCTGCTGATTCTGCTGGTTTTCAAGCATCTTCTTTGCGTATGCATAGTTTGCCTTTGCAGTCAAGTCGGCAGGATTTCTGACCAAAGACTGCTTATAAGCCTCCATTGCCTTGTCGTATTGCTTCTCAGAAAGGAACGTATTGCCAAGGTTGAAGAAGTACTTGGACGCAGAAGAGGCCTTGCCCTGATGCTTCAGAAGAGGATCTTCCTTCTTAATCTTCTGCTTCATGTCCTGCTGGGGAAGAGTGGTCTGAACGCCCTTCCATGAAGGCTCAAAAGGCATCTTGGACACGGTGTCGGCTATTGTAGCATAAACCTTCATGGCCCCTTCGATGTCGTTCTGGCGCAGCAGGGTGTTTCCCAGATTGTAATTGCCTTTTACAGAAAGCGAATCCTTCAGAAGCCCCTTCCTGTATTCCACTTCGGACTTTTTCATGTCGTTGGCCTTGAAATAACGGTTTCCTTTGCGGACCTCCTTGCGGTCTGCCTGAGCAAACATCTGGGTGCCCGAAAGCAAAAGAATCAAGCCCACTGCAAAAAGTTTCTTTTTCATTTTCCTGTCTCCAATCAAAAATTCAAGGAAGAAGAATATCAGGGCAATTCCGAGGAAATACATGAACTGCTCGTTGTATTCTTCAAAGGCAACTTCCTGATATGAAGTCTTTTTGAGTTCCCTGACCTTTTCTACAATATCGCCGAGCCCAAAATTGGTATCGGAAGCTCTGACGTATATTCCTCCGCCTGCCTCAGCGATGTCCTTGAGGGTTTCCTCATCGAGCTTGGTAACCACGATGTTGCCGTCCTTGTCTTTCATCAGACCACCGCCGTCATCGGGAATAGGCTCTCCGGCAGGGGTTCCCACTCCTATGGTGTAAACATTGATTCCTGCATCCTTAGCGGCCGCTGCGGCCTGGACTGCATCGTCCTCATGGTTTTCGCCATCGCTGATGACTATTATGGCCTTGTTGCCCTGCTCCTGCATTCCGTCGGCGGAAAAGCTTTGGGCACAGGTAATTATAGCCTCACCGATAGCTGTTCCCTGAATAGGTACGGAAGAAGTGTTTATGGGCGAAAGGAAGAGTTTTGCGCTCACATAATCGGCCGTTATCGGCACCTGCACGAAAGACTCTCCAGCAAAAATCACAAGACCCACCCTGTCTGAATGGAGTTTGTCCAAAAGGCGCGAAAGATCCATCTTTGCCCTCTCCAGGCGGTTGGGCGAATAGTCCTTGGCTTTCATTGAGTTGGATACGTCAAGGGCTATCATGATTTCGGCTCCGGAATTGGTGTTTTCCATGAGGCGGGCGCCAATCTGAGGCCTGGCAAGACCTGTCATCAGAAACAGCCATCCCAGACTGAAGCAGACCAGCCTGAGCCAGCCCTTGGATTTTGACCTTTCGGGCATCAGGGAATCCACAAGTTCAGGGTCTCCGAAACGGCGGAGCCTGCGGTTTCTTCCCCTGCGCCAAAGGGCATAAAATAGGAAGAAGAACGGGATGGCAAATATAAAAAGTAAAAATATCGGGTTTGCAAACTGTATCATAACTGTCCCTCCTAATCCGGTAAATGTCTTGTAAACAATCGCATGACAACTTCAAGAAGAATGGCGGCAAGAGCCAGAAGAGCAAATCTCATGAACAGTTCCTTGTACTGCGGATAAGAATCTACAATCGTGCGGCTCTTTTCCATCTTGTTGATTTCTGCGTAGATTTCCTTGAGCTTGGTATTGTCGGTTGCACGGAAGTATTTTCCGCCGGTGTCGTCGGCTATCTGCCTCATAAGAGGTTCGTCTATCTCCACCTTTACCATCTGCACGCCGTATTCCGTAGGATATGGAGCTTCTCCCATGGCACCTATGCCAATGGTGTATATCCTTACGCCGTATGTCTTTGCAATTTCAGTTGCCATCTGGGGCGAAATTTCTCCGGTGTTGTTCACACCGTCTGTAAGAAGTATTATCACACGGCTTTTGGCATCGGAGTCTTTGAGCCTTGCAACTGCCGTTGCTATGCCGTTTCCTATGGCCGTTCCGTCGTCTATGATTCCGCAGTTGATGTCTTTCATCATGTTAATCAGAGTCTGACGGTCCGTGGTAAGAGGACATTGGGTATAACTCTCTCCGGCAAAGACCACAACACCCATCCTGTCTGCCGGCCTCTGAGACACGAACTCAATTGCAATCTGCTTTGCGGCGTTGATGCGGTCCGGCTTAAAGTCCATAGCCAGCATACTGGTAGAAACATCTATGCCCAGCACTATGTCTATTCCTTCCGTAGAAACCTTTTCCAGTTCGGACGCAGACCTCGGGCGGGCTACTGCAAGAACAAGAGCCGCAACTGCAATGCACCTGAGCACAAACGGAATATGGCGGGCAATCCTCTTAAACCAGCCGTCCTTACCTGTCTTCCAGGGTGTTATGCTGGAAACCGTAATATATGGATGCCGGCCCTTTAGCTCCCGCCATACATATATCAGTATGGCAAGCGGAACCAAAAGCAAAAGCCACAAAAGTTTAGGATATTCAAAAAACATTACTTGCCCTCCTTTTCTTTTTCTGTCTGGCTCTGCTGAAGCTGCTGCATGTAGGCAAAGTTCACAAAGTTGACCGCTGTGGGAATTGCCTTTTCGTTTTCGCTGTCAAGAGGAACATGCTTGGCAAACTTTACGAGGTCGGCGGTGGTGAACATCTCATTCAAATCGCCGAGTATCCTTTCATCTATCTGCCTGCCCTGCAGGGCCGTCATTATCTCAGACGATGTCTTTTCCATTGCCCCGAAGCCGTAGCGGCTTTCCATATATTCCCTTACGGCGTCGGTGATTCCGGTGTAGTAGGCCTTCTGCTTTCCGCTCTGCCAAAGTTTTTCCGAACGGATCTTTTCCAGCTTCTTGAGGGCGGTGATGTGAGGCGGTTCCACCTGGATTTTCTTGCCGAAGAAGTTGCGGTTCTTCCTGCGCATCTGAATGTATCTTACTATGGCCCAGATTAGAAGCAAAGCCAAAAGCCCCAGGAGAATCCACGGAAGAATTTCGCGGAAGGTAACCGGATATGTTTCCTGACCCTTGATCTGGTATGGCTGAAAACTTGCTGTATCTATGGGAATAGTATTGACATACAGCTGTTTAGGATCTATCTTTAGAGTGTCGGGCCTGCCTTGGGCATCATATACAATCAAGGGCGACGGAAGGGTGTAGCTTCCGCTGTCGAACGATGTCAGCAGCACTTTTGCCCTAAGATTCTGAAGCCCTTGGCTCACGCTCAGCGAATCCAGTTCAAATTCCCTTACAACCTCCACTCCGCCACGGATTGTGGTGTCGGCTGCCAGTATGGCCGAATATTGGCCTATTGCCAGAGGACTCCCTTGAGGAACGGCAAAGTCAAAGGACCAGACTATCTGGTCTCCGATAAGCACGGAATCGGCGGAAAGGGTCGATTTCTCAACCCTCTGCCCCCAGAGAGTACCGGATGCGGCAACGGCCAGTGTCAACAATATCTTTCTAAACATATAATCAACTTACTTGTTCTTGAAAAATCCAATCAGACTTTTCACATAATCGTCTTCTGTAGAGATGCTTACCGTATCTACTTTGTAGCGGTTGAAGAGTCTCAGCGATGCGTCCAGCACCTTACGGTTCCACTGCCGGTAACTGTCTCGTACGCTGCGGCTGGAAGTGTCTATCCAACCCTCAGAGCCGCTTTCGGCGTCTCTGACCCTCACAAGACCCAGGTCCGGAATATCCCTCTCTCTTGGGTCATAGATATTGATGGCGGATATTTCGTGCTTGTTGGCGGCCAGTTTGAGGGCATCTTCATATCTGGGATTGCCGTTCTGGTCAACATCAAGCAAATCGCTGAGCAAAAAGGCAGTACATCTTTTCTTGATGGCCCTGGAAAGGAACCGCAGAGCCTCGCCTATGTCTGTTCCGCCCTGAGTGGGCCTGAACTCCAGAAGTTCGGAAATGATTCGGAGCAGATGGCTCCTTCCCTTCTTTGGCGGAATGAACTTCTCAACCTTGGAAGAAAAGAACAGGGCGCCAACTTTGTCGTTGTTGATGGAAGCGGAAAAAGACAGAACGGCGGCTATCTCGGCCACAAGTTCCCTCTTGGTCTTTGCCGACGTTCCAAACACGCTGGACTGCGACACATCCACCAAAAGCACAACCGTAAGCTCCCTCTCCTCCTCATAAACTTTTATGTACGGGCTTCTGAGCCTGGCTGTTACATTCCAGTCCATATTCCGTACATCGTCGCCGAACTGATATTCCCTCACTTCGGAAAAGGCCATACCCCTGCCCTTGAAGGCAGAATGGTATTCACCGGCAAAAATCTGGTGCGAAAGGCTGCGGGTGCGGATTTCTATCTTGCGTACTTTTTTTAACAGACTGTTGTCCATAACAATTCAATCAATGACTTGTTCCTGAATCTTGTCAGACTTTATGGAACGGCAACTACATTGACTATCTCGGTAATCAGATTTTCGGTTGTGATATCCTCGGCCTCAGCCTCGTATGTCAGACCGATACGGTGGCGCAGAACCTCATAGCAAACGGCCCTGACATCTTCCGGAATCACATATCCTCTCCTCTTTATGAATGCATAGGCCTTGGCTGCCTTGGCAAGAGAAATGCTTGCCCTGGGCGATGCTCCGTACTGAATCATGTTCTTGATCTTGCCCAATCCGTATTCTTCCGGAGTACGGGTAGCATAAACTATATCCACAATGTAACGCTCAATCTTCTCGTCCATATAGACATCCTTCACCACGCTGCGTGCCCTTACGATGTCTTCCGGCTTGAGAACGGTGCTGGCCTTTGGAAACTCCTGGGCGTTGTGCATCTTGATGATCTGCTTTTCCTCGTCCTTCTTGGGGTAGTTGACAATGACCTTGAGCATGAAACGGTCCATCTGGGCTTCGGGCAGCGGATAGGTTCCTTCCTGCTCAATAGGGTTCTGGGTAGCCATTACCAAAAACGGCTCAGGCAGCTTGTATGTCTGGTCGCCTATAGTTACGGCCCTTTCCTGCATGGCCTCCAGAAGCGCACTCTGAACCTTTGCCGGAGAACGGTTGATTTCATCGGCGAGTACAAAGTTTGCAAACACAGGGCCCTTCTTTACCTGGAACTGTTCGTTCTTCTGACTGTAAATCATGGTACCTACGATGTCCGAAGGCAGAAGGTCAGGAGTAAACTGTATTCTTTGGAATTTTGCGTCTATGATATCGCTGAGAGTGCTGATAGCCAAGGTTTTTGCCAAGCCTGGCATTCCCTCAAGCAGAAGGTGCCCGTCTGCCAGAAGACCTATCAGAAGGTCTTCAACCAAATGTTTCTGCCCTACAATCACCTTGTTCATTTCCATCGAGATGATGTCCACAAAGGCACTCTCTTTCTGAATTCTGTCATTCAGTTCTTTAATGTTGATGCTGTCCATAATTTAAATTGTACTGTTATTTTATTCTTTTTCTCTCTTTTTCCTTTGCCCTTCTTGCCTTATCTTTGCACAGCAGATGTTTTATCCATGAGGTACTTCATAAAACTATCATACAGCGGAGCCCCTTTCAGCGGATGGCAGATCCAGAAAAATGCACCGAGCGTTCAGGAGGAACTCCAGAAGGCTTTTTCGCTTTTGCTGAAGGAAGATATAGAAATTACCGGATGTGGCAGGACTGACAGTGGAGTGAACGCCGTCGGTTATATCGCCCACACAGAAATCTCTTCCAAGACAGCTTTGAGCGGAAAATCCAGGCAGCAGTTCTTATACAAAATAAATGCCATTCTGCCTAAATCTATAAAGGTTTTTGGGATATATAAAATGCACCCCGATGCGCATGCCCGCTTTGACGCCAAGGCCCGTACTTACAAGTATTACCTGACCACCGCAGCCTCGCCGTTTGACGGAGATTATGTATGGTATCTCAAGTGCAGGAGCCTGGATATTGAGGCCATGAACAGGGCCGCAGAATACTTCATCGGAACCCAGGATTTTACAAGCCTTCAGAAACTCGGCAGCGATGCCACCTCCCCTGTCTGCACCGTAACCGAGGCATTTTGGAAAAAGGCCCCGCTGCCCGCCCCTTTTGCCAGGGAAAACCGCGGCTGCCGCTATGTCTTTACCGTTACGGCCAACCGCTTTCTGAGGAATATGGTCAGGGCCATGGTGGGTTCGCTGCTGGAGGTAGGGCTTGGCAAGAAAGACCCACGGTGGATAAAACAGATGCTTGAGGAAAGGAACCGCTGCAGTGCAGGAGCCAGCGTACCCGGAAATGCTCTTTTCCTCAGCGATGTCAAATACCCTTACCCCATTCGCTGAGCCTGATAATCAGAAATGGCTTTTAGGCAATTTGGCATTATCTTTGACGGAGATTTGAAATTCATAAGACTGTAAGACAATATGACACTGCTCGCATTTTTACTTCAGGCAGACACTTCTGAGGCCATAAGAGAGGCCGCTGCTGCCGTAGCAACTCAGGAAAAAGTTTCCATGTCCATGATAGACATGGCTGTAAAGGGAGGATGGCTGATGATACCCCTTCTGATTCTTTCTGTCCTGACCATTTACATCTTTGGCATGAAATGGTGGACAATCAGCCGCGCTTCCAGGATAGATCCCAATTTCATGAGAGACATCAGAGACTACATCCACGACGGCAAGACAGCAGCCGCCCAGAATCTCTGCCGCCAGCAGGACACTCCCGTTTCGCACCTGATCGAAAAGGGTATAGAAAGAATGGGAAGACCTCTGACCGACATCCAGACGGCCGTGGAAAACATGGGAAACATTGAGGTTGCAAGGCTGGAGAAAGGTCTTCCTACCCTGGCATCAATTGCAGGCGGTGCGCCCATGATCGGATTTCTCGGAACCGTTCTAGGTATGGTTCAGGCATTCTTCAACATGAGTCAGGCCGGAAACAACATAGACATCACCCTGCTTTCCGGCGGTATCTACACGGCCATGATTACAACCGTAGCCGGTCTGATTGTGGGTATCCTTGCATACTTTGGTTACAACTACCTTACTTCCAAGGTTTCAGACCTGGTGTTCACTCTCCAGAGCAACACCATAGAGTTTATGGACCTGCTTCACGAGCCCGCAGGAGGCTCCAGGCAGAGTCAGATTTAACAGCACTGAGTATCAGATAAAAGCAGAGTTATGGCTATTAAACAAAGGAACAAGGTAGATGCAGCGTTCAGCATGTCCTCAATGACGGACATAGTGTTCCTGCTTCTGATATTCTTCCTTGTTACATCCACGTTGATAAACCCCAACGCCCTGAAGCTCCTTTTGCCCAAGAGTTCCAACCAGATTTCCGCAAAGCCTCAGGTGAGCGTTTCTATAAAGCACTATCAGGAAAGCAATACTTTCTCCTACCACATCAACGGAGTAAAGCAGGAGACCCCGTTCGAGCAGGTTGAAGTTTCAATCCAGGCCCTTCTGCAAAATACGGAGGACCCTACTTTCACCATAATGGCAGACCAGAGCGTCCCCATCGAGAAAGTGGTTGAACTTATGAACATTGCCAAACGCAACCAGTACAAGGTAATTCTTGCTACGGCACCGGAGTAATAAACATACTGGCTATGTACTCACTCACAAAACAGCAGCGGCAGACGCAGGAAGGCAAACGGATAGGCGTGGTTCTGACCATAGCCTTCCACGTGGTGTTGCTGTTTGTTTTGGGAATCACCGGGTTCAGGCTCATATATCCGCCGCCGGCCGAACGAGGCATACTCCTGGAAATTCCCCTGGAAGAAGTTTCGCAAAAGGCCGTTCCCAAAAAATCTGCCGAACCCCGCGCTCCGGAACCTGATCCTGTAAAGGAAGTCAACATAGTGCAGAAGGCCAAGGCTCCTCTTCAGAGCAACAGCTCCAACGCCGGAAAACCGGCCACATCCGAGGGCAAGGGCGATGTGGAAATACCTGAACCAAAACGCCAGATAGACAAACGCGCCCTCTTTCCGAGTGCGGACAACAACAAAGATTCCGGCAAACCTCAGACGGCAGAAAAGGCGGAGAACAGCCTCAAGGCAGGCCACTCCCAAGGCAATACAGAAAACGGCAGACTCAACGGCATTCCTTCCGTAAGGCTCGAAGGGCGTTCTACTCTGGGCTCACTGCCGCGTCCGGCATACACGGTGAACGAAAGCGGAACCGTTGTAGTTCAGATAGTTGTAAACGAGCAAGGCATAGTCACCAACGCCATTCCGGGCCAGAAGGGTACTACAACCCAGAACGCCACCCTGTGGGCCGAAGCCAAGAAAGCCGCTCTGAAGGCCCGCTTTTCTCCTTCCGACTCACCTACTCAGGTAGGCTACATCACCTACATATTCACCCTGAGATAAATGAATCTGGCAAGTAAGCGTTTTATTTATCGGGCAAGGTAACTGTCTGATAGTCTATCATCTGCGATATAGCTCTCCGGCAGACGGGGCAGAAGAGAGGATATGTATTGTCTCTCATACGGCAGGTCGGGAACGGCCGGTATATGCCCTCGGATAGATAACCTCCGCCCTCATAGATACCTACTTTGTAGTCAGCCTCTGACAGCGTGGAGTAAGCAGGGAGCTTCTGGTCCGACTTAATAACTGTCTCAAAATCTCCATAGCTTCCTGTTCCAAGATGTGTCTTGGGCTGGTTCTTCTTGGACTTTTTGCCTTGCCTGGAATCCAGGCTCTTTCTGAAAGCATTGTCCATCATGTCTTTCCACTTGGAATCAAAGTTTACAAGAGTTGTGATGTTAGGCTCCCAAGGCTCGGTATGAAGGTCGTACTGGTCTGTGCCGTCGTCGTAGAAGTATTCGTCTGCAAGGCCGGCAAAACTGTGGCCGAACTCATGCACCACAACAGGCATGGCCCAGCGGTTGTGAGCTGCCGTCAGAACGTATGAGTTTAGGATGCCGCCGCCGCCGTAGTTGTCTGTGTTGGCAAGGATTATGATATGCTCGTAGGGAACGCTTGCAAGAGCATCATGAAGGTCGAACAGATGAAGCGTGGTCAGATAACGGTCAGAATAGAATGTGCTGAAGTGAGAAGAAAAGGCCGTTTGCTTCCATTCCCCTTTGAGCGGAATGCTCACGCCGCTCTCTTTGCTTTCAACCGGCACGGCTATGAAGTTGAAACGGTCTGAAAGGCTGCTGAAAGGCTCATAACTCAGTATCTGGTCTGCGGTCTGTTTTGCATCGCGATAAAAAATCTCCGTTTCTTCCTTCGTATATCCTTCGGCCACAATGGCTATGTCTATGGCGGTCTTGCTGTCTCCGCCTTTGTAGATATAACGGCATCTATCTAGCGTATAAGGAGATACAACGGGGCGTATAAGAATGTCATCCGGATGGACGGTATGTGTCATGGATGCCGTAACGTTGTCTTTTTTGTCCAGGATTTCCAGCGTTACCAAAGCGGTTCTTTCCGGCATGGGAACCAGATAAACGTTTTCAAAGGCCTTTCTGGTATGAAGAGCTTCCGGAGTTGATTGCCACTCGGAAAAAAGCGTAGAAAATGACATGCGGTAGAGGACCTCGCCGGAGAGCGAATCTCTGAGTGTAAGCTGACCGTTCCCTCTCAGCAGAAGGCGGTCCATGTTTACGTTCCTGCCCCACCAGCCCTCAAGGCGGCTCATCTTGGAAAGCGAAATTTCCGTATGTGTTGCATCGCCTGAAAAGATGTAATCCAGCCTGAGCGTATAATCTGTATTTAACTTTGATGCGTGAAGCGAAAATGAAACAAGCATCGCAGAAAGGAGGAGAAAAAGACCTTTGATTCTCATACTCTTGTTTTGAATATATTTGATTTTCAATTAATTGCAAAGTACCACGCCGAAGCCACCCCTACTGAATATATCCAAAGCGCTTCAGTTCTCTCTTGTTTTCTCTCCAGGCAGGATCCACCTTGACAAAAATCTTGAGGAAGACCTTACGTTCAAAGAACTTTTCCATTTCTTTGCGGGCCTGAGTGCCTACTCTCTTGAGGGCCTTGCCCTGCTTTCCTATGATGATGCCCTTCTGGCTTTCCCTCACGACATTTATTACGGCCTCAATGGAGTACATCTGCTCTTCTTCTATGAACTGCTCTATCACCACCTCGGCGCAGTATGGAATTTCCTTGCTGTAATTCTCCAGAATCTTTTCTCTGAGAATCTCCGAAGCAAAGAACCTGAGGTTCTTGTCTGTGAGCACATCGCGGTCGTACCATGCATGCTGCTGAGGGAGCAGAGACACAATCTTTGAAAGAAGAAGGTCTGTGTTCAGCTTGTTCAGGGCACTCATCGGAAGAATGTCGGCCTTGGGAACCAGTGTGTGCCATTTGTCGGCGAGCAAAGACAGAGCATCTTCCTCTGAAAGTTTGTCTATCTTGTTTATCACAACTATGACCGGGCAGCTCAGCAGGTTCAGTTTGTCAATGTATTCCCTGTTTTTTTCAGAAGACTCATAAACATCGGTGACATAGACAATTATATCAGCATCACCTATAGCCGTATCTACAAAGTTCATCATAGCCTCCTGGAGTTCGTAGGAAGGCTTGAGAATGCCGGGAGTATCTGAGAACACTATCTGGTAGTCGTCTCCGTTTACTATTCCCATGATACGGTGGCGTGTGGTCTGGGCCTTGGCGGTAACTATAGAAAGCTTTTCGCCCACCAAGGCGTTCATGAGGGTAGATTTGCCCACATTGGGGTTGCCTATTATGTTAACAAAGCCGGAACGGTTTATCTTGTCTTCCATGGGAGTAATGTTAAGAGGCTTATTCTCAGCTGTTAATTTATTCGTAAGACCCCATTTTGAGGATGTTGACTTCTTTTTCCGTAAGGAAGCGCCACTGCCCGCGGCGGAGGTTCTTCTTGGTAAGACCGGCAAAATAGACTCTGTCCAGCTTTATGACCTCATAGCCCAGACTCTCAAAAATCCTTCTTACAATGCGGTTTCTTCCGCTGTGGATTTCTATTCCGAGCTGGCTCTGGTCTCCGTCTATGTAGGAAAGGGCGTCGGCTGCAATCATTCCGTCTTCCAGATGTATTCCCTTGAGTATCTGGTCAAAATCCTTGGCCTTAAGGTTAGAGTCCAGGAATACATGATAAATTTTCTTCTTCAGATATGACGGATGCGTGAGCATTTCCGTAAGCTGCCCGTCGTTGGTCAGAAGCAGGACTCCGGTTGTATCTCTGTCCAGACGCCCTACCGGATAAACCCTCTGGGGGCATTTGCCGGATACAAGGTCAAGAACGGTCTTACGGTCATGGTCGTCTTCGGTTGTGGTAACGCAGTTCTTGGGTTTGTTCATCAGGATGTAAACCTTTTCCTCGCCCTTGAGAAGCTGCCCGTCCAAGCGTACCTCATCGCTGAGGAAAACCTTGGTCCCGAGTTCTGTAACTACCTGACCATTAACGGTTATAACACCATGCTGAATGTATTCGTCGGCCTCTCTTCGGGAGCAGATTCCGGAATTTGCAATGAACTTGTTCAGACGTATGCCCTCCTCGCCTGCTGCTTTGGGCTTGCGGGGTTTGGGGATGTAGGCCTGGGCACGGGGCTTTCTTGCGGCAGACTGGGCCTGACGGTCTTCAATCTGGCTCCTCAGCTGCTCAAAATCGCCGCGTGTGCGTTTTGCCCTTACCGGCCTTACCGGAGCCTCAGCTTTCATCCTTGCCGGAGCCTCAGCCGCTTTCCGATATGTCCTCTTTGCAGGCCTTTCTGTGCTGCTCAGCGATGCACTCCTCAGAGGTCTTCCTTCTTTCTTGAAGGAGGAAGTGCGCTGACCGTCTTTCCTTGATGAGAAAGTGCGCTGACCGTCTTTCTTGAAGGATGAAGTGCGCTGGCCGTCTTTCTTGAAGTAAGAGGTGCGCTGACCGTCTTTCCTTGATG
>ERZ842401.1343-NODE-1343-length-35423-cov-122.093474_pt1 | contig 35423 bp, 25 predicted proteins | sample MGYA00521270_ERZ842401 | MGnify/ENA primary metagenome ERZ842401 (study PRJEB31892, sample SAMEA3878208) | bioreactor metagenome | biome: Moose rumen | place: Sweden | collected 2011-10 | study: EMG produced TPA metagenomics assembly of the PRJEB12797 data set...
CCTTATACATCGCTAAATTTGGATAAAAGTTTAGAGTTTACCACATTCTGCATAAGAGTAATAATTTCCATCCGTCACGATAACATGGTCGGTGAAGTGGATGCGCATAATCTCACAACTATGCTTGATGGACTTTGTCAGTTCATCGTCTGCCCTGCTTGGCATCAGACTGCCGCTTGGGTGATTGTGACAGGCTGCAAGGATGGTTGCGTTACTCAGTACGGCTTCGCGCATGATGATACGAACATCTACGCTTGTCTCGGTAATTCCTCCTTGGCTGATTTTCACGGACTTGATAAGTTTGTAGTTGTTGTTCATCAGCAGGATGTGGAATTGCTCTACCTCTAAATCCATCATTCGGGGAAGCATATAGTTATAGATACGGGTGGCTGTACCCATGTCGGGGCGGAGTTCTGCGGTTGCTGCTTGTCTGCGCTTGCCTAACTCAACTGCTGCCATAATCTTACATGCGGTCTGTGTGCCTACGCCCTCAATGTCCTCAAACTCGTCGAAACGTGCCTTGCCTAAAGATTTGAGGTTGTTGTCGAACTTACCCATAACGTGTTTGGCAATGTCCACTGCGCTGTACTGCTGCGTTCCGCTGCCGATAAGGATGGCTAATAACTCTGCGTCCGTGAGGCTGTCGGTGCCTAAACGCTGTAGTTTCTCGGTGGGTCTGTCCTCAATGCTCCATCTGCTAATGGGGAGTTTCATTGTTGCTGCTGTGCTCATAATTCAGTTGTATTGATAATTTGATGTTCTGTGATATGTCTTTGTCTTGGCGAGAAAGAGGGTCATCCGCACGTCTGCCCCTGCTGCCCGCATCTGCTCGATAAAGGCATTGGCGGTGGCACAAGTGGTGCAAATGTCATCTATCAGCAACACACGCTTGCCGTTGAAATAGTCGGTGTCTATCTGCACGTTGCTCTTCTGTCCGTGCTTCTTGCTGATATGCACTTTCTCACGCTTGCCGATAACTTGGATATGCTCAAAGCCGTTGATGGCATTGCACTTGGCGCAAACACTGGCAGAGAAACGCTTATACCTGCGCTTGTTGGTCTGCTCACAACTGGCAGGGATGCACACGATAATGGTATTTGTCAAGTCCATCGATGCGAGTGTCTTTGCCACAAGGTCTGCTGCCCACTTGGTTGCATACCTCCTGCCAGCCTTGAAGTCGAGCAAGTGGCGCATAGTGTCCTGCGTCTCGAAGTCTGCACGGCGCATATAACGCTGCGGAGTGTACTGCATAATGGCGTATTTGAACATATCTGAAAGGGGTTAGAGGATGATACGTGCAAGGAATAGCACCGTCCAGAATACGGCTGCAATGAGCCATAGGACGAGGTTTGCGACTGCCCTGAAGCAATGCCACAGGATGCGGACTGCCCAAAGGATGAAGCGGAAGAGGAAGTAACCCATAACTGCTAATGTTGTTGTACTGTTGTATGCCATAATCTTTATTTTTTTATGTGGATCCAGGACCCGTAGTGCAGTTCCTTGTGAACTAATCTCGAACCGTGAATCTTTCGTTTTTTTTTGCGTATTCCTATCGCCGTTTGTTTGTTCCTACGACTTTTTCAAAGGTAGCAGAATTGGATTCGCAAAGTTTTTTCGGCGAAATACTACCCCCTTGCGGGTGTGGAGATTTCCCCGAAACCCCTTGGGGCTTGAAACTTTGCCATTCCAATTTGCGTTTTACCTTTGTCGTAGGAACAATCAAACATCAGGCGATTGGAAGACCTGCGAAAGTTCACGGCGAGATTCGTATGCATGGGCTACGCGCACCCCCCTTCGCGAAGCGAACGGACTTCCGGGCAGATTGAAGATGTTCGCTGGGACGAATAAATGTTCAGCATATCAGAAGGAGTGATTTCGTAAAAGCAACCAGAACAGAGCGGATGAGAACAAGAAATCGGTTGTCCTCACCTGCAATACTGAATGCCCTTGCGGTTCCCAGTTTGCAAGTGAGGACAGCCGTTTTCTCTCGTCCGCTGACAGTCGGGCGTGTCTTATAGCCTTATCAGTGCCTTGCACACCGACAAGGCTATAAGACTTGCCCGACGACATTAACGCTTTTACGACGGTCGGATGTACTTTTCGGTATCAGATAACGATGTCAGAGGCTGGCAGTTGAGTATGAAGCGGGATAGGCTTACGATTACTTGATGATTATTTGGGCTTGACTTTGCAGATTGCGAAAGCCTACATATAGAAAAAGGGGACAACCACAATTCAGTGTGCGCGTCGGCTGAAGCGAACGTGTTCGGTCAGGCGGTGGCACTCTGAATTGCGGTTATTCCCCAGATAGTCCGAAGATGTCATCTGCCCGTCAGATGACTGCTTCGGGCGGCAACAATCGCTTTCGCAACCAAACATTGGGCAAACAAGCGACTCCCAATGCTTTTATACGTAACTATAAGTTTCATATAAAATGATTTCTAACAAGGTAATAGTTAAGAATATATAATTAATATGTGGTTTTAATGTGTTATTATAAATAATTAAATACTAATCGGTATCTTTGCAAAATAAATTGAGTCGTTAAATCTACTGATATTAAATCGGCTTTGAAAATATGATATATCATGTATGAAGAAAAAAGTATTCATGCTACGAAAACATTGGAGATTAGTTCTCAAACTTGCATGGGGAAAACAACACTATAAAGCATGGCGTGAATATCCTTGGGCAGGTTGGGGACTGGTTTTATGGATCGCTTTTCCGTTCATTTGGTATTATCTCATTTTTCCTTGGCTATATTATTGGTTCTTTGACTTCTTTTGGGAATATCATAGTACGACAAAGAGGGAGATGTATTCGTGGATGTTGCCTTCGGTAACAGCCATAATTGGGTTCTTCTCAACCTTTATATGGCTTGATTTGAAACAGACGGCACATCGTGACGAGATTTATCGCCGCAGACGTATCAGGTGGCATCTTCGTTTCGAGAGAGAGCGTAAAAAGGGTGAAGAGGAATATCAAGAGTGGCTGAAAGAGTTTGAGCAAAGACAAAGAGAGTCCGAAGAACGTCACCGCGTTTTCATGGAAGAGAGGGATAAGATACGTCGCGAACATGAGAGATGGATGCAACAACAAGAAGAATTGGCACGGCAAAGAAAGGAAAAAAATAAAAAGCAGCGGGAAGAGAGACGTAAGAAAAGGGAAGAGGAAGAACGGATTCGTGAAGAAAACAGAAGGAAGCGTTATCAGCATTTCTGTAATTTGCGACATGTTGCCATCCAACGAATAGAGAAGTGTATTTCAGAGCGACCCAACGGGGAGTTGTTTGGACATGCATATATTTTCACCCGTGATGAAAGTGATACAATCTTAGAGGATTTTTCGATTATCTTCGGAAATCAGGTATTTGCAGTCCAACTGACGTATCCTGAAGCCTATCTTAGAATCGGAGAGAACCTATTGCGGAACCAATATGCCGATAAACCCTGGAAATGGGATTTGGAAAGGAGAATGTTCATTGATGATTGTATAAGAAGTCGGCTCGTGCCATGCCTGTTTGAGTATGATCCATGCACATACCTGCCAATAGATGTTACAGGGTGGAACTTACGCCATGCCGTAACTGAAGAAAACATAGTTCCTGCCCGATACATTCAGCCAAGCCTTATAGAAATGTCTCCATGGGAGGTTGAGACTCAGATGATTCAGTTCGTAAGGGAATATATTGCATTTGAGGAAGATGGTTTGAAGTTTGAACGTGGCACCCTTACTAACCGTACAGATATACTCTGGAAGATTGATTCTCAAGGGAATCGCTCATGGATACAAGTTCGTAAAGTTCAGAAATTCAGTCCCATTACCCCAGCACAATTTGAATGGTTCCTCCGAAGTGAATATCTGCTTAGTAAATATCCTGGTTATATAGCACAAATCATTTATGCACGTAAAGGGATAGAGAAACTGCGTCCAGTAAAAAGCCCTTTACGTAATATCGCCTACGAAATGTTATTTGAACAATTACAAAAAGCCATTATGCAATCAGAACATCAAGACATCTGATGCGGCATAAATTTGTTGCAAATAACGGACTTAATCAATCTTTAACTTTCTGATAATCAGCAGATATTTTCCAGAATCGTGCAACAATGCGACTCAGAAGATTTGCTTTATTAATATATTCCTTATAACTTTGCAGGCAAATCGCCTCTTTTATTAATATGTGATTACTTACAAAAATGATGAACAAACGGAGGAAGCCGAAAATCCGTAACTAAGAGTAGGCGAGTTATAGAAAAAATTACAATGAAAAAAAATGTATTGAAAACTGTATTTGCTGCAATCTGTTTTGTTGCAGCAGGAATTAGTGGTATGAAGGCATATAATGCAGATAACATGTCCGAGGCAGATATGCTTTTCACCGAGAATATTGAAGCACTGAGTTCTGGTGCAGAAGGTGGAAATGGCTATGAGAAAAAATCTGAATCCGATTGCCCTGTGCCTTTTGAATATAAAAAATCTAGAACTTGTCAAAGAACAACTAAGAATACAAGTTGTACTGAATCTGATTGTTTTTAATAAAATCACTTGATACAATATCTGGTTTGTCTTATTGAATATTCTTAATTCAAATCAGTATTGTATCAAGTCAACATACAAATATATTTATATCCTAACATTTTTAAATATTGACCATGTCGTTTTATAAAATAAAAACAAACTGTTTCTTTATTTATTCTTTGTTTTCTATTTTGTTTTTTTTTGTTTCATGTGATAAGGGTACTGATAACTCTCAGAAAATAATAGTGAGATCTATTAACTTTACAGACTGGGAAAAAATCATAGAATTTGTTGATGTTATTCCTCTTCAAGAAGATAGCAATTGTATTATTTCCATGGCAGATCATTGTTTATTGTCAAAAAACTGTTTATTTTTTAGCGATTACAAGACAAGACAAATACATACTTACTCAACATCTGGAAAGTATATTGGTAAAATTGGACAAAAGGGACATGCTAAAAATGAATATACAAAGGTATTGGATATGTGGTTAACAGAAAATGATTCTACCCTCGTTGTTTTAGACACACGAAGTTTATTGTATTATAATTCTAATACAGGAACTTTAAAAAAAAGAGTTAGGAATAGAAATTTTGACTATGAACGTTTTGCTATTCAAAATGATAGTAGTATATTATACATTCCTGATATTGATGGAACGGCAAGCGTTATATTGGAAAGTGGAGAAAATAATGTTGAGTTACGTCAAAGAAAACGCGTTCCATTTATGGTAAACACATTTTACAAGTATGGAGATTCCTGTAGAGTTATATGTGATTATGGAGATTTTTACATTGACACTTATGACTCTCATAAGTTATACAAAACATATTCATTTGAATTAGGGGGTATGGCTCTTCCAGAAAGGCTCAGTACTAAAACATATGATGAGTTTGAATATGTTGATGGCGAACCTGATTATTTCAAATGTATCACAAGAGCACATGAGACATGTAACAATATATTTGTCAAATTTGTAGGTCCCAATCAGACATATTATTCACTATTTGCTAACAAACACAATCTAAAGAATGTAATTGGACCATCACCCAAAGGAGCTGGTCTTGCTATTATTGGAGCAGATATGGAATATTTTTATGCTCTTCTATATCCTGATTATGTTGAAGATGGTGTATTTACAAAGAAAATCATTGAGAAATACAAAATAAAAACAAAGAACCCTATTCTTATAAAATTTTCAATTAAAAATGAGGTATTTGCATAAAATATTGATTGCTATTATAATTATATTTTGTTCATGCAATTCAAAACAAGCGGAAGATAACCAAGTAAAAACTTTTGTTGGAAGTCAATTTGTATTGCTTACCGATTCAATGATTAAATTCAAATCAGAAACTGCTATAAAAGGGACGAAAAAATATACATATGTGGTCTTTATTGATTCAATTGACTGTTCTGAGTGTACTATAAATGGTATGACGTTATGGGCGGATGATCCAGATATGATGGATGCATTAGAGTCGGGAGTTTTAGATTATGCATTTGTTTTTTCTCCACGTAATAGTGCAAAGATAAGAATAGTTGATAAGATCAAAGAAGATTGTATTTTTCCAGAATACACATATGTTGATACTGCTGAAGTTACATTAAGGCATAATCCCAACATTCCTCATAACAGAGCTATGCACACTTTTTTGGTGGACAATTATGGAAAGGTGTTAATCGTAGGATCACCAATATATAATAACAGAGTGAAACAACTATTCAAAAAAATTATAGGTCAAAGAAATAAGATTATATGAATATCATATTTTTCGGATTGAGATGGAATAACGCATAATACTTTGGGTAGAACAAACTGACAGATTTTAAAAAGTCATTTTTAAATACGTTATCTGGTTTCCATCGGACAAATCCTCATAATCCAGATCTGGAATAATGAAGATTATCTTTTGCTTTCTTATTTGATGTTGTTAAGTCTTGGAATCCGGGATGCCTTTCTGTTGCTAGGAGCACCCAGTCCTTCTCGCAGTCCGATTCTTACTATAGAAGGTTGAAATTTGTTGCAAATATCACATTCTCAAAAACTCAACGCCCTCATATTCAGTATATTAAATTTCGAATAGTGCAACATCTATTTGCATAGGAAAAGAAAAAACTATACTTTTGCAAAATAAAATATACATTTAAAAAGCAAATGGAGGAAGCCGAAAATCCGTATTAGAGTAGGCGTATAATATTTTAAAACTAGTAAAATGAAAAAGAATGTGATGAAAACGATGGTTGCTACTGTATGTGTGGTAGCTGCAGGTATGGGTGGTGTGAAGGCGTATAATGCTGCAAATCAATCGCGGGCCAATGTGCTGCTTATGGAGAATGTAGAGGCGCTAAGTCAGGGTAATGAAGTAGGAAATTGTATTGAATCTCAGTGTGGTTTTGGCGGATACGGTACTTGCTATTATCATTGCGGTAGTATTGTTGGTGTTTGTGCCGGCGCATATAACAAAGTCATTTAGTTTACTAGAAAAATGAGATTCTGTATTGTTCAATTATAACTATTTGGCAACATAGAATCTCATTAAAATTTTACACTATTATGGGGAAATATTACTATAGTATATTCATGTTTATGAATTTGCTTATATTCTCGTGTACAGACAACAAACCTGTTATAAACGAATTTTATATAGAAGGACAAGAAATAAAGGTAGACTCTGCAAATAATCATATAGGTCCGAAGGTACTTTATGGAGACATTTTGTATGCGTGGAATAGAGATTATTATGGTGGAAGACTAACCAAACAGGAATGGCAGAAGGCTGATAGACTATTAGTTTCTGGAGATGGTCATAATGAATTTGGATATATGATTTTATCTAGGAATCACGATGGCATATTATTTATTCTTAATCGGTCATGGATTGGATCAAAATATCTCTCGTTAGTAAAGATTCCGTATGCAGATAGTGTTACAACAATAAAAGATGAAACAAAATGGGAAAGATACAGCCTTAAACAAACTCCCCTATTGGGTCCTAATGGCAAGAATTTTGTCGTTTTATCCGACTCTACCATACTCGTAACAGGAGCACCTTATGAAAATATTAGCCACGTTTTCTCCATTATAGATTTCAAAAATCAAAAGGTTACTCCTTTGGACTATTGGCCTAGCAACAATTCAAAATCTGACAGTATTAAGGAAAATAGACGCTATGCAGATAGTAGCGTTCTATTAGATAATGGGAAAGGTAGATTCTTATACCAAAATGGTTGGTGGAGGTATTCTTTCATTTTTACCATTGATGGAACAAAAACGAATATCATAAGTTGGTTGTATTCTGATGACTTTAGTGAAAAAAATAAAACTAAGGTATTAGCCAGTTGTTCTAATGAAAATAGAATATACATGCTTTTGAGGGATTCGAACAGCAAAGGGGACAAATTGGACAAATTTGAGGACCCTTTTATATTTGGTAATACGATAGAAGTGTTTGACTGGGGCGGTACGAAACAACAAATCATTCATCTTGATAAATACGGCCAGAACCTCATGTTGTCAGATGACAACAAAACCCTTTACTTGGTTTCTGATTATTCAGAGGACAAGCCAGAGCCTTTTATTTACGCTTACGATTTGAGTTCACTAAAATGATGCACCTCAAAATAAAAACAGCAGACTATATCCTGTTAACTGCAATAGGATGTTATATTCTTTCTGCATGTAATTCGCATAAAGCGGAAGTACAAGCAACGGTGGAGAAAATGCAATCGTCCACAATAACCATTCCATACGAACGGATGGAATGTTGGGCAAGCGACTCTATTGTAGAAGATAGGCCTTGGAATAAAGCTAAACTTAAACTGGTACATTATGTTGATTCTGCAACATGTTCCACTTGTTATTTGCAAAAGATTGCTATTTATGGGCTCTTGTTTAGTATGGAGGCTCAATCAAATAATGATTTCTATAATGTATTCATAATAAATCCCAATATTATAGCAAAGAAGAAACTCATATCCGATTTTTCTGGAAAATTGATACCTAAGACAATTTTTGTTGATTCTTCCAATGTCTTTATGGAATCAAACCCCAATTTACCGTCAGAGTCAATGTATCATACGTTTATGCTTGATGAGAATAACAGGGTGATTCTCGTTGGTAATCCTATGCTCAATAAACAAATTGAAGATATGATGTTGTCTATCGTAGATGAGAAATTTGGAAACAATTTATCACCGAAAGTAGAAAAGAATATTGAATAGTAATAACAATTTGGATTTTTCAAACATCAACAGGCCAGAATTCGAAAGGTACTATGGCGTTTTATAGACAATCCTTTTGAAACATAAAACCTCATACTTTACCATAGAGATAATGAGGGCATATCAATTTGAATACCCTCGATGGGTATGAAGATGCTTACATAGCAATGGCAACAGATGCTCTTGAATTTCATAGTGGTAAATAAAGATATTGAGGTTCAATTTATTAGGATGATGCGATGTCTATATAATGTTCTTTTACTGTCAACATGTCTTTTGAATTTTTTATAGATTATAACCATTTGAGCCTTTTGAAGAATGAAATTTGTTGCAAATGATAGACTGAGCTACCTTTTAACTTTCTGAAAATCAGCATCATGTTTTCAGAATCGTGCAACAACACGATTCGAAAGGTTTGCATTACTAATATATTTCTTATAACTTTGCACAAATATATAATTCTATCTATATGTAATCATTTACAAAAATGACGAGCAAACGGAGGAAGCCGAAAATCCGTAACTAAGAGTAGGCAATCGTATAATAAACATATTTCAAAGAATGAAAAAAAAAGTATTAAAGACAATGGTCGCTTCTGTATGTGTAGTAGCCGCTGGAATGGGTGGTATGAAGGCGTATAACGCTGGTGGTCTGTCAGAGACGAGCATGCTCCTCTCAGAAAATGTTGAAGCACTGAGTGGAGGAGAACCTGGAACAATAATTGCGTGTATAGCTGCACCTGGTTACGTATGTTATCACGATGGTTACATTTTGATTAACTATAGAGAAGTGTGGCTATAGTACTATAATTTTGCGATGTTTAAACAAAAGTCACGAGCGTATACATACGTGAATGACAAGTAAACGGAGGAAGCTGAAAAACCGTACTAGAGTAGGCGTATTTTTTAAAAACTAGTAAAATGAAAAAGAATGTATTTAAGACAATGGTAGCCGCAGCATGCGTGGTTGTCGCAGTTATGGGTGGCATGAAGGCGTATAATGCTAAAAATTTTTCTGAGGCAGACTTGCTGCTTGCAGAAAATGTAGAGGCACTGAGTGCTCGTGAGTCAATAGAGATTCACATATGTTATCCGTCTCCTGGTTCTATATGTATAGTAGGTTTCAATGGAACTCAATATGAGATATGGCGCAACTATATTAATTATATCTAGAATTGGGCAAATGAGGTTTTTCGTCCATACATTTAATGTGTGGATGCAAAACCTCATTTTAACAATATAGAGACAAATAAATCAATAAGTATGAGAACAAAATATCTAATTATCTTTACAATCGCCATAATCTCCTTTTTCTCTTGTTCTGACAAAAAGAATATAGTAACCGAAGTTTCTCTTGAGGGACAACTTGTAAAAATAGACGCGAATGAGGGGAAATGGGCCAAATGGATGTTAGGTGACAAAATTTATGCTAGGGATCTGGATTTTAACCTTTTTTCTGGAAAACTGACAAAATCAGAATGGCAGAAAGCAGACACGGTATTTGTTTGTGGACATGGACATAATGAATTTGGGCTGACGACTTTATCACAAGACGATGAAGGGGCTTTGTATGTTTTGAATCTTCCTATTGAAGGAGGAAAGTTGGTCTCACTTACAAAAATACAGCATCCTGATAACATTGCCACTGTTAAAGACCCAACAAAATGGGAAAAATATGACCTTAGACTGTTGCCTTCATTTTTGCAAAACGGAGAAACATTTGTAGTCATGTCCGACTCCACAATTCTCGCAACAGGGGCGCCCGCAAACGATATGCGCCACGTGTTATCAGTCATCAACTTTAAAAACCAGACAGTCACCGCTTTGGACTATTGGCCAGACGATGGTACACCAGAAAATATGGTAGAACAGAAATGGATAACTTATACTAGTGGTAGTGGTGTCGCAAGGAATGGAAAAGACAAATTTCTATATTGGGATGATTCTGGAAAGCTTGCTTTCATATTTACTATTGATGGCAAAAAAGCGAACATCTTGAGCTATATATATTCTGATCGCCTCCCAATTTTAGGGATAGATAAAACTCCATCAACCGAACGTATTCATTGTTGCGTGGATCATGACAGAATCTATTTGCTTTATAAGAATTCTAATAGTAAGGGTGAAATAATGGAGAAAATTGACATGAAAGATCCATTTCCAATGGGTAATACAGTCGAGGTGTACGACTGGGATGGCGTAAAGCAACAAATTATTCATCTTGATAAATATGGAAGAACCATCATGTTATCCAAGGATGGCAAGACCCTTTACCTTTATTCTGAATATATGAATGATGAATCTGACATATATATTTTTTCATATGATTTGAGTTCTATAAAATGAATTGTCATTATAAAATGGGAAAAATAGGTTGTTTCCTGCTACTTGCAGCGGGATGTTGTGTTTTGTCTGCCTGCAACTCGCATAAGACAGAAGTACAAGAAACTGTGGAGAAAATGCAATCGTCAGCAATAGCCATCCCATACGAACAGATGACATGTTGGGCAAACGATTCTATTTTAGAAGTTTCACCTTGGAAAAAAGCCAAACTGAAACTGGTTCATTATGTGGATTCAGCTATGTGTTCCACCTGTTATCTGCAGAAGATTGCGATAATAAAAAAATATTTGTTTAGTATGGAAACATTGTCAAATAATGAATTCTATAATATTTTCATCATAAATCCAGATAGTAAAGCAAAGAAGAAACTCAAATTGAAATATTTGGAAAAGTCTATACCCCAGACAATATTTGTAGATTCTGCTAATATCTTTATGAAAGTAAATCCTAATATGCCTTCAGAGTCGATGTTTCATACTTTTCTGCTTGACGAAAACAACAAAGTGATTCTCGTTGGTAATCCAATGTTTAATAAACAAATAGAAGATATGATGTTATCTATTGTAGAAGAAAAGTTTGGAAAAAGTTTAATACAACAAAGCAGATTAGCAAATAATGAATAGATTGTTCTTGTTTCTCCTTGCAGTTATCCTTTTACTGAGTTCTTGTAACGATGAACTTAACCGTAGTTTGGATTTCTCAGATTCCAATCGCCCTGAACTAGAAAAAGTCCTAGAATATTTTAAAGACGATCCGAATCCTTTAAAATACAAAGCTGCACAATTTCTAATAAAGAATATGCCCTATCACATATCTTATTATGGTGATGGGGCTAAGCGATTTAATGATGCGTATATAATAATGGCAAAGAATGCAAAGGAATTTCGTGATAGTGTTATCAATCGTAAAACACAAGCGATAGCTAACGCTCAACTGAAACGAGCCTCTGAGATTAAGACGATGAAGGCTGATTATCTTATAAAAGCGATTGATGAGTCTTGCAGTGTTTGGGAAAAAGTTAATTGGAGCAAGGACTATGATGAGTCTTTGTTCTTTAACTATGTCTTGCCATATCGTGTATATGATGAGATGCTGAGTGACTGGCGCGAGGAGATAAGAAATGACTTTTCATATATATCTTCACCAATAGTATATAGCGAAAAAGGGGTGCAATATCCAGCATATAAAGCTCAAATTGCCAGTGCAAAGGTTGTAGAAGCGTCCAATGCACTCAAAGGGAAAGTAGTACAGATGGACAGGGCTGGCGCATCTATTACATATTGTATCCATACAGATCTTACAGTACAGAAACTCATCAGATTCAGTTATAATACAATGCTTGTAGATGTCAAAGCATCTGTGGAATTAAATGGTAAGCCCGTAGGTTCCTTTATCGTAGAGCCAGTTAACAGCAAATACAAATTTAATAAATCCCGTTTTGGTATGGTGCTTGATTTGCAGAAAGGTGAAAACAGGATTACTGTAAAGTATGCAAACAAACCATTTAGTCTTGATTACATGGAGGTTGCTGCATACGAGCCTTATTTTGACAACAATGCTGTAGATTACTCTAATTCCTATTGCCAGATTCAGAATGTGGCAACTAAAAACTACGTCTCTCTTGATACCATTAGTTCTACTATAGGTCAACCAATAACCCTACATAAGTATTCACCCCATGACAACACCCTAAACCTCCGTCTTGACTATCAAGGGTATCCTTCATGGAAGATTTGCCCTATGGATTCCGCAAACTTGTATCTGGAGGATTATTTGGTTAATCTTGACACAATGGCTATTGTCAGCAAACAAGTGCTTATCGAAGTTGAAAATCCCGATCCTCATTATACGGAAAACACAACACATTATCAGTCAAAATACATTAACCATCAGAAATGGGTGATTATACCTGTAGGGGATGGCATGTGTAAGATAATGAACAAGTTATCTGGTTTGTTCTGGGAGTCAACCATTGACAAGAATACAGGCAAAGAGATTATTGTGCTGAATTACTATTCCAGTAAGGACACTCAAAAATGGAAGATAACTCAAACAGGAAAGAATCCTCGTCCGCAGTCCTTCTTCAAAGTTGGCAATGCTCAATCTGAAGCATTGAAAGTGACTGATGTCATGAAGCAATTCCAAACCATCGGAAATAGAGGCTGGGTATCTCCAAGTATTGCTTCTATTCTGAAGTATCGTACAGGGCCGTGTCCTGATGAAGTTGTTTATGTTACATCGTTATCAAGATACCTGGGTATTCCTGTTGCGATAGACTTTGTCCCTCATTGGGGAAATCGTACAAATGGACATACGTGGAATGCGTTTATTCTGCCTAATGGAAAGTCAACACCATTCTATATGCAATATGCACCGGGAGATACAACCCAATTCACACATAGTCCTGTTTATTTGAAACCGAAAATCTATAGGCGTCGTTACGAAATCAATAGAGACATTATGGATGATTTTAGTGGCGAGAAAGATTATCCAGAGTTGTATAGATTTCCAAAGTTTACCGACGTCACTGACGAATATTTGCCAACAACGGATGTAACGCGTGAGATACCCAAGGAATACGACAATCATGATATCGCATATATCTGCGTCAACGATAGAGAAGACTGGGCACCTGTTCACTATAGTAAGATTGCATGGGGTAAAGCAACTTTTAAGTCTATGGGACGTAATATTCTTTATTCTGTAGGCATTTGGGAATCCGGACGAATCATACCAGTAGGTAATCCTTTCATCATTCAGGCGGATGGGACTATAAGAGATATAATATGTGATAAGAGCAAGCGCCAGACCATGACCTTGTATCGCAAATATCCATTTTTCGCACAATTTGATTCGTTCAAAAACCGCATGGATCTTGGTGAGTTCCAAGGAAGTAACACAAAGAATTTTTCGAAATCGACGACGTTGTTTACTCACAAGGGATTCACGTATGGATGCTGGTATGAACAAAAGATTGAAACATCAGGAGAGAGATACAAGTATCTTCGCTATATTGGCCCCAAAGGTTCATATTGCAATGTAAATGAAATAGCTTTCTTCAATAGTCATGGTAAGAAATTGACAGGTAAGATTATCGGTACTGAGGGTACGGAAAAGCAAGGAAAGGAGACTGTCTTTGATGGTGATGTACTTACAGGCTTTAATGGAACTGGACCTGATGGTAATTGGGTAGGTCTTGAACTGTCTGAACCTTCCGATGTGGCTGTCGTTGGATATATGCCTCGTAATGATGGCAACACTATAGAGGTCGGTGACAAGTATCAATTGCTCGTTTATAACAAAGGTGAGTGGGAGACGTTGGCTTGGATATGTGCTAAAGAGACTAAACTTGTGTTAAAGAATATGCCAAGCGGCGGTTTGTATCTTCTAAAGGATATAACCAAGGGTAAAGAGGAACGAATCTTTACCTATGAGAATGGTAAGCAGGTTTGGTGGTAATATTGATTGGCAAATGAGTATAAAAGGAAAGATAGAAACAGTTTTGCGTATTGTACTCGGAGTATGTTTTATACTCTCGGGTATCATGAAGGCTGTTAATGTATATTCATTTGCACAAGAGATAAGATTATATATCGAAGCCTATATGGACTCCTGTTTTGTGCAATGGACGGTTGAGATTGCGGTCGTAATTTGTGCAATAGAGACAATAACGGGTTTATTGGCTTTGAAAAGGGAATATGTAGCAGTAGTTTCAGTTGTGTTCCTTGTTATAATGTCTTTCTTTGTTTGGCTTACTGGCATTAATTTATTCTGCCCTTCACTGATGGGAAGTATTGAATCATGCGGATGCTTTGGGGAATTGGTGCATCTTTCCCCATTGGCTTCTTTTGTGAAAAGTGTTGCTTTATGGGGAATATCTGCAGGGCTGTTTGGACTATGTATGATGGCTGATTGGAGGAAGTTCTTTCTGAAGAATTTTCTTATGGATGGCAATACGTATGCTATATTGGTGGCAGGAGCTTTGCCTCCTGTGTATTCGTATCTTTACTTTGAGAACATGGATCATATATGGTATCTTGCCGGGTATATTGTTTTATGTATTATTGTAGTGAGTTCGTTAGGATTTTGTTATGTCATTCGGAAATAGGATTATCATATATATAGTCAATATCATAATATCATTAGCCATATTATATGGATTATGGCTACTGATGCGCGTTTGTGTGTTTGACTATTTCACTATTCCAACCAATTCCATGATTCCGACACTAAAGCCTGGGGACAAGGTGATTGTAAACAAACTATTGATGGGGGCAAGGATATATAAGAACTTTGAATTTAGTTCCAAAGGACAAGAACTGCAATCTTTTAGGATGAAGGGAATAAGAAGTGTGAAGCATAATGATATTGTAGTGTTTAATGTTCCGATCCATGATGATCGTTTCTCATTTATTATTAATAATAATATGTGTAAGCGTGTCGTGGCAGTTCCTGGAGACAGTCTCAGTGTTGTAGATGGATATTACAGGAACAATAACTACAATGGAACTTTAGGCTTGAAATCTATGCAGAAGAAACTGACAGAAATTCCAGATTCGATGATGTATGGGATTGTTTTAGATGCATATCCGTTTGACAAGAATGTAGGTTGGAAGATAAAACAGTTTGGCCCGATGTATATTCCACGTCTTGGTGATGTGATTTATCTTACAGCAAGAGAAGGCGTGATATATAGAAGAATGATGGAGTGGGAATTATGCAAGAAAATAACTTGGGATTGGGAGAAGAATGAGGTTTATGCAGATGGCAAGATTATAAAAAGGCATACATTTAAGCATAACTATTATTTTTGTGCTGGGGATAATGCGCTTGACTCAGACGACTCACGTTATTGGGGCCTTGTCCCTGAAGAGTATATAATAGGAATCGTAGCAAAGATTATTCATGGAGATAAATAAGATTTCGGATATATTATGCAAGTCAGGATGTGGCATCATCAGAATTGGCATTATTATTATGATGATGCTAACTACCGTTATGGCTGTTGAGAGACGATGGATGGCATGCGATATATGGCTTTTCTATGTCATTCCTGTACTTTTATTGTTTGGCTTTGCGGTATTAATGTGGAAAAGGCTGAAGTTTGATTGTACTCTTACAGATATTGTGATTGTTGTTTGGTTTGTGTATTATGTATGCAGAACGTGGATCGGTAATGAATGGCCATGTCAGATGGAGTTTTTGAAAACAACGGAACTCTTTCTGTTATATGTTGGTCTCCGTCTGGCATTTCATGGAACAAATATGTCTGCCAGATTATTGATTGGCTGTATTCTTGTTTTCGGATGCTATGAGGCATGGCTTGGCGTGTCACAGATGTATGGTGACGATGTCAGTCGTCATAGCTTATATGCCCTTACTGGTACTTTCCTGAATCCAGGCCCTTATTCTGCATACCTGATGCTTGGTGTGGTTGTAGGATTGGTTGCTATGGAGAATATAAAAGGTGTATGGAGGCATTTGATTATTGTTGCTGTAGTGATTATGGCAATTGTGCTTCCTGCCACTTGGAGTCGTGCTGCTTTTTTGGGAGTAACAGTGGTTACGTTATTCATTTATAGAGATAAGTACTGGAAGTATCGTTATCCGATATGGGGAGCAATATTGATAGTCGCTATTGCTTTCTATCTGATAAAGGAAGGATCTGCTGATGGCAGGTTGATTATCTGGAAATCCGCATTGACAACATGGACAGAAACTCCTTGGCTTGGTGTTGGTGTAGGTGGTTTCTATCATGCTTTTGCTGAAGGTGTGGCTCAACTATATACTTCCGGGATGGATTTCTATTCTGCCGATGTTCCTGATGGTGCATATAATATTCTTATAAAGATTGTCGTTGAGCAGGGTATTGTTGGAGGGCTGGTGGCTTTAAGCCTTACAGCAGTTACTTTGAATGGGCTTTCAAGGAACAGCAGATCTCTGTTCTATGGAATTGTGGCTTTATTGGTGTTTGCGATGTTCTCTTATCCTTTTGACTTGCTACCATATAAGGTGATTGCTGTGTTAGTAGTTGCTTTGAGCGAGTCTTTTGGGGGTAAGCGATTATTTGAGATTGGACGAAGTAAGATATTTCTGTTGTCTGCATTCCTCGGCTTTGCAAGTTGGCATGCAGGAAAAATTGTTGATGATAGTTATAAGATAGAGAAAAGTTGTTATATGGCAATGGGCTTTAGTGGATTTTACTCTATCGAAGATGGTTACGAGTATTTGGCCTTGGAAAGTGACAATCACGAGTTCTTGTTTGCTTTAGGCAAAAGACTACGTGAGGAAGGCAGATATAATGACTCTAATGCGATTCTTCGCCAAGGTACAAGATGCAGCGCAGATCCTATGTTCTATGTAATTATGGGCAATAACTATAAGGATATGAAGCATTATGATTTGGCAGAACAGGCATATTATAAGGCTTACTCTGTGATGCCGAACCGTCTATATCCACTATATCAGCTTATGTTGCTGTATCAGGATAGTGGCAACAAGCAAAAAGCACAGGCTATGGCAAAGCGAGTAATAGAGATGAAACCAAAGATAGAATCTCGTGCCACAAAAGATATGAAGAAAAAAGCAATGGAAATAATATGAAACGAAAATGTTTTTATACAGGAATATTGTTGATGGTGTTCTGCTATGCAGAAGCACAATCACTTACTCTTACTAATGCGATAAAAATTGCACAGGAGAATTCTCTTGATGCGCAGATAGCCCGTTTCTCATTTATGAGCAAATATTGGCAGTATCGCTCATTCAAGGCAGAACTGCTGCCTTCTGTCAACCTTAGTGGCATGTTGGGAAACTTCAACCATTCTGTGGTTGAGGCGCGAGATCCTGAGACTGGTCGGGTTAATCAGGTGAATAACAATACCATGGCCAATTATCTGACACTCTCACTTGATCAGAAGATTGCAGCCACAGGTGGTACGGTCTCTCTTCAGTCGTATCTGTATCGTCTGGATCAGTTTGACTATAAGGAAAAAACATATAATTCCCAGCCTCTCCGTATTAGTTATACCCAAAGTTTGCGTTCTTTCAATTCGCTGAAGTGGGAAAAGAAAACAGCACCTGTTGAGTATCAGATGGCAGAGCGCAATTATATTAGTGCACTACAAGATATAACCATCAGAGTCACATCATTGTTTTTCAGTGTTCTTTCAGCCCAATCAGACTACAAACAAAGTCTTGCCACGGTAGAGGATCGGGAACGCCTCTATGAGATTTCAAAAAACAGGCTGGATCTGACGACAACAACAAAAAGTGAGGTTTTGCAAATGGAACTGTCATTGCTCAATGCACGAATGGCGGTAAAGAAGAATAAGATTTCTCTTGATGAAGCTATGTATGATTTATTCTCATATCTTCGTCTGACAGATTATGAAAATGCTGATTTGACACCTCCATATAATATTCCAGATATACTTATAAATGCTGATGATGTGCTCCAAAAAGCAATCAATAATTCGTCACATAGTCTTGACCAGAGACTTCAGTTACTTGAGGCTCAGAAAAATCTTGCACAGGCCAAATCCAGTAAAGGAATACAGATGACATTGAGCAGCGAGATTGGTTTTTCCCAGACAGGTAATACTTTTGGGGCTGCATACAGTCATTTGATGGATAACGAGATCATCGGTTTGTCATTATCCTTGCCGATATTCGATTGGGGGGTGAGCAAAGGTAAGGTAAGGATGGCTCAGGCACAGCTTGATGTGGTTAAGACCCAACTTGAACAGAGTCATCTGGACTATATGCAAAACCTCCGAAAGAAGGTAGCTCAATTCAATGTCCAGCCCATGCAATGCAAAGATGCACTCCGAGCTCAGGATATTTCGGTCGAACGATACGAAATAACCCGAAAGCGTTATGAGGCTGGTGCTCTATCTGTTACGGAACTTAATACGGCTCAGCAGGAAATGGAATCTGCCAAAGCACAATATATTAATCAGCTGTCTTCATTCTGGAATGACTATTATGCGCTCCAGAAGGCTACATTATACGATTGGCAAAGAAAATGTGATTTGACTGTGGATTTTGAATCTATAATAAAGTAAAGAAAGTATGAACAAGAGATTATTGAAGATTACGATTTCTTCTTTCATTGGCTTATTGCTGTTATTCAGCGTTGCATACGTTGTCTATGCTTTGACGCACAAGACTGAAAGTAAAGATAACGCTATGTCTGCTGTGACTATGGAACAGCCGATTGTAGAGGTTGATACCATAGCGCTTCGTAAGCAGACATTCCAGAAACAGATATTATGTAATGGTAAATTGTTGGCCATCCAACGTGCAGAACTGATGTGCCCGAAGGCTGGTGAGTTATTGAAGAGCGTCAATGTCAGAAATGGGCAGCGCGTGTCTGCAGGAATGGTACTTGCCGTAGCAGATACCCGTGATATGAATGCAGCACTGGAAAAGGCAAAGCATGATTTGGAGAAAGCGAAGGTGGATCTACAGGATAAGCTTATTGGACTTGGCTATGGTGCAGAGGTAAAGAATGTACCTGCTGATATCCTGAAAAAGGCGGAAATGACATCTGGCTATTATTCTGCCAATTATGCCCTAAGAACTGCTGAGAATTCACTCGCTGATTGTCGGTTGATAGCCCCTTTTAGCGGAAAGATTGCTAATCTTGTTGCGAGACCTCATCAACGTGGTGACAAGTTCTGTACGCTGATAGATGACTCATTCTTTGATGTCGAGTTCAGGATTCTTGAATCAGAACTCACATCTGTAAAGACAGGTACAGCAGTAAAAGTATCTCCATTCATCGATGAAAGCATCGTGCTGAACGGAACTGTGGCAGAGATAAACCCGATTATAGACGAAAAAGGTCTTGTTACCATCAAAGCAAGGGTGAAGAACAATTCTGACAGACTTCTAGATGGAATGAATGTGAAAGTAATCATCGAGAACTCTGTTTGTGATATGTTTGTTGTACCAAAGGAGGCAGTAGTGGAGCGTGACGGATATCATGTGGTATTTGTATATGACAAGGAAATGCATCGCGCTATCTGGACATATGTAGATGTCCTGTACAGCAACCTGTCAAGCTTTGCCATTACTGGCTGTGAGAAGAAGCAGACGACAGTTAACGTAGGCGATATTGTCATAACATCAGGCAACCTTAACCTTGCAGATGATACCGAGGTGAAGATTGTGGAAAAAGATAAGGAATAATGCTTAGGACACTACTACACCGCCCAATAGCCGTTACGATGTCATTGATTGCCATCGTGACACTTGGCGTGCTTGCATTCCAACGGATACCAGTTTCACTGATGCCTGACATAGACGTGCCCCGTATTGTGGTGCAGATGTCGGCACAAGGAAGTTCGGCACGTGAGATTGAGCAACAAATGGTCAGTCCTATGCGCCAACAGCTCTCACAAGTTGCAGGACTGAAACGCATAGAATCAACATCACGAACCGATGCCGGCGTCATAACCTTGACCTTTGATCCTGGCAGTGACATGAGTCTGCTCTTCATCGAGGTGAATGAGAAGATAGACCGTGCCATGAGCTATATGCCGAAAGAAATGGAACGCCCAAAGGCCATGAAGATAGGTGCAATGGATATTCCTGCTTTCTATGTGGATGTTATTGGCGGTAAGCCGGAACAGACCAGCCGACTGGTGCGGAATGTCATCAGCAAACGTATAGAGCAGTTGCCAGAGGTAGCAATGGTTGACTATAGCGGAATGGTTGGTACACAGATCACCATATTGCCAGATGAACTAAAGATGCGGGCTCTCGGAATATCCAATTCTGATATAGAAAAGGTAATTAGTGACAATAACATTGTATTGACTGCATTAACCGTACGTGATGGTATTTACCGCTACAGCATACATTTCGACTCTCAGGTCGTATCTGTCCGTGACATTGAGGACATCTATTTACAGAAAGAGGGGCGACTAATGCAGGTGAAAGATATTTGCAAGGTAGAAGAATCTGCACAGACGAGAAAGGGCATTGTGACATCAGACGGCCATAATGCCATCACAATGGCCGTAATCAAACAGAGTGATGCGCAGATGAGCAGTTTGCAAGACAGGGTTGATACCCTGATGTCAGATTTAGGCAAGGACTATCCGGAACTGGAATTCAAAATAACACGCGACCAGACTCAGCTTCTTTCTTACAGTATGAATAATCTGGAATGGAACCTTGTGTTGGGTATTGTCATGGCGAGCGTGGTATTGTTTCTCTTTATCGGTGGATGGAGGTTGCCATTGTTGGTGGTTATCTCAATACCCCTCTCACTGATACTTACACTGCTTTGCTTCTATCTGATGGGCATATCACTCAATATCATATCTTTGTCTGGACTTATCCTTGGCGTTGGTATGATTGTGGATAATGCCATCATTGTTATTGACAACATTAGGCAGAAAGGGCTTGCAACCGATGATAATATCATCGATGCCGTCAAGGAGGTTATCATGCCGATGCTTTCTTCGGTGCTTACTACATGTTCGGTATTCATTCCCTTGATATTCCTAAGCGGAACGGCTGGCGCACTTTTCTATGATCAGGCAATGGGTATATCAATTGCACTTTTCTGTTCGCTGGCAGTTGCCGCATTGGTCGTACCTGTGTATTATTTCCTTTTATGTAAGAAGCATGAAATGCCATCTAAAAAGAAAACCACAATCGCTGACAAACTAAATATAAAACTTACCCGCTATTATGAAAATGGAATGAGATATACGCTTCGTCATGGCAAACAGATGCTTGTATTTTTTTCTGTCTGTATCGTTGCGATTGTAGTGTTATTCCCCTATATTCGTAAGGAACGTATGCCAGAGATGGCCCATGACGATGCACTCGTCACCATAGACTGGAACGTTGGTATCACACCAGAGGAGAATAACCGTAGGATGGCAGAACTCTTGAAGGAGGTGAAACCATTCGTAGAGACATCTACGACTATGGTTGGAGGTCAGGACTTCATCCTATCACATACGAAGAACATTACGAGCAGTGAGGCTGTATGCTACCTAAAGTGTAAGTCAGCGGAAGAACTTGACTGTGCTATTGAAAAGATGCGTCAATATATGGAAGCACAATATCCCATGGCGAATATAGAAACAGAACTGGCTGCCAATATCTTTGATATGATTTTTTCAACCGAGGAGCCAGACCTCCAGATTCGTTTGTCCATGCGAGATGGTGGTAGGCCTACCGTGGAGTTTACCCGTATGGTGACGGACTCTCTGCGTGCTCACTTCCCCCAACTCGGAATACAGCCTGTATCAACTGAGGTATATATGAAATATACAGCCGATACAGAACAGATGGCATATTATAAAGTGTCGTATCAGCAATTATATGCCCGACTAAAGGAATTGCTTGGCTCCAACAGCATCTATGACATCAATAGCGGCGGCGAGAACGTGCCTGTTGTTATAGGTAATGACAGCAAGGATGCAAAAGTGCTGTTGAGTAACACGATTCGTAATACCGACAGCATCGATGTCCCGATTTCCTATCTCGTAAGGGAACAGCGTACTGATGATTACAAACTTCTCTATGCAAGTAGTGAGGGTGAGTTCTCGGCTATCAATATAGACAAGGCTGAAAATAGTGAGGTGAGGGATGTGGTGGCATACGTCACATCATTGGTTGATCATGACAAAATCGGTAAACTTCAGGCTTCATTCGTGGGAGGCTATTTCTCCTCACGCACGATGATTGATGAGCTTGTCATGGTACTCGTTGTGGCTCTTCTTTTGCTATATTTCATCCTTGCTGCACAGTTTGAGAGCCTAATCCAGCCGATGATCATCCTTGTGGAAGTAGTGGTTGACGTTGCTTTGGTATTGTTTGCCGTATGGGTTGTAGGTGAATCGCTCAACATCATGTCGATGATTGGTATTGTGGTGATGTGTGGTATCATTATCAACGACTCCATTCTGAAAGTTGACACTATCAATCGGTTAAATCGCAGTGTAGAGAAATCTAATAGGCACACGCTGATCAAAGCTATTTTGGTAGCAGGTCATCGAAGGCTGAAGCCGATTATCATGACTTCCCTCACCACCGTACTTGCCATTGTGCCTTTCCTGCATCGTGGCGATATGGGATCTGCATTGCAATTTCCTCTGTCGTTTGCCATCATCGTGGGTATGATAGTCGGCACTATGGTGAGTCTGTTCTTTGTACCTTTAGTGTATTATCTTCTGTACCGAAAAAGATGAAGCATAACTTCAGCATACTCCTGATCATGTGTATTCTGATGGTCATAGGCGTGGCTCTTACACCACGTCTTGACATCAGCAATGAACCGCGTCCGGAGCAGGGTAAGACACTTACCATCACATACAGGTGGCAAAATGCATCTGCAATGGTCGTGGAGCAGAATATCACATCACGCATTGAGGCTGCAGTGAGTTCGGTGAAGGGCGTGGAGAAGGTTTCATCTGTGAGTGAGTATGGCTCTGGGCGTATCACCATAGAGATGAAGCCGAAGGCAAACGTGTCTATGGCAAAGTTTGAGATAGCATCTATCCTGCGCCAGCTTCGTCCAAAACTACCTGAAGATATGTCCTTCCCAGTGGTTAGCGGTGGAGAGGTTGATGCGTCAAGGGCAGATGACAATGAGGTGAAACTGATACTGACATATCAGCTGCATGCCGATATGTCAGAAGAGCAGATTAAGCAACTTGCCGAGAAGGACACCAGACGATTCGTTGAGCGAATTGATGGCGTGAATAATGTCCAAATATCAGGCACGAAGTCCAACTATATGGAAATCTCGTATGATGCCAGTGAGATTGCTGTTTATGGACTTACCAATCATGACATAGTTGAAGCGGTCAGGAATTTTGCAGGACGTGAGGATGTCATAGGGGAGGTCACGACAGATCATGGTCGTGTAACCGTTCCGCTTATCCTTACCTCTAAGGCTAATGGCAAGACATTTGAGCAGATGCCTTTGCGCACTATCGGCAATAAGATCATATATCTGAATAATCTTACCACCTGTAATATCCGCGAGAAACAGCCTGACAGTTACTATCGTGTCAATGGCATGAGTTCGGTGTATGTCAATGTGTATGCCGACAAGGATGCTGGTGTGGTTGGCGTATCAGGAAAGGTGAAGGAAGCCTTGGAAGATGCCAGAGGTTCCTTCTTGGCAGAGCATTCCACACTCACATACGATCGTGCAGAGATACAGATGAAGGAGTTTCGCACGCTGTTGCTCCGCTCATCACTCACGCTTGCTATCCTTTTGTTGTTCGTGTGGCTCGCAGGCGGAAGAAGATGGGCATATATTGGCATTATCACCATAGCCCTGATTGCCAACATTCTCATGGCTGTATTGCTCTATTGGCTTTTTGATATCCGTCTGCATCCGATGTCGATGGCTGGCATAACGGTATCACTTGGCATCATCATTGACTCTACCATCGTGATGGTGGATCATTACGGTTATTACCGCAACCGGAAGGCTTTCATTGGTGTACTTGCTGCCATGCTTACGACTATCGGCTCGTTGGTCATCGTGTTCTGGCTACCAGATTTCCTAAGGCACGACTTGAAGGATTTTTCTGTCGTTGTGATGATTAATCTCGCTATCGCCATCGTCGTAGCGTCTGTATTTGTGCCAGCCTTGATTGAGAGGTTCAGGTTTTTCAGCAGGAAGAGCATTAGGAAAAGGACGCTGCGTGTACGTTTCGTTGTGGCATTCTCGCATATCTACCAGAGGTATGTAGGTTGGTGCCAGCATCGCTTTGGACGCTGGGCTTTCCTTTTCACATTTGCCATGCTATTTGCAGGTTCGTTGTATTATTTCGTGGAGTGCCTTGACTCCAATACATATCGTCCTAAGAAACCAAGAACCGTACTTCATATCCGTGGTCAGATGCCTGTGGGCGGCAGTGCCCAGGAACTTAATGAGAAAATCAGGAAGGTTGAGGCATTTCTAACACAGTATAACAAGGATATCAAGCGCTTCGAGACTTCAATAAAAGACGGAAATGGTTCTATTGATGTGGATTTTACAGATGAGGCCCTACTTACAAGTTTCCCATATATACTTGAAAACAGGGTTATTGGCAAACTCATGTCAATAGGTGGTGTTGACTGGGTTACATATGGTGTCAGCGAGCGTGGATTCAGTAATTCTCTTCATTTTGTATATCGCTCAAATTATCTTCAGATTGCAGGATATGACTATGTGCGTCTTTATTCCTATGCAGAAGATATCTATCGTGAATTACGACGTAATCCCCGAGTATATGATCTCGTTATTCATACTCCGTGGCAAGAGGATCAGCCGAATGAGTTCTATATGGAATATGACAGACGCGCATTGGCTGTAGCGGGACTAAGCCCTCATCATGTTTATTATTCCTTAAGAAATATCCTTGTGGAGGATGATGCGGAAAAGATGGATATCACCTCGGAGAGAAAAATGCCTGTTGTGGTACGTCCAAACACAAAGGAGGCATTTGATGAATGGCAACTGCGTAACTCATACATCAAAGTGGATAACAGGGATGTTCGCCCATCGGGATTTATGGATATCAATATGCGGGAAGCAAAGAATGTTATCCCGCGTGAAGATCAGGAGTATATACTTGAATTAGCTTACAATGTCGTTGGTTCTGGTAACTATTCAGAAAATCTGATGAAGCGTACCAAGGAGAAGTATAATGGCATTTTCCCAGTTGGCTTCCGTTGTATAGATAAGTCTTGGGGCACGTATGATGATGAAGGAACACAATATTGGCTCATTGGGCTTGTTGCTATCATCATATTTTTTATCATCGCGATTCTGTTCGAGAGTCTTATGCAGGCATTGGCTGTTGTATTGCTTATACCAATATCATTCATTGGCCTCTTTCTGACATATTATGTTACAGGTGTGCCTTTCGGAACTGGCGGTTTTGCTGCAATGGTACTTCTTGCCGGACTTACTGTTAATGCGGGCATCTACATTATCTGCCAGAACAATAACCAACACGGTCTCAAAAAATATGTCACTGCTTTCAATCACAAGATCATCCCAATCCTTCTTACCATTCTCTCAACGGTATTGGGCATGATTCCGTTCCTTATTGACGGACCTGATGACCAGCCTTTCTGGTACTCCCTTGCCGTTGGAACCATCGGTGGTCTGATGTTTAGTATTATTCCCATATTTCTATTCCTTCCATGTGTATTAAGGTTGAAAATATAAGTGCTGTTACAATATTATTTCTTGATGTCTTTTTTCAAAAGAGCAACGGTTTAGCTAAACTGTCAGGTCATAACGATGACATCAACTACAAACACTACGATACAAAAATCTATCACATATTGATATGGTAAAAAATAAATCCATAATATAATAAAAAACAAATAACAATGAAAAAGCAAACAATTATCACAATTCTGTTTATCCTAGTCGGAATCACTGGGCAGTGTCAAATCCACTATCGGCTGGAAGGAAATATTGGCATGCCGAATTTTACAGGAATCATGGAGGTGCGTGACGTACTAATGCAACAGGCCATCGATACTATTGAGGTTGTGAATGGTATTATCTCGCCAAAAGAAGGCAACCTGCCAGAGATGGCAATGTGTGTGCTTGCCGACACGACCAAAGTGACTGTAACAATAGACTCTGGCTCTCATAGGGATAATAGACTGACGTTGGGGACGCTGTTCGTTGATAATGGGACAATTCAAGTGGAAGGACTCAATGGGCATGGTTTGAAACAAAGCGGTACACCCATCGGTGACGAAATCGCATTTTTCTATCAACGCATGGCTGAGATCCAAGAGAAAATTGATGGTAATCATCCATCGCCCGAGGAGGAATCCACTGAGAGAAAGACAGGAATGTCTGCACTTCTTTACGATGTCATATCCCGTCACACAGGTGATGTCTATGGCATAAACCTCCTTGTCAACGAAGGCCGTTGGTATCTGGATGCCGCCAAATGGATTGAACTTCTCGACAAATTGATGCACGACAATGGCGAATACATCAGAAAGGCACCCAATTTGGCTGACGACTTGAAGAGAATATTACGAAAAACTTTTAATTGTGATATGTGATGAATTGATATGAATCTGTAATCTCTGTTATAAATGAGGGAGTGCTGAGACTCCCTCACTATTTAAATGTTAGGAACCTGACTTTTCAAATGCAAACGGAATTCGTTTGTGTTTATTTGAATGCCTGTACAGGCTCAAATGGTCGCCAAATGGTTTAGAACAGTAATAATAATAAGTATAACCTCTAATCATAAGAAGAGGCAGTAAAAAACAATTGCGTCAAATTGAACTATAATCATAGTTTAATAATCTCATTATATAATAATTGATACAAATAGTTTGCCGCCATAAATGCAGCATACGATTTATACTTGTCACTCTTGTTATTTGACAAATCCATAACAGATTTAATAACCATGGTATTAACATTCATCATTTCACCAACCCGATATATAGCATAACTTTCCATATCAACAGCACACAGTTTTCTTTTTGCAGACTTTTCTGCAATCTCATCGAGTGCGCCCTCTTTATCAATAACATAATCTGCGCAAGCCATAGGTTCGTAATGAACTTTTGGTATGGTCAAATCAAGAGTTCTGTTTTCTTCCTCTATCAATCTTGTAGTATATGTTCTGAATAAAGATGATAAGATTTTGTTTGGCTTTTCATATTTATAAAACCCACCAGGCTTCGGTCTTGCAATTTGTATGTCTGAGGAAAACCCCTTTTCTTTCAATTTCCCACGTTGATAAGCCACGCTTTCTTCTGGAATAATAATATCTCCAATTTTTACATTTTCAGATTCACGTCCTCCACATACGCCAATCATATAAATATTTTTAACTCTCATTTTTGAGGCCATGTGAGTAGCTATGATACTTGAATCTGCTATTCCCATAGTTGATGAACAGGCAGATATAAAATTTAACAAGCGTCCACTTCTAGTTGTAAGAGTATTATTGGTATAATGTATTTCGTCAACATTGTGTGGTATAGGCATATTGTCTTCTCCCAAAACATCATAAAAAGGTATAAGTTCTTCTTGAAGAGCACAAACTATACCAAAATCATAAGGAGAACGATCCCTATTTATCGTAAAGTCAATTTTGCTATAAAGTGCTTCTTTGTACTCCTTATCATGTTTTTCGCTTGCATCCAATATATCTTGCCATGTTAAAAAAGAGCCGACATTAAAGCCTTGTTCAGCGGCATTATTAATCATGCATGTTAAATCACCGTTTTTTGCTAAGTCTTCGTAGGCCCCACTAATTAATATAATAGGCTTATCTTTTCCTATTGCACTTAAAACATCACCAACATACAAAGATCTGTTGTTTTTGGGATCCGTGTATTCGCTTAAATTTAAATCAACAATGAACAAATCTGCTTGTGAGGTATTAATCGTATGGTAGATTAGTTTCTCGTCTTCCACAAATTTTGCATTATATCTCTCTTCTAGAGCTTTCTCATAATATGATTTCCGACTCGATTTGCCATAGAGTTCATCATCAATTACTAATATTCTTTTCTTTGTTCCCATAATAACACAAATAATTATATTAAATTAAAAATTACTTTCGTTTCTATTATATAATAATCACGTTCTTTTTGGAAGTCATGATATTCCACTTTAACATCTAATTCTTCTGAGAGTCGACTTTTACCATATCTTGTCTTTTTAGCAGACGCTTCACGAATGTATTCGGCATTATGTGAACTTTTGTTGTAAATATGAAATGACAAAGTGGAAAAGTCAGAAGCATACTTAATAGTAATCCATACCGAATGTTTATTTGTTTCTTTAGAATTGAGCATCAAATATTTCCCAATATTTTTTGAATGTTTATAAGCATTATCAATAAGAAACCCTATCTCTTCTTCTACAGTTTGGTCCCAAATAATCCATTTTTCAACTATGTTATAAGAATCTCCCACATTTAATCGTTCGTAGTCGAAGAGATACATATCATATTCTTTGTATTTCACTTTGATCCAATGCTCTATTAGTTTTTTTAGACTATTCTTAATTGGCCCTCGTGCTCTTTTCTTTGCTTCTTCTTTCTCGTTGAACACATCAAGCGCAATAAACAGTCTGTTGTGTATACATTTTTTTAACTGCTCAGAAAGGTTTTTAAACTCATCTTTATTCGAAACCTGTTTTTCTAAATACTCTTCATATTTTACATTGAGAAGATTTTTCTTTTTGTTAAGTAATTCTATTGATTCACTAACGGTTAAATCTTCATCGTCTTTGCACCAATGAGAAAGATTCCATTCATGTATATTTTCAAGTGCATATTTTAGGCAATCCAAAGAGTCTTTTGACCATTGAAATCCTTCTTGAGTTATTGAACCTTGCCGAAGTCGATCTATAGCTCTATCATGATCTTTACCGTTTCCATTGTACAATTGAGAGTGGAATAGTTTATATGCTTTATCTCCATCTACTGACAATCGCCTTAAAGTTTGAGTATCTTCAATGTCGCCAAAGTATTTTTCTAGTTTTATGGAAAGATAGGTGACTAGAATTAACATGTCATAATTTTTTATTGGCTTGCAACTATCACTTAGGCACTTAAGAACTTCGTCTTCTTGTGTCAATAAGACTAATGCGGCATAGGCTGTATGATAATTTGGATATGATTCATTATTGGCATGATCAAAAATCTGTTGAACGATTTCCTTTCTAACTCTCCGGCTGATAGTTTTCCCATATAATAAAAGGTTTGTACATAGCATCTCTAAAATCGTCAGCCTATCAAGATTATAGCGTTCATTACAGTATTGAAGCATTTTATCATCACGAGATGTAATGCTTAACAATTCTCCCATATATAATGTTAAACCAAGTGACGACACTATTTCTATTTTATTGTTGTCACCTCCACACTGTTTGCACTCACCATCTTCAAAATAAATACCAAAACGCTTTTTGTTTTGTGGCAGTTGAATCTTTACTGGATTCAGTGTTTGAGTTCGTTCTAAAGTGTTTTCAGTCTTGGCCTCCCAGATAGTCTTCCATTCTTCGATACGTGTCCGAGCATCGTTAGAGATTATTTGTGTCTCAAAATTAGAGATTGTATCTAATGCTTTGCAAAGTGGACAACTGTATTTGGGACCCAAACGTGGAATGTCAAGTCTCCAGAAAACAGCGGTTTTTGTGTTGTCTGAAGTGTTGTATGGGATTCGTCTTCTTTCGAGGATGAAAACTGACATGACGTGGCTAACGCCAAGGCCATATAAAACATGCTTGATTTCTTCCTGAGTCTTACCATCTATAATAGCATCATCTATAAGCAATGCGTTAACCTCCTTTGCATTTTTCTTGGCACTTTCTATGGTCTTTCTTAGCATTTCAATTGTTAATGGTGAAGGTTGAAAACTTGTACCAGTACGCTCTTTATTAAGCGGTATAAGAGGTATAAAATTAGCATCCTCCTTTTTAATATAATTTTTGATGGTGTCAATTATTTGTTCTGTATTCGAATGGTATGGATAAACAACAAAAGAACATTTTCTATTAATATATTTATCTCTTTTTTTATCGATATACTCCATGACATTTTCTTTCAATTTTTCATTATCTTTAACCTCTAAGTTTTTTTCTTGTAAAGATAATGCAGAAGAGACCTCGCCTAAAAGAAAACTTGCTAAATCTCCTCCCAACATAAAGCTTTCTTTAACTATAAATGGGAAGTTAATATTTAAAATATCGTGTTTCGTTTCATAATCGACATGAGAAATTCCCATAAATAACCCATTTCCTCCTTGCCAATAATTGTATGTCTCTCTTGGAGAACAATAATATATGGATTGAAATTTAATGCCTTTCATCTCTTCACTAGAAAAGAAATATCTATTTTCAACATTTCCCGTCCCATCAGAACTATTTGCTTTATAGCGTGGAATTGGGAAATATCTCCACCCAAATGGTGCTATCGCATATGTTGAACCGACTCTCTTATAAGGATATTCTGATGAATTATCGTTATCGTTCAGCTCAAAATAATTCTTTTCTGGCCATGCAAATAAATGCATAACTGTGTTTCTTTCTTTTAAAAATTTGGATGAATCCTTATGTAAAAACATATTTATGTTGTCAGTTACATCAGAACTATGAGTCGCGCCAGAGACATAAACACTACCAAGAGCAATTAATTTCTTTGAGGAATTATTACTTTTATTATAATACAAGGTATTCATGTAGTTAGATAATGATATCATTAGTGGATCCTCGGCAGTATAACTGCATTCTGAATCTATCGACAAACAAAGTGTTCGCTGAAGAGCATTATGATATACTTTCTTTAGGAATGAATCCGTTAAAGTCTTTTCAAAATCCAGGTAACCGTTAAGTTCCTTTTCTTCATCCCCTTTATACCATTCAACTTTTTTATTAATATAAAATAGTTCTACATCATTATATTTTTTGATATATTGCCAAAAAATCATGGAATCATGAGTCTTTAACCACTCAATAGCATGTAGTAGTGACAAATGGGGGGAAAAAACATTTGGACGATTTTCAATATAATTATTGGTATCCTCATTTGATTTTCTATAAAAAACGCCATCTGGGGTTGTTTCGCTCCTGAGAACAAGAACGGACAAGCGTTGAGAAATCATTACAATTCGATCAACTTTACTGGTAAATTCTTTCCCAAAATACGCTCCTTCAATAGATAATTGATAGAGTCCACATTCACAAACAGGAATGTCTGCAATAATAACTGTTCGACTTCTATTTTTATTTCCCCCTAAAAACTTAATTTCATTAACTAATTCGAATATTCTATTTTTGGACTTATGCTCTGCTGGAAGGAAAAAGCAAAACTGGTCATTTGTTTCTTGCTTAAGATAGTGGGCAGATTCCATAAAGTCCAAATCGAAACGGTTATCTTTAATAAAAGATAATTGTCTAGGATCTAACTCATTATATTTTTTGTAAATACTTCGTTCTTCTTTCGCTGCGTCAATAAAACATTGAGAATCTTTTATCCAATCAAAATTATCCATCGGTCTCTTAATGTCCAGTCTACACATTAAAGTAAGGCCTTTTACAAAATTCTCTTCAGTTTCGCTGCAAGCGGAAAGATATGCGCCATTTATATTCTTCGGTGGTAGATTGTCGCCTATCCATAAATCATAATCACGTGCAAGCAAAAAATCATCACTTAATAATTTGCCTATTGTGTAAAGTCCACCAAACTCTGTGTTCTTTTTTGTTTTATCAGCTCTATCACCGTTTCCAATGGTTTCTTGCCATGCTACTCTAAAACTCTTCTCTAATTTTTTCCCTTTCCTATTTACTTTTCTCGTTGAAACATAATGTTCTGTGAGACCGACACCAGAATCTATGACGTATAATTCTATAAAACCTGTTGAACTCATAGGAAATTCCAAAACTAAACGTTTCAAGTCTGTCCATTCCTTTTTGAATGCTTCATCAATTTTTTTGCGAACAGAATCGTTGAGTGAATTATCTGCCAAGCCAGCCAAATGTCTTATATAATAACCAACATATTTGGGATCTTTTGCATATGCATGTTCATAGACATTATTAATTGTTTCTTTCAAAAAAAGACTAATCTTCAATAGTATTTCATTCAATTGACTGTCTTGAAAGTGTTGCGAGATTCTATGCTTTACCTCTGCTAATTCCTCTTCTATTGTGTCATCTATTTTCCCTTGGTAATCTTCTGAACTTATATCAATTACTTTCGCTTTCAAGATTGTACTATTATTGTAATGGACAAATCCGTCAAGGTTTGTTTGTATCCAAGCTGTTGTTTTCCTTGATGTTTTCTCAAAGATGGTATTGTTCTTTAATACGTTATAATAATCGCTATGTGGAACGATACACACATTATATTTAATCATTTCATTGAAAAAACCCTCCTTCTCAAGAAATTCAAGTGCTCTTTTTTGACCATCGTTCAATGTGTTAAGGTTCAAATCAGGAACAACATAATAAATAGCCTTCTCTTTATGTATTTCTGCAATGCTAATGATTAAAGAAAGCATTGGGATAGGATCCACCCATTTCATTTTTTCTGCATTAATTACGACAATTGAGATGTTATCATCCAAATTGCGCAATTTGCTTTGAATAGGTCCATACCATTCTGACCAAACTCTATTTCGTAATTCAGTTGGCAAACATACAAAACAACGATTATCAGGAATATTTATACTTATAGTATTTGAAGGATATCCATATCTTTTTATTGTATGATTTGTTGATTTTTCCATAATGATAAACTAATTATACTATTGTTGCATTATTATTACATTGATCCATTCTCTATTATTTTAATATAAGTTGTAACCATTTTAGGCAAATTTGCACTAATATGTTTTCACTCATCGAATTGAAGTAAAATAATATTTTCTTATTATCGACTGCAAATATACAAATAATACAGGCAAAAGAGATACCGTCAAGTATGTTTTTGTTATTTCTTTATATATTATTAACTAATTGGGGCTGGGTGGATTTGACTTTTGTGTGTTCCTGTAATATCTTGAATTTGTGTGAAAATAAAATTTTCGTGTGACTGAACGAGAAGAATTTAAAGATATTGAGGATTGTAGTTAATGACCATATAGATGAAGGATATTTCAAAAAACTCAATGGAAAAATTTCTGCAAAATATTTGTTAGATTAAACTTATATTTGTACCTTTGTACCCGCAATTGAGGTCAATAAAGAGTTATTGATGTTTACGCAAATCGCGGAAAATTTCAGACTCCTGTATGTAACTAATTCGTAACCTCTCCATAATATTGGCTCTAATCAATGCTGAAAGTCAATAAGTTATCAAAAATCGGCGGTTTTTCTTGGATTAATCTCCGCAATTGCTACTATTAATGCTAGCAATCCGTACTATTAAAGGCTGCCGCTGCTACCTCTCGTCCGACAATGCAAAGGTATGAAAAAACGGAAGGACACTTTCTGTTTCCTTCCGTTTGATCATACGTTCTTCCCACTGTTTCCCGGTACTCCTGTTTTTTGATTGAATCATCCAAACAATTATCCAAAAAAGATTATCCAAATCGGATAAAAGGATAATACTCGACGGATATGCCACCATGGAAGAAACGTCACTCCCCCACGTCAATGCAGAACTTTTCGACGATGAAGCGAACGATGTGGGGCGGCAACACCTTCATGTGGGGCTGCATGCCCATCGTTTCCAATTCTTTCATGAAGGGTGCGCACCAGCTCATCAGTGTCTTCGTGGTGACACCCGCAGAGTCCGCCAACTGTTGTTTTGTCATTGCTTTCATAAAATCTCTAATCTCTACGCTCGACCTTTGGTCGCTTTGTACCTTTAGGTCAAAGAACTCTCCTTTGGTGACAGGGTGACAGCAAAATAGTAGAAAATGGAATTCTATTGCGTACCGCATGCGCGCAGTACGCACGAGGCTTTCCTCTCTGCTGCCGTCACCCGTCACCTGTCACCAGCTCTGTCGGAAACTGACTGGCCAACATCTGTAGGCGCGACTTAATCTCGTCGCCAGACCGCTGCACAACGATGTAGCCTCGCGAGTGCTTCGTGCGCATCGACTGAAAGCCCTGCTTCGTGAAGGCAGAGCCTAAGACCGATGCCGACAGCTTGACCGTCACGTAGCCACCGATGACCTGCAAGGCACGGCTGACGGGCATGAACTCGCCCTGCGTGGGATCAGCAGGCGGATAGAAGAACACCTCGACCAGCTCCTGCTCCAGGTTCGGAGCCTCGAACTGCTCGTTATGCTGGCGCTGCCACTCCTCGTCACTCTCCGACAGCCAGTACTGGAAGCCACGCTTGTAGAGCCCGTAGGCCTGCGCATAGATGGCTGCGTAGTCGAACGGTATCTCACGCGGCGATGTGATCCACTCTACCTCAAAGGGCATCCAGCGGCGGTTGCCCGACGGGTCGCTGAGAAACTGGATATTGTTGCCCGTCCCGCAGAAGGTGGCAATATGCTTACGGTTCTCCGCATGGCGCGCATAGGCGGCACGCTCGTTGATGCTCGTCATGGTGACGGCACCCTTCAGCTGGTTCAGCTCTCGGGGCGTCATCGTGTCGAGCTCCTCACAGCACACCAGCCCGTACTGCGACAGGGCCAGCAAGTCGTCCTTCGACAGCCGCTGGACATTGGTACGCGTGTAGAAATACTGACGCAGCTCGGGAGGCAGCAGATAGTTAAACCACGTCGTCTTATAGATGCCCTGCTGGCCGACGAAAATTAGGATGAGGTGGTTCACCACCTCAGCATCCAACCAACCCGCCACCATACCCACCAGCCATTTCTTCAGGTATCGGCTGAAGGTCAGC
>ERZ842401.1345-NODE-1345-length-35343-cov-17.368170_pt1 | contig 35343 bp, 16 predicted proteins | sample MGYA00521270_ERZ842401 | MGnify/ENA primary metagenome ERZ842401 (study PRJEB31892, sample SAMEA3878208) | bioreactor metagenome | biome: Moose rumen | place: Sweden | collected 2011-10 | study: EMG produced TPA metagenomics assembly of the PRJEB12797 data set...
CGATAATGTCCATGTAGTTGCCTACATCTTTCGGTGTGGCATCGAACTGCGCGGTATAGGTGGCTGCGCCGGTTACGGTAGGTATTGTTGTCAATACGTCAGATGAACCTTCTGCGCTCCAGCCTGCGAAGGTGTAGGTGTTTGTGGCATCTTCATCTTTGGTAGGTGTTGCGCCATCGTAGGTAGGTGTTGCGCCGTATGGTACATTCTCGTCGGTTTCTAGTGTGTTGCCATCGCCATCTTTCCAAGTTATAGTATATTGGTTGACGGTTGTACTATATGTAGCAGAATAGGTGGCATTGCTATTGTCAATAGCCGTAATAGTCGGTGTCCAACCATTGTGGGTATAGGTATATTGTGCGTCTGCTTCTTTGGTAGGAGTCTCGCCTGTATATTCAGGAGTTTCACCTTTTATGTAGTCCTCGGTAAGAAGCGTCGTAGTGCCGTTTTTCCATGTTACAGTCCCGCCTTCGCCGACGGTGTAGCGATAACCGTCGGGATAGAGCGCATGCGAGGAGCGAAGAGTGAGAACTTTCTTGGGCGAAACGGCATATTTGGCAAGGTTGGTATTGTGTGAATAATATCCTCCGCTGATAGTTTGCTTTGCAGCCGCGGCTGTTCCATTAGTGGCAGCAGCAGAAGAAGTAGCTGTTGCCTTGTATTTTCCTGAAGTAACGTTCAACAATGTGGTATTGGAGGTGTTAAACAAGGCATAAGCACCGGAGTTGATATTTGATACAGTAATAGTACAATCATCTATACTTGCTGTGCCTTCCACATACGCGCCATACCCATTATTGCTATATTGACCACTACCTATAGCGTTAATCGTGCATCCTTTCAGTGTTGCGCTCTTACCTGATGCGATGTTGATTCCATAAAGGCGACAATTATCTGCAGAGGATGCTCCCGTTCGGTTAGTAGTGGCATTGATTGTGCAATCCTCTGCATACGTCACGCCGTTGTACGCATATATACCATAAGCATACGTTGTGCCTGATGTACAACTGAAAGAGCAATCATATAATTTCACATCGCAAGAGGCTCCTCCTACAAACAGGCCGTAGTTATATGCTTTTGTCGTAGTTACAGAAATAGTACAATTTCTGATTTCTGCCGGAGTATTGGCAAGCCTGAGTCCGAATCCTCCCTGGTATGCACTATTTGCCTCTATAGTACAATCAGTCAAACTCAATGGTTCTGTGCTTCTTGCATAAAATCCGTATGCGCCACCACTCCACTCAGATGCGCCACCGTTAGTAAGGTAGGTACTTTTCAATTCTCCTTTGAATGTGGCGTTAGATGCGGAAATGACAGAAGCACCATCCGGTGCATACAGACCTGCTGCGTATGATTTTTGGGCACTTGTGAGTGTACTATTGGTTGCCTCTGCCGTAAAAGTACCACCTGTAGCAGAAAGAATACCTCCTGCTGCGACATACACACCCGCTGTAAATTTACCGGCAGCGACTTTAGTTAAGTCGCCCTTGAAGGAGCCGTCGGTAACAGTCAGAGTTGCCCCATTGGAAATATATGCTCCATAAGCATCTGCCGTTACTGATGTAGCCGTAAAAGAGCCTCCGTGGATAGTACATATAGGTGTGGCGGTAGCAGCCAGGTAGTCGGAAGCCCCTGACTGACTAACGGTAGGATTCATCCATACACCATACGCTGCGGTTGTTGCTGAAGAGACGTTGAATATCGGTGAGCCGTTTATCGTCACCGTTCCGGCACTCGCATAGTTGCCTGCATAATAACCGGATGCAGTGCTTGTAATAGGAGTAGAACCGGCATAGACATACACACCATAAGCTGAAGCGGCAGTAGTGGCAGTAACCGTGAATGTGCCGCCATTTACCTCCACTTCTCCATTGTAGAGAATGCCTGTTTTATTATTCGGGGCTTCGCATCCTGCCATTATTCCGTAAACGGTCTTGGTTGCTGTTACATTAAAAATTGGCGAACCGTTTATTGTCGTTTTACCGGCGTATGCTTTTATTCCATAAGCAGTGTATGTAGCAGGTGTTACATCAAACGAGCCACCTGTGATAGTTGTCTGACCATACGAGCGGACTCCTTCTGCCGTTGTGGAAGTCTCCGTTTTTACATCAAATGTTGCGTTATTGATATTCAGTTCTCCGTGATACTCTTCCAAGATGGTGTTCGGTTTATGGTAAGAATAAGATAGAGCTCGATTGGTATATGCACCATACGCAGTTGTCGTATGTGCGGTAACATTAAATGTGCCACCGTTGATAGTTGCTTTAGCAACAATGCCAACCCAAACACTATCTTTGCCTTGCTGTGTACAGGGGAAAACTTGTTTGTATTGATTGTAATTATCTGTTGACCATTTATTAGAAGTACTATCCGCCTTAAACTGAGCCCAGTTATGCAATTTACTTGTGGCATTTACCATGATGCCCCTTGCATTAGTATAAGTAGCACTTACAGCGTTTATAGTGCAATTGTTCAGTTCTATTTCTCCTGCGTATGCAAAACCTGTTTGCGGAGTGTTTCCCGAAGGAATAGCACAGTCAGCCATCACTCCATAAGCGTATGCGTTATTATCTGAACTGCTTGCACGCCCTTTGGCGGTATCGTTAACTAACACATTTGTTGCTGTAAGTTTGCCGGAATTCGCATAAAGACCATAAGCGTAATCAGTACCGGCAACCACATTGAATGTAGCGTCTTTAATAGTAGTATTACCACCCGAACAAACTCCACGAGCCCCATAGGTTGTTGAAGTGGCATTAAAGGTTCCCCCATTGATAATAAGAGTTACAGAATCCTTGGCATTGCCACCCGGTGTTTTGTTGGCATAAACTTTAGTATCTGTTCCGTAAGTTGATATAGAGCGAACGCCGGTGTAAATGGAATAAGCATTATATGAAGCTGATTTTGCAGAATATGTGCCTCCGTTAATGGTTATCTTTGAGGCAGTGGCATATTCACCCGTGAACCGCGTTTGTGCGATATCCTTTTTAGTAGATGTGTCATATTCTGTTTGGTCAGAGTAGATGGTATTACTTGTAGAGATACCTTGTACTGCGTATGCATTAACCGAGGAAGTCGTTTCTGCTTTCACTTCACAATTATTCAACTCAATATCGGCATGATACATCGCAGCAAGATTACGAGTACTGCTGCTGCTCGTTGTTCCTATGGAGGCAGAAGCATACACACCTATGGCATCGTAAGATGCATAGGTGGTAATTTTAGTATTTGATATTTTTACAACATGAGATTTATTGTCTTTGGAGTTATAACTGCCTACCACATAAACTCCATAAGCAGTACGCCCTGTATTCTCCACATATATCTCTCCATTTGTAATTGAGCCCTTTGCAGACCACTTTTGTGATAATGTGCCATCAGCCGCTGTATTGCCTGCCGCAACATTAGTTGCACTTCCATTAAAATATATGCCGTATGTATGCAGTTGCGTAGTAGTTTTAATATTATCATTGTAGGAATAAACTTTTCCTCCTGTCATATTCAGAGTTGAGAAATAGTTACTGCTTGCAGTAACACTGGCACCTCCTGTCATCATTATTCCGTATGCATACCTATGATTAATTCTATCTGCATTTGTATCAGATGTGTTTGAATTAACTGTGCCTGTATTTAGCCTTGCTGTAATTGTTCCTGCACTAAAATTAAAAATGCCTTTTGCTGACACTCCGTATGCGTAAGCCGGAGCTTCTGCATATACTTCTCCACCTGTCATGTTGAGAGTTGTTGTAGCAGTAGCATTACCATCTTGTAATATGCCGTATGCATTTCGTCCTGCAATACATTCTATCTTTCCACCTGCTATATTTAAGGTTGTACCTGCAGACTGTTGAATGGCTCTTGCACCAATGCTTGTATAATTACTATTGTTATATGTACCATTATTTTCTACATGTACCACACCATCTTGCAGGCTTAATGTTCCGGCAGTTAACGTGATGTTATAAGTAACAGCATTCTGAGTAAACACATTCTCCAAACGTCCGTTTTTGTTTTCGGAGTTGTCAGTGATGGTGAATATTGAACCGCTTGCATTGATAGTCAGCAGTTTGGCACATGCGCCGCTGACCGTATGCCCGTTCAGGTCGAGGGTACAACTTCCGCTTGCTTTATTATAAGTCAGCGAAGTGCTTGTTTCCTCAATATCACGTAGTATTGTTATCGTTGCTGTTGTTTGCGTATTTGCGTAATTAAATGCTTCAAGTAGCGTGGCATAATAGGTTGTATTGCCGCTTGCGGTGACGGATGCAACAGTAGGTACTTTACTGAAATGAGCGTAATATGTTGCTGTTTCACGTGGTAAGGTTGTCAATAAATCCCCGCTCGGTGTTGCCGACCAACCATCGTGGACATAGTTACTATATTCTGCATCATTGTCTTTTGTTATAGCGGTACCGTTATAAACAGGATCTTCACATGCATAGAACGTTTGTGTTCTATATGTTGAACTTCCGGTTTCATTTTTCCAAGTAACATTATATGGGTCTCCACAGCCGTCTTGTTTAAGCCATTCTCCGCAGCAGTAAGTAAATACCGTCCCCGCTGCCTGACCTGCGGTAGCCGTATATGATCCGTCTGCATTATAGAGTTGAGCGGGAGTGATAGATATAGCCACTGCTGTTACCGACGTTCCACTTTGTGTACATTGGTACGTTTTCGTGTTTGATTGCGGAGCTGCTGTAAACACAATTCTACCACCACTCTCCGTTCCGCAAATATTTGCCTTGCCACTTGTGGTATAAAAATGTCCGCTGGCAGTGGTGAATGTTCCATTTACTATTAGCGTCGCATCCTCCATATTTGCATACGTCCGCGCATTAGTGATTGGAGTTGCAGTATAGTTGACTTTCTTAAATGCGACATTATCGTAATTATATGCCGTTGAACCATTATCAGGCCATTCATCTTTATCATACACATATAGTTCGCTGCTTGAGCCGAATGAAGCGTTTGCTCCTTCATTGATTGTCACCTTTGCTCCCGGCAAGATGGCAACTTTTTGATCACATGACAATGTTCCGGATTTTACGGTAATATCCATATTGTTAGTTAGAGGGAGCACGTAGTCGGCGGAGTTAATGGTTACTATACTTGCAAAGGTCATGGACATAGAAGCAATACTCATATCGCCTTCTAATTCGTACATTTGCCTATCGTCAGTATAATTAAACCACTTGGTTAGAGTGCCGGATGTAATTCGAAATAGTCCGGCTGTTTTTCCTATCAATTGTATTGCACTACTTGGTCGTTGTGACGCACTACTTGCACTGACTGCCGTCCAAATATATTCAGATGCACCGGATTGTAAATGCAGTTTTGCTTCAATATTCTGTATATAATATTGAGATAGAGGAAATACTTCTTTATTTTTAAATGTTGTACTTGATCCTGCCGTTCCGCCTCGCCAACATGCTATTTGGAAGTCTTCATATACTTTAGAACCGCTTTTTGCAGTTATCTCTCCGGCACCGGTAATATATCCCCAGCAGTATAGATTTGCACCGCTGTTGAGGGTTATAGTAGAGCCCGATTGCATATCTATCTGCCCGTATTTGCCATAGACACATCCTCCGTATGGCTGGTTGCCTTGTGATAAGGCGCTGACACTGATAGCACCGCCGCTTTGAACTGTGATAGTCACACCCGTCGCCAAAGTGAGTTTTCGGTAAACAGATGGTGTCCCCGGTGCAGCATACGGATGGCTGGGGTCGGTTGTTTTAACAGTATATGCGTCATCGTATGGTAATAACAGCGTTACTCCGGATGGTATGGTGTAACTACCTGCGGATACGGTGCCATTGAATATCGGAACTATTACTTTCGCATTGCCGGTAGCTGCATTTGCCGCAGTAATAGCACTTGATAAATCTGTATAGTATTGTGTTGTTCCCTTGAGCGTAAATACCGCTGCATCTGTTGGGACAAACTTTGCATAAACAGTGGTATTGGCACTGAATCCTTTTGTATAAGTGGAAGACAGCGACAAATAATTCTCTGTGGTCTCGCTCAGTGTGTACCAACCAAAGAATTTATAACCGGACGCAGCTGTGGCTGTAAACGTTATTTCCTCATCGGTTGTAACAGAACCGGAAGTTGATGTGTTGACCGTCCCACTCCCGTCGGCACATGAATACGTATAAGAACCATTGGTCGTTACGGGCATGGTTACGGTCACTTTTACTTTTTCGCTGAAATGTGCATATAGTGTGTACTTATAAGGACTTGTTTGCGAATAGCCTGTTGAGGAATTATATGTAGTGGAAACCATTACCATCTCATATTCGTAAGAATTTGTGATAGATGCATCTATATTTGTCCCGTCTGTACTCCAACCATCAAATTTATATCCCGTAGAGGGTGTTGCTGTCCATTTGAATTTATGTTTATGGTTGGCTGGTGTTCCGGTTGTTAGGGATGTTTCACCGCATATCCACTCAACCTTAACGCCTGAATTGGCTGTGGCGTTAGATGTTACAGGCAAAGTGGTTCCTGTCGTCTTTCCCCAACTTGAAGTTGTCCCTTTATATACCGCATTTATTGAACCGCCACCTGACACATTAGCGATGGTGACAGTACCACCGCCCTTGGAAACAGCAATAGCATTGCCATAATCGTTAGATTTAGTGTCTGAACATGTGCCGCTCTGATGTGCTCTTCTTATTGTCCGCGTCACCTCACCGGTCACTGTGTCAGTCTCTATAATCTCCTCCTCCACCGGCGTGAACGACATACCGATAGTGCAGAACACAGCAATCAACAAACCAATAGAAAGGGCTGTTAGTTTTGCACTACTCATAAATAAAATCTTTTTGCTCATATCTTTTTAGTATTTTTAGTTTCAAATTGTTGTCATAAGGACGTTATACGTAACTGTCGGTTGACCATCGGAAGACTGTCGGGATTGACAGGCAATTATATACATTATCCATAAAGGATTATTCTTTTGCGTTCTATCATTGAGAATATGTTACTTACACAAGTGTTCCGTTGAAATCAATACTTTTTATCCCCCACTATTTTTGTATTTCTTTTATTTTTTGTACCTTTGCCGCCGTCAGGAGCGCGAGTGTCCCCACTCGCGACATCCACAAAGAAAGTTAATAACAAATTGTTATATAGAAGCCGAAAACCAACAAAAATAACAGCACTATGGCAGAAAAACAATACTACGCAAGGGTTATTGACACTCAATTGTCAGAATGGGCTCAGTCCGAAGTACACAAACCTGTTTTGCTGCGCGGAGCGCGTCAAGTAGGCAAGTCATCGGCAGTCCGACATCTGGCTTTACAGTTCAAGTACTTCATCGAAATGAATTTTGAGAAGGAGCCTCTCTAAAGACTCTTTTCTCCAATGACATAGACATTCCGCGCATCTGCGAGGCTCTGTCTGCCACCTATGGTATGCCGGTAAAAGAGGGGGAGACACTTCTTTTTCTTGACGAAATACAAGATTGTGCGGATGCCATACGTTCTCTTCGTTATTTCTATGAGGAGAAGCCGGGTCTTCATGTTATTGCCGCAGGGTCGCTCTTGGAGTTTACCCTCGCCGAGTTACCTACTTTTGCGGTAGGCAGGATACGTTCCATGTTCATGTATCCTTTCAGTTTCTATGAGTTTTTGGGGGTAGTCGGGAACAGCCAATTACAACATATCATTACGCATAAAACAGATTTTGAGCCTCTATCAGGCATCGTACACGAGAAACTGCTTCAACATTACCGAACTTTCTTACTGCTCGGTGGCATGCCGGAAGTGGTATCTACATGGCAGAGTACACATAATTATGCAGCATGTGCCACAGTACATGAGGACATTCTGACCAGTTATATGCTGGATTTTGCGAAATACAAAACCCGTGTATCGTCTCTAACTCTTCAGCAAGTACTGATTTCCGTAGCCCGCCAAGCATGTCAAAAGTTCGTTTATTCTCAAGCGGCACCGGAGATAGAAAAAGTCAAAGAGAGTCTCTCCCTTCTCTCAATGGCAGGTTTGATAATTCCTATTACCCATACCGCAGCCAACGGACTACCGTTAGGAGCAGAGACCAACGAGAAATTCCGCAAGTTCCTGATGATGGATACCGGCATGATGCTTCATCTGTTAGGGTTGACTCTCGGAGAACTGGTATTGTAAGATACCGCCTCGCTTGTCAACAAAGGTGCGCTTGCCGAGGTAGCAGCAGGTCTTGAACTGCAAAAGGCAGCATCGTCCACTATCCGTTGCGAACTATACTACTGGCAAAACCTAAAACCGGTGCCCAAGCAGAGATAGACTACCTGACTATCCGACAAGGAGAGATGATTCCCGTCGAAGTTAAAGCGGGCAGCAGAGGTTCGATGAAAAGCATGTACTATTTTTTAGACCTAAAACAGCTGCCGTACGGTATTCGCACCAGCATGGAGAACTACGGCTCTATGGAGAAGATACGTATCGTACCTCTATATGCCATAGGTCAAATATAACATATTCTCAACATTTCAAAGAACGTCAATCCAGTGTCATCACGCTTCTGCCGTTGGGCAATATTTGGGATGTTGTGCCAATATAACGATATAAACTATATCGAGCAGCAAACATATCCCTCCTAACACTACTCCAAATAATCGTCCGGCAAGTATCATCGTCATGGTAGCACATAACGTGCCGATACATTTCGTAATCGCGATAGACAAACTCTGTCCGCGTTTCCCTCCTCTAATGTAATACATTGCAATAAACAAAACACTCATTATTACATTATCAGAGAAAGAAAAATATAATTTCCAATTATCTATTGTTGCATACATTGTCAGTATAATTGTTAGTACTAATGCCAACATGCCGAGCGAATATACCACAAATCCCCCCCCCGTACCTATTCGCCGCGTTGGTGACAACCCCTTAATACTTTTCAAGAACTCTTGTTTCCCATACACTATGTACGTTGCAACAATTCCTAAATCTAATAGAGTCCATACCCCATATAGGGAATATGCAAATATGTCATAACCACTAAGCAAACTATAATCTACCAAACTTAATGCTTCCCAACAAAGATTCATACATAGTGCCAACAATGGCATGCAGTATGTTTTTTCTTTTATTCCGATGCGGATACATTCAATATAAGTAACGCACCAGAAAATCATCAGATAGACATCAAACAATGCCAACCAATCCCATCGGTTCATAATTCCATAATCGTTTTTCCATCCGGCAGAAGCAATGTTCTGTTTTTATATTTCAATTGTTCTCCGAAGACAGACATACCGTCTTGTTGCAGCGTGCTGTCTATCTGTATGTCTGCAATGTACAATACTGACCAAAAAACATGGTCGGCTGAGACGGGTTCGTCTTTATGTTTTATCACGTTTGCCACCTTTTCAGGGTATGCTTCTTTATATTTGTCACTATACCATACCATCAACGGTACATGGTATTCCTCTTTGGTAGGATGATAGGTGTGCCCGTGTCCGCTGACTTTCGGGCTGATATATTCGCCGTGGTCGCTTACAAACAGCCATGCGCATATTCCTTTAGTTTGTTTGAGCATTTCTATCTCTTTGTTCAATAGCCTGTCCGTATAAAGCAGAGAATTATCGTAGGCATTGAGGAAGAGGCTGTCGCTTTCGGCTCTTGGGTCGGCATTATAGTCCGGCCGCCACTGAAGACAATCTGCTGTTCGGTTGGTGTAAAACATATGGTTGCCCAAATAATGCGTTACGGCAAACAGCTTCTCATGCTTGTTCGCCAAGTCGGCGAGTTCCGGTGCAATTAGGCTGTCGTGTTCGACAAAAATCAGGGTGTCGAAGTCCTTCGCTAAATAATCATGATAGCCGTTGTTCATCAGTTGCGCACGATGGCTGACCAAGGCGGTCTTGAACCCTGCTTCCGAGAACGCTGCGGCAATCGTCTTTCTGCCAAAATGTTTCCCTAAATCATCGGTCTGTGCGTCTGTCAGCAGCATTGGCAAGGCGTGCTGAGTCAGCGTGGCATTGGCGTAATAATCCGAGTACAACACAAGGTCAATCCTGTTCTTCAGCAGAGGTGTTGTTTCTCTGTTATAAATGCCGTTCAGCGAAAGGTTCTTATAGCGCACAGATTCGCCGATGGACAGCACGTATATCTCTTTGTCCGCAACAGGTTCTTGTCGGCAAGCCTTGTATCGAAAACCGTCATTGTCGTTTTGATGCTTTTCAATGTTCCGTATTTGCCTTATAACGCAAGCCGCTTCGTGAGTCAGACTGTTCGTGACATGCGGCAGAACAAAAGGCACAGCCAAGGCTACGATTATTCCGATTGCAGTATATCGTGCGGGACGAGTTTTTTTTACAGCAGTCAGCCACCACACCAATATACCTATCCCCCAATATATCAAAGAGCAAACTATCCAATACGGCCATACATACCGCAGGCAATAGGATATTATATCATTCGTCTCGAAGCGGTTGGCGGTTATCCATGCGAACATCTCGCCTGAGGTAAACCAGTTCTCATAACTGACGAGCGTGGTCGTTTCAATCAGTGCCGCCAGACATTCAGCCATCAACACCACCAACAGGCACACGCACAAACCTATCCTTCCGTTACTTTTCATTTCTTCTTCAGCCGTCGTTTTTCCGTCCGTGTCAGTTTGGCAAATAAGGCTATATCTGCTTGTTTGCCTTGTTCCAACGAGTGGAAAAGCAGCCATATTGCGTAGATAGCAAACGGTATGGAGAGCCATTGACCCATCAGCAAAGCCCAATCTTGCTCTATCTCCATCTGCGGCAGTTTGACAAACTCAATCAATATGCGCAGCAACAAGACTATCGTCATGATCACAGCAGAAAGCATACCTTTGTATTGTCCGCCGTCTCTCTTGAGGAACAACCACCATGCTACACCCATAGCCAACAGATAACTCAGTATTTCGTAGATCTGAGACGGGTGGCGCGGTACTGTTTCTTCTCCGAAACAAAAGCCCCAAGGCAACGATGTCTCTATGCCACATATCTCGTTGTTAATCAGGTTGCCTATTCTTACTGCTACAGCCACCCAAAACAGACCCATCATCGCCCTGTCAGCCGCAAACCACATATCGCATCGTAGTATTTTAGCGCATATCCATCCTGCAACCAATACTCCCAATACACATCCATGACTGGCAAAGCCGCCATGGGCGAAGTCGAAGAATTTCCACGGATGCTCGAAGTAATAGTTGCGATAATGCCAATCCGTACCAAAAACATGAGCAGGATTGTCCGGCAAGTAATCCCATTCGTAGAACAGTCCTTGAAACAGATGCCCGAAGAAAATGACGCACACTAATGACACCATGAACGTGATGAGCGCATATTGTGTGGGGACACCATCATGCTTGAAGGTCGCAAGCAGCGTTATGAGCATACCTATCAGCCCAAGCGTCCACAGCGTGCCGTACCAACTAATAGCGAAGTGCTCGCCCTCATAAATGAAAGGTGACACATCCCAAGTAATATATGTTAAAACAAATGTCATTATCAAGCAATATCATTCAACGCGAAACGTAACATTAGATTCAAAAGAGTCTCATTCAACGCGAAATGTATCATTTAAATTATCGTTATTAGTATGTGTAACAAAGGGATTATTTTCTCAAAAGCAGGTCAAAAGAACCGAACCCTTATTAAAACTCAAAAAATATTATACCCCCACCGATAAAACGAACTTGACACGGATTTCCACCCTCGATAAAACGAACTTGACACGGATTAAATCAGATTTACCTCAACTTTTTTCTGAAAATTAATTCCTGTATTTAAATATCGCGTTAAAAGTCAACGTTTTACAACTATTACAAACAATAAAAAACTTGTAAATTTTCATGCATTCTTTTACGTCTGCAAAATTAATATTTTTTTTTCAATTAATATGTTAACAAATGTGAATAAACAGGGCAGATTATTGTCAATTTGGTATTTTGTGGCGAAATTTGACTTATTATCAACATTTTATAATATATATATTATTGCTGTTCAAATAAAATTGTCTATATTTTATCTATATTATGTGTACAAAAATAATGTCATATAACACATTTTAATGTTAAAATATGTAGTTTTTTTTATTTTCAATTTTACTATAATTCAAAAACTATGCCATCGGATAATATATCAAACGGGCATGCAGATAGTCGCAGATACGCACTGACACAAAACAGGTCAAATAAGGGTTCCGTTCTTTTGACCTATAAGAGAGAAACTTATCACTGCCAAGAGACAACAGCATTTCGAAAGGATTGAGAAAATGATAGAGGTAAAATAGTGTCAGAGGTAAAAATCTCTTTAGTGTTTAGGACAAAACCGATATAAGGTATCTGACTACCAAAAACAATGATTGATACAAAATACATATTGGCGAAGGACAAAACCGATGCAAAGTATTCGACTACTAAAAACCATGATTGATAAAAAATACATATTGGCGACTATAGCGGTTATAATTTTGAGTGCTGCAACGGTCTTTGCGCAGAACGACACCTTGCCGGAGCCGGATCGCTCGGCAGAGGACTTTGTATTAGTGAGCCTTTGCATTGCCGACCCGACGGATTGGCGCGATGATGCTCTCGGAACTTCGGGACATGCTTTTTTGAGGCTGCAATGCCCATATTACTCGCTCGACTACTGTTTTTCCTACGAAGGCGAGAGGGTAAACGATAACCTGCACCGATACATAACCGGCAATACCAAAATGGGCATGTTTGCTGTTCCGACAGAAGAATATCTTGAGGATTATAATAAGTGGAACCGTTCTATACATGAGTATTTGCTTAACCTTCCGCCGAAAGCCGAAGTGCGGCTGTGGGAGATTATGGACAACCACCTCACCGCCGGTATCACACTCCGGCAAGACCTCAACAAATACGGTTGCGCCATCACTGTGGTCAAATATATCAAGCAAGCATTGGCAAGTACACCTATAGTCTATGCCCCGAGTGAACTTGACAACCTCACCCGCCGAGAGATTGGCTATCGCTCGCTTGAGAAGCATCCGTGGATACGCTTGACGAGCATGATTTTCACCGACAATCGATACGACCGTCTTTGCCCTATCGACGAGAAACTGATAGTACCTGCCGACCTTGCTGAGGTGTGGTGCAATGCCTCGGTGGACGGCAGACATTTAGCGACATACAATGGTGACATTGTAAGCGGAGCACCAATAGACAACTGTAAGCCGTGGTTCACGCCGATGCTATTGGTTGTCTTACTGCTGATAATAACCATCGCTTTTGCCTTTACCAGATACAAATGGTGGGACATAACAATGGTCGTTGTGCAAGCTTTAGTAGGGTTAGTACTTATCTATCTTTGGATAGTAATGAAAGAGTTCGGCAGTGCAGCATATATAGTTATGGCACTGATGAACCCTTTACCGCTACTGTTGTGGAAATGGCGCAAATACTGGGGACTACCATACGCAGCCTTGCTGCTTATAGGTGTTATAATACTGGCACTGTTGCCGCATATGCTCGTTGACCCAGCCATATTGGTATTGGCATTGTCGTATATAGTGATATTCGGCAAGGACAGCATAAAAGGCTTGATTGACAGACAAAGGAAAGCAAGGCTGAAATGAAAGCAGAGGCTATGAAGCAAACGAAATATCCGCTCCTGCCGTATTCGCAGTTGGTGTGGGACATGATGCAGACCGACAAGGAGGTTTATACCTTTAGAAGCAGAGCGAGGATTGAAAAAACAGCAGGCAGAGGCGAGAGGATAATAGAGGCGTTGCGGACAGCCATACTGAACCACCCCGCGTTCAGCATGAGAGTGGATGAGCAGGGAATGCAGTATTATGAAAGATTGAATGACCCGTTGCACGGACAATTCCACGATGTGGACATCGAGGAGAAAGAATACCGCATCGAACTGACACTCACATTAAACCGCATACTCGGCGATGGTATAAGTACCATGGTGGTGATAGAAGATTTTATCAGAGCCTACTACGGTTTACCGCTTGAAGAAGACAGGTATTTAGAATATTTAGAACAGATAGAACAAAACAAACAGACTGAACGATATTTAGCAAACAAGCAGTGGCTTGAAGCAAGATTTGACATACTGAAGGTCCCCGTGCATCCGGCAACAGACTTCCCACTGACCACCTCTGCCGACTGGGAGGAAGGGCTACTGACCGATGACTGGAGTGAATACACCGACAGACTTGACAATTTACAGCACAGCACTTTACTGCCGCTAACGGCCATAATATCTTTAGCTGCAGCCATGGCTATTATGGACTATAACAATACAACAGAAGCGGCACTGACATGGGCTTACGACGGACGCGAGACACCGATGACCGAACATATTGTCGGTAGCCTGCACCGCGATATACCGTTTGCCATATCACGGAACACAACTACTACAGCGCAAAATGACAAAGAAGAATTATCGAACCTGATCAAACAAGCGAGTAAAGAGTTTAGACAAGGCATAGCACATAGTATATATCCTTACACTCTCACTCCGCCGCACACAGAAATATGGAATTATGCTGTTAACGTTTTAGAACAGACACGACCGCAACAATTTGTTGAACACATGCCTTTTGAGATATTGACAACCGATATGCAACCAAACAATAAAGCATACGCGCTACTTGATATTGAGATATACTCAGCACCGCAACTAACTATAGCATATCGGTATAGTGCAACTCATTATAAGTTGGAAAGCATACAACATTTTGCCGGTTTAGTGAAGAAAAACCTACTGAAATTGATTTATAAAAATAGTTGATAAGTATGATCATGAGATATGCACTCATAACAGGAGCGTCGCGCGGCATAGGCAGAGCCATTGCCATGGAGTTGGCAAAAGACGGTTGCTTTGTGATTATCAATTACAAGAGCAATCACAATGCAGCCCGCGAGACCCTACGTCTTGTTCATGAGGCAGGCGGTGAGGGCGAACTGCTGCCTTTCGATGTCAGCAAACCTGACGAGATAAATGCGGCACTGGACAGATGGTTCGCAGAGCATCCGGAAGAATATATTGATGTGTTGGTTAACAATGCCGGCATAGTGGACGACGAGCTGATGCTCTGGATGGAGCCGGAGCAATGGCACTCGGTGATAGATGTGAACCTCAACGGTTTTTTCTACACCACCCGCCGTGTGTTGGAAGGGATGGTGGAGAACCGTCACGGGAGGATAGTAAATATATCGTCTATTAGCGGACAGCGAGGTTTTCCTGGAAAAGTTAATTATTCTGCTGCAAAATCCGCCATTATCGGTGTAACCCGTGCGTTGGCTGCTGAAGTGGCATCAAGAGGTATTACGGTTAATGCCGTGGCTCCCGGAATGATAGAAACAGATATGGCAATCCGTGCGCAAAAATATATTGCGGATGAATATAAAGATATTAACCAAATACCCATGCACCGCCTCGGCAAGCCAGAAGAAGTAGCCTATTTGGTAAGTTTCCTTTGCTCCGACAAAGCCGATTATATATCGGGTCAGGTAATAGGCATCAACGGTGCTGCATTATAATGATAAATGGTAAATCGTAAATGGCCAAATCGTAAATGAAACGTCGTGTAGTTATAACAGGTATGGGCATCTGGTCGTGCATCGGGCAGGACCTCAAGACCGTCATCGAAAGCCTAAAGCAGGGGCGTTCGGGCATCGTGTTCGACCAAAGCCGCATCGACTATGGTTTGCAGTCTGGTCTCGTTGGCAATGTGCCGCGTCCCGACCTCAAACTGCTCCTGCCGCGCAAGTTCCGCGCCACGATGTCGGAAGATGCCGAATACGCCTATATGGCTGCCCGCCAAGCCTTTGCACAAGCAGGGATAACAGATGAGTATCTGCGTCAAAACGAAGTAGGTATAATCTTCGGCAACGACGGCAATGCACACATGATGGATTACTACCCGATTATGGAAGAGGAACATGATTCCCGTATGATTGGTCCAAATAGTATTTTTCAGGGAGAGACTTCTTCTGTGACGATGAATTTGAGTACCATATTTCATATTAGGGGTATCAATCTTTGTGTAGGTGCAGCATGTTCAAGCGGCTCACATGCAATAGGTATGGCATCATTGTTAATTCGCCAAGGATTGCAGTCAGTGGTTCTTGCAGGAGGCTCTTGTATGACTGACAAACGCGTAATAGTAGCAGTAGATGCAATGGATGCTCTGTCGCAAAATAATAATCCACTGACGGCTTGCCGTCCATTTGACTGCGACCGCGATGGTATGGTTCCTTCAGGCGGAGCAGCAGCATTGGTACTCGAAGAATACGAGCATGCCAAAGCGCGGGGAGCAAACATATTGGCGGAAGTGGCAGGATACGGCTTCTCGTCGAACGGCATTGAGGATATTTCTATGTCGAGTGCCGAGGGCGAATACATCGCTATGAAGCGCGCCCTTGATGATGCAGGCATCACACCCGATAAGGTGGATTACATAAACGCACACGCCACAAGCACCATACAAGGCGATATAGAGGAAGCGAAAGCCCTTTATAGATTTTCTAGATTTTCTAGAGAATCTATAGAATCTATAGCGTATAGAGAATCTACCCCCTACATCTCCTCTACCAAGTCCATGACCGGTCACGAAAACTGGATGGCAGGGGCAAGCGAGGCAGTGTATTCAATACTGATGATGCAAAATAATTTCGTGGCACCGAACATCAACCTTGAGAATGTAATCGACGAAGCCCGCGACCTCAACATAGCCCGCGAAACTATTTACACCCCCATAAACACCGTCTTGAGCAACTCCAGCGGCATGGGCGGAACGAACAGCGCACTCGTCTTCCGAAAGCTCGGTTCGGAATCTCGGAATCCCGTCATTCCGTCATGCCGAGAAAAACAAAATAACATATAATTATGACAAAGCAAGAAATAGCAGAGAAAGTCAACGCTTTTATGACCGACCGCCTTGAATACGACGAGGCTTCGCTCACACCCGAAGTAGAACTCAAACGCGACCTCGGTATGACCTCGCTGGATGCAGTAGAGACATCTATTTTCATCCGCCGCACTTTCGGTTTCCAGCCCGAACGCGGGGCAATAAAAACCCTCGTCACCTTGCAAGACCTATACGACTATATAGCAAATAGTTGCCTGTAGTCAGTAATCAGCCATCAGCAGTCAGTAATCTGCAGTTGGCAGCAACTACAGCTAACACGAAGTTAGCAACTTTTACTTCCTTACACGAAGTAAAAACGCGATTTTTGACATATTGGATTACCGAAAAAAGAGTAACAACATTTAGCCAAATACCAATGTTTTTTGCCGTTTTTGGCTAAATTTATTGCGTTAATTTAGCCGAATGTGCATATTTTTCGCCGTTTTTGGCTAAAATATTTTGTCAATCAAAAAATAAGCACTATCTTTGCTGCGTTATTTAGATATGATTATGGAACAATTATTTGGTAGAGAAAAAGAGAAAAGAGAATTAGACCGTCTAATCTCATCCAATCGCCCCGAATTTATAGCCATTTACGGTCGTAGGCGCGTAGGAAAAACGTTTCTTGTAAAGAAGTATTTTGAAAACCGCTTTGATTTTTATGTATCGGGAGTATTAAACGGCAATGCCCAAGTTCAGATTGCCAATTTCAAGCATGCAATGGAAGAGCAAGGACTACAGCGAAGTAAAGAGAACGACTGGTTAGGTTTGTTTTTTGAACTCGAGCAGTTGCTAAACGAGAAAGTAAAGAAACAAGAGCCATGTGTCATTTTTGTTGACGAATTACCGTGCTTCGATACTCCCGGTTCTAAATTTGTAATGGCATTAGGTCATTTCTGGAACACATGGTGTGAGTGGCACGACAATGTCAAACTGATAGTATGCGGTAGTGCTACCTCATGGATTATAGATAAGATTATCAATGATAGAGGTGGATTGCACAATCGTTTGACAGCGCAGATACATCTCGCGCCTTTCACCTTACAGGAAACCGAAGATTTCCTAAAAACACGTGTACACGGTTGGAGTCGTGATATGGTTCTTGAGACCTATATGGCTTTTGGCGGAGTACCATATTATTTGAGCCTTATTAAGTCCGATGAGACCTTTACTCAAGCTATTGACCGACTGTATTTTGGCACAAAAGCCATACTCGCTGATGAGCATGAGCGGCTTCTCTCATCTTTATTCAAGTCCCCTGAACCATATATCAACATCATCACGGCTCTATCTAAAAACAAGCAAGGTCTCAATCGCGATGAAATAGCAAAACAAAGCAAGATACCGACGGGGGGAAGACTGACTAAACTATTGGAAACATTAGAGAACTGCGACTTCATCAAGTCGTATTATGTGCGCGGTCATAAAAAAGTGTCGTTAAAAGATAAGATTTATGCGCTAACTGATTTATTTTCACTCTTCCATCTATATTTCTCCGAAAAAAAATCCACTAATCCGCATTTTTGGCAGGACCACTTGAATACACCGACTTTGAACACATGGTATGGTTTCGCTTTTGAGCAAGTCGTAATGCTGCATATCGAACAGATAAAAAAAGCATTGGGTATTAACGGGATTGGTGTGGAATATTATGCATGGCGCAGTAAGACAACCGAACCCAAATCACAAATCGACCTTATACTCGACCGTGCCGACAGGATGTTAAATCTTTGTGAAATAAAATATTCGACTAAGGAATATACATTTGATAAAGAGGAGTACGAAAAACTTAGAACACGCATGTGGAATTTTATGGAAGAGACAGGAGTCAAATACGGCATACAACTGATTAGTATCACCCCATACGGAGTAAAAATGAATATGTACTATCACGAATTTGTCAGACATCTGAAACTTGATGACTTATTCGAGAGTTAAAATACTCGAAATAAGAATAATAGTTCAATTAACGAAAGCGGTAATCCAATATGTGGAAAACAGACAACCACAGCGGATTACCGCTTTTTTGTAGCCAACACGAAGTAACTAACATATACAAATATAGAGAAATCAATATAACGGCATACAGTTATACCGGAATATCGGCATCCCGGAATACCGAAATAACTCAACCAATGACTGAACATTATCTCGACATATTAGCCCGCACGATTCGTGAGAATTGGGACCAACCAGCCCTCACGGACTTCTATCTCACCGAGGACGGCACGGCGCAGGACACCTCGCGCGGCAACCGTTATACCTACGGCGAGATGTACTGCGAGATGATGCGGCTTGGCGACCTGTTCCGCTCGCTCGGTCTCAAGCAAGGCGACCACATAGCCATCTGTGGCAGCAACTCTGCCAACTGGGCAGTGGCGTACCTCGCCATTGCTGCATATCAGGGTGTGGCGGTAACGGTGCTACACTCGCAGAACATTGACGACATCGCCCGCCAAATAGATTTTTCAGATGCCGTTGCTTTGTTTACGGACAATGATATTCGTGAAGAACTTAAAGAGTATAATCTGCCCAAGGTGAGATATTTTTTTAGTTTGGAGAATATAGAAAATCTAGAGTATCTAGAGTATCTAGAGTATCTAGAGCATCTAGAAAATCTAAAAGTTTCCATCCCCCACGGCGAACCCGATGACCTCGCCATGATTTGCTTCACCTCCGGCTCAAGCGGTGTGTCGAAAGGAATAATGCTCTCCAATCGGAATATGAGCAATAATGCAAAGAACATTATGGACGGGTATCCGGATGACGAGATTAACGTTTTTCTATCCGTTCTTCCGATGGCTCATATCTATGGTTTTATGACTGAGATTTTAGCGCAAGTGCTTAAAGGTAAACATGTATATGTTCTGACTATCTTCACTTTGCATAATTTGCATTTTGCCATTACTCTTATCAGACCTTACGCATTAAGCCTGATACCAATAATGGTATCAGGCTTAATGCGTACGCATCAAGACTGCATATCTCTTCTTAGAAGCTGTAAGCAAATTTATATAGGCGGCTCTCTGTTTGATGAATCTTTAGAACAAAAACTACTTAAGAATCAGGTACCTATTTCTATCGGCTATGGCATGACCGAAACAGGACCGCTTATAAGTTATTCTGTTACTAAAGAGTATAAACAAGGCACTTGCGGCAAAATCGTTGAAGGTATGTCTTGTCGCATCTCCCCCTCCGACGAAATCCTTGTCCGTGGCGAGAACGTGATGCTCGGCTATTACAAAGACCCCGAAGCCACCGCCCGCAAAATTGACGCAGACGGCTGGCTGCATACGGGTGATGCAGGCTATATGGACGAAGACGGCTACCTATACGTAACCGGCCGTATCGGACAGGATATGATAGTTCTCCCTAACGGCGAGAACATCCACCCCGAAGACATAGAAAGCAAAATCAACGCCCTGCCGGAAGTTGAGGAATCTCTCGTCCTCGCCCGCGATGGTCACCTCGTCGCCCTCATCCGCTTAAAGGATTCTAGAGAGACTAGAGAGTCTAGAGAATCTAGAGAATCTAGAGAATCTAGAGAATCTAGAGCGTCTAGAGAATCTAGAGAATCTAGAGCGTCTAGAGAGTCTAGAGAGTCTAGAGAGTCTAGAGAATCTAGAGAATCTAGAGCGTCTAGAGAATCTAGAGAGTCTAGAGAATCTAGACACCGCATCCTCCGCTCCATCAACCCTCAACTCCCGCTCTACAGCCAACTATACGATGTCGAGTTCCTCACCGAACCCCTCGCCCGCACCGCTAAACAGACGATAAAGAGATATTTGTATGGTTAGTTGAGAGCTTAGAGTGGAGAACTTAGAGCTTAGAGTGGAGAGTTGAGAGATAATAACTCAAGGAGTACAATCTGTTTCATCAGTTAAATCTGTGGACAGAACACAGCTGCAAGGCAAAGTGACCTTTGACATATTGGATTACCGAAAAAAGATTCAGAGAAAAAGGGAAACAAGAGATAGGCAGATTAAGAGCAGCCAAATCCTAAAAGCCTCAAAGAAGAGTATTTTTCGTGGCAAAGAACCACAAGAAACGCTTTTTTGGGGGGATATTTTTGAGGGGTGTAATGTATTTTGGTTAATTAATTTTGGTTAATTTAGAGAAATATTGTATCTTTGCACACCGAAAGGTTCTATAAAATCTAGAGCGTCTAGAGCGTCTAGAAAATCTAGAAAATCTAGAGCATCTAGAAAATCTAGAGCATCTAGAAAATCTAGAGAATCTAGACAATATAGAGCATCTAGACAATCTAGAGGATCTAGAGAATCTAGAAAATCTAGAGCATCTAGACAATCTAGAGAATCTAGAAAATCTAGAGCATCTAGAGAATCTAGAAAAACCAATAACCCCTAAAACCCATAATTTCCTATGCAACCTACCCCTCCGAGGCAAGCGGGTGGCTCAAACCCATCTGACCAACAACTCTCTGTGCTTCGTAAGAAGACCGACTGGAAGCAACTCTATTTTTATCAGAAAGCAGATACTATCTTTCAACTCACTTATATCTTCTGCCGGAAGTTCTTGCCGCCTCACGGCGATCGCACCGTTGACCAGATGGTACAGGCGGCACGCTCCGGCAAACAGAATATCGTGGAGGGTTCAGAGGATGGGATGACAAGCACCGAGATGGAGATACGCCTGCTCAACGCAGCACGAGGCAGCCTTCAGGAACTGCAACGCGATTATATCGACTATCTCCACACCCGACAACTGCCTATCTGGGACGAGACCAACGAGCGTTATCGGTCGCTGCTCAATTATTGTCGGCGGCATAATATATATAGCGACTATGAACCTTTCTCGCAGCAGATGAATGATGAAGAGTTTGCTAACCTCTGTTATTCGTTATGCCGAATAACAGACCGTATGATGGAGACCTATCTCAAAAGACTTGAGAAAGAGTTTATCACCGAGGGCGGCATCAAAGAGCGCATGCACCGAGCACGCACCGGCTATCGAGAAAAAGAGTTGCAACGACTCGCCTTCCTCGAAAACGAAGTCCTCCGCCTCCAAACCATCCTCAAAAACCACGGAATAGATTTTTAGAGATTCTAGACAATCTAGAAAATCTAGAGAATCTAGAAAATCTAGACAATCTAGAGCATCTAGAAAATCTAGAAAATCTAGACAATCTAGAGCATCTAGACAATCTAGAAAATCTAGACAATCTAGAAAATCTAGAGAATCTAGAGAATCTAGAGAATCTAGAAAATCTAGAGAATCTAGACAATCTAGAGAATCTAGACAATCTAGAAAATCTAGAAAATATAGAGAATCTAGAGAATCTAGAAAATCTAGCACCCTACTTAAGCGGTAATCCAATATCCAGCGGATTACCGCTTTTTATGCGCTGTCATTATAAGAAGCAAAGCCCGCTACGCTGAAAGAGTAAAGAGTCAGAAGCAAAGAATCAGAAGTCAGAAGCAAAGAATCAGAAGTCAGGAGCGAAGAATCAGAAGCAAAGAATCAGAGGTCAGGAGTAAAGAGTCAGGAGCGAAGAGTTAGGAGTAAAGAGTATAGACCGCAGTTCAGGAAGAACAAAGAGCAAAAAACATTTGTTCAATTTGTGAACAGTCTCAAATCAATTTGTTTGTTCAGTGGGATCTGAAAACAGAACAAAGCCGCAAGGCAAAAGAGTTATTTGACATATTGGATTACCGAAAATAAGAATCCGTCATTTTAGCCAAATGTTGCACAAAAATGTAAGATTTGGCTTAAAGCATTTGCTTATATCAAAAAAAAAGTTGTATCTTTGCATCGGATTTGAAAATCTATTACTTTTTAACAATTATAAAACAATAAAACCATGGAAAAAGCAGCAAACTTAAGACATGTGTCTCTTTCCATTCCTCAGAGCGACTATCGTTTTATCAGCACCCTGTCTCATAAAATGGGATGGACTATCCATAGAGAGCGTAAAAGTGGCTTGGAGCGTGCCATTGAGGATGTGCGTGCCGGTCGTGTGTTTCAGGCAGATAGTGTGGAGGATTTAATAGCGCAATTGGAAGCATGAGATATACCATTCGATACTCGGGACAGTTTAAGCGTTCCTACAAACTATGTAAGAAACGCGGATATGACATGTCCAAATTGGAAACTGTCATCCGCCTTTTAGCAGAGAATGGTGAACTTCCTGCAGCATACCGACCGCATAAATTGGTCGGAAGGCATTGGGCGGGCTACTGGGAATGTCATATCGAACCCAATTGGTTATTAGTTTGGGAACAGAATGACAGAGAATTAGTTCTATTGTTGTTGGACACAGGGACACATTCAGATATATTCTAAAAAAGTTGCTTTTCCTTTTTTTACAAAGCGGTAATCCAATATGAGTAATGAATACTCAAAGCGGGTTACCGCTTTGTGTGTGCGATATTTAGTTGAGAGTTGAGAGAAGTTGGAAAGTTGAAAGTTGAAAGTTGAGAGAAGTCATTAAGTTTAAAGTTGAGAAAAAAATCCGTTTTAATCAGTTAAATCCGTGGGATATAAATATCTGTTTGTTCAGTTGAATCTGAATAACAGAACAAAGCCGCAAGGCAAAAGAGTTATTTGACATATTGAGAATAATGTAAGTGGAAAAGAGCACTTTTTTATCGTAGATACTTGCATATTTCAAAAACATGTTGTACCTTTGCACTGAAAATAAATGCGTGTACCCGCATTTATTTTCAGCAAAAAACGCAAACCGCACAATATAACACGATGATTAACAGAGAAAAACATATTGATATGCTCATTGCTTCACAGGGCAATGATATGATAAAAGTTATTACCGGCTTACGAAGAGTCGGCAAGTCTTTTTTGTTATTCCATTTGTACAACGATTATCTTATGAGTCAGGGTGTTGATGCAGAGCATATAATCAAGGTTGACCTTGAGCCGAGGCGTAACAAATGGCTTCGCGACCCCGATGTGTTGCTCAATTATATCGACTCAAAGATAAAAGACGATAGTCATTATCACATCTTTATAGACGAGATTCAGTTGGTGCCGGAGTTTGAAGATGTGCTTAATAGTTACCTTGACATGCCCAATGTTGATGTATATGTTACAGGTAGCAACGCCAAGTTCTTGTCGAAAGATGTACTCACTGTATTTCGTGGCAGAGGCGATGAGATTCAGGTACTGCCTTTAAGTTTCAAGGAATATTGTGAGGCACGCAAAGCCGAGCCTTCTGAGCGACTCCTTCGGGAATATATAATTTATGGCGGGATGCCGCGCGTTGCACTCTACGAGCAAGAAGCACAGCGCAAGAAATATCTGCACGACCTGTTTCGCAAAACATATCTAACTGATATCGTTGAGCGTAATCACCTGAGTAATGATGCAGATTTGAAGGAGCTGATAGATGTAGTGGCTTCCAATATAGGTTGCCTGACTAATCCTGTCAAGTTGCAAAACACTTTCAAAACAAAAAAGAACAGCACTATCTCATATAATACTATCGACAAGTATCTGGAGATATTGGAAGACGCCTTTCTTATCAAACAGGTAAAGCGTTTCGACATAAAAGGCAAGCGTTATATTGACACCCCAAAGAAATACTATTTCATGGATTTGGGACTTCGGAACGCACGCCTTAATTTCCGACAGAACGAATGGACTCATCTGATGGAGAACCTCATCTTCATAGAATTGCTAAATAGAGGATATTCCGTTGATGTGGGTAATATCGAAACAAACACCACCATTGACGGCAATAATGTCAGACTACAGTTAGAGGTGGATTTCGTTTGTAGTCGTGGAGACGAATGTTTGTATGTTCAGTCAGCGTTTGCCATTGAAGACGAAGAAAAACTGAATCAAGAGTTACGTCCTTTGCGGCTCATCAAGGATAATTTCCGTAAGATAGTAATTGTTGGTGGGTTGATACCTACTCATTACACAACTGATGGGATACTGATGCTCAACATCATTGATTTTCTGATTTCCGACAAGTACAACATCTGACAAGATACAATATCTGACAAGAGTCGTTTTACTCTTTACTACTTACACTGACCACCATTGTGTGTCAGTGTTTTTTATATTCTCAATATGCTTTAACACGAAATAACAAACATGAAATAAATATATACAATTATGATACAAAAAAGATTACAAAACCGAAACTCGATTGAATCAATGTTTCAAACCCTGTCGCGCAAAGCACTCCCTCTGCGCTACATTCTGCTTCTCCTGCTGCCGATAGCGTTTGTAGGCAATGCGTGGTCAAGTACCACCTATTATTCTCGTGCCGGTGTGAAGGTGGCATCAGGCGAAGGTACCGTTTATGTGAAGAAAGCAGCGACTTCTGCTTCGGCTTCATCTTACGATCAAACCACCACAACTTCGACTTTTGTATATACAGAAAACGCTTCGTCAGAAACCGAAAATTTCGAGACGAACTATGCCATCTGTGCGGTTCCGGGTATTGACTATCGCTTCAGCAGTTGGACAATATCAGGTACTTGGGGTACTCAACCGTCAACTTCAGCAGCCTCAACGTATGGTGTGGTAAAAGGTGCCTCTTCAAATAGTAGTAATCCTACTACCGGTACTGCGGCTGCCACGTTTGTGAAGATCTCCATTTCAAGCGTCAGCCCATCCTCGGTAACCCTTTCGCCGACAGATGCACGCACCTCTTGCTCGGACTATACAGGAACGGTGACCTTCACCACATCTAACGACAATGCCGCCTCACAGATAGGTACGCCTACCTTTACCAACACCGGCTCGGGCATCTGGGAAGCAAGCAATAGTTGGGTGGCAGGCACTTCAACCGTCACTTACACTTTCAAAGGCAATGGTTATTACGGCGGCAGCAGCACAGAAAGCGGTAGCCGAAACAACTCGGCAACGCTCACCCTGCCTACCGCAGGCGGTACGTCCTCACAATCGGTAACATTTACCGCTAACTTCCCATCGCTTGTACTTTCAGAGGCAACAGAGAACAACACCGCCTATCCTGTAAGTCCCACAACAGACGGCACGGGTTCTGTGACTTTTCCCGTTCAGTATTGTGATGGTGCTTTTGACTTCACGGCTACTATAACTGATGCTACCGGAGGTACATTCACACCCGGTACAATCACTTTCTCGCAGACCGATGCAAGTACGGGTTCGGGTATTGTAACCGTTCCCTTCACCTTCAATGCAGGCGGTTCGATAGGCGACTTCTCCGCTACACTGACCTTAACCCCGACTGCCAACACTGGCGGTACAGCGAAATCCGTTACTCTGACTGCATACGCTGAACCAGCAGCAACCAACGACGTGAGCGTAACGACTGCCGCAGGAGTAACTACAGAATATGAGACATGGGCGGAAGGACTTGACAAAGCCAACAAAAATGCAGACTGCACACTCAAACTGCTGAGGAATGTGGATTTGGGTGCATTGACAGCCAATCAAAGTATTACAAATACCTTTACTCTTGACCTAAATGGTAAGACTCTCTCTGCTACAGTCAACGCGACTTATCCTCGTGTACTCTATGTCAATGCGGCGAACAAGACATTGACTATTACTGACAGCAAGTCAGGAGGACAGATTGTGGCCACCGGCGCGAGGGACAACAGACTCTCCGTTCTCGAAATCAATGATGGTAGTGCAATTCTTGAAAAAGGCATATTGGATGTGACTAATACTAACACAACTACTACGACTGCCGACCGCTTTTATGCCTGTGTGGTTTATGTCAATACAGGCAAAACCTTTACGATGAACGGCGGCGAACTGAATGCTCACCGTGCTGCCCGTGATGCGTATGGTGTGTATGGTAGTACAAGTGCTACAGCACAAGCGGTTATTAACATCAACGGTGGAACTATTAATGTAGAGGCTAATACTTACGCATACGGACTTCGAGGATATTGTATTTTTAATGTAAACGGCGGCAATATCCATGCAGAGACATTAACAGGAGCTTATGCGTACGGAGTCTTTCTACGTGCAAGTGCCAATGCAACTGCATCGAGCGGTTACTACGGAAAACTTACTATGAAAGGCGGGACCATAGAAGCCTTGTCTAAAACCACTGATGCTTATGGTGTCTTCGCCGATCGCCATCGTGCAGGTACCGGCACTACTACTGCTGTTGACGGGACACACAGCAATCAAGAAACCGGCTATATAAATATTACCGGTGGTACAATAAAAGCCACTTCAACAACTACTAAAGCATACGGAATAATGGCGTATGGTAGTTTTAGTTCAAAGGATAACAAGCATATCACACATGTCGTTAAAAATGCAACCATAGAAGCAAGCGCAACAGGAACAGCCGTAGGCATTTGTGCCAATGCGGAAATAAACGGTACGGTTGGAGCATGCCATCATGCAGATTTCGAATTGACGGATTGCAATGTAACGGCTGAGGCAATAACCGGTACTACGGCTTATTGTGTACAAGGTGTGGCTACAGCAACTACAATTTACAAATCCGACCAAGCTAACTACTATGGCGAATATGCATCCGCAGCGAAGATAACAATAAACAGCGGTACTTACACAGCAACGGCTAAAAACTATGCCGCATATACCGTTATGACTTCCACACGCGCTCGTTCTACATTTGGCGCAGAGGATAAGACAAACCGTACATTAAGCGGTGCAGCTGTTGGTCTGGTAGAACTGAATATTCATGGTGGAACTTTCACCGCCACATCCAATACTAATGGAGATGGCAAACATACTCGTGCCGTTAGTTCGGGTGGTAACACTACAATTGATGGCGGTACATTTACGGCTATCGGTCAAGGACGATATGTGCGTTGTATATATGGTGCTTCGGGTACACTCAAACTGACAGGTATTACCATCAATGCCACCAGTTATGGAACAAACAATAGCGCAGACGATGGAGCTGCTGATTGCGCAGGCGTATATTTAGACTGTGGTATTCCTTATACAGGTTTTGATTACCGATGTGAGGGAGAGATAAATAACTGTGATATAACGGTAACTGCTAACAAAGGATATGGAGCGTATGGTGTTTATGCCAATTGCACAAGTCGCCCGTTTGATAGGACATACCTTCGCAAAGATAGCGTAGATAATAGTTGGAGTACAGCAGCGTATGACATCTATGAGAAATTCTACCCCAGAGAGGATAAATCCATTGCCGGTAAATGTACTATCAACGGAGGAAAAATAACTGTTAAGACTTTAGGTATCAAAAATTCCTTTGGTGTTTACATGGGAGGTCCTACATTCGGTCATCATGGACAATCGTCTGCTTTCGGTGAGTTAGATATTAAGAATACGACAATAGAATCAACCTCTAATACTACAGGTGCATACGGTATCCGGACATCAGGCCCGTCAACAATTGAAAATGTTAATGCTACAGTTGTAGCGACGACGAACACCTCGTATGGAGTTTTGGCGAATGCAGGTAGGGCAACTATTACCAACTCAACCTTTGATGTGAACAGCACAACGGCTACTGCTTATGGTTTGTATGCTAATGCCGACATAGGATCAAACACATCCGCTACTACGAGCAAAATAGGAGGTGTAAGTACAACAATTGTACCTTCTTACAATTACGCTATTCCATACTATGGTGAAATTGTTGCAGGAGATGGCAATGTGGTAACAGCCAAAGCCAATGGAGGAAATACTTCTTACGCTGTGTATGCACATGCTGCAAAAGCTAATTGGGTTGATGCTACCACTTATCACAATGCTGCAGGCGAGTATGCGTATGCAGGTATTGCAACCGTTAATGGCGGCAAATACACAGCCACGGCTTCGGGAACCACGGCGTATGCTTTAGGTGTTGCAGCACAACAAATTCAAGGCTCGGCGGTAGCTCAACCCGAACTCACTGTCAATGCAGGTAAGTTCAAAGGTACGGCAACATCAACATACGCCGATGTCAATGCAAGCGGTGTCACAGGACATGTGATGCTTAAAGGCGGATACTATGTACATAACACCAATCTTTCCACTTATATCCCCGATGGTTATGAGGAGGTGTCGCTCTCAAGTGAGCGGTCGGAATATAAAGAAGGCTATCGTTATGAGGTGGCAGAAGCCGGTATGCATGGTATCTATGTCTGCAAGATAGGAAGTACCAAATACAAATCACTTGAAGAAGCACTGCAAGAGGTAACATCAGGGCAAACGATTCTGATGATTGCCAACTACACCATGGCAACACCGGGCGACTATGTACTGCCGTCAGGAGCAACACTGCTCGTGCCGTATTCCGGACAGACGGCTGCCAAAACAACATCTTTAGAGCGTGTTTATGCATATACCACCCCATCGGCAAATATCAAACTTTCTTTGGCTTCTGATGTCCGATTAGATGTATGGGGAACAATAGAAGCAGGTGGCAAACAAGCAGGTAGCGGACAATTGGAAGGAAAGAATGGTGCTCCTCATCTTTCTTATGGTTGGATTTACCTTTCAGAAGGGAGTTCAATGACTTTGGAAAATGGTTCTAAACTATTTGCTTGGGGTTATGTGACCGGCAGTGGCGAGATTGATGCCAAACGCGGCTCTACCGTCTATGAGATGTTCCAACTAACCGACTGGAGAGGCGGATCAGCCATATACGGTATGGAGGGTAATCGTCAGAAGGTTATGCCTATCAATCAGTATTATGTACAAAACATAGAGTGTCCGATTAAGTTCCGACCCGGTGCTGTCGAATTATGTGAGGGTGCATGTAATATGAGCAGTGCTGTATATCCCATTAAAGGTAAAGATGAAAATACGAGCATTCAGTTTATAGGTATTACGGGGTCAGGTTCTCTGTTTATGATGGACAATGAAGATGTAAGCAGTAACACATGGGTTCGTAAAAGATATGATGCAATAAACGACAAACAAGTATATGAAATCAATAGTTCTGCGAAATTAGGTGGTATAGATGTAACTTGTGCAAATCTGCCCGTTATAGGTTCCAAGACAATTTCATCAACAAGTTATGTAATGCCTATTACCAACAACATGAAGATACATCTGTTGTCCGGTAGTATGTATATAACCCAAAACTTGGAATTGGCAGCCGGAGCAGAGATTGAAGTAGATAAAGAAGCCACGGCTTACGTTAATTCAGGAGTATCACTACATGTATTTGATATTAACGAGTGGGACGCTTTTGCAACAAATGTCCATACTTATCCGGTACCTTACTCTCCTACTTGGGGAACCACCTGTCCTCGCCCAAAACTAATTACGACTGATGCATCCATCAATATCCACGGTAAATTTGATGTGAGTGGTAGTTTATATACTACAGCGGGCGGTGCAAATATCTATTCCACTAACGAAGATGCCGGAACAGTAACATTCTCAACTGCTGCTCCGAGTAGTAGTACTACGATATATGTGGCAAATAACACTACACAAACTTATAACTCCAAAACTTCCAATCCTGCTTGGCTGAAGAATGGCGACGGAACATACGCTGAAAATACCGATGGTACAAAGGCTACTGCAAAAACTGACAAAGATAAATCATGGATATACTATGACAACAAATGGAATTGTTGGGAAGAACGCGGATGTTTTACTCTCGATGCTCAAAATAAACCATACGCCAAGCCGGCTGAATACGTAGAATTAACAGGCCAAACGCCCGATGCTGATCATCTTCATCATGATGCTGCAATGGGTAATCGTAATTTCGTTTGGGACGAGAACTGCTATTGGTGGGAGGTGGAAACCACACCTACTGCCGAGGGATACTATCTGTCACTCAATGCTGACCGCAATGGTAATTATAACTACTATTGTTACGATAGTTCTGCTTCGTGTTGGAAAATTAAAACTGTCACCGTCGTTTGGGATATAAATGGCAGTACTACCAATTACACTGTAGGCTATGGCACGAAACCGCAGTGGCTCGGTGCTGTGCCGACGAAGACATCCTCTTCTTCTGATTATGTCTGGAGATGGGATGGCTGGACTGATAGCAACTCTACCTTATATTCCAACAACGATCTACCGATAGTTACCGCCAATTCAACTACCTTCACCGCACACTTCTATGAGAAATACTATCAGTATAATATCACTTTCAAGAACGATGACGGAACGGTACTTGAATCACGAAACTGGAATAGGGGTACTACACCTTCCTACAGCGGCGGCACACCGACAAAGGCTTCAACCGTGTCACACATCTATAAGTTTAATGACACAGAACCATGGACTCCGACTATCGCCACGGTAACTGATGTGGCTGAATATGTCGCCAATTATGATGAACTCCCGCGTCCGTATAGCGTCACTTTCCTTGATTACGACAATACGGTTTTGGAGACCAAGAACGTAAACTACGGTACTGCACCGACATACACGGGTACGGAGCCCGAACGCCCAGGCACCTCCGCCTATTCGTATGAGTTCACGGGTTGGACCTTGCAATCAACAAGTACGTTCTATGCCAAGAATGCTACACTGCCGACTATTGCAGGCGAACAACGCTATATAGCACAGTACGAGCAAGTGGAGATACGCTACAGGATTACTTTCAAGAACGATGACGGTACTGAGGAACTATGGTCGAAGGAGTTTACTTTCGATGCCATCCCGACCTATGGTGGTACACCCGCTACACCTGTCAAAGAGGCAACAGCACAATATACCTATACCTTCAACGGTTGGGCTGCCTCTATCGGTGGCGAGAAGATTACAGGTTCGCTGCCTAACGTAACAGGAGCCGCAACCTACTACGCCCTCTTCACACCCGCAACACGCAAGTACACCATCACTTGGAAGGATGGAGACGGAGAGACTCTGAAGACCGACAAGTTGGAATACAACCAAACACCGTCATATTCAGGTTCCACTCCTACCAAGACCGCAACGGCACAATATACCTATACGTTCAATAATACTTGGTCGCCTACAATCGCCAATGTGACAGGTGATGCTACTTATACTGCGCAGTTCAACAGCACAACACGCAAGTACACCATCACTTGGTTGAACGATGACGACACGGAGATTGACCACGCCGATGTGGAGTATGGTACCACGCCTACGCATGCCGATGCCACGAAAACTGCCACAGCAGAATATACTTATACCTTTGCAGGCTGGACTCCGACTGTAGTTTCAGTAACCCAAGCGGCTACCTATAAAGCCACATTCACAAGCACGAAGAACAGTTACACCCTGACCGTGGCTTCCAACAACAACGCCCTCGGTACAGTGAGTGGCGGCGGTACATACGAGTATGGTTCATCTCACGATATAACAGCCACACCTGCTACAGGTTATAAGTTCACCAAATGGAACGATGACAACACCGACAATCCGCGCTCTGTGACCGTGACCGGCAATGTGACCTACACCGCTACATTCGTGGCACGCGATGACATCAACTACACCGTTAAACATTGGCAGCAGAACATAGCAGACAACGACTATACCGAGGTGACGGCAGACCGCGAGACCTTACAAGGCACGACTGCCACCTCTACGGCTGCTACTGCCAAGACATATACAGGCTTCACGGCACAATCGTTCGCACAAGCAACGATAGCCGCTGACGGTTCAACGGTTGTAAACATCTACTACAACCGTAACACCTTCACCATCATGTGGAAAGATGGCGACAACAGCACCATCGAGACCGACACGGATGTCAGGTATGGTGCTACACCTTCATACGACGGCTCTACGCCTACCAAAACCGCTACTATTGACACCGAATACACATTCAGTAACTCTTGGTCGGACGGTGAAAATACATATACTACAGCCGCATTACCAAGCGTAACAGGTGATGCCACCTACACGGCGCAGTTCAGCAGCGCAACACGCAAATACGACATCACCTTTGCCAACCTCAATGGCTACGGCTCTTCGCAGACTATTCAGGTTGAGTATGGTACTATGCCCGTCTGCCCCGTTACGCCGGTGAAGATAGTAGGTGATGATGCCTACGAGTTCTTGGCATGGAATACGCCGCTTGTAGCAGTAACAGGCGATGCTACCTATACCGCCACCTTCAGCACCACTCCTACGCTGATAACTTACACTATCAAATGGTTGAACGAAGATGGCAGTACGATAGAGACAACCACAGTGGCAAAGGGAACGACACCGACACATACCGCTCCCCCGAAAGCCGCCACAGCGCAATATACATATACCTTTGCCGGTTGGTCCCCGACACCCGTGGCAGCCTACGCTGATGCTACCTATCAAGCCACCTTCAGCAGTACGGTAAACGAATACACTATCACATGGTTTGACGGAGACGGCAATACGCTGACAACTACCCAAGTGGCATACGGTTCAACTCCTTCATATACAGGCACTACCCCGACCAAGACTGCAACGGCACAATATACCTACACGTTCAGTAACTCTTGGTCACCTGCTATCGTGGCGGTAACAGAAGATGTAACTTATACTGCGCAGTTCAGCAGTACGGTCAACGAATACACCATCACTTGGGTGGATGGTAATGGCAATACATTGAAAACCGAACAGGTAGCGTACGGTTCGACACCTTCATATTCGGGTACTACACCAACCAAGACAGCCACAGTTGATACCGAATATACCTTCAACAACACATGGTCGCCGACAATCACGAGTGTTACAGGTGCAGCCACCTATACGGCACAGTTCAGCAGTTCAACGCGCGAATATACTATCACATGGATAGATGGTGACGGTAATACGCTGACAACGACCCAAGTGGCATACGGCTCGACACCTTCGTATTCAGGTGCCACCCCGACTAAGACCGCAACAGCGCAATATACCTACACGTTCAGTAATGCTTGGTCTCCCGCTATCGCATCTGTTACGGGTACTGCGACCTATACGGCACAGTTTACTTCGACACTGCGCAGTTATACGGTAACATGGAAGAACGGCGATGTGGTGATAGAGACCGACAATAATGTGCCATACGGTACAACTCCTTCATACGATGGTGTGACACCGACCAAGACTGCGGATGCACAATATACCTATACCTTCAGTGGTTGGTCTCCCGCTGTTAGCAGTGTAACAGGCGATGTTATCTACAACGCACAGTTTACTTCTGCAGTGCGGAGTTATACAATTACTTTTGTGGATTATGACGGTACGGAACTCCAGTCCACTGATGTAGAATATGGCAGTACCCCCACACCGCCGAGCGACCCGTCAAGAACGGATTACCTCTTCACCGGCTGGTCACCGACTGTAGTTGCCGTTACGGGTGCGCAGACCTATACCGCACAATATACGTTAGCAAATATCGTGGCAACCGTCACTATATCAGGCGGAACGCCAACACCATATACATCTACAAGCAATTCTGCAACCGACATCGAAACGGCTTGGAACACTGCCTTTACCGCTGCTAACGCCTCGGCAGGTTGCACCTTGAAAATGTATAAGGATGTAGCAGTTACTGCTTTGCAGACCGTAAGTGCAAGCATGACTCTGGATTTGAACGGTTGCACCTTGTCTCGTAACAGCGGAAGTACCGTACTAACATTTTCAGGTATAGCACTTACAATAGATGATTCGCAAGGAGGAGGTAAAATATATATTGAAGGTTCAGTAAGTTCTTCTACTTCTTATCCTATTCGTGCAATATCTATAAAAGATGCCGGTTCCCTTACAATAAATGGTGGAACCATTCAGACTTATTCGAAAGATAATAACAACAGTGCTAACGGAACTGCAATCTTTTTTGCCAAACCTTCCAACAACTCTTCAGGCGGCACCCTGACTCTTAATGATGGTGTGTTGACAGCCTCCGTTTACAATAGTAGTGCGAAAGCGTATGCCGTTTATACCGCCTCAAGTAGTAATTATACAAGTATAACTATAGAAGGAGGAAAATTAAAGGCAACGACTATATTCTATAAAAATGCGAAAGCCAAAACGACACTCCGTGGCGGTTATTATTCATCGAACCCCGGTATGACCGGAAGCGGTGGTACAATAACTATTCCTACAGGCTATAAGAAAGTACAGATAGACAATGCATCTGTTGATGCAGAATACGCCAACGGCTACACCTATAAGGTTGTTAAGTCAAGCAGTACGGCAACATGGAAAAACTGGGACGGCACGACATTAGCCACTTCGACTGTGCCATACGGAGATGTGCCGAGTTATTCGGGCACGACACCTACAAAACCTGCCGACGCACAATATACATATACTTTCGCCGGTTGGGACCCGACACCCGCTATCATCAATAACGACCAGACCTACACCGCACAGTTTACAAGCACTGTAAACGAATATACCATAACTTGGATAGATGGCGATGGCAACACATTAAAAACCGAACAAGTGGCATACGGCACCACACCTTCATACGATGGCACTACGCCTACCAAGACCGACGATGCGAACTATACCTACACCTTCAATGGTACTTGGTCGCCTGCGGTTACGAGTGTTACAGGTACAGCCACCTACACCGCGCAGTTCGATGCCACACCGAAAGATGTAGGCAACTACATGGACATTATCG
>ERZ842401.1346-NODE-1346-length-35325-cov-109.533428_pt1 | contig 35325 bp, 36 predicted proteins | sample MGYA00521270_ERZ842401 | MGnify/ENA primary metagenome ERZ842401 (study PRJEB31892, sample SAMEA3878208) | bioreactor metagenome | biome: Moose rumen | place: Sweden | collected 2011-10 | study: EMG produced TPA metagenomics assembly of the PRJEB12797 data set...
AACGTACTAATGTTGTGCAGAGCAAAAAGTTCTCCGATTTGCTGAATATGGCTCTCTCAAACTATCTGAAAGGAATGCTCACCAATGAAGAGGTTATTGAAGAGCTGCTAAAGATGGCTGCGGAAATAAAGCAGAACGAGGAAGAAAGCAACAAACTGGGACTAAGTGTGGAAGAAAAAGCATTTTATGACGCACTCAGTTCGCCAGAGGGCATTCGCGAAGCCTACACCGATGAACAGTTTGTGGCTCTTACAAAAGAACTAACAGAACAATTGCGCAAGAATAGAACAATAGACTGGAACCGCAAGGAATCGGCACGAGCCAAGATGCGTGTTTTGGTGAAACGTCTGCTGAAAAAATACAAGTACCCACCAGAAGGTCAGGAAAAGGCTCTGGAAACGGTGATGGAACAATGTAACAAGTGGGCTGATGACGATGACAACGTCAACGAGCGCAAGTTAGCCAATGTGGAGGATGATCGCGACGTACGTAATCTCATCTTCAATCGCCTGCACATGGATGCAGACATCAGCGATGCAGAGCTACAGCGTGAAGTAATTGAATTGTACGGCGAACAATATCCAGACATGACCCTGAATGATTGGCGACATATTATAGAAGATTATACTCCGATGGTGAGAGAAGCTTCTCGTCCAAAAGCCAAAGAGATTTCTATTGAGTCAAAGCGATACGACAAGGCAGCAGAAGAGACTATTGAAGAATGACACAAGAAGAAAGATGGCAACAGCAGTATGAGCAGATGATGTCGTTCATGGAAACGAATCAGCGACGCCCTTCCAAGTACAGACTTGAAGAGCACGATATGCTCAACTGGTTCAAGGCTACCAAAAAGCGAATAGCTAAAGGAGAGCTGTCGGAAGAGAGACTGAAGAAGTTCAACATCCTACTTGAAGTGGCAGAAAAATATCGAAGACTGAATCAATATAAGTAGTATTTTGGCATTATGACAGACCAAAAAGAAGTAATATTGAAGGCGATTATATATGAGATCGTTATCGCCGCAGGTGATGAAGGGACAAAGGCGCTTCTGACGGCAGACAACTTGCTGGCAGACATGGCTGTTCCCGTGACGCAGTATGACTTTACCTATGCTGACAGGGCAAAGATGAAGAAGTTATTCCGTGCTGTTGAACGCTTCTTGAAGTCTTCAAAGATGAAAGTAAACAGCTTTACCAAGGCTGGGCTTCAGGCTAAGTTCGAGACTTTATGGGTTCCTTCTTTATCTGAGAAAGAGAAACAGGATCTTATAGCTGATTTCCGAATAATAGACGGGTTTGACGAAGAGGGTTATGCTATTTTCAACGAGAAAACCTTCAATACATGGAAGGATGTGTTCTCGAAGGATATCAATATCCCCAGGCTCAAATATAAAGTTCCACAATTTGGGGGTGGCTCATCGTGTGTAGAACTCATTGATGACAGGCCATTCACCTCATATCATCATACATATACGGATGGCTTCAAGGAGGCCCCACTAACCATTTCTATGGATGAATGGTGCCGAATAATTGTCAATGCAAGCAATAGCATTAAACGTATGTTACAATGCTATCTGCAGGCTGGTCGTGGTCAGAGATATACGTTGCAACAGATGGAGGATATGTTCGGAGTCAAGGCCGATGCCCTTACTGGTAGCATCGTTGCTTTAGGCAGACGAGCACAGCACATGCTCAACTTCGCAGTGATAGACGAGAAAGATCCTGATGTGCGCCATTATTGGTCAACCCCAACTATCAGAGCGCGTAAGGAGAACGGTCTTTGGGTGTGGGAACTCCGCCCAGAACTGATGGATGCTGCCGAGAAAGTATTGCGAGAAGAGAAATTTCCAGAAGTGAAACGCCTATGAATCCGAAAGAGCTTGTCGCACAGTTTATCGAGGATTATTTGGGAGGTGCCGACATCAGCCGTTTGGCAACCTTCCCATTGGGCAACCTACGCAATGATAAAGTGTATGGCTGCCCTGGCCGTAACTTCGATTCGGATGATACTGAGTTGATGAGGGCTATCTATTGTCTGGTGTTCGGTGAGGTCTGGGAGGGTCTATCGATGGACAACCTTGGTGACGGCAAGCTTCGTGGTGACACGCTCAATACGTATAATACTCTATTCTCTCAGCCTTGGAACGAGAAATTCACCGCGATATGGAATCCTGATGATGAGTTAAAAGCAAAGATGAAGGAGTTCCAAACTACTTGTTACACCATAGGAAACATGGCCGTTCTACCTGACAAGCGTATTGGAGAATGGAGCATTAACAAGCATCGAGGCTGCCATAATGAGTGGCACGATTATGAAGATCGCTTCTTGGAGGCACTGTATTTGGTGTTGACTGGCGATTCCAAGAGAGACCTTGACTTGGAAGAGTTGGTAGAACTGAATAAGGAGGATTTTGTGCCATTTTATGGTAAAGAGGGCTGGGCTAAGTTCGTGGAAGGAAACTTGCTGATGGACTATGTTGATAGCGACTCTGTTCCCGTCGTGCGTTCCAAGGGTTATACTTATTGGCGTGGTGGATATACGAACCGTGACCGCTTTATTGCTGAATGTCATCGTTATATTGATGATAGTACTGAAATCATCAATCATAGGGCAAAACTGATGATTGAGAAAATAAAAGTAAAATTGGATATATGACTCGACAACATATAGTCTTTCTGACAGGTGCGGGCGTTAGTGCCGAAAGCGGATTGAGTACATTCCGTGGTAAGGATGGCATGTGGACTAACGAGGAGTGGGTTCACCTGGCCAGTACGGATGCACTCTATAATGAGACGCAGAAGTGCCTTGACTTCTATAATTGGAGGCGGAAAAAACTGGCCGAGGTGGAGCCGAACGATGCTCACCGCATGATAGCAGAGCTGGAGAAAGAGCATGAGGTGACTGTTATCACGCAGAATGTGGATAACCTGCATGAAAGGGCTGGTTCGACACGGGTCATACATCTGCATGGGGAACTGAGCAAGGTCTGCTCAATGGATAACCGCACGACATGCGTGAAGGAATATCCGCTGACAACGCCCATCAAGGTGGGGGACAAGGCAGAGGATGGCTCGCAACTGCGACCCTATATCGTGATGTTTGGCGAGTATATCGATAGCATGAATGTAGCTGTTGACATCGTGAGCAAGGCCGACATCTTCGTGGTTATCGGCACCTCGCTGAAGGTCTATCCGGCAGCAGGGTTCATCAACTATGCCCACCATGAAGTGCCCAAGTTCGTGATTGACCCAGGAGAGATGGAGCAATGCACGCATTTGGGCTACACTCACTTCAAAACCACTGCCACAGAGGGCATGAAAATGCTGCTGGAGGCATTCAAGGAATTGTAATTTTTCGATTATGGCATATACATACAAATACCCAAGACCGGCAGTTACGGCTGACTGTATTGTAATAACGAGGGAGGCAGAGCCAAAAGTGCTGCTTATACAGCGAGGGAATCCACCCTTCAAGGGTGCATGGGCATTCCCCGGAGGTTTCATGGACATGGATGAGACCACGGAACAGTGCGCCATCAGGGAACTGGAGGAAGAGACGGGCCTTCGGCTGTCGGATGTGCATCAGATAGGCGCATACTCCAAGGTTGACCGTGACCCAAGAGGGAGAACAATAACCGTCGCTTATCTGGCCATCATCGATGAACCTATTGCTGTCACTGGCCAAGATGATGCTGCCAAAGCTGAATGGTGGCCACTGTCGGATTTGCCACATCTGGCATTCGACCATTATGATATTATACAAGATGTTATTAAAGTTTATAAAATGATAGAAAATAGCAATTAAAATGCTTTCACAAGCCTTGTGAAAGTGAGTTTTTTAGAGAAAAGTTGTTAAAATTCAGCAATTATTCGTATCTTTGCATCGATTCTTTGAGTTATAAAGTTGTCAGAACGGAATGAAACAGATAGAACGAGCCAGTATTATGAGGGTTGTATCGGACATGGTAAAAGCCGATGCAATCATTGATATGCAGGAAATAGAGTTTCTAAATGGAGTACGTCAAAAATACAACATCAAACGCGAGGATGAGGTTATGGCTGATACGCTCACGTTAGCCGATGCACTCCAAACACTGAAGGATACATCAGATAGTCTTAAACAAGACCTTTGGGGGGACTTTAGGGGAATGGCTGTTTCTGATAATGCTTGCTCAAGAGAGGAAGCAATGTATTTGTTTTCAATAGTTGCCTGTCTTTCCGAGACTCTTTCTGACAATGCTACAGTTTACTCTGTTGAACTACCGGAAAACATAAAACTTGACAGCTCGCAAGTTCTTTATATTGAAGGAGAATATTATAAAGAAACGAATCGTGAGATTAATGTTCATTATCGTGAGATAATAAATGAACTGAGACTTGTTGGCTTTAACTTTGTGTATATTCCAAAGGTTGGTGAACATTATAGATCTCTTTCTCGTGAAGATCTCCATACGCTCATTTCGTTTCTTTATCCATCTGTTTCAGAGATTCAAATGGAAAATGTGGCAAAACAATTGACGACCTTAAGTACATCTGACTTCTGCAAAACTGAAATTGTAGGAAGAATGAAGATAGATGGCCTCGCCCATTCACTTCCTTCCATTATGTTCAGAATAGGCGCATCTGCAATAGGTGGCAAGAACTATGATAATTTTTTGGTTTTGTCTATCGATGAAGATGCGTTAGTCGCTGTCCGTCGTATAGTTGATACTTTTGTGTCTATGTTTAAACCCCGCCTGCTCAATCCAACATATGAGGAAAGACACCGCTTTGTATATCATGGTTTTTACAAGCAAATCTTTGACTCCTTTATATATAAGAAAGGTATTAGAAGTAGTGTTGTAGTTGACTTGGTACATAGAGAAATATTCTTACCAGAGGCAGATAACAAGATTTCTGGCCTTCATCGACGCGAAAAAGCTCTTTACGCTCTCTTCCTTTTGGAGTCTTCAAGTGGAGGCATTAATTTCAATAAGCCCAATGGTGTAAGGTCTCTCGACAAGTACAATCACCGAATGGCTGCAATTCAACGAAAGTACGAAATTCTTTATGAGAACTTTGGAGGAGAGCGGTCAAATGCGCCTCAAATTGAGTTGCCAGAGAACCGTCTTCCGATGATAAGTTTAATAAAGAGACAATTCAGGCAGCTGGGAGATTTACTGAATCAACCAGATGATTATTTGGTTCAGCGTAATATGTTTGGTAACTACTGTGTTACTATTCCCCCAGAACTTTGTCTTTGCTTTGATACAGCAACCGCCAGTATCTGTACATTTGAAGAATCGGATTTCTGGAGGAGTTTACTTGCTATGTAGGCCATAAATACTATCGATGAATTATATGCAGAAAGAAACTTGCATTATCTGCGGTAAGAAGATAGGATTGGGAAAGCATTATCTTGACTGGGCTGGCAATAAAGCATGCAATCACCATGCCCCTGACGAGATGAAGATGTGTGTTAGTTGTGGCCGTTTCTGCGGTCCCAAAAGCATAGAGTTAGTTAAAGGGGAAAAACTATGCCCTATATGCCAAAGAAACATTGTAACAGAAAAACAATGTGCTAAAATGGCTGCTTGGATAAAAGCTTGTTACAAACGTAGTCCTATTGGCAATATAGAAATGGTGAAACTAAAATCTATGTCTCCTGAACAAATGGCTCTTGCCAGTAGTGGACGTACAATATTAGGTCTCGCTCAAGGTATAGGACGTGATTATACTGTCTTCTTCTATCGTCACATGTCAATTGTAGCCTTTAGTGATATTCTAGCCCACGAACTACTTCACATTTGGCAATATGATCACAATATTAATCCAGACGATTTGCATTGTGAAGGCTTTTGTAATTTGGGAAGTTGGTTTATTCTTCGAGCTATAAACAACCCGGAGTCCTTAGCTCGAATGAGATGGTTAGAGCAATCATCTGACCCTATTTATGGTGATGGATTTCGTATAATGAAACATCATTTTGACCATGGTGGATGGAATCTCGCTATTGACGAACTAAAGAAAAATTCCGATTCACGCAAATAGACATAACTTTATTACCTAATCTTGCAAAAATTGATTACGATGAATCAGTGCTTTTGATTGCAAGGTTGCAACTTTTTATATGCACATTATTATTTTAACTATCTTTGCACTTGAAATTACTAATCTCTTAATTTAAAGTAATTATGGCAATATCATTGGAAAAAGGACAGCGTATTGAAATTGGTCTGTCGAAAGTAAGTGTTGGACTCGGATGGGATCCCAACGAAGGTTCAGGTTTTGATTTTGATTTGGATGCCTCTGCATTTATGTTAGGAGCAAACAAGAAACTCCCCAAGGATGAATACTTTGTATTCTACAACAATCAGAAATCGCCAGATGGTTCTGTTGAGTCAACAGGTGATGACCTTACTGGTGGTAACAGCGATGGTGGTGATGATGAGACGCTGAATGTTGATTTGACGAAAGTTGACCCACAGGTTCAAGAGATTATCTTCACTGCCACAATCTACAAGGCTGAAGAAAGAAAGCAGAACTTTGGCCAGGTAAGGAATTCTTATATACGCATTTATAACTCGATTACTAATGAGGAAATCGCTCGTTATGATCTTGATGAAGACTTCTCGATTGAAACAGCTGTAGAATTTGGTCGTCTTTATCGTCGTAACGGCGAATGGAAATTCGAAGCTATGGGCATTGGAAATAAGGGCGGATTACAGGCTTTGGTTAACAAATACCAGTAATGTATGGCTATCGTCTTAGAAAAGAGTGGCGACCAGCATCGAATCAACCTTGAAAAAGGAAGTTCGTCCTTCTCTGGCGAGATTGTAATAAATCTAGACTGGAGTAAAGGTGGGTTTCTAAAACAAATGTTCGGAAATCCCATCGACCTAGATTTGGGCTGTTTCTACGAATTGAGGGATGGTTCTAAAATGCTTATAGACGGACTTCAATTTTCTCATGGTCGTGGTGGTAGCCGTCACCAAGTAACACGCCAAGGTTGTTATGACCAGAAACCATATATATGGCATCAAGGTGACGATCGCGGCGGTGGTGCTTCTTCAGGCGAAACAATCCTTGTCAATCCCAAAGGAGTGAATGATATAAAACGAATTATTGTATACACATTCATTTTTGAGGGAGTTGCAAAGTGGGCTGACACTAATGCCGTAGTTAAAGTCAAAGTTCCTGGCAATGAGGATATCATTGTTGAAATGGGGCAACAGTCCGGAAATAAACGTTTTTGTGCTATAGCAGAACTTGATTTCGGAGGCGATAATTCAATTACGGTAAAAAAACTCGTAACCTTCCACGACAGTCATAGCGATTGTGACCGTCAATATGGTTGGGGATTTAATTACAAAGTTGGTAGTAAGGACTAATACATTCAATTATGGCTATTAAACTTGAAAAAGGACAACGCATCAACCTTGAAAAAGGAAGTGGTGCAAGACTTACAAACTTTTGTGTAGGTTGTAATTGGGGAGCCATCACCAAGAAGGCTTTCTTTGGACTGACGACAACAACAGTGGATGTCGATTTGGATTTGAGCTGTTTATTGTTTGACGAGAAAGGTGAAGTTGTTGACCACATTTGGTCGCCATTATACAACTTAAGCAAGATAGGACTGCCTAAAGGAAAACTCGATTCTAATGATCGTGCCCTCCACCATACAGGCGATGATTTGACAGGCGATCAGGATGGTGATGACGGGCTGGATAATGAGATTATTACTGTTGACCTTGCCCGCGTAAGCAACAACGTTAATTCAATTGTATTCTTCCTCAATATTTACAATAACAATGATTATCAGGGCGATTTTTCAGGAATCCCTTATGCTTCTATTCGTATGTACGAAGGAACACCTACTAAGGTGAATGAGGTTTTTGCACAATATGATGTTGCAACCAAAACTGATTGTGTGGGTAAGAGAGCATTGGTAATGGGCAAGCTATATCGTCGTAATGGAGAGTGGAAATTTGCTGCTATTGGTGATGCTTTTGAGGATCGTTCAATTGCACTTACTATTGCAAGAGTTGCCAAAGACTATAATAAATAAAAGTATAACAAAATGAGAAGATTACCAGTTTATTTGTTGCTTGACACCTCTGGTTCTATGTATGGAGAGCCTATAGAGGCTGTTAAGAATGGTGTTCAGACGCTTGTCTCTACACTTAGAAGTGATCCCTATGCACTTGAAACGGCTTTCATTAGTATTATTACGTTCAATTCTAGCGCACAGCAGATAGCTCCGCTAACAGAATTGGCTTCATTCCAGCCGCCTCAGATTGATGCTAGTGGTTGTACTGTTTTAGGCGAGGCTTTATCTTTGCTTTCGCAAAAGGTTGACTCTGAAATTGTAAAGACTACTCAGGAAGTCAAGGGCGATTGGAAGCCTATTGTGTTTATTATGACTGACGGAGAACCTACAGATGATTTGCAGAAGGGTCTGAATGAGTTCAGAAAACGTAAGTTTGGTATGGTGGTTGCTTGTGCAGCTGGTCAAGGTGCAAACACCAACACTTTAAAGCAAATAACAGAGAATGTAGTACAGCTTGACACCGCAGATAGTGCCACTATCAAGGCATTCTTCAAGTGGGTAAGTGCAAGTATCAGTACTGGAAGCCAAAAAGTTGAGGATACTCACGGTGATGTGACAACTATGAGTGAGTTACCACCGCCACCACCAGAGGTAAATATCGTCGTATAGGAACAGGCAATTTGTATGTTGTACATGGCCGGTGTACAGTGCGTGCATCGGCCTTTACATTCAATAACGTACTGAATCGCTATAATAGGGTCTTATGGAAGAACTAATAATAGCATTAATACGAAACTTATATCATTGGGGCAAACGCAAGTGGAGGTTTTATCTCTATAACAAACGAGGTAAGAAGAATGGTTCATTTGTCGATTACGGAATAGCCCTTTGCTATGAGAATGAGTATGAAGCACGGTATAGCCGGGATTCAAGCGGCAGAGGAGAGGTCTTAATGGACGCCCTTTCTTTATATCGTGTATTTTCTAATGCGAAAGGAACGTATTCCATAGAACTTGTTCGAGCTTTATGCATTGAGCCACAATGGGTAAATTATGCCAAGTCTATATGTGAGGCAGATCATGGAGATTATTCCCTTAATGCCAATTATGATGACGACGGGGATATACAAATAGGTATATGCTGTGAGATAGAAGCAAATCCCCAAGAAGATGATGCCCGACTCTACATATGCGGCTATATGCAGAATAACCTAGAAGAGAAACGGAAAAAACTTCTTAATGATTATATCGATTATAAAAAGAACAATCCACCGAAAATAGAATATAACATATGAGACACCTTCCAGTTTATATACTGATAGACACAAGCGGTTCTATGAAGGGAGAACCTATAGAGAGTGTAAAAGTCGGTTTGGCAGATATGATAGCAACACTACGCCAAGACCCTTATGCTCTTGAAACAGTATGCATAAGTATTATCACATTTGACAGGGATGTCAATCAAGTTCTTCCTCTCACAGAACTTGAAAATCTTCAGCTTCCCAACATTGTAACTCCAGACTCTGGGCCAACCCACATGGGTGCCGCTTTAAAGATGCTGTGTGACAAGATTAATGTGGAAGTAAAAAAAGGAACCCCTGAGCAAAAAGGAGATTGGAGGCCTCTTCTCTTCTTACTGACTGATGGCAAACCTTCCGATATTCAGGACTATAATCAGATCATTCCTCGAGTGAAGAGTCTGAACTTTGCTAGTATTGTCGCTTGCGCAGCTGGTCCTTTGGCAAAAACAGAGCCATTGCAGAAGTTGACAGATCAGGTGTTCCGACTTGACACTATGGATGCCACATCATTCAAAAAGTTCTTTGTATGGGTTTCTGATGTTATTGGACTCGGTGGAAAGAGTGTTGGGACGACCGATTCCATAGAGTTGCCTGGTCCGCCACAAGAAGTGAACATTGTAATTTAATTAAGGAACTAGTACACACCTCCATTTGCTAAAAAGGTAATTATGAATTGCAAGATAGTTGGATATGAGTATAAAACTTTGGAAGTGACTCTATCACCAGGCGAGTCATTTTATGCAGAACGAGGTAGCATAGTATATGTTGATGCCCAAATACAGCGCAACATAGAGATGAACAACAGTTCATCTAACAGAGGTGTTGGAGGGTTATTGGCCGGAGCTGTCAAATCGGCTTTGTCTGGGGAAAGCATTCTAATAATTAGACTATCCAATCCGACTAACCACGATTTAAAAATGGTGCTTTCAGGCAGCTTGTGTTCATTGGTTCCCATCAAAATACAGGGGGAGTCTATTGTTTGTCGTCGCGGTCACTATGTTGCATCAACTGCCAAGGTAGACGTGGGGCTACGTCTTTCTGCACAAGGGTTCCTTGGTGGCATGGGCGCACTATTTCAAAAAGTAGAAGGTCATGCGACAGTATTCCTTGATTCACTGGGAACACCCATTGAGAAACAGCTTGAACCTAACGAGACAATTGAGGTGGACGAAAATCATCTTGTGGCAATGCATGGTATAAGTCCTATTCAAGTGCAAGCTGGATGGTCAATTGGAAATGTTCTACGTGGTGAGGGAGTTAGTATGATGAGAATTTCAGGGCCTGGAAAAGTATATTTGAGTCCCTTGTCTATGTTTGTTTCAACTAAATAAAAACTGAATGGTGAATATTACTACATCTCAAACTATCACAGGAAATACTCAGGATGATGTTCTTGACTATCTCAGAATTATTCCGAGAGGCATAACATTTGTGCATGGGAAGGCTGGATGTGGTAAGACCTATCTTATTAAGAAACTTGTTTCTGAAATAAGTGGATGTCAGGTCTTGACGCCGACAAATTTGGCCGCATCTTTATATCATGGTGCAAGGACTATCCATTCTTATTTTTATGGTGTGTTGGACGATTTGGATGAAGGGTATCAGAATCCATCGAATCTCTCCGAAGCAAAGACAGAAGCCGTTGGAATGATTCTGAGGGGAGTCAGACTTCTAATCATTGATGAAATATCAATGGTTCGTGCTGATCTCTTTGAAATGATGAATCAAATATGCCAGAAAGGGTTAAGAAATAATAACCCATTTGGTGGCCTTTCTGTTGTTCTTGTCGGTGACATGTTCCAACTCCCCCCCATTGTGAGTGATGATGCAGTAATGGATTATCTAAAACAAGAATATGGTGGAATATACTTCTTCAATAGCCATATTGTTCAAAAAGAGATGCGAAACATCAAACTTTTTGAATTAACAAAGTCATATCGCCAAGCTAATGATCCTTCATTTGTGGCCATTCTTGATGCTTTCCGGCAGCCATTAAGTTCTGAACGTAAAGTGCAAATAATGGATGCCATTAACAGTCGTGTTACAGCCACTTTACCAAATGATGCTGTTTATGTTGCTTCTTCCAATGAGGAAGTACGACAGGTGAATACTCAGAAATTAGCAGAATTGCCAGGACAAATAACAACAATTGATGCAGAATATACCATCCGGAAGAAAGATGGAAATGATCATGTTACCTTAAAACATAGCGATTTACCATCAGATGAGGATATTTGCGAGATTGTTGTTCCATCCGCATATGATTCACAGTTACGTTTCAAGAGAGGCGCAAGGGTGGTTCTATGTAAGAGTAGCAAGTATTGGGGATATGTTAATGGCGATTTTGGTACCATTGAAGATTTTAACGGGGATTATTTTACTATTAGGTTAGATGAGGGCAATGCTCAGATAAAATGTCCTAATCCTAATGACCGATATAAAGCTAAGCAAATGAACGAGTACCGTTATGAGATGGTGTATGATCCCAAGAGACATCAACTCGAACGAAAAACTCCATTTATTCAAAAGACCAAGCAATTCCCTTTAAAGTTGGCTTACGCTTTCACTATTCACAAAGCGCAAGGGCAGACTTACGAGAAGGTAATATTGGATTTGAATAGCCATATATTTGCTCCAGGTCAATTATATGTCGCGCTTAGCCGTGCAAAGTCCTTGCAAGGTCTATATTTAACCAAGCCCATAACTTATAGTGACATCATCTCGGATGATTCTATTTTTGAGTTTCTTGGAGAAATGAGGAGCTACAATGGTTCTAAAGAAACGTATTTTGAACCGAGCCAACCCTCTCAGTCAACTATCTCAAATCCCATATGTGATAACTTCTCCAATTTCATTCGCATGAATGAAAAAAATCAGTCTTCTATGGAGTATATGCTTCACACGCTTACTTGTTTTAAGACACTGACATATAACAATGAATTTGAAAAGGCATATTGGGAATTACAGAAGATTATCGATCTTATTGTTTCAACATATCAAACAAACGATTATTCTCGGCTAATTAATTGTATAAAACAGAAAAACTACACCAATGAAGGATGTATGTACTCATTGAATGCTATTTTTGAGATATATACAGACGTCATTCGTTATCCTCTGAAGCAATACCAATCCGAGAACAGAACATTGACATTCAAATTATCAAAAATATGAGACGATTACCAATTTATTTTCTGATCGATGTATCAGAGTCGATGGTGGGTGACCCCATCACACAAGTAGAGAATGGAATGAGAAATATCATTCAGGAATTGAGGACTGATCCTTATGCTCTTGAAACGGTATTTGTGTCTGTCATCGCCTTTGCAGGAAAGGCAAAGAGCCTATCTCCATTGACAGAACTATACAAATTTTATCCTCCCAAATTCCCGATTGGCGGTGGCACGTCACTAGGTACTGCCCTCAATTATTTGATGGATGACATGGAGAAGTCTGTTCAAAAGACTACAGCAGAAATGAAAGGTGACTGGAAACCAATCATCTTCCTGTTTACTGACGGTACACCTACGGACAATCCCAATCCAGCTATTGAAAGATGGCAAAAACACTATCAGAGGAAGTGCAACCTTGTTTGCATTTCATTAGGAGATAATGCTGACACCAATATGTTGGGGAAACTTACTGAGAACGTTTTACGATTGAAAGAGACTGACGAGTATTCATTCAAGGCTTTTTTCAAATGGGTAACTGCTTCAATTAAAACAAGTAGTGTTTCAGTTACTGATGCGGGTATTGATGATTTACAGCTTGCTTCAATGGAAGGAATTAACTTGGAGAAAGTCAACACTGAAGAGCAGTGCGTTGTCGATGAAAACTTTGCTGTTTTACTTGGCAAGTGTTCAAACACAAAGAAAACATATCTTGTCAAATATGCCAAACGCATAGGAGATATTCGCGGTCTGGAAAGTCTTGGGATAAAGGCGACAGATTATAAGCTTGTTGGCGCATATCCTGTGGACGAAGAGGTTTACAACAGTATGAGTGAAGGCAAATCGAACCGTAATATCAATACGATGTCGCTGCGAGGAGTGCCGACTTGCCCATGTTGTGGAAACCAATATGGCGTTGTAGTATGCGATTGTGGCAATATAATGTGTTCTGACGGTAATACTCAGGCATGTCCTTGGTGCGGAACTGAAGGTTCACTTGGTGAGATTGAAGAAGGAGGAATGAATATAACAAGAGGACGAGGATGAAAGACTATTTTTTGGAAGTATTGCGCCGCGCAGGCATCGAACCCACTGAATGTGAATTTGAAGACTTCGAGAAGCGACTTGTCTGTGGATTGTGGAATAAAATTACAAATGAACGTATGGACGAAAGACTTATAATCAAAAATGCTGTAGATGCTGCTCCAATAATGTTGCCCAATGGTAGAGTTGGCGAACAATATAAAGCTGATAATGATTTTATAATTGAAGGTGTGGATGACTATGAGATTGTTGGACTTGACGCTATCGGATTAACATATGAGAAGACGGAAAAAGGATTTATCATATCTGGCGTTGCACAACCAGAAGACATTAAAGGTGGAGATTTCCCTCTCACTCTACGTTATAAGCCAAAGGGGCTACTAGAAGGTGAAAATTGGTTAGAAAGACCATTGACACTTATTCTGAATCCTGATCCGCGAACACTTTGGAAAGACATTCCAACGCCAAGAGATACAGAATATTTCAAAGAAGATTCACAGGCACAATATGTAAAAGTCGAGGAAAAAGATGGAGTTCCTCGTAAGGACATCGTTGCAGCTAGTCAACGTGGACGCTCTCATGCCCATGAGGGTAAGCCTCGTGATGACCACTTCCTCCTTCAATACTGCAAGGATACAGAATGGTATATTATGGCTGTCGCCGATGGTGCAGGTTCTGCAAAATATTCTCGGGAGGGTTCAAGAATCGCTTGTGAAACAGTAGTGGAGCACTGCATAAATGCCCTTGAGGATTGCTTCGATTTTGAAGAGGCAATTAAGATCTATTCTGAAGATGAAACGCAACTAAGAGGTGTTAGGGATTTCTCTTATAAGATTCTTGGCAATGCAGCATTAAAAGCTTATAATGCGATTAAGAAAGAGGCAGAAAGGAAAGAAGGCGCAAAAGTTAAAGATTATGCTACGACTCTTCTTCTTTCTATTTGTAAACGCTTTGAATTTGGTTGGGCTGTTGCTTCATTTTGGGTAGGTGATGGTGCCATGTGTGTATATGACGCAGACAAACACACAGCCGATATGCTTGGAATGCCTGACGAGGGAGAGTTTGCTGGACAAACGCGTTTTCTTACAATGCCCGAAATATTTAGCGACAGTAATTCTTTCTATAATCGTTGTCGTTTCAAGATCTATCCAGACTTCACTGCACTCATGTTAATGACAGATGGTGTAAGTGATCCAAAATTTGAGACGGATGCTAATCTCCAAAATATAGACATGTGGGACGCACTTTGGAAAGACCTTGCTGATAATGGTGTTGAGTTAACTGATGACAACGAGAAATCACGAGAGCAGCTTCTTGAGTGGCTTAACTTCTGGGATCGAGGTAATCATGATGACAGAACTATTGCAATATTATATTAGCCTATGGCACAGAAAATAACATTAAAAGCTGCTGATGGCAGTACCGTTGAGTTCATTGATGAAATCAAGGCACAGGGTGGAGTGAAAGATGTCTATTTCAGTCCGGACAAATCTTATGTTGTAGCTTTTTACAGAACCCCTGTAAATCCTAATGATAAGGAAAGAATTAACAATATCGTTGGGGTTTATCGAGAGAAAATATTTAATGGCCCTGGTGGAGATTATTGGAAACAGATGTTCGCATGGCCAACAAAGATGGTTGAATGGAATGGTAAGACAGGAATAGTCATGCCATTCTACGACCGAAAATATTTTTTCAGTGGTGGCCCGTTTAATGGGAAAGAAAAGGAGGGGAAATGGTTCGCTTCAGCAAAATTGAGGAACCGTTTTTTACCAGCTGACCAAAAGGGTACTTTCTTGACGAATTTACACATGTGTATCAAGATTGCAAGAGCAGTTCGAAGGTTACATGCTGCGGGGCTGGCTCACTCAGATTTATCATATAAGAATATTTTGGTCGATCCAATAACAGGCGCGGCATGCATTATTGATGACGACAGCCTTGTTGTCCCAGGAAAGTTTCCTCCTGAAGTTTTAGGAACTCCAGACTTCATAGCTCCAGAGGTTATGGAAACGAAAGGACTTCCACTTACTGATAAAAAGAGAAAATTGCCAAGTATATACACAGACCGCCATGCCTTGGCTGTCTTGATTTATATGTATCTGCTCAATAGGCATCCACTTCGTGGTGGTAAAGTACATGATGTGAATGACGCTGGACGAGATGAAGAGTTATCTATGGGTATCAAAGCTCTTTTTATAGAACACCCTACAGACAAATCCAACAGAGTTAAACCCCAGCAATTGGCTCCATCAGAACTACCACAGGGTGACCCATCAAAATTGCCCTATACAATTTGTGGACCTTATTTAAAGGCACTGTTTGATCGTGCCTTTATCGATGGCCTTCATGACCCGATGAAGAGACCAAGCGCAGCAGAATGGGAAGATGCTCTTGTAAGGACTACAGATCTTGTTCAACCTTGTCAGAATAGTAAATGCGAGGCCCATTGGTTTGTATTTGATAACACAAGGAAACCACGTTGCCCTTTCTGTGGTCAAGAGTATCATGGTCAATTACCTGTTCTTAATCTCTATTATTCCCCATCAAATGGAAAGTTCATACCAGAAAATTATCGCCTAATGGTCTATGACAAGCAGACCCTTTATATGTGGCATGTCAATCGATACATTGCAGCTAATGAAAAGACTACTGATGAGAACAAAAGACCTGTAGGCGATTTTCACTTTCATAACGGTCAGTGGATTCTCATTAATCGCAGGCTTAATTCTTTGTGGGATAAGACAGAAAACAAGCAGATTCCTGTAGGTGGCTTTGTTCCTTTGACTGATGGCCGTCAAATACTCCTTTCTACAGAAGATGGAGGCAGATTGATTGTAGTTCAACTTGTAAATAATTAGACTATGGCTATAAAGGATCAATGTGAGAATTGTCGGAAAAAGAATACAGATGAGTGTACAGAAACTGTTGTCTATGATGGTGTTAGTTGTTCATCGTATTCAAAAGGCATTAATCTTGTGAAACCAGAGGATTCAAAAGATGTTGCTGATGACTCAACGTCCTCTCAAACAACTGTAGATGGAGGTTCAGGAGAATTTGTCTATACAAGTGAATATCTGAAACAGAATACAGAAATTCACGGATGGCTATCTTTCTTCCTTTTCACAGTAGTCGCAGGTGGGTTGTTTAGTGTCGTCTATCCGCTGTTTACCTTCAATCTTGCGGAATATGACAACAATATTATTCTTGCATTGGCAGATCCTTTATTCGGTCTCATGCTGTTTTTGCTGGCTTGCTATACATTCCATGCTTTTGTCAATAGACAGCCTAATGCTGTATTTCTTGCCAAAATGTATATCATTGCTGTGTTCGCATCCAATCTTCTGGCTCTTATTGGAGGAGAATATGAAGCGACAGGATTTGGGAGTGCCCCCAGATTAGTTCGTTCTCTTATATGGAGTGCAATATGGTTTGCATTTCTACTGAATTCAAATAATGTAGAAGAAGTCTGTCCAAAGGAATACCGGCGAAAAAAGAATCTCGATATTTACATTGCAGCTGCATTCATAATCTATCCGTTGTTAATAGTTGCCATTAGCCTAACAAGTGAATTGTCAACTCGAAACAAACAGGAAGCTTCTCTCATACAAAACGTTGCCTTGGCAGAAAATGAATATACTGACGGGAAGGTGATTTTTGCACGTCCGAGCGGATTTACTTGCCAAAATACAAAAGTGGAAGGCCTTGATATTTTCAATCTGGAATGTGAATCGGTTGGTAGCATTACTCTTTGCAGCGATTACGACGACAATCGTTCCGAGCAGAATGTTAGGTCGTACTGGAAAGAATGGGAAGATGCTGATGCGAAGAAATTGTCTTCAAAGGTCGAGCGTTTTGAAACATTGGAGAAGAATGGGCATCCATATTATTATGCCGTAAAGAAGTATACGACCGAAGATAGTGAATTTTTCTGGCGTTTCATTATGATGTTCGACTATGAAACAGGCAAGGTCTGTGTGATTTCAAGTTATGATAGCGGGTACGAAGAATATATGGAAGAACTTCTCAATTCTATTCGATTTAAATAGTTTTTTCATTAATGATTAAAGATATGGCAAATCAGTATATTCCAAATTTAGCAGATGCATGTTTTGACGGAACTATAGTTGTCGCTATAAGAAGTCAAAAAGGTATAAGCTTGGAGTATGATCCAATGTGCGCTCTACTTAATCAACAAGAGCATCTTAACAAAGATACAGATTTGCTCTATTACAATTCTACTATTAAAGATGAGTTTGGTATATTTACGACAGAAGATAAATCAGTTCGAGGTCCGATATGCCTAAACGACGGAGAAGAAATGCAATTCTGGAAAGAAGACTATTTCGATTTCGAATATTTTATAATAAACCTTTGCTCAGTTCCACCTATTGTAAAATACATTGATTTCCTCCTTTTTGACTACAACAGATATACAGGTGCTTCAGAAGATGTCTGTACTTGGGATTGGCGTGAGTGTGAGTTGGCCTTTTACAAATTAGATGATACCCGTGATGTGCTTGGCAAACACACACTTGTTTCTGAAAAGCCAACGTTTATTGATATATCAGCATCAAAAGCTAAGATTTCATCAATAAAGGATTATCCCCATTGCAGGAGTGGACGTTTGCAAAGGATGGACATGGGTTGGAAGTACATACCTATATGGGATGGAATAAAGGATTTAGAAGACTATATAAACAATTATTAAGAAATAACGATGCAAATAAATATCATAAGAAATAATCAACAATATGGTCCATACGATGAGCAATCGCTGCTTTCGTATGTTAATTCAGGACAAATTTTGCTCCATGACAAAGCCATTGCCGTAGGGGAAAAGGATCCTCAAACGGTTGGTTATTATCTTAAAAGAGCTAACCTTAAAGTGCATCGTCAAGATAAAGGTAACATCCTTTCACAAATTGCTGCAATCGGAGGAGAGCTTCTTTTCCCTAGAACAACACTCTTTTCTAAGCAATTCTTATTTGACCAGCGATTCTTGATATTGGCATTGGTCGGATTATTCCCTATGCTAATTATGCAAATACCACTTGGCGGATTCTTTGTCTTTTATGAGGTATCTCTCTATTTTTCTGTTATATGGGGATTATTCTTCTATGACTGTTTTAAGACTCCACAGGTTGGCCTTAAAACAACTTTAGCTGTATTCTTTATCACTCAGGCTTTCGTTTTTGCCGCTTGGGGATTTGGACTGCCGAATCTAAATCCATTCTACGCATTTACTGAGACTGTCTTTCCATTGAACATTATAGGATATACTCTTGGGGTTGGCTTTACTGAAGAATTGGCTAAAGCAGTTCCTCTTCTTATAATATTGTATAAGGCAAAGGAGCCACTTATTCCACAAACAGTAGTTTATTATGGTCTGATTTCTGGTATTGCCTTTGGTGTATGGGAAGGTGTGCAATATCAAATGACTGTCAATGCTGAACAAGAATATACGGTATCTTTTTATCTGAACATATTACGTTTAACTAGTCTGCCATTCTTACATGCTTGTTGGTGTGGTATCACTGGCTACTTCCTCTCATTTGCGAATCTCTACCCAAAATATCGGAAGGGATTGTATGTTCTGGCTTTCACAATACCAGCACTGATTCATGGCCTGTATGATTCTATTTCTTCATGGCCTTTCGTTTCTTTGTTCTTGGTATTCATCGGCTTAATGCTTCTCATGGTATATTTGAAACAAACAGTAAACTATCAATCAAAACTCAGACAATAATATGGCAAAAAGATCAAATGGAACAGGAATTCCTGGATTAACTTTTTCATGGAAAAGGGCTTTGGGAATAACGCAGGCAAAGCAAAATGTTGCTAGACGAACAGGCGTACCTACGTCGAAGGCTGGTTTGGAACGCAAGATTGGCAAAATGCTTTTGGATGCCCTCTTTAAGAAGTGAAATTGATTCGATGCAACCTTGCAAACTAATAAGTGCAACAATTCGTGTAGGAGTATTGCAATGTTTGGGAATTACGAAAAGAATAAAAAAAAGGATGTACCTTTGCACTATCAATAATAACAATCAAAAAAAGACATGAATATGAAAAAGCTATTATTAATGTTTGTCCTTACAATGGGACTGATCGTAAATGCTAGTGCTCAGGGTTGGTATTCTGACAGCGACGTTTCATCATCTCATAATGCATCGTTGACGATAATGAATCGTTCGTCGTATTCCCTGACTGTTAAGATTATGCGGACGGGAGAGAGAGGATTGTATCAAACAATTTCTATCGCCCCCCAATCTTCTGGTTATGTTACGTTTTCAAAAAGTGACACTTTCTTCACCAAAACGAAGGCAACAAAAGGACGTGAGACCCTATACAAGAAATCTTCTCCTTTCTCCGTTCAATGTGATGCCACTGGTTACTCACAAGGCACCTTAGAGTTCTTTGTGTCATCAGGAAGAGGAGGAACAGGGCAAGGTATATCAAAAGCAGAATTCGATAAAGACAAGTAGACTATGAATAAGTGTTATGCTCTCACCATGATGGAGTAGCAAGATGGTTATCGGAATAAAAGTTGATTAAAATATGAAGAAAAAAGTATTGCATTGTTTTAGTACCGCCTTATATTGGATTGGATTTTTCATTTTGACACTAATATATCCCCAATTAGGTGATTTCTTAATGTTTGCAATACTACTTTTTGCTCTTATTTCAATAATATATTGTTGTAATTACTATTTAAAGAAGTTCATCAAAAGAAATAATTAGATGAGAAAAATAATTCCTATAGCATTTGTATTAGTATTCTGGGGCCTATATTATATAGGTATCACATATCCGGGAACTGGAGAAGTGATAGCAATAATTGTAACTCTGATAGCTCTATTGTACCTGCTATTCAACATCAAAGGATGGCTTAAGAAGGTAGTTAACAATATCAATTAAATGAAGTAACATGGAATAAAGACACAAAATATGAATATGAGCATTTCTGTTTCTAAATCAGGTCTTGAACGCAAAATAGGTAAAAAGACTATTATGCGAGATAGAATACAAGATTGTTTGGTGCTTTTTGGGCATTTTTACAAAGTTTTTGGGGTTATCGCCTCAATTCTGATTTTTTTGGCAATATGTAGGAACAATACTGTAATAGCGTCATTATTAATTTCAATTTCTGCTGGAGTTGTTGTTACTCTTGCTTGGATGTGGTTTGTGTTATCGACTGTATCATACATAGCGTTATTCACTGCAGGTGGTGTCATTTGGGGTATCTGGGTTTCAGATTATGCTATTTGCGCAATATCCTTAGGTGTTGGTGCGGTTTATTATTATGCATATAAGTTATTTAATAAATAAAAAATCTATTTATGAAACAAAATCATTACATTGGCTTAACCGATGCTCAAGTGCTCGAAAGCCGCAAGAAGTATGGTGAGAACCGATTAACTCCACCAGAGAAAGAATCTCTTTGGAAATTGTATTTTGAGAAGTTTGAAGATCCATTGATTGTAATATTAATGGTTATTGGCTTCTTTGCTATTGGTGTATCTTGTTACGAATATTGGGGATTAGGAGAAAAATTTGCTGTTTTCTTTGAGCCGATTGGAATCTTTGTTGCGATTCTATTGGCAACCGGTCTCGGATTCTATTTCGAGTTGAAGGCACAAAAAGAATTTACCCTTCTGAATCAAGTAAACGATGAAGAGATTGTCCTAGCCATTCGAAATGGAAATGTCGTAGAAGTTCCCAAATGCGATATTGTTGTCGGTGACATCCTGGTTCTTCAGACTGGTCAAGAGATTCCTGCTGATGCAAAACTATTGGAAGCCGTTAGCTTGAATGTTGATGAGTCATCCCTTACAGGTGAACCCGTTCATGCCAAGACTACCAATGAGGCAGAGTTTGATGCAGAAGCTACGTATCCTTGCAATCAGATATATCGTGGTACCCAGATTATGGAAGGTCATGGTTATGCCGAAGTAATAGCTGTCGGAGACAACACTGAAAACGGAAAAATCATGCAATCTCTTGTTGGTGCAGACTTTGATGATGAAGAAGAGGATGACGAGGCATTGGAAGAGCTGGATGAGAAACAGAGAAGGGCTGTCAAGCTACAAAGAAGAAATAAGGTCTCTAAGAAAGTCAAGACTCCGCTTAATGAGCAGCTGGACGGGCTCAGTGATCTCATCACGAATATCAGTTACGTATTTGCTGGTTTGATTATCGTTGGTAAACTGCTGGTCTACTTTGACTGGGCATTACCAGTATGGGCATTGATCATTCCTACTGCCATTTTCTTCTGGCTTGTTATTAAGAAGTTTGAGGATTTCAGCAAGTGGCAGTGTATGACGACAATCGTTGTATTCTTCGCCATATTTATAGGAGCAGTCATCGGACTACATAACCTGCTATTACCAGAAGCAGAAATGTCTCACCTGATGGCATATTCTTTGGAAACAATTATGATTGCCGTAACTTTGGTCGTTGTAGCTGTTCCTGAAGGATTGCCTATGGCGGTATCTCTTTCTCTTGCAAATTCAATGAGAAAGATGCTTAAGACGAATAATCTTGTCCGTAAGATGCATGCTTGTGAGACCATGGGTGCAACAACTGTTATCTGCACGGATAAGACAGGTACTCTTACTCAGAACCTGATGCAGGTAAAAGAAAGTGTTATTGATGAGGATGCTTTTGTTTTTGAAGCAATGGCTGTCAATTCAACTGCTTCTCTTGATTTCTCTGAGGGAAAGCCCCATGCCATCGGTAATCCAACGGAGGGAGCTCTTCTTCTTTGGCTCTATAACAAGAAACAGAGTTACCAAGAATTACGCGAAGCTACTAGCCGTATAGCTGAAGTCCCATTCTCAACAGAAAGGAAGTATATGGCAACAATGGTACAGTCTGGTGTCAAAGAAGGAAAGAAAGTACTTTATGTTAAAGGTGCTCCTGAAATAGTCATTGGATTGTGCAAGCACATGCCAGCGAACCATAGCAAGGAAGAATATGAGAAAACGCTTCTTGACTATCAGAAGAAAGCTATGAGAACCCTTGGCTTTGCATATCAGATCATTGAAGATGGTAAGACAGGTATTGAAAACGGAAAACTTGTTGCTGATGATTTAACCTTTATGGGTATCGTTGGCATTGAAGATCCTATTCGTGAAGATGTTAAGGATGCTGTGGAGAAATGTCTGCATGCAGGTATTGACGTTAAGATTGTTACTGGTGATACAATTGCAACGGCTCGTGAGATTGGTCGCCAGATTGGTATCTGGAAGGATTCATATACAGAACGGAATATTATTGACGGACGTACTTTTGCTTCTCTCTCTGAGAAGGAGTTGTTGGAGAGAGTTAATGACCTTAAGATTATTGCTCGTGCACGTCCAATGGACAAGAAGAGACTTGTAGAAGCCTTGCAAGCAAAAGATCAGGTTGTTGCTGTTACAGGTGATGGTACCAATGATGCTCCTGCACTTAATGCAGCCCATGTCGGTCTTTCTATGGGTGCAGGAACTAGCGTTGCTAAAGAAGCTAGCGACATTACCATCATTGACAATTCGTTTGCAAGTATTGCCCGTGCAGTGAAGTGGGGACGTTCACTTTTCCAGAACATACAGCGTTTCTTGCTATTCCAGCTTACCGTAAACGTTGCAGCTTGTTTCCTGGTTCTTTGTGGTGCTTTTATGGGAACAGAATCCCCATTAACTGTTACACAGATGTTGTGGGTCAATCTAATCATGGATACATTCGCTGCATTTGCACTGTCTGCTCTACCTCCAACAGATAGAGTAATGAATGATAAACCAAGAGATAGAAAGGCTTTTATCCTGGATAAGTCAATGCTCGCTAATATCATTGGAGTTGGTGGTTTCTTCTTCGTATTATTACTTGGATTCCTCTATATTTTCCAGCATAGTGATATTCAGCAGCTCACCGATCTCATGACATTATCACTTACTCCAGAGAAGAATGCTGTGACACCTTACGAGTTAACATTGCTCTTTACAATTTTTGTGATGACACACTTCTGGTATATGTTCAATGCCAGAGCGTATAAGAGTGGCGGTAGCGGTTTGAATCTCAAAGGCTGTGACGGATTCATTACCATTACCATTATTATCTTGGTTGGTCAAATCCTCATAGTTCAGGCCCCGTTCCTAAATAGCTTCTTTAACGTTGTTCCTCTTAAGATGGTTGACTGGGCAATAATTATCGTTGGGTCAGCATTGGTAATGATTATACGTGAATTGTTCGCATTAATAAAGAAAATCTAAAATGTAAAGTTATGAAATCATTAGAAGAATTAAAAAAAGATTTGTTGGCAGATGGTATCATCGATGCTGACGAAGTAAAAGAACTGGAAGAAGTCTTGTATGAAGACGGTGTTATTGACAAGGATGAAGCCGACTTCCTCTTTGAATTAAATGATGCTGTAACGGGCAAGGCCAACGATCCTTCCTGGGAGGAATTCTTTGTCAAAGCCGTCACATCATTTGTTCTTGAAGACGAGACAAGCCCTGGAGAGATTGATGATGATGAAGCTCAGTATCTTTATGACAAGATTAAGGGTGACGGCCAGGTTGATGGCACAGAAAAGGCATTGTTACTGAACATTAAGGCAAAATCTAAGAATTTCCCGAAGATTTTGGAAGACTTACTCTGATATTTAGAAAGGATTAGAGGCACTTATTAGTGTCCTCTAATCCTATTTTTAATGTGAACTATTAATATTATAATTATGTTTAGGGCACCATTTTACTCAAACGGAAGAATTGGAAGAGTGGAATATATACTATCTCTTTTGATTTTTATTGGAGCCGATTTGATTTGTAATCTCACGTTTGGGGCACCAAGTAATAATGGTGTCTATGCTATTATTCTAATAATCCTTTGGGTGTTCATGTTGATGCAAGGAGCAAAAAGATGCCATGATATTGGGAATTCTGGCTGGTGGCAACTAATTCCTCTATATTTTATTTGGCTTATGATTGCCAAAGGTGATGAAGGAGAAAATGAGTATGGCGAACCAGAATGTTAGCCTATAACGATATACAGTTCATTTTATGTTTAAACTACTAATTATGTTGGATATGAAGTCAAAGATGTTATTAGCAATATGTTTCTTGTGTTGTATAGATTCCATATGGGCCCAAAATGTTAAGCGCCCAGAGACCTACAACTATCAAAGAGGACTGGAGGCTATGCAAGAAGAAAAAATAGATGAAGCTATAGATTTTTTTAATAAAGATCTTCAAGAGAATCCCAAAAATGGATATTCTTATTCTTGGATAGCTCATCTTCGATTAGTTCGTGAAGAGTATGGCAAAGCATTGACAGCTGCAGATCTCGCAATAAAGAACCTACCCAAGAAGGATCCTGAATATGTTATTTTTGGATATTCAACACGTGCTAAGTGTTATTTGTGTTTAGAAGACACAGTAAAAGCATTAGCTGATTACACCGCAGCAATCAAAATTAAACCTGATGAAACTAAACTGTACGATAGCCGAGCTCAGATTTATTTTGAGCAAGAGAAATACAGTCTGTCTGATGCTGATTATAAGAAAATGACAGAGTTGAAACCTGGTGACGTAATGGGATATATGGGATTAGGACGTAATGCACTTAGACAAAAACGACCAGATGAAGCTATTGCCCAATTTAATTATGCTATAAAATTGGATGAAAAGTACTCTTCTGGCTACTCGTTCAGGGCAGAAGCCGAATTGGAAAAAGAAATGTGGAATGAAGCCACAAATGACTTGTTGACAGCTATGAAATATGAATGGGATCAGAAAGCTGTATATCATATGAGTGAGCTTAAAGAACCTGCCTTCACATTGATGGTTTCAAAGCTGAAAATACAAGCAGCAAAAGAAGCAAATGAAAGTACGTGGCCATATTTAGCGGCAATGATGTACAATCAAAACAAGAATTATAAAAAAGCAATAGAATTATATAAAGAAGCGAACCACAAAGACGCTTCTCCTGTTATTTATCGCAGAATATCAGATTGTCACTATGAACTTGGCGAGTATAATGAAGCATTGAATAATGTTAATCAGGCTATCAATATGGATAGTACTGACTTGTCAAATATAGCTAGAAAAGCCAATATCTATTACGAAATGGGTGATGCAAAGGCTGCCATCGCCGAATGGGACAAGGTATTGACACAACAGCCAGAGTATAGCTATGGATATTATCGTCGAGGTTGGTTTAAGGAACTTGATGGTGACATGGATGGCGCAGTTGAAGATCTTTCGATGGCTATAGTTCTTGATCCCGAAGAGTCATATGCATATGTTAGCAGAGGAGATGTTTATCTGAAGCAAGGTAAGTCAGAACTTGCCGAAGCAGATTTCAAGAAAGTGATAGGGATTGAGAATTCACCAGAAAAATACAATTGCATACACTATGCATATCAAGGATTAGGGCAGTATGACAAGGCTATCGAGGCAATTGATAGTATCATTGCACGAGATGAAGATCGTGCAGGCAGTTATTATGATGCAGCATGTCTATATTCAAGAATGAAAGATAAAGATAACGCCTTGAAGTGCTTAGAAAAGTCATTGGAGTTAGGATATATGCGATTTGCCCATATCGAACGTGACTTTGATATGGACTACATTAGAGGCACAGAAGAATATAAATCTCTCATTCGCAAGTACAAATCTGCTCATGAAGCAAGAATCAATGCCGAGACTGGTTCTGTGTCAAACAAAGAAGAGGTTACAACGAATGTACCATTTACTAAGGAAAATGGTGTTTGCAAGGTTAAATGTAACGTCAACGGTTTGCCTTTACACTTCATTTTTGACACTGGTGCCAGTGATGTGACAATTTCAATGGTAGAAGCTACCTTTATGATGAAAAATGGGTATCTTTCTGGAAATGACGTTGTTGGTAGTCAGCGCTATATGGATGCAAATGGCGATGTAAACGTTGGAACCATTATCAACTTAAAGAATGTGAACTTTGGCGGCTTGGATTTAAATAATGTCCGTGCTTCCGTTGTCCGAAACCAAAAAGCGCCGTTACTTCTTGGGCAAAGTGTTCTTGGCAGACTTGGCAAAATCGAGATAGACAATAGTAATAATATTTTAAGAATAACTCATAACAAATAAGAACTATGAAACGAAATTTTCCAGAATCAGAATTGATAATTAATTCAGATGGCTCATGTTTCCATCTGCATTTACGTCCAGAGCAATTAGCAGACAAGGTTATTCTTGTTAGTGATCCTGCTACAGTTAATATGGTCGCTTCACACTTTGACATTCAGGAATGTGAGGTCGAGAGTCGAGAATTCAGAACAATTACAGGAGAGTTTAAAGGCAAAAGGATAACCTGTTTGTCTTATGGATTTGGCTCAGAGAATATTGACATTGTTCTCAACGAATTAGACACTTTAGCAAATATTGATTATAGCACACGTGAAGAGAAAGATGAACACCGTACTCTTACATTAGTGAATATTGGCGTGAGCGAAGGTGTACAAGAAGATATTCAGCCTGGTACTATTGTAGCTTCAAAGAAAAATATAGGCTATGATGGTCTTTTGAATTTCTATGCTGGAAGAAATGACGTTTGTGACCTATCACTAGAGAAAGCGTTTACAAAGCATATGGATTGGAATCCGATTAAAGGTTCCCCCTACGTTGTTACCACAGAGGAAGGGCTTTTACAACAGATTGCGCAAGATGACCTTATGCGTGGCTTTTCGGTTTCTTGTATTGGTTTTTATGCTCCACAGGGACGAGGACTAAGACATCAGATAGAAGATGTGAACTTAAAAGCGAAATTGGCTTCTTTTGAATATGAGGGGAACCATATATGTAATATTGACATGGAATCTGCCTCAATATCCGGTCTCGCTTCATTATTGGGACACAAGGCCATATCGTGTTGTATTGTTGATGAAGCGAAGCAAATCTATAATTTAAGCAATAATAGAGCATTCAATTCTCTGATACAACTGGTTTTAGATAGAATATAAGTGTTTTGTCAACAGTGAAACAGGTCTATCTCATTTTAGCAGCTTTGATGCTGCTTTGCCTCGCTCCGATGCCGTACGGTTATTACATGCTGGTGCGATTTGTTGCGATGGTTGTATTTGGTTTGATGGCTTACCAGTACTATACAAGACAGAAGGCAATAGCGTCTGTCATATTCGGAGTACTGGCACTGCTGTTTCAGCCCATCTACAAGATTGCATTAGGACGAGTGACATGGAATGTGATAGATGTTTTAGTGGCAGCATTGCTGATAGGATTGTTCGTACTGGAGAGACGACTCATGAAAAAGACTACCATTAGCTTTCAGCAGTTGCAACCGCAAGAGCAGGTCTCGCTTGAATACAACGAGATTGAGTTCAAACTCAATGGCAAAATATCGCCCAAGGAACTTGTATATGTTGCAAGTGAAGAAGATAAGGCTTTGACAGAACTATTCGAGACACATCCTGAAGTGCTTGAGGGATGGGGGCAGATGATAGGGTTCCAGATTGTATATCTGCCTTTGCTCATAAAGAAACTGAAGGATAAACGGGTGTTGCAATATAGGGCTCCTTATCTAAACGATGCCGATTTGTCGGATATAGCTGTTGGCAACGACTTTATGCTTCAGTATTTGGAGAATCCGTCTGACAGGGAGAAAATTAAACACGGATTTATACGTACTGAGAACATTCACAGAGGAAGCGATGGCAAGGATAAGGTGACAAATCGATTTTATCCCTTGTCATCGACGAGTGGTGAGCCATTGGCTGATCAGCTTCACAGAATAGGGAAACAAATATCTATTGAGAAAGGTAAGTATGACAGATATTTGGAAAACAAATCCATGGAAGCCGATGTCTGGGGGGATGTCAGTAGTAATGAGCCTCCTTCAGATTTAGGTTTGGATTTTCAGGGAGAGGAAGAGTCAACAGATAACCTTATGGAAGAGGTACGAGAGCGAATTGCAAAATTACGACAAAGAGGTATCGCAGAGTATATCTTAGAACAACTGATACATCCAGACAACCGACTAAGCCGGATGGTGATAACGAAGGATATGCGCATTCTATTGCCTGACTATAACAATATGGAAATTAAGATGGAGCCTTTGGTTAAGGCTGTGTATCTGTTGTTTCTAAAGCACCCCGAAGGAATTGCTTTCAAGCAACTGCCAGATTATCGAGAGGAGTTGACCATGATATACAATCAGTTAAAGCCGGCAGGACTGACAGACAGAGCTATACAGAGTATCGAGGATGTGACGAATCCCATGCTTAATTCTATTAACGAAAAATGCGCCCGAATACGTGCATCCTTCTTGTGCCAATTTGATGAATATATGGCTAAAAGCTATTATATAGACGGACAACGAGGAGAGGGTAAGAAAATTGCTCTACCAAGGAATTTGATAACATGGGAATAGGTTTGCATTTTCGCAAGCCTTGTGATTGATTATTCTTTTATTCTTTTGAATAGATTTCGTAATTTTGCAACAAAATATTTGGATATGAATAATATAATGATGTTAGGCGCACTTGCCGGTGACATAATCGGTTCGGTATATGAGTTTTGTAATACGAAGTCAACGGATTTTGAATTGTTTTGTGGCGGGAGTAACTTTACAGACGATTCAGTAATGACGTTAGCTGTGGCAAAATGGCTATTAGAGGATGAAGCTCATACCATTCACTACTTAATATATTGCATGCAAGAGCTTGGTGATCATCATCCCAATGCAGGTTATGGTGGAAGATTTGCAGGTTGGCTATGTGAGGATAATCCCCAGCCCTATAACAGTTGGGGTAATGGGGCTGGCATGAGAGTTAGTCCAGTAGGTCTGTATGCCAAGACTCTTGATGAAGCGTTAGCACTGGCGGCTTTGACGGCATCTGTAAGCCATAATCATCCCGAAGGAGTAAAAGGGGCACAAGCGATAGCGACAAGTGTGTTTCTTTGTAAGCAAGGGAAATCGAAGCAGGAGATTAAGGACTACGTAGAACAGACGTTTGGCTACAATTTGCATCGAACCATTGCGGAGATACGTCCAAGATACGGTTTCGACGTGTCATGTCAGGGCAGTGCCCCGGAAGCCATCATTGCCTTCTTGGAAGGTAACTCGTTTGAGGAGATTATACGTTTAGCCATATCCCTTGGTGGCGATTCTGATACTATCGGAGCAATGGCCGGCGCAATTGCGGCTTGCATGTATCCGATTCCCGATGAGATCGCAAAACGATGTGACAGTATTTTAACAGAAGATCTGAGGGAAATAAAGGATAGGTTTTGTGATTTGATAGCAAATAGAGTCTGAATTAGGTGTTATGTTTTGAGTTTTTTATCAGTAATCATACAAATATAACTCAGTTCTATGTCATCATTTAGAAATATAAAGATAACATGCCCTGCCTGTAATACAGAAGGGGCATATACAGTATGGGATTCTGTCAATGTTGATTTGGATCCTGAATTGAAATCTAAAGTTATGGACGGTTCTCTCTTTACATGGGTATGTCCCAATTGCAAGAAGAGTTTTAACGCGCCATATTCTTTTTTATACCATGATATGACCCATAACTTCATGGTGTATTTTGAATCAGAGAAGAGTCATATTATACCATTTGCGGAATATCTCAGAGTTATGGAAAATGGGCTTGATATGAAAGCAATTGCGGTTATAGCTGCGAAGTACCGTGACGAAAATCCCCAAATGAATATTCTCTTCGAAAGTATGACGGCTGATAAGGAACTTCATTTTTATGTGCTCGAGATGCCTAATGGCATTTGGGAGTTTACAGAACGGAAGCATTCTATATCTTATGATGAATATTTACGTATTTGTGAAGAGATAAAACAGACAGGCGTAGAATGAAGATTATCTTTCTCGACTTTGATGGTGTAATGGATACTGCCTATTACGACCACATTCTCGCTAAGGAAGGGAAACCTGGTAATGACGAATATGGAATCATCTTTGACCCAAACAGTGTCAGGAATCTAAAGCATATCATTGACCAAACAGGTGCGGATATTGTTGTGACTTCCTCGTGGAAGTATATGATGAGCTATCAGGATTTCTTGGAAATGTGGAAAGCAAGAGAGTTACCAGGCTTTATAACAGATGTAACTCCTAATATTCATGGATGTCGTTGCCGAGGTGATGAGATTGATGCTTGGCTGGAGGAATGCAAGTCGGATTGCCAATACGTTATATTGGATGATTTGACAGCCAACAATTTTAATAGTCATCAAATCCCAAGACTACTGATTGTGAATCCGTTTTATGGCATAGATGAAGAAATCGCAGAAAGGGCTATATGTTTGCTTAATCAAGCAAGGAAGCCATTTGACTACGCAGAACTACGGTCTTTAAGTATAAGTCGTTGGCCTGAAGATATGGGGATTATTCATGGTGTAGAGCATTGGGATAGAGTTGCAAAGTTTGGTCAGATGCTATATCAGGAAGGTGCAGATATGGATGTTATTATGGCATTTGCATATCTTCACGATATAGAACGAGAGAATAATGCAGTAGATGATGAACACGGATTAAGAGCTTCTGTATATATTGACACTATCCGTTATACTGAACTTAGTGCGTTAAGCGACGAGCAGATTGCCAAACTAAAACGAGCATGCGAGTTGCATACTATTGAACATAGGACAGGTGACATTACAATAGATACATGTTTCGATGCCGACAGGATGGACTTGTTGAGAGTTGGTATCTTGCCAGATCCTAGGCGTATGGCTACAAAGCGTGGGGCAGAACTGGTTGCAGATCCATATTACGAAAAATATTATCATGAAATCTGTAATGAATAGGAGATTGAAGATTAAAATGCTGATATTACTATTTATCATTGCAGTATTGATAGTGGCAAAGATTATTTGGGTGTCATGTTCAACAAGTAATCATGGTTCTTTTGATGGAGAACAGAAAGGAATAATCCGTCGGGCGAACTATCTTACCTCTATGGTTTGCACTACTCCACAGGACTTACTCAACGAAATGCCAAGTGGTATTGGCGAGCAGTTTCAAGGGGAATGGGCTATTTATAGCTGTTCGATGACATCAGCAGCATTGGCTAATATTGCCATCCTTTATCCTCAGAATAAGGAACTATCCATTAAGTTCATTGGTCAGATAATCGACATTGCAATGTCTGAGGAGATACGGGAATATGACAGGCTACGCTGGAGAGAAGACCCAATGGATGGCATCTATGGGAATCTGAGCCATATCTCTTATTATAGCCATTTAGCATTGATGATTAGTCGATATAAGCAGATTGGCGGTGATGGCAAATATGATGACCTGCATCATTCACTTTGTAAGGCAATGAACCGCAGGATTCGGCAGAGTAAATCATTAAATTTACCAACTTATCCTGGTGAAAGCATCTACATACCTGATATGTTGGTAGCAATAGTGGCTTTGGCCAATTATTCCAGTCTGTACGAAGGAAAATACTCTACTACAGTGAATATGTGGTTGGATAGAGCCAAGCAGGAGTGGATAGATAAAGATACAGGACTGGTCGCATCGTTTCTGGAAGTTTATTATGACAGTGTTCAAATAGTGTTGCCGGTGAAAGGTTCGTATTCAGCCTTGAATTGTTACTATCTTTCATTGATAGATCCTGAGTTCGCAAAGGAGCAATATGATTGTTTGATAAAGAACTATAAGCAAGGATTTCCTTTGACTGGCATAAAGGAATACTACGACAGGACATGTTTGTTTGGTATGGATATTGATGCTGGCCCTATTATCTTCAATCTCAGCCCATCTGGAACTGCCTTTACAATTGGATGTGCAACAAGTCTTGATGATATGGAGTTTAGGAATAAACTGTTGAGAACAGCAGAGATTGGCGGAAGTACAGTAACGTGGTTTGGTAAGAGCCATTATCTGCTGGCTAATCTGGCACTTGTCGGGGAAGCCATTGTACTTGCCATGAGGACATCTGCACCACAAACTCGAATGTGTAACAAGTAACATACAGGAATTATGGATAAGAAAATCGTATTAATAACAATAGAGGGACTGATTACGATAATTCTGTCCTGCACAAACAAAACAGGAGGACAACAATCTCAATCAATAGATGTTGATAGTGTAGCTGCCGATTCTACAGTAGAGTTAGATTCATTGAGTCCATACTGGTATAACAAAGACCAAACAGAGGTGATTTTCTCAGATAAGGAAGATACGTTGTATCGTTTTCCTCGCGAGAAAATGGGCGGTACTTATTCTGTTCCTTACACAGTCAAATACATTGAAGAACGAGCTTTCATGGGATGTAAGGAGATTGAAGAAGTGTATATCCCTCAGTCCGTAGAGCATATAGAGATGGCAGCTTTTGAGAACTGTCATAAGCTTGAATCGATTTATATGTTAGCTTCGTTGGACACCATTCCCTTCCGCTGTTTTAACGGCTGTGAGAATTTAACGGAAATACATCTTGGTAACCCAAATCCTCCGTTGATTGAAGAGTTCGGCTTGGAAAATGTGAATCAGGAAAAGTGTGAGTTGTATATACCTAAGGGTTCTAAACACAAGTATAAGAATAGTGAAGGATGGAAAGAATTTAAACACATAGAAGAAGAACAGTGTTATCTGTCTATATTCAAAAAGCCGACGGAAAACGGGAATCATCGCGACTTCTTTGTGGTAAAATGTGAGAATGGCTATCTGTTTATGGTTTATGACTCTGCCAAGAACCGCTATCATCATATTAACTTCAATGCGGATGATTACATGAATGGCGGCGTTCCTGGTATTACCGGATTTGCTAGTCCTGATGGTCGATATGTTTATGTTGTTGGTGATATTCTGGCGAATAGTACAGGATGGATATGTACCCTCTTAATCTATCAGATAGATACAAACACTCTCAAAGCAAAGCTTGTGAATGGTGGTGCTGCATGGAGATTGGAAAAGGATGGCTTTACTATCGCCTCTGAGACTCGATGCACCACCCCTGATGCAAAATGTTCTGCAGAGATGGATTTTGCCTTTGAAGATGTCACTTATGGCTTCGATGGGAAAGTCAAGCATAAAAGCAAGGAATATCCGTCTAATGAGATTGAGCCTCGATATGGTAAGAACCACAATAACGTCAACGGTTTAGGTGTGATTAGACATTCGTTTTACGATTAATAATTCAACAAATGAAAAAGTATATTTTAGCTATATTGACAGCAATCATTCTAGGCTCCTGCGCATCATCAACAAAGAAGGAGGTCGCAAAGGGGTTGAATTTGAACGATACTAATTCATATATCGTATATTTGAAATACCAGACAAAGGTAGAGGGATATCAGGTTTCTGTTGATTTCTCGCCCAGAACAAGCATCATGCATGGTCAATGCTGTACAGAACTGTATTTGGGAAAAGCTCTCCTTCATTTTGCAAAAGAAGGTTCGTCATTTACCGTAGAATGTGAGGAATTTTCTGATAGCAGCCTGATCTGTTATACCAATACTGACGCAGAGTATGCTCCTAAAAACGAGAAATCCGTAGATTTGGCTGAAATAGAATCCGGGGACACCATCGTTTTGGATTATCTGCCTCCCAAATCTCTGGAGTATTTCAGTTGGAATTCTCCTTTCTATTTTCTAGATATGGATTTCGACGGAAGAAAAGACCTTGTAGTTAATAATATGGGATGTGGTTATTATGGCGGTAATACATATGATGTATTCTCGCTTACAGAAAATGTGCCTCAAAAGATGACTGGTTATCCGTTTGAGCAGGAAGGAGTTAAATTAAACAGTGATTGCGTATACAATCCGCAGAAGAAGGTAATATCCCTCAGAGTTAAGGATGGCATGGAAATCGTTCCGATTGGCCCAGATTCTCTTTTCGATGGTGACCAAAAGGTTTCTGGAAGTACTGTACATATAGAGGCAATCATGAAAAGTATAGCAAATGGAGATGCAAACAAACTGGCATCGTTAACCACATTCCCGATTGAAAGAAGATATCCTTTGCCCGACATCAAGGATTATTCTGATATGGTCAGACGGTTTAACTCGGTATTTGATGCGGGCTTCAGGAAAAGGATGAAGTCTGCCAAGCCTTCCGACTGGCACAGTTATGGCTGGAGAGGTTACTGTTATGGAGATAGTTCTGAGTTGTGGGTGTATGATTCACTTACAATCATCAACTATTATTCCTCACAAGAAAAAAAGCTATATGAGCAACTGGTTAAGAAAGAAATGAACAGTCTCCATGCATCTTTGAAGGGGAATGGATGGTATCCATATTTCTGTTATAAGGATGTAACAGACGGTTCAATTATCCGTATTGACATAAGATCCAGAAAAGAAATGAAGGAAGAAAACTTCCATAAAGATGGAGTGGCATTGCTATTTCCACAGCTCCAGGCTTTTAAGGTTAGAGGGGATGAGGAGTTCAGGCTGTCTATTTATCCTAAAGGGACAGCTCTGAATGGAAAACCTCAGACTGTTTTGAACGGCTATGTTGAAATCGGTGGTTCGGCCAATATGATGGATTATGTATTCAAAAAAGAGAATACAGAAATAGAATTAGGCGATTCCTTTTATGAAGAAGGCAAGCAGCTGATGAACATCAAAAAGAATGATCAGGAGTCTTCGCATGAGATAAAGAAATGCTATTGGCTTGAATTGATATAATAGTAAAGCATCCTGATAGTAAAGATGTATCAGGATGCTTATGAAGGATTAATCTTCGTCGAAGAACTTGCCTTTGGGCATTGGGGCGGCATCTTCGGCAACACAGCAGTTGTAACGTTCGCGGCTGCGACGTTCGCGAGCG
>ERZ842401.1347-NODE-1347-length-35325-cov-10.218344_pt1 | contig 35325 bp, 34 predicted proteins | sample MGYA00521270_ERZ842401 | MGnify/ENA primary metagenome ERZ842401 (study PRJEB31892, sample SAMEA3878208) | bioreactor metagenome | biome: Moose rumen | place: Sweden | collected 2011-10 | study: EMG produced TPA metagenomics assembly of the PRJEB12797 data set...
GATGGCACGAAGCAATTGGGTATGGTTCATAATGCAAAGATACAACTTTATTCTTGATTAGCTCAGGCTTTATCAACTGGGGAAATCCGCTGAGCCGGATTCGACCCTGCAGAGTTCCTCGTCAGGCAGATACTGACCAACGAGCAGCGCAACGACATCAACATGCTCGTCGATTACCTGTGGGCAGACGAGGAACGCCATTTTGAGGAGAGTGAGGACAAGGATAACCACATCTTCAACGTATTGAAGAGGCTCAAAGGACTATAAATATACATTGCGATGAAATACAAGATAGAAATAAGTGAAATAAACAGTATGGTTAAAACCGTAGAAGCCGAATCTGAAGCTGAGGCTATGGCCCAAATTAAGGCTGCTTACGAAAATGGTGAAATAGAAACTCCCGATACCTGTGTCTATGTTGATGTAAAATTCAGTTTCGTTTAGGAGGACGGCTCCATCTGGATAAGCGGCACCTATCACAACATCTTCTCCGTCGCCAACAGCCTCACAGAACTTGGCTTCAAGATTCTGAATGTCGTGACGTGGGCTAAGACCAATCCGCCGCCAAACATCAGCTGCCGCTACTTCACTTATTCGACCGAGTTCATCATCTGGGCACGCAAGAGTGCCAAACGCCCCCATCATTTCAACTACGCGCTGATGAAGCACTTGAATGACGACAAGCAGATGACCGACGTGTGGCGACTGCCAGCCATTGCCCCATGGGAAAAGTCCTGCGGCAAGCACCCTACGCAGAAGCCTCTCGCCCTGCTCACCCGCATCATCCTTGCCTCGACCGACAAGAACGCCTGGGTGCTCGACCCCTTCGCCGGTTCCTCGACCACAGGCATCGCCGCCAACCTCACAGGCCGTCGCTACCTCGGCATCGAGCGTGAGCAGGAATTCGCCGACATCAGCCGCAAGCGTCGCGAGGAAATAGACAACTTCAAAGTCTATGGCGACTACCGCTCCAAGATAAAGGACATTGCTCGCAGTGAAATCTACGAACCAAATTGTTTCGCTTGTGAAGAAGAAGCATTCGAAGGTTTGCCATTTTAGCAGATTGTTTGTCGTACTCTCCCTTATTCGCAATGCCCTGCAAGAGCATAAAAAACGTTGCAGCAGGCGGCTCGATGCCGGAGCGCAGGCGGCTCGCGTGCAATGCCCTGCAAGGGCATAGAACAAACATAACGTTGCAGGAGGAGGAGCTGTAGGAGGAGTTTTGCCCTTGCGGGCAATGCAGGCGAGCTGCCTGCGCTCCGGCATTGAGCCGCGTGTGCTTCGTCAGCGGCTCGCGCTCACACTACGCTGGAATTTAGCAGTACGGAAATTGCTGCCGTAGGAAAAGCCGGTGAGTGAAGCCCCCGCGGGCGATAGGTCGCGCACTTCAATAATCTGGTTGCCGTATTCGCCGAAAAGGATGCGGCAGTTGTTGTAGGCCTCCGACGGGTAGTTAGGGTCTATCTCAATCTTGCCATTGGTGTACGACCATTGATTAGCGTCCACTTTTTCCTCGCCTTCAAGAGTAAAGTGGCGCTCCTCCTCATAGTGAAGGGCGAGGACGTTGTCTGCGGTCTGGTATTCCACGTGCAGCGTACCGCTCGCCTCGCGGGCCTGCGCCTCGGCGGGTAGCGGCAGGGCGAACTCCTCGGCTGTCCAATAGCCTGTGCAGAGTATCGCAATGGCTTGTAGGCGTGTCAGCGCGGCGGTGCTGGCATCCACGGGGCGTGCCGTGGCCCACGTTGTACCGTCAAGGCTCAGCGACACCGTCTGTGCGGTGAGGCTGCGATAATAAACCCTGGTGCCTGCTTCGTTGAGGAAGTCAAGATAACCGTCCACGTAGTTATCAGCCTCGTTGGGAGAGAGCAAATTAGCGTCGGTGTCATATCCCTCTTGGCCGTTGTCGCCCACTTGTCGGAGCAGCAAAGAGCCATTGTCCGACGGGGCGAGCACACACTCGTGCCCGTCAATAGTAAAGGCCCAAACGTTTTGCAGATAAGCCCAAGCCTGACTTTGGGTCAAGGGCTCGGCGTGCTCGTCGTCGTCGCTGCAACCAACCAGCAACAGCGCGACAACCAAAAGAAAAGCATAACGAACTTTTGCGTTAAGCCTGAAGAGCAAAGCGAAACTTGTTTCAGATTTGCCTTGGCGAGCAATAGTCTGTTGAAGACGAACAAATTGCTTCATAGGAGTGAAAAGTTAAGGATTGTTGTTTTCTACTATTTGAACTTGAGTATTCGGTGTGTTTCGCTATGGGCCTTTATTTACCCCTTATTCGGCACACGAGATAGGTGAGCCACAGCCTCGGCAAGAGGCGCAGTTGTGTGGGGAGCGTGTCGAGCTCGCGCACCACGCGCATATTCTCCTTCAGCCCGTCGGAGCGTCGGGTGTTAGAAACGCCTTCGGTGTCGAACACCGCGACGGGGAACGATAGTTGCAGGAAGTGCTTTCCACTGAGAAAGAGTTGTTTCATCTGTTTGAGGTCTGCCGACATACGCAGCCGTGTGTCGAACGGAAATTGTCGCAGGCAGGTGGTTCTAACCAAGGCACTCTGGTGGCAGAAAAACATACGGTGTGCGTTGTGTGGGCGTTCGGCAACCTTGACGCGCCCGTTCTTCACCACGTCGCCATAGATGACATCGGCCTGCTCGGTGGCGGCTACGGCAAAGACGCGCTGCAGTACGCCACTATTGGCAAACACATCACCGGCATTCATAAAACACACCCACTCGCCGCGAGCCATCCGCACGCCTTTGTTCATCGCATCAAAGATACCCCCGTCGGGCTCGCTGACATAGCGTGCGAGGCGGCTGGCTTGGGCGTGGAGCCACTGCGCCGTGCCGTCGTGCGACGCACCGTCCACGACGATGTATTCCACCTCCGGATAGGTCTGCGCCGCCACGCTCTCTGCTGTTTTCTGCAACGCCGGGAGCGCATTGCGACACACGGTGACGACGCTCACGAGCGGCTTTTGCTGTTGGGCATTATTGGACATCGGGGTAAAGATGTTTACGTGTAAAAGCTTCCAATCGCTGCCACACAATTTGTGGCGTGACCAGATTATACTGTTCCTCGTAGGTCATACGCGCATAGGCTTCGGGGTCGGCAAAGTCGTGTGGGTCGATGGCCTCGGCAGGGACTTCGTTTTGAGGTATCCACGTGGTTCTACAATTGCTCGGCGCACACACCACGAGCGAGGGCACACCGACGGCTTGGGCTATGTGGCGCGCACCGTCCTCGTTGCCGAAGAAGAGGTTGACATTGCTACACATCGCCACCAACTCGCGCGGCGTGGTGGCACGGACGTTAAGAAATGCTTGGCGGGGGCTGTTGCCCGCGGTGTAGAGACTCTTGAGTTGTTGCTCCTCTACTCCTGGCGCGTAGTTGAAGATGATTTGCACATCGGGAAAGGCATCGACGAAGCGCTTGCCCACATCCAGAAATCCGTTTTTGTTCCACATTTTGCTCGCCACCCTTGTCACCACACTAAAGAGGGCTACCGGGTGTCGGAAGTCAATGCCCTGCTGCTCCATATAGTTACGAAACGCGCTACGCTCCTCCTCGGTGATATGGAGTGAAAAACGGCTCACGCGGTGCAGCGGTCGTAACACGGCGAGAGGCTCTGCCAGCCGCACATTGTGGGCTATCATACTGCCAGCACCGCAGCGTGGCATACGGTAGTTGAACACGAAGCGGTTGTACGACTTCCCCACCCCGATACGAAAGCGTGTGGCCGGCGAGAAGAGCGCGAAGAGCATACTATTCACCGTGCTGCGCATATCAATAATAGCATCATAGCGTACGTGGTGAACGATACGCCACACCTTGCGTAGGTAGGTTATCGGCGCATGGCGCTCGGCATCGGTGAAAGTGACGATGCGGTCGATTGCCGGATGGCCTTCAAAGAGCGGTGCAAACTTCTGGAGAAGCACAAAATGAATTTCGGCATCGGGAAAGGTAGCCCGCAAAGTATTAAGCAACGTTGTAGCCAGTATTGCATCGCCCATCTGGCGAAAGCGGATAACAAGGATACGCATACAAGGTTTGAAAAAGGAAAAAGAGTAATGGTGCGGCACTAAGCATTAGCGTGTTTTCTTCGCTGCTCACGCCACCAGCGCAAGTGTTTCACAGGATGTACAAGCATCTTACGGCAGGCATAGGCAGCGTTGCTCCGCCGTTTGGCACGCCACACCTCGTCCACCTCGCGGCGACTCCAGCCACGTGCCTCGGCATAAGCGGCAACGACACGGCGAAACACCTCATCGGCCTCCCAAAAAAGCGTGCAGAGATTGCGAATACAAACACGGCGCGGCACGGGCCGTGGAGCGTAGAAACACATACGGTTTATGTCGATGAGTTCAAAGGCGAAATCCCCGCTTGGCGTTGTCGTGAAGAGCACATTCGTGGGGTTCAAATCGCAGTGTAGCACGCCGCGCTCGTGCAGGGCGGCCACAAATCGGCCATAGGGATTTATCATCGCCGCGTTGGGGGGCGAGCAGCCCACCATTTCGTGCTTCACCGCCACGCCGTCGGTAGGCAGTGCTACATAGAAATAGTAGCGTCCGTCGCGTAGCCACGCCACCGGCTGCGGTGTGAGGAAACCGAGCGAGAGGAGTTGCAGTGCATTGTCGTAGGCACGCTGCGCCTTGCTACGCCGCAGGAAACGATATACCACGGCACGCCACAGCGAGAGACGCTTGAAACGCTTGGCCACCACCTCACGACCGCCACATTCCAAGCGCCGCACCGCGTTGCGCTTGTTGTAGAGCAACGTCCCGCTACTGTCGAAATCCGACGGCAGACGAAGCAATGCCGCACGAAGCGGCTCAAAATCGGAATGGACGGTAAGAGAGATAGACATAACAGCAAACCGTAAGGTGGGTTCTATGATTTCCACGGTTAAAGAACCCACCTTAACAAGACGTGGAACTATGAGCAAAAATAATGTTTCTGCCACAAAACGGCCACAGAGCAGGCAAAATAATGACACGCCGGCACGAATAATTCGCCCCAAAACACACTTTGGCACAATGTTTCTTGGCTAATTCAGAATTTTATACATACCTTTGCAGCCGCAAAAAGAAGCAGGAACCTCCCGAAGCCTGCCGAGATTTGCCCATACCGCCCGATAATTAGAAGAATAAAACAAAGATACAGCAATGAAAAGGACTTACCAGCCGCACAATCGCAAAAGAAAGAACAAGCACGGTTTTCGTGAACGTATGACCACCGCTAATGGCCGCCGCGTTTTGGCTGCCCGCCGTGCGAAAGGGCGCAAGAAACTCACCGTCTCCGATGAGTACAACGGACGTAAGCGCTAAGTAGCCCACGCTGCCAAGCCTCATTCCTTCCAAAAAGCCTGCGCGAAGAAAAACCGGCAGGCAACACACACAAGAACCTATTGAAGCACCTCGGACAGAGGCTCACAACGGACACGACTATTGGAAACGGGGCTGAACGCGCTACTAAAAACGAGAGAAAAGCCAACTTTGCAACCGCAAACAGACTTTTCTCTCGTTTTCTTTGTATTTTTGCCAAACTAATCTCTATCAGGTGGGTTCTATTAATTCGCTTTGTCAGACTTCTGAGCTATTTTCGCTTTCAGTCTGTCAGTTGAAGAGTGAGTGTAGCGGGCTACACGACCGATGAAACTTACAGCATAAAGCAAAACGAGCCATAAAGATGACAAAAGCTTAAACCCCCATCGGTGTCAAACTGAACCGTGGAAACGAATAGAACCCACCTTCACAAGCAAACAGATACTATGCGCCTTTCAAAATATCTTGAGAAAATCCCCGGCTTCTTTGTTGGAGCTAATTGTTTAGGTATGTTGCTGTTGGCCGCCGTGCTTGTGGCCAGCGGCTACTACGCCCTGCAATACTATACCCACCACGGCGAGAGTGTAGAGGTGCCCGATGTGCGCGACAAAAACACACAAGAAGCCATCCGCATCCTCAAAGACGCTGGGCTGGCGGTGGAGGTTAGCGACACAGACTACGTAGCGACGAAACGCCCGGACATCATTCTGGAACAATCGCTCGCGGCAGGAATGACAGTAAAGCCCGGGCGGGTGGTACACCTCACCATAAATGCCGCCCATCCCCTACCCCACGCGCTGCCCGACATAGCCGACAACTCCTCTATGCGTCAGGCTCAAGCCCTGCTGACATCAATGGGTTTCGACAGCGTACGCGTGGAATGGCGCAACGGCGACAAGGAATGGGTGTATGCCGTGAAAGTGGGCGGGAAAGAAGTTACCGCCGGCACACGTATCAACACCGACCAGATTATTGTGCTTGTCGTGGGCAACGGAAAACTCAACGAAACATTCAACGGCGAGGAAGCCACCGGCGAGATAGCAGAATACGTCACCGACACCATATTAGAGAGTGAGCTCGGCACGCTTGGCCCCAACGACATCGTGCTCGACAACCCCGAGATACTGGTAGAAGAACCCCTTGAGGAAAAATAGCCACGCGCGATGACCGATGCGTCCCACACAGAAATAACCTCCGACGAACTATACGAACATTTTCGCATCGTGGCCGACCGCGGGCAGGAACTCCTGCGCGTAGATAGATTTCTGATGGAGCACCTGCCCAACACGTCGCGCACACGCATACAAGCAGCAGCAGCAGCCGGCTTTATCCATGTGGGCGACGCACCGGTGAAGAAAGGCTATCGCGTGAAGCCCGGCGACATCGTGACGCTGCAACTCAATCGCCCACGCATCGACAGCACCATCCTGCCCGAAGACATTCCACTACGTATCATTTATGAAGACGAGGCGTTGCTCGTGGTAGATAAGCCCGCCGGTATGGTGGTACACCCCGGTGCCGGCAATTTCAGCGGGACACTCGTCAACGCCGTAGCGTGGCATATGCGCCACATCGCCTCCTACGACCCCAACGACCCCAACGTGGGACTCGTACACCGTATAGACAAAGACACCAGCGGGCTACTCGTAGTGGCCAAGACAGCCGAGGCAAAGACCAAATTAGCACTACAATTCTTCCACAAGACATCGCGCCGCCGCTACCTGGCACTCGTCTGGGGCAACCCCGCCGACGAGGGACGCATAGAGGGCAACATAGGGCGCGACGTACGCGACCGCCTGAAGATGACCGTCTATCCACCCGGCAGCGAACAGGGAAAACCCGCCGTGACACACTGGCGCGTAGCGGAGCGTTTTGGCTACGTGACGCTTGTCGCCTGCCGCTTAGAGACAGGACGCACACACCAGATACGCGCACACTTTGCACATATCGGACACCCGCTCTTCGGCGACGAACGCTACGGAGGCACACAAGTGCTACGAGGCCAGCCCGGAGCAGCCTACAAAACATTTGTCCACCGCTGTTTCGACCTCTGTCCGCGCCAGGCACTCCACGCACGCACCCTCGGCTTCAAACACCCCGCAAACGGCAAAGAAATGGACTTTGAGAGCCCGCTGCCCGAGGATATGCACAATCTCTTAGCCCGATGGCGGAGCTACAACCCCGTAGCACTACAATAAAACACACCGAAAGAAAAATCCTTCCTACAATGAAAAAGAAAATAGCCATCGTGGCCGGCGGTGACTCGTCGGAATACGGCGTATCGCTGCGCAGTGCCGACGGGCTGATGTCGTTTATGGATGCCGAGAAATACGAATGTACCGTATGTGTACTCCACGGCACCGACTGGCACGCCATATACCAAGGCGCGCAAATACCTATCGACCGCAACGACTTCAGCCTGCACACCGATAACGGGCGCTACACCTTCGACTTCGCCTATATCACCATACACGGCACGCCCGGCGAGAACGGCCTCCTGCAAGGGTATTTCGACCTCATCGGGATGCCCTATTCCACAAGCGATGTCTTTGTGGAATCGCTGACATTCAACAAATACGCGCTGTGCAACCTGTTGCGCACACAGCCGGGTCTGGTAGTGGCCGACAGCCTGTTGCTGCGCAAGAACGAGCCGCGGCCAACCGATGAGGACATCGTACGCCGCCTCGGGCTGCCGTGCTTCGTGAAACCCAACGCCGGCGGCAGTTCCTTCGGCGTAACAAAAGTGAAGACCGCCGACCAACTATCAAACGCCATACACACCGCGCTGGCCGAAGACAACGAGGTGATGATAGAAAGCCTACTCACCGGCACAGAAATCACCTGCGGATGCTACCGGGGCGCAGGCGAGCTCGTCACATTCCCACTCACAGAGGTAGTGACCGACCAAGAGTTCTTCGACTACGATGCCAAATACAACGGCAAGGTGGACGAGATAACCCCTGCGCGTATCAGCCCGCACACCGCACAACGGGTGCAGGAGCTTACCCGAAAGCTCTATCGCCAACTCGGGTGCTATGGCATCATTCGCGTGGACTATATCTTGCGCGGCAAACCCGGCGAGGAAGAAATATGCCTGCTGGAAATCAACACCACACCCGGTATGACGGCCACAAGTTTTATTCCACAACAAGTGCGTGCCGCAGGGCTCGACATCAAAGACGTACTCTCCGACATCATAGAAGGCAAACTCACGACACGCCAATAACCTACACACCCGCTCCGCACCATGCAGATTCCCGAACGTTTTGACACCATACGCCCGTACGAGCCCGAAGAACTGCCCGCGGCCTTGTCGGCACTGTGTACCGACGCGCAGTTTCTACAAGCCATCGCCAACGTGCCGCCGACACTCCTTGGCAAAGAAGCGGTACAAGGCGCAGCGCAGCGTTTACCAGAACTGCTGGCTCAAAAAGCCGCACAGTGCCACAGCAACTTAGATTTTCAAAAAGCATTCGTCTATCCGCTCGTTGCGGGATTGGAACAAAACCTCACCAACGGCCTTACGATAGATGCCGCAGCCATAACCGACAAAGCCACACCCCACACCTTTATCTCCAACCACCGCGACATAGTACTCGACAGCGCATTCCTCTCCAAACTACTCATTGACGCGGGCTTCCCCGACACGGTAGAGATAGCCATTGGCAACAATCTCTTGGCCTATCCGTGGATAGAGCGTTTGGTGCGTATCAATAAGGCGTTCATTGTGCGCCGCGGCTTATCGCTGCGCGAAACACTTAGTGCCTCGCATCTGCTGAGCGAATATATGCATTTCGCCGTGGGGCAGAAGCGACAGAACATCTGGATAGCACAACGCGAGGGGCGCGCCAAGGACAGTAACGACCGCACACAAGAGGCTTTGCTGAAAATGATGTGTATGGGCGGCGAGGGTACGCCACAAGAGCGGATAGCACACCTGGGGCTTACGCCGCTGGCTATATCCTACGAATACGACCCGTGCGACTACCTAAAAGCACAGGAGTTTCAGCAGAAGCGCGACAACGCCGACTACAAAAAGTCGAGACAGGACGACATAGACAATATGCGTACAGGCATCTTCGGCTTCAAGGGGCGCGTGGCCTACCATATCTGCCGCCCGCTGGACGACTGGCTGCACACACACGCCGCACTCAACAAGGCGGACTTCTTTGCCCAACTCGCCGCACACATCGACAGCGAAATACACAGACACTACACACTCTATCCCACCAACCTCATCGCCTTAGACCTCTTGGAAGGCACGCGCCACGAAGGATATACCGAAGCACAGCGCACACAGTTTGAAAACTATGTGGACGAGCGCATCGGCCTCGTACGCCTGCCCCACCCCGACGAACCATTCCTGCGCGAACGCATACTCACCATGTATGCCAACCCCGCCCGCAACCACTTCGCCGCGCTACAGCCCACCTGCTAAGCCAAAACCTATTACCCACCCTATGCGCACACTCCTCACCCTTCTCACCACTATCTTCGTACTCACGGCTTGCTCCGACGACGACGACACCGCCCTGCCGCCCTACGTCAATACGCTGGCCGAGATAGCCACCAGCGCAGAAGGCAAAGCCGCCTTTATCACCCCCGACGGCGGCGAGCAGTATGCCATCTCCTCCGACCATAGCGGACTAACGCACGACAGCATTTACCGCGTACAGGTGCTCGCACTCTTCAACGAAGACCACACCGCCTATCTACAGCAAATAAAATCGGTGCTCTCGCCCCTCCCACGCGAGGTGAGCGAAGAGAAGCGCAAGTACCACCCCGTAGATGTACTCGCGCTATGGAGCAGTAAGCGATATATCAATATGCGCCTCGCACTTCACACCGCCACCGAGCCACACGCCTTCGCCTTTGTGGAAGAAGGCACAGACATCCTTGATGATGGCACACGCCGCCTGCGACTACATCTCTACCACGACAGAGGAGCAAACCCTGAATACTACACACGCGAAGTATATATCTCCTGCCCCATCTACCAATACCAAGACCAACTGCGCGAGGGGCAGGACTCTATCATCTTTAGTATCACCACCTACCAAGCAGAACAAGCCCTGCACCTGCTATATGGACAGTAACACACACCCCTCTATGCCAGCAGTACACATACGCCCCGCCGCCGTGCGCGACATACCACGCATCGGCGAGCTACTCGTACAGGTATGCAACGTACACGCCGCAGGACGCCCCGACATCTTCATTGCCGACCATCGGAAATACAACAACGAAGAACTGCGCTTCCTTATCAACCAAACAGAGACAGCACCTATTCTCGTGGCAACCAACGAGAGCGACGAGGTGGTGGGCTACGCCTTCTGCCAGATACAAGACCACCCCGCCACCGACAACACCCGCCACCGCCCCACGCTGTATCTCGACGACCTCTGCGTGGACCAAAACGCACGCGGGCAGCACATCGGCACGCGGCTCTACGAGGCAGTAAAAACACTGGCGCGCGAGCGAGCATGCCAGTGCATCACGCTCAACGTGTGGGCGTGCAACCCGTCGGCAGAGGCGTTCTATCAGCACCTCGGCCTCAAACCGCTGAAAACCTATTTAGAAGAAATACTCCCACGCGACGAGGCTTGACAAACATTTATCAGACACATCGCTTATACGACCGGGAGTTTTCACTATTTTTGCACCATAAAGCAAACAAAGCAAACAAACCAAACTAATCCTAATACTATGACGCTTATTAAATCAATCTCAGGCTTCCGCGGCACAATAGGCGGCAAGCCAGGCGACACGCTCAATCCGCTTGACATCGTCAAAGCCGTCTCCGCCTTTGCACAACTACGCGAGAAAGTGGCCGGACAAGGACAGATCCGCCGCAAAATCGTTGTCGGGCGCGACGCACGCATCAGTGGCGAGATGGTGAGCCACGTAGTTTGCGGCACCTTGATGGGACTGGGCTACGACGTGGTAAACATCGGGCTGGCCTCTACGCCAACCACCGAGATTGCCGTGACGATGGAGCACGCCTGCGGCGGCATCATCCTCACCGCCTCACACAACCCGCGCGAATGGAACGCGCTGAAACTCCTCAACGAACGCGGCGAATTCCTCCCCGCAAAAGAGGCACAGGCCGTTGTGCGCCTAATGAATAAGGAAGACTTTATCTATCCCGACGTGGACCACCTCGGACAGTATGTGAAGAACCTCTCCTACGACCAACGCCATATCCAAATGGTGAAAGACTTGGAACTCGTCGATGTAGAAGCCATTCGCAACGCCCACTTCCGTGTGGCACTTGACACCGTGAACAGCGTGGGCGGCCTCGTACTGCCGCGCCTGCTCGGACAACTCGGTGTGACAGAGGTGAAAGGCATCAACCTGGAACCTACGGGCGAGTTTGCCCACAACCCCGAGCCGCTGGCTAAGAACCTCGGCGACATTATGGATATGATGCGCCGCGAAGGAAACTTTGACATCGGCTTCGTGGTGGACCCCGACGTTGACCGACTGGCTATCATCTGCGAAGACGGCACGATGTACGGCGAGGAATACACACTTGTCACCGTAGCAGACTACGTGTTGCAGAATACGCCCGGCAACACCGTTTCCAACCTCTCCTCCACCCGCGCCCTGCGCGACATCACCGAGAAATACGGCTGCCGATACACCGCCAGTGCCGTGGGCGAGGTAAACGTAGTGACGAAGATGTACGAAACGGGAGCCGTGATAGGCGGAGAAGGAAACGGCGGCGTCATCTACCCGCGTGCACACAGCGGACGCGACGCACTCGTAGGCATAGCTCTGATCCTTACCTATATGGCCAAACTCGGGAAGAAAGCCAGCGAAATGCGCGCTATGTATCCGCAGTACTTTATGGCAAAGCAACGCATCGACCTCAGCCCCGGCACAGACATCATCGGTATTCTCAACAACATCAAAGAACGCTTCAAAGACGAACAAGTTACCGACATCGACGGCGTAAAGGTAGATTTTGCCGACAAGTGGGTGCATCTACGTAAATCAAACACCGAGCCGATTATCCGCGTTTACTCCGAGGCACACACTCAAGAAGAAGCCGAAGCACTCGCGAAGCAATTTGTAGACCTCGCCTACGCGTATAGCGGCGAGACGTTCTGACCGCTAAACTAACCAGAAGAGCAAAGCGAAGCGTACTTCAGCTTTGCCTTAGCGAGCCGCCTTGCCGGAGTGCAGGCGGCTCGCCTGCATTGTCCCCAAAGGGCAAAGCTCCGCCTGCAAGGTTATGTTTTTTTGCCCTTGCAGGGCATTGCACGCGCGCCGCGTGCGCTCCGGCATACGGCTCGCGTTAAGACGAACCGGTTGCCGACATCGGCGGCGTAAAGTTACCAAGCGTATCAACGTTCATATACGAGCGTTGATAGTTTGTCTGGCGTTAGATATTGTTGCGCCACGCGATGAAGCTCGTCGGCAGTGATGGCTTCTATCTCTTGGCAAATCTGTGCTACGTTGCGCACGACACCGTAGTGGGCAAAGGTTCTTCCGAGGGCTAAAGCATAATGTTCGAAACTATCAGCGGCAAGTTGTGTCTGGCGCACAAACTGACGCTTTGCCGCTTGCAGCGTACGCTGATGGAGGGGTGCGGCGGTGAGGCGTACACACTCTTTATGGAGCAGGGCGAGACAACGCCTCACGTCGTGGGCGTCGCAGCCGAAATAGGTAGTCCACACACCGACATCGGGATAGGTGGTGAGGTAACTCTCAACGGTATAAACCAGCCCGGCCCGCTCGCGCAGCGCGATATTAAAACGTGCATTTGACGCGGCTCCGCCGAGGATGTTTGTGAGCAACTGCAAGGGGCGCAACGCAGTGCCATAGCCGCCCGCCGTGGCAGTGCCTACCACAACATGCGCCTGATGTGTGTCTTTGTGTTCCACGAAGGAGAACGGCTGCGTTTCAGCAACGTTCACAGCATCATAACGTGAAGCGGAAGCACAAGCCACGTTGCTTACATCGCCGACACGTTGCATTGCCATACCAATAGCGTACTCGGCACGGCGGAAGTCTATATCCCCACACACATAAAACACACAGTTTGCAGGACGGTAATAGGCTCCGGCAAAACGTTGCAAATCGGCTGTGGCATACTGCCGCAAACGCTCCGGGCGGCCTAAGATATCGCGCCCCAAGGAAATGCCGGGGAAAAGACGGCTCTCAAAATCGTCGAAGATAAGTTCGGCGGGCGAATCGCGGAAGCTATCTATCTCATCGCAGATTACCTCCACCTCCTTAGTAAGTGCACGCTGTGGGAAAGTGCTGCAAAACACCAAGTCGCACAGCACATCAGCCGCAAGCAGGAAGTCGCTCGGCATCACCGAGGCATAGTAAACGGTTTCCTGCTTGGTGGTAAAGGCACTTAACTCACCACCGCGACGTTCTAAGACGCTCGTTATTTGCCGTGCCGAACGGCGGAGGGTGCCTTTGAAACTAAGGTGCTCCACGCAGTGTGCCAACCCGCTGTCGGCGGCATCTTCGTGGCGCGTACCCGCACCGACCACGATGCCACAATACACCGCGCTACTCTGCCGACGCTCCATCACCACGCGTAAACCGTTGGGCAACGTGGCTGTATAAGTATTCCGTGTAAGGCTCATTGTCTTTCTGTTTTTGCTCACGCAAAAGTAGTAAACGAAACGCAAACGCCGCACCTTTTGCCTCAGGTATGTGCTATGGTCTCACAGCACCCACCGTTGCAGCAACAATGCCCCTTACGCCTTAACACGCCTAATTTTTAAACGTAGTCCGACCGTGATTAAGCGTAGTCCTTTTGACTTTAAACTCGAGTGCTTTGATTTTAAAATCAAAGGCTTTGATTTTAAAATCAATCGGATTGATTTCAAAATCAATCGGACTATGTTTAAAACCCGTCCGAGCATATTTAGAATCCGTCCGCTACATTTCCTCTTTCCCGCTTTTGCCCTCCTCGGGTTGATGATACGGTTTTGGGTTTCTCGGGTTCGAAGCAACCAAGAACAAGCGTCTGCAAACGCCTCTTGTTATGCACAATATCCGCACGGGCTACCCTACAAAAGCAGATGCGCCCCGGGAATAACGGCGCAAAAGTAGCGAAAAGCCTTGGAAAGCAAAACACCTACCACGCCTAATATGCCGCAAGCCCAATCAAGACAAAGCGGGCAGGCAACGGATTAGCGTGCGAAAAATCTTTTGAGGTTAAAGTCGTGATAAAGAATATGGGCGAGGAAAGCCAGTATGCAAAGGCTATTGGCTGCGAGACGCGCCCAGAGAGGCCAGGTAGCAGGCACAATAGTCATAAGCACAAAAAAGAAACCCGCGAGCAGCACGTATATGCCCATACTCCTAAGGGGATAACGTACAGGATAGTAGTGCTGTCCGATAAAATAGCTGAGTACCAATGCCGTGCCGTAGCCCGCCACGCCGCCCCAGGCGCAAGCCATATAACCATAGCGTGGGATGCCCCAGATATTCACGCTAACAAGCACGGCACATCCCGCAAAGGCAAACAGCGCGTTCCAGAGAGTACGGTCGGTGAGCTTACACCAGAAAGCCACGTTGAAATACACACCCATCAATATCTCGGCCACCATAACGATAGGCACCGTGCGAAGCCCCTCCCAATAGTCTTCGCGAATGAGATATTTGATTACATCCATATAACCCACCACCACAAGGAAAGCCAGGAGAGTGAAGATAAGAAAGAACTTTGTGGCCCGTGCTTGGTCCTGGCGTACGTCGTTATTCTCTTGCCGGCTAAACACAAAGGGTTCGTAGGCGTAGCGAAAGGCTTGTGTAATCATCGCCATAATCATCGCCACCTTAACACACGCGCCGTAGATGCCAAGTTGCACCTTCCCCGCCTGGCCTTGCATCACGTGGGGGAAAATAATCTTGTCGGCAGTTTGATTGAGGATGCCCGCCAGTCCAAGGATAAGCACCGGCCAAGCGTAGGCCCACATCTTTTTCACCAGCGCGCGCTGCAACGTAGGACGAAAGCCCCGCAGCTCGGGAATAAGCAACAGCGCGGTGATAAGCGTACACACGAGGTTGGCATAGAACACATAACCGACGTGGATGCCGAAGCCTGCCACATAGCGCGGCAACACCACGAAGCACAACATATTAAGCCCTATGTTGAGCGCGATAGCAATGAGTTTTAGCGAGGCGAAACGCAGTGCGCGCTGCTGATAGCGCAGATAGCCGAAGGGCATACACAGGAAGGCATCTACCGCGACGCACAAAGCCATCACCATTACGTAGTCGGGGTGCGCTGCATAGCCCATCGCCTGGCTGATAGAGCCTAAGAACAAAGCGACAAGCACAACGAAGAGCGAATCGACCAAGCCCACAAGGGTAAGAACCGTGTTATATATATGGCGTGTGTCGGCACCCGCTTTGTTTACAAAGCGAAAGAAAGTAGTCTCCATACCAAACGTCAGCAACACAAGGATAAGAGCCACGTAGGAATAGAGTTCGGTGACGATGCCATACTCTCCTCCCTGAGCGGCAAAGACACGCGTATAGAGCGGCACGAGCAGATAGTTGAGAAACCTACCTACGATACTGCTCAGTCCGTATATAACGCTGTCTTTTGCAAGAGACTTGAGATTGGCCATAGTATGCTTGTTTGTTTTCAACAGACTTTTGCTCGCCAAGGCAAAGCTGAAGCAAGCTTCGCTTTGCACGTCTGACATAACGCAAAAGTTCTTTAGGCGAAGAAGAAGTAGCAAATGGGTATCGCAGCGAGTACGCCGGCGAGGTCGGCGAGCAATCCGCAGGCAACAGCGTGGCGCGTGCGGCTGATGCCTACCGAGCCGAAATAAACGGCAAGGATATAGAACGTGGTATCGGTGGCTCCCTGGAACACACAACTCAGACGTCCGGCAAAACTATCTGCGCCGTGGGCGGTCATACAATCAACCATCATACCCCGCGCACCGCTGCCGCTGAGGGGTTTCATAATGGCAGTGGGCAGGGCTTCCACCCAACTGGCATCGAAGCCGCACGCTGTCACGGCAGCCTTCACCCCATCAATAGCCCAGTCCATTGCTCCGCTGGCACGAAACACGCCGATGGCCACTAATATCGCCACAAGATACGGAATGATACGCACTGCGGTGTGGAAGCCCTCCTTAGCACCCTCCACAAAGGCATCGTACACGTTTACACGCTTACGCACACCGGCGAGGATAAAGGCCATAATGATAAGAAACAGCAGGATGTTGGCCGCGTTGGTTCCCACGAGGTTCATCGTAGCACTGTCTAACTTGCTAAAGCCCCAAATCATTGCCGCCACGAAGAGCGACATACCGCCGAGCGTGAGCAACATCACGCGGTTTAACAAATTGATACGCTGATACAGACTCGTGACGACGATGCCGGCGAGCGTGCTGAAGAATGTGGCGATGAGGATTGGGATAAACACATCGGAGGGCTGCGCAGCACCGAGCTGTGCGCGATACACCATAACGCTGACAGGAATTAACGTCAGCCCGCTGGTATTTAGCACCAGAAACATAATCATCGGGTTGGAGGCGGTATCTTTCTTCGGATTGAGTTCCTGCATACCCTCCATGGCTTTTAAGCCGAGGGGTGTGGCGGCGTTGTCGAGGCCGAGCATATTGGCCGAGAGGTTCATAAAGATATTGCCTACCACGGGGTGGCCTTTGGGAATGTCGGGGAAGAGTTTGGCAAAGACAGGGCCGAGCAACCTTGCCAGGAAGTTTACCACGCCTCCTTTCTCGCCTATTTTCATCACGCCGAGCCATAGCGACAACACCCCTGTGAGGCCTAAGGAGATTTCGAAAGCTGTCTTTGAGGTGTCGAACGTGGAGTTCATTATGGCGGGAAAGACATCCGTGTCGCCAAAGACACAGAGCCTCACCAAGGCTATTGCAAAAGCCACGAGGAAAAAGCCTATCCAGATGTAGTTGAGTACCATAGCGTACGACGTGTTATGAGAGTAGTGCCTGCAACTCTGCGATATTGTTTACCACAAAAAGGTGGTCGCGGTAGTTATGGCGTAGGAAGCCTTGACGATGCAGTTCGTCGAGCACACCGATTAGGCCGTTCCAAATGCCGCAGGCGTTATAGAGAACGAGCGACTTTGCCGTCGGAAGCCCGATAGCCACTTCGCCGAGTACGGTAAACAGTTCGTCGAGCGTGCCGATACCGCCGGGCAGTGCCAAGAGAATGTCGCTCTCGCGGGTGAGAAGAGCTTTGCGCTCGGCCAGGTCGTGGCAGGGAATGGCACGGTTCATATATTTACTCTCTAAGCCGCGCTCGGTGATGATACGTGGCACGATGCCCACGACGTTGCCTCCGGTGCGTTTCACCGCCTCAGCCAGCACCTCCATCAGTCCACAGGCAGAACCGCCGTAAACGAGCGTACGCCCTGACGTGCCAATCCACTCGCCCACTTCGCGGGTGGCGTGGATATACGTGGTGTCCAGCCCCTCGCGGGCGGAGAGGAACACACCGATGTTTTGGTAACGTGCCATAGCGAAATTAAGGCGATACTTTTTTTACCTCGTTGCGATGCACTCTATCTCTATGCGCACGCCTTTGGGCAAAGTCTTCACTGCCACGGCGGAGCGGGCGGGAGCAGGAGAGGAAAAGAACTTGGCATACTCGGCATTCATCTCGGCAAAATCATTCATATCAGCGAGGAACACCGTGGTCTTCACCACGTTGGCGAGCGACAGGCCGACGGCAGATAGGATGTTACCGGCATTGGTAAGGCAGCGGTTGGTGAGCTCGCCGATAGTGCCTTCTACAAGTTCACCCGTGGCAGGATTGATGGGGATTTGTCCGCTCACAAAAACGAACCCGTTGGCTTCAATAGCCTGACTGTAAGGCCCTATTGCGGCGGGAGCGGAGGAGGTGGAGATGGGAGTTTTCATAAGAGTTGTTAGGTTTTAGGCGGATTTTAGTTAAGGTGCAGTAAGTATAACAAACGAGGTGCAGCCGTACCCTGTAAGGGCAGCAGCATTTATTGATTATTGCTGAGCGGTTTGAGGTAGTCCTCGAAATAGCGAGTAATTCTTTCGTGTAGGTGTTCGTAGTCGTGTCCAGACATATTGTGTCCCCCGCCAGGATAGACGAAGAAGTCGGGCTGTGTACCGGCATTTTGACAGGCTCGCAGGAAAGCCAGCGAATGTTGTGGCACACAGGTGGGGTCGTTGTAGCCGATGATGATTTGCAGACGTCCTTTAAGATTTCCGGCCTTGGGCAGCAACGACGAGCTTTCATAGCCTTGCGGGTTTTCCTGCGGGGTGTCCATATACCGCTCGCCGTACATCACTTCGTAGTAGCGCCAGTCGATGACGGGGCCGCCGGCCACACCCACCTTGAAAACATCAGGATAGGTGAGCATCAGGTTTGTGGTCATAAAGCCCCCGAAGCTCCATCCGTGTACGCCGAGCCGGTTGGCATCAACATAGGGCAGACTTTTGAGGAAAGCCACGCCTTGCATCTGGTCGCGCATCTCTTCGTCGCCGAGGTGTCGGAAGGTGACGCTTTCAAACTCAAAGCCGCGCTCGCTTGAGCCGCGATTGTCGAGTACAAAGACCACATAGCCGAGTTGCGCCATATATATCTCCCAGCCGCGTGCGTCCCAGTTGCGCGCCTCATCGACGTTGCGCATGTGGGGGCCGCCATACACATAGACCACGGCGGGATATTTCTTCGTAGGGTCGAAGTTAGTAGGCTTCACTAAGCGATAATAGAGGTCGGTGACTCCGTCGGCGGCTTTGAGGCTACCGCCAGTGATTTCGGGCACGTCAAAGTTTGCCCACGGGTCGGGGCTGTCGTGCACCACACGCAGCTGCTCTGGGTGACGGACATTCAGCACGTCGTAGCGACGTGTCACCTGTGGCGACGACCAGCGGTCGAAGATAAAGGCTCCACTCTGCGAGAGCGAGCCGTGGTGCACACCTTGCCCGCCGTCGAGCATCTGGCGTTTGCCCGACTTCACATCTACACTATAATAATTGACGCGTACGGCAGAGTTCTCGCGGCTGGCAATGATGATACTCTTTTCCTTGGTGTTGAAACCGAGTACATCGGTCACCACAAAAGCTCCACTGGTGAGTTGGCGGAGCTCGCCTTTGTTTACATCGAAGAGATAGAGGTGGTTGTAGCCGTCGCGCTCGCTCTGATAGATAAACTTTGTGGCATCCCAGGGGAGGAACTGAATGGGGTGCTCGGGGTGTACATACTTTGGGTTCGTCTCGGTATAAAGCACGCGCTGGCGCGCTCCGGTTTGTGCATCGTAGCTCACGAGTTCGGCTTTGTCCTGCGAGCGCGGTAGTTCTATCATATATACCACTTTCTCATCGGGGCTCCAGGCGATGTTGGTGAAGTAGCGGTCGGTGGGGTCGCCCGCTTGCAGATAGACGGTAGATGCCGTAGCGGGATTGAAGATACCTACGGTAACTTTGTGGCTCGTCTCGCCCGCCATAGGGTATTTGTCGGGGTCTTCCGTTGCGATACGGCTGCCGTCCTCGGTTTCTAAGAGCGATAAGTTGATGTTCACCTGAGGATAGTCCGTCACCATGCTCTGATCCATACGATAGAAAGCGAGCAACGTGCCTCGCGGGCTCCAGAACATTCCTTTGGTGATACCAAACTCATCGCGATGGACGCTTTGTCCGTAGAGCAGTTCGCGCGAGCCATCGGTGGTGACTTGCAAGTCGCGCCCGTCGGCGGTGCGAACGTAGAGGTTATAGTCGCGCACATAGGCCGTGCTGCGGGCGGGGAAGCAGAACTCCTGTGTGCCTTGCAAGCGTTCTTGTCTCCACACGGCAGTTTTCGTTTCCCAGTCGTAGAGCATCAAACCGCGTGCCGTGGGAACTAAGGCTTGTGGCTTTGTGGCATCGGGAAACGTGGCGTTCATCAAGTTGAGCGCACGTCCGAAACCTGCCGCACCCACCTCATCGGCTCCGAAGAGGCGGGTAGACTGTTCTACGCCGTTCTCGTCTTGTATGAGAATGGCCGCGTCGGCCTCGAGGCGTACCAAGCGATCGCCCCAAAACTGACATTGTACGTAGTCGGGCTGGTAGTTCCAAAATTCTGTGCCTCCGTAGATGAGTTGTTCAAGCGTAAATCGTTGTTTCTGTGCCATAACGGGGAGAGTCATTACGACGAGTGTCAGGAGCGTGAACACCGTTCGGGCGATGGGGTTAGTTCTCATCGGTTTTGTTGTCATGGTTATAAGGTTTATGGTATGGTTTTCGCTGCTTATTGAAGTGTTTCCCGTTTGCGTCATCGCGTTTTCTAAAAGGCTTGCGTTCGTTGGTGGTAAAGCGACTGCCTCGCTCCGCTTTCTCGGCTTCGCGGCGGAGGCGTGCCTCGTGGCGTGCCTTGCCTTCTTGATAGTGTCCGAACTCGTGGTGTCGCCTCCGCAGGGCGATGAAGTTGGGGTTCTCTTCTAAGAAGTCGTCATCGGCGTAGTGGTCGCGCTCCTCCAAGCGTTTCTTAAACTCCTCGCGATGTGTACGAAAACTGCGACGGTCGGCCATGTGGCGGCGCTCGTCATCGGTTTTCATCTCTCCGCCCTCGGCGCGAAAGTCTTTGAGACGTCCCTCAAAGATTTGGTACTTGCGCAAGTCGCAGTCTATTTTTCCGTTGAAAAGTTGATAACGCACGCTGTGGCGCATACCTATCTTACGCAGGAGTTCTTCACGCGAGGAAATCACCCAAGCGGTGCCGCCGGTGAAAGCATTCTTTAGTCGCTCTCCCAAGACGCTGTAAAGGTCGAGCAGTCCTTGCGACGGCAAACGGTCGCCATAGGGCGGGTTGGTTACCATTGTGGCGGGTTCGGCGGGCTGTTCAAAATCGCACACGTCGCGCTCCACCACAGACACACAGTCGCCGACGCCAGCACGCGCCACGTTTTTCTCGGTGGCTCTCACGGCAGCGATGTCGCGGTCGGAGCCATAGATATGGTGTGTAAACTCACGCTCGCGGCTGTCGTCTTCGTAGATACGCGAGAGGAGTTCGCTGTCAAAGTCGGGCCAGTTCTCGAAAGCAAACTTTTTGCGGAAGATGCCGGGTGCTATACCTTTGGCTATGAGTGCTGCCTCGATGAGCAGTGTGCCGCTCCCACAGAAAGGGTCGTAGAAATCGGTGTCGCCTCTCCATCCGCTGAGCAACAGGATACCAGCGGCAAGCACCTCGTTGATAGGCGCGTCAACGGTAGCCACACGATAACCGCGCTGGTGGAGGCTCTCGCCGCTGCTGTCTAAGGAGAGGGTACACAGGCCTTCGCTGGCATGTAGGTTGAGGCTGATGTCGGGGTTGGAGATTGAAACGGCGGGGCGTTTACCCGTTGTTTCGCGAAAATAATCTACGATAGCGTCTTTTACGCGATAGGTGACAAAGCGTGAGTTCGGGAAATCCTCGCCTTTTGTTACGCTATTCACACAAAACGTCTTGCCCGGGGCTATTAGCGTTTCCCACTGAAAACGTTTCACCACGTTATAAATCTCGTCGGGCGAGGCGGCACGAAATGTGAGAATAGGCTTGAGGACACGCACTGCTGTACGCAAGCAGAAGTTGGCGCGATAGAGCATCTCTTTGTTTCCGCTGAAGGACACCATACGGTTTCCTATTTGCACATCATTGGCTCCAAGTTCTATCAATTCGCCCGCCAAAACCGCTTCCAGTCCGTGGAACGTTTTGGCAATAAGAGTTGTTTCGTTCATACAGGGTGCAAAGATAGTGCAAGGACGGCAAATGAGCGTTATGGGCGGTAGTTTTCCTTGCCGGCACCATACGCCATTGGTGCGAAGAATATCCGTTGTTTGGTCAGCAACAAAACGTATTTTTCAACTATCTGTCTTCTTCTAAGAGACAATTGCGCAAAGCCGAAGACAAGTGTTTTTCGCCGTTTCGCCGCAAAGAAAAAACGGCGATTTACAGGCGCAAAACGCCGAAGACACGTGGTTTTATGGGGGGTTGGGGCGAAAAAAGTTCAAAAAAAAGGCTATGTGCGCATTTTGTAGAAAAAAAGTTTGGTAACAACATAATGATTGTTATATATTTGCAGTGTGATTAAGCACAATATCACCTTTATTTTAATTATACTCAAACATTATGAACAAGACTGAACTCGTTGCTCAGATTGCAGAAGCTAGCGGACTGAGCAAGGTAGCCGCTAAGGCTGCGCTTGATGCAGCTCTTGAAGCTGTGAAGGCCGCTCTCGTTAAGGGCGACAAAGTTGCACTCATCGGTTTTGGCACACTTTCCGTGGCCGAGCGTCCCGCCCGTGAGGGTATCAACCCCGCTACGAAAGAGAAAATCACGATTGCTGCTCGCAACGTGGTTAAGTTCAAGGCTGGTGCTGAACTCGCTGCTGCTGTCAACTAATCTGCTGCAACATTACAATGTATTTTGCCGCGCCACCCACAAAAGGTGGCGCGGTCTGTTTTGCTAAAAAAAAAGGAAAACCGCTTAATTGCTTGGAGTTTGCGCCGCAGTGATTATCTTTGCACTATGAAACGTTTGCTGATGCACATAGGATATGGTTTCTTGCGCCTGTTGTCACACTTGCCGCTCCGTGTGCTCTACGTATTGGCCGATATCTTGCGCCCGTTTGTGTGGGGCTATCGGCGCAAGGTGGTGGTGCAAAACCTGCGCAACAGTTTCCCCGAAAAGTCAGAACGTCAAATAGCACTTCTGGCACGTGATTTCTACCACTCGTTTTGCGATATGGTGGTTGAGCAAATAAAGTTTCTCACCATCTCAAGGGCGGAGATAATGAAGCGTATGCGTTTTGAAAACATCGAGCAGATAGAGCACGACCTTTGCGAGGAGACGTTCGCCTTCGTCTATCTGGGACACTACGGCAATTGGGAGTGGATTTCCACCTTAGGCCTGTGGCTCAGCGAGGGCATCCACGCGGCACAGCTCTATAAGCCCCTCCACGACCCGGCCATTGATGCGCTGTTTCTCAAGATGCGTTCACGCTTTGGCTCGGAATGTATAGACAAAAACAAAGCCCTGCGCCGCATTATGCAGATGAAGGCAGAAGGGCAAAAAACGGTGATAGGCTTTATCAGCGACCAGACCCCGCGTGCCGATAGCATACACCACTGGGTAGAATTCCTACACCAAGACACCCCTATTTTCACCGGCACGGAACGCATCGCCAAAAAGGTGGGGGCCGCCATCTATTTCGCCGAGGTGGAGTATGTGCGGCGCGGGTACTACGTGTGTCGCTTCCATCGTATGCAAGCACATGCCAACGCCGCTCAGGGCGAGTTTGAACTCACGGAGCAATATATGGCTCGCCTGGAAGAGATGATACGTCGGCAACCACGCCTATGGCTCTGGTCGCACCGACGCTGGAAACGCCAACGCAAAGCCGAAACAGACTCATAGACCCACAGGCCGAGGCAACACTGTCGGAGCGCACGCGACCTGCGTGCAGAATTATGCAGACGAGCCGCCTGCACTCCAAGAAGGTCGCACCGAAGTTGCTACACTTGCAACAAAGATATTGTTTTCGTTGCTTCAGAAACGTGAACAACAAAATTTGGAATCAACACAACGCTAAGGATTTCCCGCTGTGTGTCAAGGCTTTGCAGCAGCCTCTTCCTCAACAAGTGCCATCCTACTCGACAAAAGACACGAACAAAGGTAGTATGATTTACTCCCACCCTGCCCTGCTCCGTCTATCACCTTAAACACCGTGCCCCGAAGCTACTACTTTCGCTTCGGGGCACGGTGTATGATTGTTTTCAGAGGGCTTAGCAACCAGCACAGCGGGGTTTCACCGTTTGGAAGAAGTCGTTGCCTTTATCATCGACAAGGATGAAAGCGGGGAAGTTCTCCACACGAATCTTCCAGATGGCTTCCATACCGAGTTCGGGATACTCTACGCATTCTATACTCTTGATAGAACTGAGCGAGAGTATTGCTGCGGGTCCTCCGATAGAGCCGAGGTAGAACCCGCCGTGTTTGTGGCAAGCATCGGTAACCTGTTGCGAGCGGTTGCCTTTGGCTATCATCACCATCGACCCGCCGTGGCTCTGGAACTCGTCCACATAGGGGTCCATACGCCCCGCCGTGGTGGGTCCCATAGAGCCACAAGGCAGTCCCTCGGGCGTTTTTGCCGGGCCGGCATAGAGTACGGGGTGTTTCTTGAAGTATTCGGGCAGTTCCTCGCCCGCGTCAAGACGCTCCTTGAGTTTAGCGTGGGCGATGTCGCGTGCCACGATGATGGTGCCGTTTAGGGAGAGGCGCGTGCTGACGGGATACTTGGTGAGTGTTTCGCGCACCTCGTCCATCGGGCGGTCGAGGTCTATCTGCACGCCGCCGCCCTCACCGGCCTCACGAAGCGCGGCGGGGATGAGGCTGGCGGGGTTGTCGTCCATCTTCTCTATCCAGATACCCTCGCGGTTGATCTTGCATTTGATGTTGCGGTCGGCAGAGCAACTCACGCCGAGGCCTACGGGACACGAGGCACCGTGGCGTGGCAAACGAACGACGCGAATGTCGTGGGCAAAGTATTTGCCACCAAACTGTGCGCCGAGACCTATGCGGTGAGCCTCGTCGAGAAGTTGTTTCTCAAGTTCTATATCGCGAAAAGCACGTCCGGTCTCATCGCCCGTGGTAGGCAGGTTGTCGTAGTAGTGCGTTGAGGCGAGCTTCACGGTGAGGAGATTCTTCTCAGCACTGGTGCCGCCGATGACAAATGCTATGTGATAGGGCGGACAAGCCGCAGTGCCGAGCGTCTTCATCTTCGACACGAGGAACGGCACGAGTGTTTGCGGGTTGAGAATGGCTTTGGTCTCTTGGTAGAGGTAAGACTTGTTGGCAGACCCTCCTCCTTTCGTCACACAGAGGAAACGATATTCCATCCCCTCGGTAGCCTCGATGTCTATCTGCGCCGGAAGATTGCAGCGGGTGTTTACCTCGCGATACATATCAAGCGGCGCATTCTGCGAGTAGCGCAGGTTCTCCTGCGTATAAGTGTCATAAACGCCGTGGGCTATGGCCTCCTCGTCTTCAAAGCCCGTCCACACTTGCTGCCCTTTCTCGCCGTGAACGATAGCCGTGCCGGTGTCCTGACAGAGCGGCAGCTGACCTTTTGCTGCCACCTCGGCATTGCGCAGGAACGTGAGAGCTACATACTTATCGTTCTCACTCGCCTCAGGGTCGGCAAGGATTTTTGCCACCTGTTCGTTGTGGGAGCGACGCAGCAGGAACGACACATCGCGAAATGCTTGATTTATCATACGGCGAAGCCCCTCAGCCTCTACCTTGAGGATGGGGTGGCCTTCAAACTCGCTGACGCTTACATAGTCCTTGGTCAGCAGATAGTACTCTGTGGTGTCCGCTCCCGTCTGAAACATCGGGGCATAGCGAAACGGCGGTGTCTGTGCCATATCTTCCAGTGGTTTTGTTTAATGAGTGAGATTTAGTTTTTCTATCTGTGTGCAAAGATAGTGCAAGGCGAGTGTAAAAGCAAACAAAACGTTGTTTTGATTTGAAAAGCCTTGATCCTACCGAGCCGCAGCCTATCTTCGCGTAAGCAGAGATAGTGCAAGGCGAGAGTAAAAGCAAACAAAACGTTGTTTTGATTTGATCCTACCGAGTCGCAGCCTATCTTCGCGTAAGCAGAGATAGTGCAAGGCGAAAAAAGTGCATTCTCAACGCCTCACTTAGATACTGATGCCGTGCTCGTGTTTCACCTCAGCCATCACGAACGAACTCTCTACGGAGCCGAGGCTCTCCACACCGCCCAGCACATTAATCAGAAACTCCTGATAGGCACGCATATCGGGTGCGTGGATTTTAAGCAGGTAGTCGTAATCGCCCGAAATGTTGTAACACTCCACCACCTCAGGGATCTCGCCAACGCGCTGAACAAAGTCGCGCGCTATTTCGCCATTCATCCGACGCAACTTCACACGACAAAACACCACGAAGCCCTTACCCAATTTTTCCGCATCGAGTACCGCCACATAGCGACGTATATAACCTGAAGCCTCCAAGCGCTTCAGCCGCTCAAAGACGGGCGTAGTGCTTAGGTTCACACGCTGTGCTATCTCCTTGATGGTGAGACGCCCATCCTGCTGCACCGTGCGCAGGATGTCAAGGTCGGTCGCGTCAATTTGTTCGTTCTTCATAATAAGATACAAAGGAGGAGTACGTTCTGTTTATCGCTCAAACACGGAGCAAAAATAAGCGTTTATTCTTATAAAAAGCACACGTAAAGAATTTATTTCTTTGTTTTCAGAAAAGTTTGGCTGTCTGTTCGCACGGGACATACCTTTGCCGTCGAAATCGGATAAGATAAGTTCTAAAAACCATTTAAGTTTCGAGAGGAATGAAACCCTATCGGTATTGCACGAACAGCAAATGAGGCGCAGCTATACCCTGTCAGGGTTGTCACAGTGCTTCCGAAGAAACTTGAACAAAAGCACATACCTGTAAAGAAGAATAAGTATTATGGAAACAAAAAACCTCCATTTCGAGACCTTACAACTCCACGTCGGACAAGAACAAGCCGACCCCGTCACCGACTCACGCGCCGTGCCTATCTACCAGACCACCTCCTACGTGTTTCACAACAGCCAGCACGCTGCCGACCGCTTCGGCCTGCGCGATGCGGGCAACATTTATGGCCGCCTAACCAACACCACCCAAGATGTCTTTGAGCGGCGCATCGCCGCCCTCGAAGGCGGCGTGGCAGCATTGGCACTGGCAAGCGGAGCAGCGGCTATCACGTATGCCCTTCAGAACGTGGCTCGCGCAGGCGACCATATCATCGCCGCCGACAACCTCTACGGAGGCACGTTCAACCTTATCACACACACGCTTTCCACACAGGACATCGCTGCCACCATCGTCAACCCCGCCGACATCGCACAGGTGGAAGCGGCGTTTCAGCCCAACACCAAAGCGGTTATCGTAGAGACGTTCGGCAACCCCAACAGCAGCGTCACCAATGTAGATCGCCTGGCAGAGATAGCCCACCGCCACGGTGTAATACTCATCGTGGACAACACGTTTGCCACACCGTTCTTGTTCCGCCCCATTGAGCACGGTGCAGACATCGTGGTAGAGAGTGCCACAAAGTTTATTGGCGGACACGGCAGCACCTTGGGCGGCGTTATTATTGACGGTGGCAAATTTGATTGGGTCGCCAACGCCGACCGCTATCCATCGCTGGCAAAGCCCGACCCCAGCTACCACGGTGCCGTGTTTGCCGAGGTGGCAGGAGCTGCCGCCTTTGTAACACGCATCCGCGCCGTCTTGCTCCGCGACACAGGGGCTTGTATCTCGCCGATTTCGGCTTGGATACTCCTGCAAAGCCTTGAGACACTTAGCCTGCGCGTGGAACGACACGTCAGCAACGCGCTGCGGGTGGCAGAGTTTCTTGCCAACCATCCGAAGGTAGCAAGCGTGAGCCATCCCTCCCTACACACGCACCCCGACCACACACTCTATAAGCAATTATTCCCCAACGGAGCAGGAAGCATTTTTACATTCGAAATAAAAGGCGGGCAGGAAGAAGCCTGGCGTTTCATCGACGCGCTGCAAATCTTCTCGCTGTTAGCAAACGTGGCTGATGTGAAGTCGCTCGTCATCCATCCCGCCACCACCACCCACTCGCAACTCTCAGCTCAAGAACTCGCCGAGCAACACATCACACCCGCCACCATACGCCTTAGCATCGGCACAGAACACATCGAAGACCTCCTTGCCGACATCGCACAAGCTTTGGAGAAAGTGTGAACCGTAATTATAGGCAACCATTAAACCCATATCGGATAAAGACCGTTCGGGGTTAAAACCTAAATCGGCTTCGAAGCACACGCGGCTCGCTTGCAAAAAGATGCAGACGAGCCGCCTGCGCTCCCAGGGTGGAACGTACGTCCCAAATAATCACCGTGATAGGGCGACGCGCGTAGCAATGCTGTTTCCCTTACGGGGTGAGGCCGAGGCGTTTCTTTAGCATAGCGATGGCTTCCGCAGGGTTGTTCGTATCGCTCAGCAGGGTGAGAAAGCGGCTACCCACAATGATGCCACTGGCATATTCTGATGCTTGATTTCGTGTCTGTTCGTTGGAGATGCCAAAGCCTACAAGGAAGGGATGGGTGAGTTTCATCTTATTGAGACGGGAGAAATAGTCCACGCTCTCCTGTGCAAATCTATCTTTGACACCCGTTACGCCAGGAGCACTTACGGCATAGATGAATGCATCGGATGCTGCGTCAATTTGCCTAATCCTGTCTTCGCTGGTATTGGGTGTAACAAGGAAGATAAAACTCACGCCAGAGCGTTTCGCGTCTTCAGCATAGAGTTGCTGATATTCATCAAAAGGCAGGTCGGGAATGATAAGTCCGTCTATGCCATAAGCGGCACATTGAGACAGCAGTTTCTTTATGCCATACTTCAGTGCTACGTTGTAATAGCCCATAAGGACAATGGGTATAGTGATTTCGGGTCTCAGATGCTCCATCCGCTCCATCAGTCTGGTGAGCGTCATGCCATGTTTTATAGCCTCAGAAGCAGCCCCCTGCACCACGGGGCCGTCAGCCAGGGGGTCGCTGAAAGGGATGCCCACCTCCACGAGGTCCACCTCGTTGTCCTGTAGGGCATGCAGAATGAGGAGTGGGTCCATTCCCTTCGGATGACCTGCACAGAAGTATGTTGAGAAAACGCCCTTACTCTTACGGGCGAACAATTCGTTTATACGGTTCATAATTATTCTTTCTTTGATTTGTTTCCTTTATGGGCTTTCGGCCTTATTGCTTCAGAGTGTTAATGAAACGGGCTACTTCAGCCGCATTCTTTATGCCTGGCGAGGTTTCAAAGCGACTATTAATATCTACCGCCGCCAACGCTGTATGCTGAATAGAGCGAATAGTCTCGGCAGCATCTGGAGTAATCCCGCCACTAAGTATAAACGGCAACGCACCCGTGTAACTATTGAGCCATGTCCAAGGATAGGTCTTCCCCGTACCACCATATTGTAACGAGGGGGTGTCGAAGAGCAGATAGTCTGCTACTTCCAGGAATGGTGCTGCCGCTTCGTCAAGGTCTCTATTTGCAGGGAGAGCGCGAACTACTTTCAGTCCCATATTCTTTATGCGCCGACAAAAAGCCGGTGAGCTATCATAGAGTTGCACAATATGCAACCCGAAGTCATCAGCACGCTGTACGACGCTTTCTATTTTCGGATTTACGAACACACCTACCCTGATGCCTTTTAGGGGTAGATAGCTTGGTCGTTCAGCCACAAAACGCGGTGAAGCCGGGTGGAAAATAAAACCGAACCAATCAGCACCGGCGTTCTCTATCTCACGTATGTTGTTTCCGTCGGTAAGCCCACAAACCTTTACTTTCATAATCATTCCTTGTTAGTTCTCCGTCATTAGCACACTCAGTTGGGTGATGTATTCCTTAAGTGCTAAGCCGGGGTTAGGTGTAGACATAAACGCTTCTCCGATAAGTAATCCTCGATAGCCCGTTCGTCGCATTTGGTACGCTGTTTCGGGTGTTTTCAGTCCGCTCTCGGCAATGGGCAATACACCCTGAGGCAGGAGTTCAAAAAGGCGTTGCGATTGTCTCGGATCGGTACTAAAACTGCCCAGGTTACGGTTGTTCACACCGATGATGTCAACATACTCGCTATAAGCAGCAAGCTCATTGGGCTGGTGTATTTCAAGAATTACTTCTAATCCCACCCTATGCGCCGTTTCAGCATACTCATGACATTGCTCAGCCGACAAAGCGGCAGCAATTAAGAGTATGGCATCGGCTCCCATGGCGCGCGTCTCATATATTTGATAGGCATCCACGATAAAGTCCTTACGAAGAATAGGAAGGTTGACGAGCGTTCTTGCTTTTTTCAGGTCCTCCTCGCCGCCTCCGAAAAAGTGATTGTCGGTGAGTACCGACAAAGCGGCAGCATGGTTAGTGCTATATGCTGTTACCACCTCCTCGACTTTTGCTTCGGGGTTTATCCAGCCTTTTGAGGGAGACTTACGCTTAAATTCAGCGATGATACCTGTCTTAGAAGATGCCAACGCCGTTTTCATAGACCGCGTGGGCGGCATTTCGTGCAGGCGGTTTTTAACCATCTCAAGAGGAATGTTTTGCTTGGTAAGAGCCACCTCCTCTTTTTTTCTGTGCACGATAGTTGTAAGTATGTCAGCCATTGATTTCTAAGAATTTGTTGAACGTGTCAAGTGCCTTTCCGCTCTCGAGAGCGTTTCTGGCCATGTCAAGACATTCTAAGAGCGACTGTTCGGGTCTTACGCAATTGATACCGACCGCGGCGTTGATGAGTACGGTGTTTTTCTGTTCCTCTGTGGCTTGGTTGTGTAGCACATTGTCGAAGATGCGGCAAGCCTCTTCGGGGGTGTCGCCTCCATAGAGAGCACCGGGGGTGGCTCGCTTCAGGCCTAAGTCTTCAGGCCTGTAAGTAAATTCGTTCTTGTTCCCCACTATCTTGAAATCTGATGTTAGCGAGATTTCGTCGTAGCCATCAATGCTTGTTACTACGTTAAAGCCCATACCCGTTTCCTTGAGCGTATTGGTATAGAGCCTCATCTGAGGCAGGTCGGCCACACCGAGTAGTTGATAGGCTGGCTGCGAAGGATTAACGAGGGGTCCGAGTAGGTTGAAAAATGTTTTTACCGCGATGCTTCGCCTCAAGGGTGCTACGGCACCGAGGGCTGGATGAAACATCGGAGCATGCATATATGCCACCCGGCAAGCGTCCAAACTGCGGCGCAACAAGCTTTCATCGTTAGTAAACTTTACACCATGCAGTTGTAGCACCGTGCTTGCTCCACTCACACCGCTGGCAGCATAATTGCCGTGTTTGGCTATGTTGAAGCCTGCCGCCGCCACTACAAAGATGGCGCATGTAGAAATGTTGAATGTGTTTTTCCCATCACCCCCCGTACCTACTATGTCAAGGGCCTGATAGTCCGAGAGATCTACATTGTGTGCCTTAAGCAACAGGGCTTCACGAAAGCCGAGGAGTTCATTAACGGTGATATCTCTCATGCGTAGCACGGTGATGAGCGAGGCCACTTGCGCTTCGCTGTAAGCGTGTTCCGTTACTTTTGTCAATAGCGTACAGGCTTCGTCTTTGGTTAGTGTGCCGCCTGCATAAAGATGTTCTAAGATAGTTTTCATATTCTTCTGATTGTGTTTGTTTCTAATTCTCGTTAACTATGTCTTACAAAATTACGTATGATAGTTCTTCCCATCGGTGTGAGGACGGATTCGGGATGAAACTGAATGCCGTGCATATCGTAGGTGTTGTGTTTCAACCCCATAATTAGCCCCTCTTGACTCACGGCAGTGATATTTAGGCAAGCAGGAAAATCATCTTCTTTCACTACCCACGAATGGTATCTACCTACAAGGATGGTTTCGGGCAAACCGTCAAAGATATAGTCGGAATTCAACAACTTCACAGGTGACTGTATGCCATGATACACCGTAGCGAGGTTTTCCAGTGACCCTCCAAAGACTTCTGCCATAGCCTGATGTCCGAGACACACCCCCAGCATAGGCTTCTTGCCGGCATATTCGCGGATAACTTGTTTCAAAAACCCTGCCTCATCGGGTATGCCCGGCCCTGGCGATAGGACGATTTTGTCGCATACCTTCAGTTCGGCGGGATTGAAACTGTCGTTTCGTCCCACAAAGACCGCTGCACCTTCCTCTTCAAGGAGTTGCTTGAGGTTATAGGTGAACGAGTCGTAATTGTCAATGATAAATACTTTTGTCATCTTTACAAACGGGTTTTAATTATCGTTGATTTGTTCTGCCTGCGCAATGGCACGCCGCAGGGCTTCCAGTTTGTTGTTCACCTCTTGGAGTTCGTTCTCCACATCACTGGCAGCCACTATGCCGCCTCCGGCTTGAAACCATAGTTCGCCATTGCGGCTCACAAACGAGCGTATGGTAATGGCTTGGTTGAGGGAGCCGTTGAGCCCGATAAAACCTATGCAACCACCGTAAGCACCGCGATTATGGGGTTCGTAGCGGCTGATGAGTTCCAGAGCCTTTACTTTCGGTGCGCCGCTTAATGTGCCAGCGGGGAAAGTGTCGGCAAGCAATTGCACAGGATTTACGCCTGTATTGACATGCCCAGTAACACGGCTGACGAGGTGAATAACATGGCTATAGAATTGTGTTTCCTTAAAACACTCCACCCGTACCTTGGAACAATTACGGCTCAAGTCATTCCGGGCAAGATCTACAAGCATAGTGTGTTCGGCATTTTCTTTCGGGTCGCGTCTTAAAATCTCAGCTATCTCCTCGTCATTCTTTTTGTTGCCATTGCGACGCATAGTTCCTGCTATAGGGTCGATACTGGCTTTGTCGTCTTCTATGCGGCAATGTGTTTCAGGTGATGAACCGAAGATGCGGAAGCCACCATAATCAAAGTAGAAAAGATAAGGAGAGGGATTTATTTGGCGCAGTGCCCGATACAGTTGGAAATCATCGCCCTCATAGCGCTGTATGAAGCGGCGCGAGAGTACTATTTGGAACACATCGCCGCGCAAGCAGTGCTTGATGCCGCGTCGTATGTTTTCGCGGTGTTCATCATCGGTGAGCGTGGAGGCCACCTCGCCTACCGACTTGAAGGCATACGTGGGGAAATTCCTGTTTCGTATGGCCCGTTCTATGCTGTCCATACCTTCTTCTGTTTTGTCGGAATGCAGGCCAAGCAGCACAAGTTCATTGTGGTAATCGTTGAATACGAGGAGGTAGCGATACAGAATATAGTAGATGTCCGGCGCATCATTCTTGTCTTCCTTGCTATCCTTGATTTCAATGTTTTCAAAGTAGCGCACAGCGTTGAAACCCATATAGCCGTACAAACCGAAATACTTCTGGTATTCTCCCACCAGCGCAAAGTGGGAATTAAAGTCCTTGAAGGCGTCGGCCACGGAATAGTCTTTACAAATGGTGTGTGTCTCTATGCTTTGATCGGGAAAAAGAAAGGTGGCTTGCCCATGTCCTATGCTGATGCTGGCTATTGGGTCAAGGCCGATGAATGAGCGGTTGTCCTCTGTACCGTGGTAGTCGCTACTTTCCATCAGTGTACTTTGCAAAAACAGGTCGCGTACCTTGAGATAGGTACTCACGGGAGTAGCCAAGTCGCCGGGTATGGGACGCGAAAGGATGTTGAAGTTGAAAGTATTCATGTGTGGTAATGATTGTTGGGATGTTCTATAAATTGGGATTGATGCCATATTGTGCAGCGTACTTCATATATGTGTCAATGTCCTTGTCGCCTCTTCCCGAGAGCGTAACGACAACGATGTCCGTGGGCTTGAATGAAAGTTTATGGAGTGCGGCAAGTGCGTGTGCACTCTCTATGGCGGGCAGTATGCCGTCGAGGGCATTGAGCTCGTAGGCTGCTGCGAGGGCTTCATCGTCATTTACGGCGATGGGTGTGGCACGTTTCGTGGCTGCCAGCTGAGCGTGTAGCGGCCCGACACCGGGATAGTCAAGACCTGCTGATATGCTATACGGCTCAGTGATTTGCCCATCTTTATCCTGCATTACGTAGGTACGAGCGCCGTGAAGAATGCCCTCAGAACCCAGTGCGATGGTAGCGGCGGTCTTACCGGAAGAGACACCTAATCCCCCGGCTTCCGCCACGATAAGCCGCACACGCGCGTCGTCTAAATAGTGATAGAACGTGCCTGCGGCATTACTCCCGCCGCCAAGACAAGCTACCAGATAGTCCATATTGTCGCGTCCCTCTTTGTCGAGTAGTTGTTGTTTTATTTCTGAACTGATAACAGACTGCAAGCGAGCCACAATGTCGGGATAGGGATGTGGCCCCACAGCCGAACCGATGAGATAAAACGTTTCGGCGGGGTGTGTAACCCAATCTCTGAAGGCTTCGTTCACAGCGTCTTTGAGGGTGCCGTTGCCGCTCTCAACGGGTTTTACTTCTGCTCCGAGGAGTTTCATCTTTCTTACATTAGGCATTTGCCGCGCTATGTCTGTGACGCCCATATACACTACACAGGGCATCTTCATCAGTGCACACACCGTGGCGGTTGCCACACCGTGCTGACCCGCTCCTGTCTCAGCGATAATGCGTGACTTGCCCATACGTTTAGCGAGCAGAATTTGGCCTATGGCATTGTTGATTTTGTGGGCACCGGTGTGGTTAAGGTCCTCCCGCTTAAGATACACCTTGCAACCGTGTACCTTACTTAGTGCTTCTGACTTGTAGAGCGGTGAAGGACGGCCTACATAGTCGCGCAGCAGAGCGTCATAATCATTCTGGAAGTCATCACTCTCAAGAATGGCGAGGTATTTCTCAGCTAACTCATCAAAATTCGCTTTCAGTATCTCGGGGATGTAGATACCGCCAAAGCGTCCATAGAAACCTCTGCTGTCGGGATGAAATGCTATATTCATAATGTGTTGAATTGGTTTGCAATAAAAAAAGTAACTTGTCCTTAAATCAAAGACAAGTTACCTATAACCTTAAACGTTCGTGCGCTATCCGTTTCTTAAATGTGGCATGGTATTACTCGCCTATGACTTATCTGCCTTAGGAGTTGCCAACGCCAGTATTTGTTAGTCAGATTGAACATCGCTTGTGTTTTATGGCGCAAAAGTGAATACAATATTTCTATCTGCAAAGAAAAAAGGCGATTTTTTTGACAAAATGAACAAAAACAGCGAAAAAGGATGAACTTTTGCTTTAAAATAGAAGAGCTGAGCGAAACTTTCGTCAGTTTTGCCGTGACGAGGAAAAGGCTGCCGAAGACGAACTTTTGCTTTAAAATAGAAGAGCAGAGCGAAACTTTCGTCAGTTTTGCCGTGGCGAGGAAAAGGCTGCCGAAGACTAACTTTTTGCGTATAGATAGAAGAGCAGAGCGAAACTTGAATAAAAAACATAATCCGACCTGTTTTAAAACAAATCCGACCGCGTTTAGACATAGTCCTTTTGATTTTAAACTCGAGTGCTTTGATTTTAAAATCAATCGGATTGATTTTAAAATCA